>Ga0302157_10001357_pt1 | contig 30265 bp, 24 predicted proteins | sample I_Bog_N3_3_FD_193502 | JGI IMG/M metagenome (GOLD analysis project Ga0302157, IMG submission 193502) | Peat permafrost microbial communities from Stordalen Mire near Abisko, Sweden - I_Bog_N3_3 | ecosystem: Environmental > Terrestrial > Soil > Wetlands > Peat | place: Sweden: Abisko, Stordalen...
CAGGAGGCATGCAGCCGCGGCCCGGATATTTTCTTGATGCGAGACAGAGCGATCGTCTCGATCGGACCGAATTTGGCGAAATCCACTACGGGGACTTCCGGCAGGCCGCCGCCGCCGCCGCCGCCGGTGGAAGCGCCGCCGCTTCCGCCGCCGAGCGCCGACTTGACGTCCTCCTTGGTGATGCGGCCTTTGTCGCCCGTGCCTTTGACGGCGTTGAGATCGAGCCCGAGTTCACGCGCCAGACGACGCGCCGAGGGGCCGGCGAACACGCCGGCGAAGTCGGCGATTTTCGGCGCCGGGGCGGCGGCCGGCGCCGCTTTTGCCGCCGCGTGGACGGCAGACGCCACCTGGCCCGTCGCGGGACCCGGATCCGATTCGGCTGCGGCAGGCGCCGGCGCCGCGGCGGCGGGCGCGCTCTCTTCCGCCAAAGTCAGCACGACAATGCCCATCGAAACCTTGTCGCCGACTTTTACGCGGATTTCGCCGACGACGCCCGAGGCCGGCGACGGCACGTCCATGGTCGCCTTGTCGGATTCCAGCGAAAGCAATGGCTGCTCGGCCTTGACGACGTCGCCGGGCTTGACCAGGATTTCGATGATCGGGATGTCCTTGAAATCGCCGATGTCGGGAACTTTGACTTCGATGTTCGCCACAGGCGCCACTCCTTCGCGAGAGCGTGAGTTCTAAACGGGGGTGAAAGACCGGATCAGCTGTAAGCGGCGCTGCGCGCTTCCGGATCGATGTTGTAGAGCTTGATCGCCTCGGCGACGGTCTTGGCCGGCAGAAGCTGATCGTCGGCGAGCGCCTTCAGCGCGGCGACCGCGACGTGGTAGCGGTCGACCTCGAAGAACGAGCGCAGGCGCCGGCGGTAATCCGAGCGACCGAAACCGTCGGTGCCGAGCACCGAGAACCGAGCCGGCACATAGGGCCGGATGCCGTCGGGGATCGCCTTGATATAATCGGTCGCCGCGATGACGGGCCCCTGCCCCTTGCCAAGACATTGCTCGACATAGGACAGCTTCGCGGGCGACTCGGGGTGTAGCCGGTTCCAGCGCTCGACCTCGAGGCCTTCGCGCCGCAGCTCTGTGAAGCTGGTGACGCTCCAGATTTCCGAACTGACGCCAAAATCCTTGGCGAGCAAGTCGGCGCCCGCCTCGACTTCGCGCAGGATCGAACCGGCGCCCATCAGCCGCGTCTTCAATTGCGGCTTCGACCCCTCGACGGTCTTCAGCTTGTACATGCCCTTGAGAATGCCTTCCTCGGCGCCGGCGGGCATCGCTGGATGGGGGTAATTCTCGTTGAGCGTGGTGATGTAGAAATAGACGTCTTCGTTGTCGGCATACATTCGTTTCAGGCCGGACTGGATGATGACGGCGACTTCATAGGCGTAGGTCGGGTCGTAGCCGACGCAATTGGGAATGGTCGAGGCGAGCACGTGGCTGTGCCCGTCCTCGTGTTGCAGGCCCTCGCCGTTGAGAGTCGTGCGCCCGGAGGTGCCGCCGATCAGGAAGCCGCGCGCGCGCATGTCGCCGGCCGCCCAGGCGAGGTCGCCGACGCGCTGGAAGCCGAACATCGAATAATAGACGTAGAACGGGATCATCGGCGTGTTCGACGTCGAATAGGACGTGCCGGCGGCGATGAACGACGCCATCGCGCCGGGCTCGTTGATGCCCTCCTGAAGGATCTGCCCTTTCGGGTCCTCGCGGTAGTACATCAACTGATCGGCGTCCTGCGGACGGTAGAGTTGGCCGACCTGGCTGAAAATGCCGATCTGGCGGAACAGCCCTTCCATGCCGAAGGTGCGGCTCTCGTCGGGGACGATCGGCACGATGCGCTGGCCGATGTTCTTGTCCCTGAGCAGCGTCGTCAGGATGCGCACGAAGGCCATCGTCGTCGAGATCTCGCGGCCCTCGCCGGTCGCCTGCAACAGCGCGTCGAAAGCCGAGAGTTCGGGAATGATCAGCGGCGCGCTCTTGCGCCGGCGCGCCGGCAGCGGACCGCCCAGCGCCTTGCGGCGTTCGGCCAGATATTGCGCTTCCTCGCCGCCCTCGGGCAGTTTGAGGAACGGGATTTTCGTCAGTTGCTCGTCGGTGAGCGGGATGCCGAACCGGTTGCGGAACGACCTCAGCGCGTCCTCGCCGATCTTCTTGGCCTGATGGGCGATCATCTGCCCCTCGCCCGCTGATCCCATGCCATAGCCCTTGACGGTCTTGGCGAGGATGACGGTCGGCTGGCCCTTGTGATCGTAAGCCGCCTTGTAGGCCGCGTAGACCTTGATCGGATCGTGGCCGCCGCGGGTCAGCGCCCAGATCTGGTCGTCGCTCCAATCGGCGACGAGTTCGGCGGTTTCGGGATGACGGCCGAAGAAGTGCTTGCGGATGTAGGCGCCGTTTTTCGACTTGAAATCCTGGTATTCGCCGTCGACGCATTCTTCCATCAACTGGCGAAGTTTTCCTTGCGTGTCACGCGCGAGCAGCACGTCCCAGCCCGAGCCCCACAGGCACTTGATGACGTTCCACCCGGCGCCGCGGAAATCGGCCTCGAGCTCCTGAACGATCTTGCCGTTGCCGCGTACGGGTCCATCGAGGCGTTGCAGGTTGCAGTTGATGACGAACACGAGGTTGTCGAGTTTTTCGCGGCCCGCCAGCGAGATCGCGCCAAGCGATTCTGGCTCGTCCATCTCGCCGTCGCCGCAGAACACCCAGACTTTTCGCGCCCCCGTGTCGGCGAGGCCGCGACCCTGGAGATAGCGCAGGAAGCGCGCCTGATAGATCGCCATCAGCGGTCCCAGGCCCATCGAAACGGTCGGAAACTGCCAGAAGTCCGGCATCAGCCAGGGATGCGGATAGGACGAAAGCCCCTTGCCGCCGACTTCCTGGCGGAAGTTGATCAACTGGTCCTCGGACAGCCGCCCCTCCAGAAAGGCGCGGGCGTAAATGCCGGGCGACGAGTGACCCTGGAAATAGACGAGATCGCCGCCGTGGCTCTCGTCCGCCGCGCGCCAGAAATGCATGAAGCCGGTGTCGTACAGCGTGGCGGCGGACTGGAAGCTGGCGATATGGCCGCCGAGTTCGGAAGAGTCCTTGTTGGCGCGCAGCACGATCGCCGCCGCGTTCCAGCGCACGTAGCGCCGGATCTTCATTTCCAGCTTGCGGTCGCCGGGATGGGCGGGCTGGTCTTCGGGATGGATAGTGTTGACGTAGGCGCTATTGGCCGCGAACGGCAGCTTGGCGCCCTTGCGGCGGGCGGAAGTGACGACGGCGTCCAGCAGTTCGTCGACCTTGGTCAGGCCTTCGAAGGCTTCGACCGAATCCAGCGCCTCGAGCCACTCCTGGATTTCCTGCGTGTCGACTGTCGCGTCCTCGAACAATTCCGCCTCCCATGACCGTTTGCGTTTCGCCTAAAAAACAGGGCGTTCGCCGGGGAAGACCATTGTCATGCGACTTTCGTCTTGGCAATCCTGTCGCACCCTGGCTGATCCGCGAAATTTGCATGACGTGCGCCTTTTTCTGGCGCGGTCATGCTACCAAAGGTCAGCAATTTCTGTTAGATAGCCCACTTGGTAATGAGGTTTTCGCATGGCAGGCCTGACGACGCATGTGCTCGACACCACGCGCGGCCGCCCCGCGGCGGGGGTGGAGATCGAACTTTATTCGCTTTCCGGCGACGGCGCGGCGACGTTGCTCGCCCGCGTGACCACGAACGCCGATGGCCGCACCGACGCGCCGCTGGTCAGGCCCGAGAACGCGAGGGTCGGAACCTACGAGCTGCGCTTCCACATCGGCCCGTATTTCGCCGCGCAAGGCGCGCTGACCGCCGACCCGCCGTTCCTCGACGTCGTGCCGATCCGCTTCTCGATCGCCGACACGGCCGCGCATTACCACGTGCCGCTGGTGGCGACGCCCTGGAGCTATTCGACGTATCGGGGGAGTTAGTCGCGGAGCGTCGACCTCCAGGTCGACGACGCCGGTTCGTCGTCGACCTGGGGGTCGACGCTCCGCCTCAGAACCGTACGGCCGGCGCCTGCTCGACGGCCTCGCGCTGCGGGCCGATGTCGAACAGCGCCCGGCGGTTCACACGCAACAACCAGGCGATCACAACTCCGGGGAACTGGATGAGCGTCGCGTTGTATTCGGCGACCGTCATGTTGAAGAAGCGGCGGGTCGCCGAAATCTTGTGTTCGACGTCCGCGATCTCACGGCTCAATTGGGTGAAGTGCAGGGAACCCTTCACTTCCGGATAATTCTCAACGGTGGTGAGAATGAAGCCGAGACGGGTGGACACTTCGCCCTCGGCCTTGTCGCGGTCTTGCGGCGTGGCGGCGCGCATCGCCGCGGCGCGCGCCGTCATCAGCGAGTCGATGACGGCGCGCTCGTGCTGGGCGAAGCCGCGCACCGATTCCACGAGGTTGGGGATCATGTCGTGACGCTGGCGAAGCTGAACATCGATATCGGCCCGGGCCCGGTCGCACAGCGACGCCAATTTGGCGATCCGGTTGTAGGACGCGACGCCGATCACGACGAGGAGGGCCGCGGCGACGCCGCCGCCAACGTGAATGTAAAAAGGATCGACGCCGGCAAGCAAATCGTTAAGCAAGTTCCCCTCCATGACCTAGAAACGAAGACGCTTTGGGATAGACGAATTTCGTAAAGCCGAAGTGAATCGAAACTCCGAATTGTTTAATCATGTATTCATCACTGTACAGCAATCTTCAGCGTATTTTCGCCCCGCCGGGCGTCGGTTTGCGTTGGGAGGGTAAGGCAAATGTTTCGCGTCAACGGACTTTATGGGCACATCCAGCGCAACAATCTGAAAACGGCGGTGCTGATCGCCGGCTTTCTGGCGCTGGCGGTAAGCACTTCGGTCGGCGTCATGCAACTGAAGCAGCATATCGTGCAACTGCCTGCGGGCGTGGGCGGCGAATCGCTTCTGCGGCAGTCGCTCGACCCTAACGCCCCGACATTTCAATACTCGAATTCGCAATTTACGACGCCGCGCCCGCAAGGCGCGCCGAAAGCGACCGACAATTCCGTCGCGCCGTTCGATCTGTCGGCAATGCGATACTTCCGCCGACCGGAGATGTTTTTGCTGTTCGCCAGCCCGCTCGAACAAGCCAAGTGGGCGCTCCTCTTAGCGCTCGTTTATCTCGCCTGCGCGACGTGGTGGAACAGCCAGTACATCCGCTACGCCCTGCGCGCCAAGCCATTGAAGCGCAGCGCCAATCCCGACCTCTACAACATCGTTGAGAACCTCGCGATGAGCGCCGGAATCCCCTGTCCGGCGATCGAGGTGATCGCCAGCCCGCAGCTCAACGCCTATGCTTCGGGGCTTACGCCGGCGTCGGCGCGGGTCGGCCTGACGACGGGTCTGATCGAGCGCCTGTCGCCGCGCGAGATCGAGGCCGTCGTCGCGCATGAACTGACGCATATCCTCTATCGCGATTCGAGATTGATGGCGGTCACAAAGTCCTGCTTCGACCTCAACGTGCTGGGTCCTCTGCGATATGTGCAACGAATTCGCCAAAGACCGCTGACGCTGTTGCCGCTCGGCGCGTTGCTGTTCATGGGCTCCGTCCAGCCGATCGTTTTTGTCGCGCTGCTGGGGCTGCTGGGGGGAACGGTTCTGTTGGCCTTCCTCGCCAAGGCGCTCGTGATGCAGTCGCGCGAATTCGTCGCCGACGCCGGCGCGGTCGAATTGACCAAATCGCCGGAGGCGCTGATTTCGGCGCTGTACAGGATTTCCGGCGACCAATATGTCCCGGAGGGCCAGCTGTTCGCTCAGGCGATGATGATATCGGGTTCGTGGCGCGGGTGGTTTTCCACCCATCCCTCCATCGAGGCGCGAGTCGCGGCGCTTCGGATGATCGGCGGCGTCACCGCGGAAATCGAGACCGCCTTCGCCCCGTTCGCGAGCGCGCCGGCCGAGGGGCCGCGCGTCCGTCGCGTGCCCGGGCTCGCCGGCTTCGACGCCTCACGCCTGCCGGTGTCCGAGAGCGCGCCGGCGCCGCGTTTCGGCCGCCGTAACGCCGAGCCCAGCGCTTCCTTCGCCTTCCGCGACGCTGCGCCCCGCGGCTCGTTCGGCGCCCGCGCCGCGCCGGGGCTGCCGCAGGACGCAAAAGCGCGCGCAGTTGCGCCGCAAGACATTTCCTGGGCCGCGGTCAGCGACGAGGAGAACGGCGAACTCGGCGATTCCTGGTTCGAACGCTGGGTCATGAGCGGTAGGATCAACAGAATCGCCGCCAGCGTGCAAAGCACACGAAAGCAGGGGGCCCGAGGCGTCGCCATCATCTACGGCGGCATCATGCTATTCGGTTTCGTTGTGACGGCGCTAACCCGTATGTAGGCCAGGAGCCCCTTTTTTCTTTCTTACCCTCCGGCAACGTTAACGTAACGTAATGAAGTCATATCGCAAACTCAACTTGGCCTCATTTCGAACTCACTGGTTCGACCAAATTCGTCGCGCCTGACAAGCGAGACGCATTAGGCCCATGCGGCCAGTACGACTAGGGGGACAAGGGCCATGGCCGGAATCGTTCTGAAATCAGGCGGGACCATCGACAATTCAACGACGATTTCGGGATACGCTTATGGCGTGGAAATTTATGGCGGAACGGGAACGGTCGTCAACAGCGGCTACATTACCGCGTCGGCCGCCGGCGGCTACGGCGTCATTCTGAGGGACGGCGGCTCCGTCACCAATGAATTCGGCGGATACATTGCCGGCAATACCGCCGTGGCGCTGTTGGGCGGCGGCTCCGTCACCAACGACTTTGGCGCCTCGATCGAATCCAGCGATCAATCCGGCAACGCCGTCGCCGTGAGCATAACGGGCGCGGCCGGAACGGTTTCGAATTCCGGCTTGATCGGGGCCAGCAGTTCGTCTTCCACGTTCGCCGCCGTTTTCCTGGGGGACGGCGGCTCCGTCAACAATTACGTAACGGGGCTGATCCGAGCCGGCGCCTATGAAACGGCGATTTCCATTCAAGGCGTCGCGGGTCATGTCAACAACGCCGGGACGATATTGTCGGGCGTCTACGCCGTCTCCCTATCCGCCGGCGGGACCCTGACCAATACGGGAAGCATTTACGGGCGCGTCGCCATCAGTGGGAGCGGTGGCTCCGTCACCAATTCGGGATCCATTTATGACGCCGGCCCCCCTTCGGGCAAGGGCTCGGGCGTCGGCGTCACGGTCGGAAGCGGCGCGACCGTCGTCAACCAGGCGGGGGGCAGCATAGGCGGCGGCGGACCGAAAGGCGTGGGCGTTTACTTCTATGGCGGCGGCTCCATCGTCAACGCCGGAACCATCTTCGGCGCGAAGGCGGCGATCGAGTTCGCCGGCTCCGGCGCCAACACGCTCACCCTGCAATCCGGCTCGGTGCTGTACGGCGCCGTGATCGGCAGTACGGCGCAGGGCGCCACCAACGCGCTCGTCCTGACGGGCGCCGGCGCCGCCAACAACGCGTTCGTCAACTTCAACTCGCTCACGGTGAACGCGACGGGAACCTGGAGCCTCGGCGGCGTGCAGACGATCGGCGAGACGATCCTGTCGGCGGGCGAATTCAACGTCACCGGCAAGTTGCTGACCACCCTCGACGAGGAGACCGGCTCAGTCCTCACGATCGGCAGGAGTCACAGGATCAAACTATATAACGCATCGACGCTGAGCGGGATCACGGTCGGCATGGGAACCCTGGCCGTCAATGCCGGCATGACGACGCTCGCTGCCGGAGCCGAATTCGATGTCGCCCATTGGACGGTCCTCGGCTCGACCGCGATGATGACGCTCGACGAACAAATGTTCTACGGCGGAGTGTTCAACGCCGGTTCGGGCGCGACCGTCACGGTTTCGGTCGGCCGCCTGGTGCTGTCCGGAACCAGCTTCTTTTCCGGCGCGACGTTGAACGGCACGCAGAGAGTGCGGGACAAAGGCGTGACGTCGGTCTCCGGTCTCGACATCGGCGGCACGGGCGGCTTCACCAACAAGGGGGTGTTGACGCAAACCGGCGCTGTGGTCTTGGGCGACGAGGTCGGCAACACGGCGCAAATCTACAACGCCGCGCCGGCGACCTGGGACATCACTGACGATGCCGGCATCGCGCTCGGGGCTTCGACGGCCTCGTCGATCCAAAGTCTCGGCGTGTTCGAAAAGACGTCCGGCAGCGGCGTCAGCATCATCGCGCCGGCTTTCCAGAATTTCGGCAGCGTTGTGGTTTCCTCCGGAGATCTCGACTTCCAGGGCGCCTTTTCGAGCGCGGGCGCGCAGACGATCGAGGGCGCGGCGACGCTGGAATTCGACGCGGCCCTGGGGAACGGCGTGACGATCTCGTTCACCGGGAACGGCGGCACGCTCGACCTGGGCGCACCCGCGGCCTCCTCCGTCGTGCTCGAGGGCTTCGACTCCGTCGGCTCCAACGACGCGGTGGAGTTGCTCGGCTCCTGGTCGATCGCCGATTACGCGCAGATCAGCGCCTCGCAGGGCGTGCTGACGCTCAGCACGGGCGCCCAGGCCGCGACGCTGACGTTCGACGGCGCTTACAACCCGTCGCTGTTCGCCGCGGCGACGAATTCCGGGCATACGACCATTACCTATACGTGACACGACTGTGATATAGGCGCTGGGTTGAGAGTTTTCACGGATTCTCAACCGCCATTTCCGTCATGGCCGGGCCCAGTCCTGGCCAACCACGTCGTGGTTTAGTACTTAATTCGGACGATTTCCTACGATGTCCCGACGTGGATGCCCACGACAAGCGCAGCCATGACGGCAACCACCGGGCTTAACCCAGCGCCTATCGAGGGCTTTGAGCTATCGGCCGCCCGCTCGGTCTTTGCTGAAGATCGGGGTGCAGCGGCGCAACCGAAGGCGCGGCGTTTCGAGCGTGGGCGCCATGTTTGTCAACCCGTCGTGATCCTCACCGCGTAGCTCAGGGTCGAATCCACGGCCGCGCCGAAATAGCCGCCCTCGACCGGCATGGTCGCCGCCTGATCCGGCGCGACCGATAACGCCACATGGCCCTCGGACACGGCGAGACCGTGGGTCGGATCGTAGCCGCGCCAGCCCAGGCCCGGCAGATGGACTTGCGGCCAGGCGTGCAGGTGGCGCTTGCCGTCGGGCGTGTCGGCTTCCGCCTGATAGCCGCTGACGAAACGGCCGGGGATGCCGAGGCAGCGGCAGGCGGCGAGGAACAACATCGTCAAGTCGCGGCAGGCGCCGGCGTTCGCCGCCAGCGTCTCCTCCGGCCGCATCGCCGCGCCATCGGGGCGAATTTCGTGGCGCACCTGGGTGTAGAGCGTCTGATTGAGCAAATCGAGAAACTCCAGCGCATTAGCGCCCGCTTTTCGCGCAAGCTCGTAAGTGAAGGCGCCAACCATGACATCGACCGGGCGCGAGGCGATATAGACCGAGTTCGCATCGCCGGCCGCGGTCGGCCAAGGCAACCTCGGCAACACGACGCCGGACAGAGACGGCGCGGCGAGCGTTTCCAGGTCGAACCGGCTCGCGATGCGCAGCTGCTGCGAAAACCCGTTGAAATTGACCTGAGTCACGAGATTGCCGAAAGCGTCCATCGCCTCCAGGCGATATCCGGGCGCCGGATCGATCGTCAACTCGCGGCTCAACAGCCTCACGCCCTCGGGCCGTGGGGTGAACCTCAGCACATGCGACGCGAGCGCCACGGGCTGGGCGTAGCGGTAGATCGTCTCGTGTTCGACCGAAAAGCGCATTCAGGATTCCTTGACGCCCTGGCGGCATAGTGGCCCGAATCACTGCGCGCGCGCGAGCCTTTTCTCCCGGCCGCCGAAAGAGCCCGACCGTGGGTCACGATTTCGTGAACGGTGCGTCCTTGCGACGCATGCGCGCGCTTATTATAAGCAAGCCTATCATAAGCGACCCCATTCTCATGCCCTTCAGTCCCCCGCGCGAATTCGGTTTCGCGCTCCACGATGTTGCGCGAATGCTGCGCACATATGCCGACCAGCGCGCCCGTGAATACGGGACGACGCGGGCGCAATGGGCCGTGCTCAGTCGCCTTCAGCGCTGCCAGGGCGCCAGCCAGATCGAACTCGCCGACCTGCTCGACCTCGCGCCGATCACGTTGGCCCGGCTCGTCGACAAGCTGACCGCCGCCGGGCTCGTCGAGCGTCGCGACGACGCCACGGACCGGCGCATCCACCGTCTCTACCTCACCGAGAAAGCGGCGCCGAAACTCGCCAAGCTTGGCGCGCTCGGCGAAGCGATCATGGAAAAGGCGCTCGACGGACTCGACGAGGGGTCGGTTTCGGCGATGCGGCAGGGTCTCGATCGCATCAAGGCCAATTTGAAGACCGAATTGAACTCCGGAGTCTAACGACGTGACGCAAGCTTCGACCGCCCGCGAACGAACGGACGCACCTCCCCTACGCTCCGCCGCCGCCAAGGCTCCGTCCCGGATGGGGGCGCGCCGGTTTGTGCTCATCGTCGTCCTGCCGGCGCTGGCGGTGATCGTCGGCTTCTACTGGTGGCTAGGCGGCGGGCGCTACATCTCGACCGACAACGCCTATGTCGGCGCCGACAAGGCGATGATCACGCCCTATGTCAGCGGCCCGGTCTACGCGGTGCATGTGCAAGAGGGCCAGCACGTAAAGGTCGGCGATCCCCTTTTCGACATCGACCCGGCGCCGTACCAGAGCGCGGTGGCGCTGGCGCGCGGCCGGCTGGAATCGACCAAGGTGTCGTTCGCCAATCTCAAGACCCAATACGCCAGCAACCTCGACCAAATCCAGATGGGCCAGCGTTCCGTCGATCTGCGTCAGGCCGATTACGACCGCAAGCACACGCTGGCGCTGAGCAAGTCGGGCACGCTGGCCGACGAGGACACGTCCGCGGCCGCGCTGGTGCAGGCCAAGCAGATTCTCGAATTCGTCAAGATGTCGCAAGAGACGGTGAAAGTGAAACTGAGCGGCGGCCCCGACAGCAACATCAACACATACCCCGAATATATCCAGGCTCAGGCGCAGCTCGCCGATGCCGAGCGCAACCTCGGCTATACCCACGTGACCGCGCCGATCGCCGGCGTGGCGACGCAAGTGTCGAACATCGAGCGCGGCCGCGTCGCGCCCGCGGGGCAGGCGGTGTTCGCCGTGGTCGCCGATACTGACCTCTGGGTCGACGCCAATCCGAAGGAATCGGACCTGACCTTCGTCAAGGCCGGCCAGCCCGCGACCGTCACCATCGACACCTTCCCGTCGAAGGAATGGAAGGGCACGGTCTGCTCGATCGCGCCGGGCACCGGCGCGCAATTCTCGATCCTGCCGCCACAGAACGCCAGCGGCAATTGGGTCAAGGTGGTCCAGCGCATCCCGCTGCGATTTTGCTTCGCCGCCGACGAGAGCACGGAGGGCCTGCGCGCCGGCATGAGCGCCGTCGTATCCATCGACACCGGGCGCTCGCGCAGCATCAAGGGGCTGTTCGGCGATCTCGCGGCCTGGGCGGCGCCGGCGCCGACCAAGCCATGAACAAGGACACATGGTCCGAATATACGCCGCTGCTGCGCGGCCTCATCACCGCTTGCGTGATGATGGCGACCATCATGCAGGCGCTGGACACAACCATCGCCAATGTCGCCCTGCCCTATATGCAGGGCTCGCTGTCGACGACGCAGGATCAGGTCAACTGGGTGTTGACCTCCTATATCGTCGCCGCCGCGATCATGACCTCGCCGCTCGGCTGGGGCGCGATGCGCTTCGGCCGCAAAAAACTGTTCGTCGTCTGCGCCGCCGGCTTCACCGCCGCCTCGATGCTGTGCGGCATCGCCCAGACCATCGAGCAGATGGTCGCGTTCCGCCTGCTGCAGGGCGTTTTCGGCGCGGCGCTGGTGCCGCTCAGCCAAGCCGTGATGCTCGACATTTATCCGCCCGAGCGGCGCGGCGGGGCGATGGCGATCTGGGGCATGGGAGTCATGCTCGGGCCGATCATGGGCCCGACGCTCGGCGGCTGGCTCACCGACCATTATACCTGGCGCTGGGTGTTCTTCGTCAACCTGCCGTTCGGCATCATAACCGTCCTCGGCCTCACCGCCTTCATGCGCGAGACCGCGACCAAGACCGTGCCGTTCTCGTGGACCGGCTTCCTGACTTTATCGCTCGGCATCGGCGCGTTGCAGATGATGCTCGACCGCGGCCAGGATCAGGGCTGGTTCGAGTCGAACGAAGTCATCGTCGAATGCATTCTCTCCCTGGTCGGCTTCTATTTCTTCTTCGCCGACGCCGCGACGACGAACCGGCCGTTCATCCCGATGAAGATGTTCCGCGACTGGAACTTTTCCATCGCGGTGATCTTCATGTTCCTGATCGGCATCATCCTGCTCGGCACGATGGCGCTGGTGACGCCTTATATCCAGAACCTGATGGGCTATCCCGTGCTCTCCAGCGGCGAACTGTTGGGCGCCCGAGGCCTGGGAACCTTCTTCGCGATGATGGCGGTGGGACGCCTGCTCGGCAAGATCGACGCGCGCCTGCTGGTCGGCATCGGCCTGACGCTGGCGACGGCTTCGATTTATGTCATGGTCGGTTGGACGCCCGACGTCTCGGCGCAGGCGATCGTGGTCGACAGCGTTGCCCAGGGCGTCGGCCTCGGCCTCGTCTTCGTGCCCCTGAACACCATCGCCTTCGCTACCCTGCCCGGCGAATGGCGCACCGACGGCGCGGCGGTCTGGACGCTGATCCGCAACCTCGGCTCGTCCGTCGGCATTTCACTGATCATCGCCCATCTCACAGACAACATCGCCGTCTTCCACAGCCAGCTCGTCGAGTTCATCAATCCGTTCAGCGACGCGCTGAAACTGAACCACATTTCGTTGATCAACCCGGCGACGCTCGCCGGGCTCGACGGCATGGTGACGCAGCAGGCGGCGGTGATGTCCTATTCCAACGACTTCTTGGCGATGACCTTCGTCTCGCTGGCCGCCTTCCCGCTGCTATTGCTGATCCGGGGGTCGAAGCCGGCGCCGGCTGGCGCCCGGCCGGCGGCGAAGGAAGAGGAGCATGCGGTGGTGATGGATTAGGACTCGGCAGGCCCAGCAAATTCTACCCGCTTTCTTGCTCCCATCATGCTACCATGGGACCAAGGAGGCAGCCATGTCCAACGTCCAAAAAGTCAGCGTCGCCCTCACGCCCGAATTCGTCGCCATGCTGCGCGAGGCCGTCGATAGCGGAGAATACACCTCTACGAGCGAAGTCGTCCGCGAAGCTTTGCGCGCCTGGAAGCAACGCCGCAGCTTGCACGAAATGGAAGTCGGCGAATTGCGGGCTCTCTGGAACGAGGGAATTTCGAGCGGGGACTCCGTCGACTCGGAAGCGGTGTTCAAACGCCTCAGCGACAAATACGCGAGGATGGCGGCGGCGAAATGAACCGCCTGATACTCACGCGCGGCCTTTGCAGGCGAGGTCGCTGACCTCGCGGTTTCCACCGGGAAAAAAAAACCGCAACAAGAGTTGCTTACGCGCCTCCCGAAGTCACCAAGCCAAAGGCGCTGGTTTGAGCTATCGGCGATCTCTTCGATTGACGCCCCGCCAACCAACGACTTCGTCCTGAGGCGCCGCGGAGCGGCCTCGAAGGGCGTGGTTCGAGTTGGCGCCCGGTCAGGCTGTCGTGTTGCGGCCCGTCCTTCGAGGCGCATTCGGGGGCGCCTCAGGACGAAAGCCGCAGTATGGCCCACGCGATCAACCTCAAGAAGCGCGCCGTCGCCTTCCCCTCAAAACCCGATCATATCAATACGCGTCAGCGTCGTCTTCTGCGCGACGCCGGGGGCGTGGGTCAGGTGCCAGGCGACATATTGCTCGGCGTAGAGCTCGGTCGAGGCCATGCCGTCGACGGGGATGACGATGTTCAGGCCGTGCAGCGCCGCGTCGGTTCCGGTGTCGAGCACCGCGCCTTCGGAGGCGGTGCCGGTGACGATCACCGTCTTGATGTTCTTTTGCGTCAGCAGATCGCGCAGATCGGTGCCAAGGAACTTGTCGGGGCCCGCCTTGACCACGGGATCGTCCGCGGTCGGCGCGACCTCGGGCCGAATGTCCGCCGGGGTGGCGTTCGGGGTGACGCTATACGCCACGAACACGCCGTTGGCGCGCGCTTTGTCCAGCAATTCGCGGATTTTCGGCAGCGCCGCGAGGCAGCGCGGCTTGGTGGTCTTGTTGCAGGGGCCGCTGGTCGCCTCGTCGTGGCCGTTGAAGTCCAACAGCAGCAGCGCCGTCGTCTTGGGGTCCAGCGTCGCCGCCTTCAACTCGGGCGGCGGCGGGATCTTCACGTTCGCCCAGTCGTCGATGACCGTGGCCGACGCCTCGGCCGCGGCGAACAACCCGATCAGCAAGGCGAAATATCCAGATTTGGTCACGAAGTCGCTCCCCGAGCCAACGGCCGAAATTCTATTTTGGCGGCGTCGACTTGGCAAAACAACAAGAGTTGAGCCGGGGGCTTCGGGATCGCGGCCCCCACCCGGGGTGAAAGTCCCCGAGCAAGCGCATGGCGATTGGCGGTTCAGGAAGCGGGAGATATAGCGGCCTGGAGCGGCCAATTGCGACGAAGGCTCTTCAGGCGGCGTCATCGGATCGCGACATTTGCGAGAGACTCAGTCCTTCTTGGCGGCCTTTTTCGTCTTCGCCTTGGCGGGGGCTTTCTTGCCGGCTGCCTTCGGCGCTTCGGCGGCCGCCAGCGGCGCGAGACGCTGGGTCTCCTCCATCGAACGCAGCCAATGTTCGGCGTCGCGGCCATTGGGGCGGCCTTCGCTCTCCCAGATGGCATAGGCGCGCGCCCGAACGACTTCCTCGAACCCCTCGAAAACGTTGCTCACTTCGTCTCTCCATTCGATGGACGGCGACCCGGTCGCCGCTCGTTGACTTGCGCGGCGTCGCGCAACACCGCGAACGCCGGCCGCCCTGGAGTTTCCGAGTCCCCGCTTGGTCTACCGGCGTCCCGACGGACCCCAGGCGGTTTTCGGTTCCGAAAATCCTCGATGAGGCTCGGCCTCCGCCACTCCAGAAACCATTTCATGGTTAATAATTCGTTAATCCGCCGTTCGCGGACTACCGGTTCGCGCCGAGGCGGCGTCTCGGTTCGCCAGGAACGCCCGCATGGTAAACCCGGCCTGCCCCGCCCCCTGCGCGTGTTCCCGCCCCACCGGGCAGGCCCGCCGGGCAAGACAGCCCCGCGAAAGGCAGTCGCTGCCCTGGGGCGCGCGCAAATGTCCGGCGCAGGCTTCGACGTCGTAGCCGCTGCCCATGAACGCCGCGACCGGGCAGGCGCCGAGGCAGGGTTTTTCGCTACAGGCCTCGCAAGGGTTCTTTTCGGCCTCGCGGAGCGGAACCTCGATCTCTCCAGCGAACGCCAGCGCGCCGCGATAGGAGTGCCAGAGTCCATATTCGGCATGGATCAGCAGCCCCAGAGGCGAAGGCCAGACCGAATCCGCGCGTTGCGCCCAGCGTTGGAACGGCCAATAGGGCGGCCCGTCGAAAGGAAAGACGGCGACGCCGCCGAGTGCGTCGGCCAGGGCCCCGATCACTCGGCGGCTCCAGCGATCGAGCGGATGCGGCCCGCCGTCGGCGAATTCGGGCGAGGCGACGAACGCCGGCCAGTTCGTCGCGCCGGCCATGCCGAGCAGGACGAGCGAGCTTGCGTGCGCGAGCGGGCCGAGGCGCTCGGCGGCCGCGAGCCGCAGGCCGCCGCGCGGGACTAGCCCCGAGCGTTCGGCGGCGCGATGGAGGGTTTCGAGCGAAGGCATGCGGGTTTTATGGCGCCGGACGCGGGCAATTGCACGCGCTGGAAGCGTTCCGTCGCGCCAGCCCGTCCGTTACGCCACTTCGGGCCGCGCCCGCCTCGCCAACTTGAAGTGCCCAGCGCGATTGCGGATTTGCGCGAGGTCGCAGTTCATCTGCAAGCGGAGCCAGAACTCGGCGCTGCCGCCGACCGCCATTTCCAGTCGCATCGCCATTTCGGCGGAAATGCCGCTATCGCCGTTGATCACACGATAGAGTTGTTGCCGCGTGACGCCGAGCGCCTAGCCGAAATCGGCGACGGACATGCCCAAAGCCTCGATTTCATCCTTCAGTCCGTTTCCCGGGTGGGGCGGCTCCTTCATCATCCAGGCCTCCGTCAGTGGTAATCGAACAACTCTACCGCCGAGACCCAGCTGTCGGCGACGCCGATTCGCATGACTTTATGTCACGCCCGCGGAACCGGGCATGCCCTCACCACCGGATCAGCGCCGCGCCCCAGGTAAAACCGCCGCCCACAGACTCGATCATCACCAGGGCGCCGGGTTTTATGCGCCCGTCGCTCACAGCGACGTCTAGGGCCAGGGGGATCGAGGCGGCGGACGTGTTGCCGTGGCGGTCGACGGTGAGGACGACCTTTTCCCTGGCGATGCCGAGCTTGTCCGCCGAGGCCTCGATGATGCGACGGTTGGCCTGATGCGGCACGAACCAGTCGATGTCCGCGGGGCCGATGTTCGCGTCCACTAAACAGGCCTTGATCACGTCCGTGACCCCGCCGACCGCGAATTTGAACACTTCCTTGCCCTCCATGCGGAGGTGGCCGACGGTCATCGTCGTCGAGGGGCCGCCATCGACGTAGAGCTTGGCGCGATGGCGTCCGTCCGAGCGCAACTGGCTGGCGATCACGCCCCGGCCGGCCGCCGCCTCTGCCTCCAATGCCTCGAGCACGATCGCGCCGGCGCCGTCGCCGAACAGCACGCAGGTCGTGCGATCCTGCCAGTCGAGCAGGCGCGAAAAGGTTTCGGCGCCGATCACCAGGGCGCGCTTGTGCGAGCCGCTCGCCAGGAATTTCTCCGCCGTCGTCACGGCGAACACGAAACCGGAGCACACCGCCTGCAGATCGAAGGCGACGCCCCGTGTCATCCCCAGCGCCGCCTGAATCTGCGTCGCCACCGCGGGAAAGGTATAGTCGGGCGTCGAGGTCGCGACGATGATCAGATCGATGTCCTGGGCGGTCAGGCCGGCATTGTCGAGCGCCGCGCGCGCCGCGCGCGTCCCCAGCGTGGACGTCGTCTCATGATCGCCGGCGATGTAGCGCTGTTTGATGCCCGTGCGCTGCTGGATCCATTCGTCCGAAGTGTCGACCCGGGTCGCGAGTTCGGTGTTGGTGACGACCCGTTCCGGCAATGCCGAGCCTACGCCGCGCACAACGGAACGAAACAAGGGTAAAGCCATGAAACGCTGGGTCCGGGCTAGAGGATTCCGTTCGAAGCGGCGGGCGCGGGCGCTTCGCTTGTTTGCCCGATCATTTCGCGTATTTTAGCGAGCAAGTCCTGACGCACCATGTCGTATCCGACCTCGATCGCGCCTGCGTAGGTCGCGGCGTCCGCCCCGCCATGACTCTTGATGACCACGCCGTCAAGGCCGAGGAACACGGCGCCGCCGACCCGGCCGGGGTCCATTTTTTCCCGCAACCGGCGAAAACCATCGCGCGCGAACCAATAGCCGAGCTTGGTCATCCAGCTGTGGCTCAGCGCCTCGCGCATATATTGCGCGATCTGCTTGGCGGTGCCCTCGGCGGTCTTCAGCGCGATGTTGCCGGTGAAACCTTCGGTCACGAACACGTCGACCGTGCCGCGGCCGAGATCGTCGCCCTCGACGAATCCGTGATAGGCCATGTTCGGCAGGTGAGTCTCGCGCAGGATGCGGCCGGCGGCCTTCACTTCCTCGATGCCCTTGATCTCCTCGACGCCGACGTTGATGAGGCCGACGGTCGGGCGCTCGATGTCGTAAAGGACGCGCGCCATCGCCGCGCCCATGATCGCGAGATCGACGAGATGTCGGGCGTCGGCGCCAATCGTCGCCCCGACGTCGAGGACGATCGATTCCCCGCGCAGCGTCGGCCACATCGTCGCCAAGGCCGGGCGGTCGATCTGCGGCATCATGTGCAGGCAGATTTTCGCCATAGCCATCAAGGCGCCGGTGTTGCCGGCGGAAATGGCGCAATCCGCCTCGTCCAGCTTCACCGCCTCGATCGCGCGCCACATCGACGAGACCCGCCGCCCCGAGCGCAGCGCCTGGCTCGGCTTGTCGGTCATCTTGATCGCCACTTCGCAATGGCGCAGTTCCGACCGCGCCGCCAGCCTCGGGTGCTGCCGCAGAATCGGCGCGAGTTCGTCCTCGCGCCCATAGAGCAGAAACCGAATATCGGGGCGGCGCTCCAACGCGATCGCCGCGGCCGGCAACACCACGGACGGTCCGTGGTCTCCCCCCATCGCGTCGAGCGCGATTCTTATGTCCTGATTCATTCCTGACTTCGATTCCGATGCCGCGAGGCCTGCTCTTTGCCCGAAAATGCGGCGAGACAATAGCGGCTTCGCGGCTCTTGGCAAACCCGCCCGCGGCGGATTCAGTCGTCGTCCGGCTCTCCGTCCTTGACGATGATGAGCCCGGCGAACGGCGAATGCGTTTCCTCCTCCGCCGGCGCTTCGAATTCGGCGTCGGGCTTGCGCGGATAGGGATCGAGGCCGAGCGCGATGAATTCCGCCGCGAGTTCGCCGAGATCGACGGCCCCGTCGATCAGCGGATCGGGTTCGTCCTCGGCGTCGAAGCGAATTTCCTCCTCCAGAGTCTGTGGTTTGCGGCGCGCGTCCGAGGGCGGAGCAAAACGGACGTCGATCTCCTCGACGACCTCGGCCGGAAACGGCTCCGTCGAAACGACGCAGATCTGCATCACCTTCGCCCGCGCCTCGCCGGTGACGCGCACGCCCTTGCCCGAACGCTTGATGAGGAAATCGGCCTCCAGGCTCTGCATCGAATCCAATGCAAAGCGCTTCGAAAGCGCCGTGCGCTCGCTCTCGTTGGCCGCGATCTTCTGTCGCAGCCCGTCGCGCGGCAGGGTTTCGACCTTGACGACGCGGCTGAACTCGATGGGCTCGCTCATTATGCCCCCCCTCGCCCCAAAGGATAATGAAACCGGCCTTCGACGAACGTCGGCAGGTCGATGCTCTCGAAGGCCCGCGAAAGCGCCAGCGCTCGCTCGGCGAGCAACCTCGGCCCCAGCGCGTCGGCGGTGACTTGCCCCCTGTAGATATTGCGCGCCAGCGCCTCGGCGAGCGCGCGCGGGTTGCCGGAGTCCAGCGCCGCCTGATAGACCGCGCTGCGGCCGAAGAAGGCGCGGGCGAATTTCTTCACCCGCTTTGCGACGCCGTCGTCGGAGATCGAGAGTTCGCGCAGCGCGTCGTCGAAGCCGACGAACAACCGGTCGACCACGTCCTGCGCCAGCGGCCGGCCCGCCTCGCCGAATTCGCTCAAGCGCCGCAACACGAGCCCGGCGTGCAGAACGACCATTTCGAACCGGCCATCGAGATCGTCGGGCGCGAAGAAAGCGGCGTAGAGTTCGCGCGCGCGCGCCGCCGCCACGATCTCGCCGTGAATATCATCGACTCTAGCTTTTCGTTCGCGGCGCTCGCGCCAGCGATCGAACAACTTCCAGCGGGCGAAATTCATGCAGCGCCTTGCTTTTTCACTAGCGCCCGGGTTAGGCGTCCGGACGCGGTTTGGCAAGACGGCGCGCTCTCCTGCCGCGCGTGAACCGAGGGGTTTTGGTAACCATGCGCATGATCCTGGATCGGCCTCGGCGCGCGGCGGCGCTTTTCGCCGCGATGCTCGTCGGCGCCTCGCTCAGCGGCTGCATCGGCTATGACGGCGATTTCGACCGCGGCTATCAGGTCGACGAAGATTCGGTGTCGCAGGTCAAAGTCGGCGCGACCACCAAGCCGCAGGCCCTGGCCCTGCTCGGCACGCCCTCGACGACTTCGACCGTCGGCGGCGACGCCTGGTATTACATCGGCCAGAAGATGCACCGTTCCCTGGCGTTCATGCCGGCCGAAATGACCGACCAGAAAGTGCTGGCGATCTATTTCGACAAGAACTCCAAAGTCGAGCGCATCGCCAATTACGGCATGAAGGACGGCAAGGTGTTCGACTTCGTCACCGCCACCACCCCGACCGGCGGCCAGGAGCCGGATTTCATTCGCAACATCATGACGGGTTTGTTCAAGTTCACCTGACGCCGCGTGCGGGAGCGCCCGACACGTCGCGCCGCTAGGCGGTGATCAAAATATTCCCCGAACCGTCCACGGTCTCCTTGCCGATGATCTTGCCCGAGCCGGTGAGCGTGCCCACCGCGAATTCCAGCGTGCCCTGAGTGACCTCGATAGTCCCGTTGTTGACGAACAGCGTGTCCACCAGGCTCAGGCCCGCGCCGCCGCCGGTCTTTTCGAACAGGCCGTCGTTGATGAAGCTGGACTTGGTCGCGAAACTGCTTCCGTATGAGAGGCCGGCATTGGCGGTGAGATCGTAGACGCCCGCGGCGCCGTTGGTCGCCGTCGAAACGTGACCCAGGGAATCGCCGAGCACGAGGGCGCCCTCGGCGGTGACCGTGCCCGAATTGGTCCAGTCCGTAGCGTCGGCGAGCTGGAAGCCGTTGTTGGCCGTCGAGGTCGCCGCGTCGGTGGCCAGTTCGCCGCCTCCCGTGAACAGATCTTCGCTGCTGCCGCCACTGCTTGCCAGCGCCACGGCGCCGGAAAGCGTCAGCGTGTGTCCGTTGAGGTCGACCGTAGCGTCGAGGTTGTAGCTGGCCGTGTCGTTGAAGGCGTGCGCGTAGGTCAGATTGGCGCTGAGATTCAGGGTCGCGGAATCGTTCAGCCCGAGCGTCGCCACGGTGAGCGCGACCGCCGGCTGGAGCGTCGTGAAACTCCCGCCATCGAGAACGAGCGCGCCGGTCGATCCGGCGAACGTCCCCCCCAGGATGTTGGCGACGCCCTGCAGGTCGAGGGTGCTGTCGGCGATCGTGACCGTGCCGGTATTGTCGAACTCGGCGGAGATCGTGCTGACGCTGCCGTAGCCACTCTTGGCGAGGGTCGCGGAATTGATGAATTTGCAGGAGGTCGATGCGCCATGTCCGATGCCCGCCGAGCCCAGCAGGTCGAATACGGCCTTGGCGCCGGAATTCGTCACCATGGCGACGCTGCCGCTCGAATCGCCGATGGTCAGCTGCGATGTCGAGCTGACGGTTCCGCTGTTGGTCCAGGCGACGGTTCCGCCGATCGTCATGCCCCCGCCGCCGATACTGGTCGCCCCGGTCGTGTCGAGCTGCCCGGCGCCTGAGACGACGGCCTCGCTGACGCCGCCGCTGGCGGCGAAATTATCCTGGCCGCTCAGCGTGAGCGCCACGGCGGCGCCCCCGATCACGATATCCGTCACCTCATTGTAGCTGGGATCGTCGTTGAATACGCCCGCATAGGTCAGGCTGGCGGGCAGCAGCAGTTCGGCGCCGCCGTAAAGGTCGATCGTCGCCACTTTCAGTGCCACGCCGGACTGCAGCGTCGTCACGCTGCCGCCGTCGAATCCGATCGCGCCCGCCCCGGTCAACGAACCGCTCAGGCTATTGTCGGCGCCGACGAAATCGAGCAACCCAACCACGTCGGTGATCGTTCCGGTGCTGGTCACGTCGACGGCGATCGCCGAGGTCCCCGTGCCGCTCGTCTTGGTCAGCAGGCCGGAATTTGTGAAAGTGGACACGCCCGAGCCCCCGAGCCCGATGCCGACATTGCCGTTGAGTTCGAATACGGCTCCGGCGCCCGAGTTTTGCAACGCGACGGCCGATCCGCTGGAATCGCCGAGGGTGAGTTGCGCGTTTTCGACGAGCGTGCTGGTATTGCTCCACGTCGCCGAGCCGCCCAACAACATCCCCGTGCCGCCAATCGTCGTCGTCCCTGACGTCGTCAACGTTCCCGAGCCATCGACATAGGCCTGTCCGTTACCGCCGCCCCCGCCGAAGAAAGCCTGCGAGCCCGCGACGAGCTGGAAATCGGCGCCGGCGAGCAGGTCCAGCGTCGTCGTCTGGTTGTAGGCGTCCGCTTCCGTGAAGACGCCGGCGTATTGCTGGTTGCTCGCGAAAACCTCCGCCGAGCCGATAATGTCGATCGCGGCGATGCTGAGCGTCAGCAAAGCCTGCGCCTTCAGCGTGCTGACGCTCGAACCATCGAACTCCAGCGCTCCGGCGCCGGTGATCTTGCCCGACAGCGAGTTTACCGCTCCGGTCAAATCGAGCGCGCCGCTGGCGACCGCAATCGATCCGGTATTGGTCAGGCTCATCGATACGACGCTGGTCCCCAGGAGGCCATTTTTGTTCAGCGCACCTGCATTGACGAAGGCGTGTCCGGCCGGGCCGGTGAACCCGATGTCGCCGTTGTTGGCGAGATTGAAGGTCGCCCCGGCCGCGTTGACTATATTGGGGCTCACGCCGCTCCCGTCCCCAACCACGAACGCGCCGACGTCGGTGATCACGCCTTTATTCGTGAACGCGAGCGTCCCGCCGACCAGCAGTTCGCCGCCCAACGACAGCGTTCCCGCGTTGACGAACGCACCCGTCCCCGTGACGATGTCGGTCGCGCCCTGAAACGAACTCGCGCCATTCAGCGTCAGCGTGAAGGCGCCGGCATCGAGCGTCGTCGCCGCGTTGGAGGACGCCGAATCCTGCAGCGCCGTGATCGTAATCGCCCCGCCAAGGTTGAGCACTCCGTCGCCGTAGAGCCCCAGCTTCGCGGCGGTGACAATCGTGCCCGCCGCCAGATTGGTGACTCCGCCGGAAAACGCGATCTCGCCCGCGCCCGTAAGCTTGCCGGAGATCGTATTGATCGGACCGGCGAACTCGAGAATCCCACTCTTGGCCTGCAGCGTGCCGGTATTGACGAACGAAACGCCGATGGTGCTGACGCCGCCGCCAAAGCCTTTTTCGAACAGGCCCGCGTTGTCGATCGAAGCGCTCGCCGCGCCTTCCGTCACGCCGAAATCGCCGGCGACGTCGTAGGTTCCCGTGAGGGCATTGTCGATCAGCACGCCGACGCCGGTGACATCGCCGAGCGTGATTTGCCCGGTCTGATTGGTGGCGCCGAAATTGTCGAGGAAGGCGCTGCCGCCGAACTGATAATTCGACAGCGCCAAAGTCCCGTGGTTGTTCAGGACGCTCGAACCTTCGGCGCTGCCGCCGCTGATCACGCTGGTCGCGTTCAAGCTATAGGCGCCGCCGCCGAGCGAGCCGCCGCTTTGCGTCAACCCCAGTGCGAAGCTCGCCGTGGTGAGGACCGACAACGATCCGCCCGTGATGGCGAAATAGTCCTGCCCGACGGTCAATGAGTAGACGATGGCCGTGTCGCCGCCGCTGAAAGTGACCGTGTGAAGGTTTGCCGTGTTGATGACGATCGCGTCGCTGCTGTTGGGCAGCGCATGCAGGCTCCAGTCGGCCGCGTCGCCCCAATCTCCATCTGCGTCAACTGACCAAGTGCTCGTCGTCGCCATGGCGTTTCCTCGATGTCGCGCTCAATCGCCGGGAAACATCGCGAGTGGCCAATTCCGGCGCGAAGTTCAAAAGTCGAAGCCTTTACAGCTAGCTGTTACCGCTGCCACACCCTGCCCGCGCAGATGATAGAGCTTACGCGCGTAAGGGGCAAGATCGGCGCGACCATTTTTGAGCTGACCCGCCAACGAGCAAAGTCGTCGCGAGCGCAAGGCGTCGGCGATCCCGTTTGGTGGTGACGCCGCCGCCGCCTCCGCGCGGTGTGGCGCCCCCTACCCCAGTTCCGAAAAATCCTCGATCCTGAACTCCGCCGCGGCGCCGCCCTCGGTGAGCGTATCCTCGCGCCGGCGCAGTTCGACGCGGCGGATCTTGCCGGAAATGGTTTTCGGCAATTCGCTGAATTCGATGCGGCGGATGCGCTTGTAGGGCGCCAGCCGCTCTTTCAGGAAGGTGAAGATGTCGAGCGCGGTCTCGCGGGTCGGGGCGCGACCGGCGGCGAGCACGATATAGGCCTTGGGAACATGCAGCCGCGTCGCATCGGGGGCGGGAACCACGGCGGCCTCGGCGACCGCGGGATGTTCGATCAGCGCGCTCTCCAGTTCGAACGGGCTGAGGCGATAGTCGTTGGATTTGAACACGTCGTCGGAGCGGCCAATGTAGGTGATGTAGCCGTTGGCGTCGCGTGAGGCCACGTCGCCGGTGCGGTAATGCTCGCCCCCGATCGGGCGAACGGCGCCGTCGTCATCCTGGTAGCCGAGCATCAGGCCGACAGGGCGCGTGTTGAGCGGAATGGCGATTTCGCCCTGATCGCACTCCAGGCCCTCGGGATCGAGGAGGGAAATGCGGTAGCCCGGCAGCGGCCGCCCCATCGAGCCGGCGATGACGCGCTCGCCAATCGCGTTGCCGACCATCATCGTCGTCTCGGTCTGCCCGTAGGAATCCCGCAACGACAGCCCCCAGGCGCGCAAAACCCGGTCGATGACTTCGGGGTTGAGCGGCTCGCCGGCGGAATTGGCCTCGCGCAGCGCCACCTTCCACTGCCGGAGATCGAGCTGGACGAGCTGGCGCCAGACGGTCGGCGGGGCGCAGAACGAGGTGATGCGGTGTTCGACGAGGTCGTCGAGCACGGCGCGCGCATCGAAGCGGCGGTTGAGCGCGACGACCGCGGCGCCGGCGTTCCAGGGCGCGAAAAAATTCGACCAGGCGTGCTTCGCCCAGCCCGGCGAGGAAATGTTGAGATGGAGGTCGCCGGGCTTCAGCCCGAGGCCGAACATCGTCGACAGATGGCCGATCGGATAGCTCGCGTGGCTGTGCAGCACCAGTTTGGGGCGTGCGGTGGTGCCCGAGGTGAAATAGAGCAACATCGGGTCGTCGGCGGGCGTCGGCCCATCGGGGCTGAAGCGCCGGCCAGCCTTCAGCAGGTCGGCGAAGCTCGTCCAGCCTTCCGGCGCCGCGCCGACGGCGATGCGGATCGCCGCTTCGCCCCGGCCGGCGAACTTCGCCGTATCGGCGGCGTCGCAGACGATGAATTTCGCCCGGCCGCGCGCGAGGCGGTCGTCGATGTCGGCCCCGGCGAGCAGGGTCGTGGCCGGGATGACGACCACGCCGAGTTTCATCGCGGCCAGCATGGTGATCCAAAGCGGCGCGACATTGCCGAGCATCAGCAGCAAGCGATCCCCGCGCCGCGCGCCAAGCCCCTCGAGCGCGTTGGCGACGCGGCTCGAGGCCTCGGAAAGCTCGGCGAAGGAATAGGTCTCGACGCCCTCGCCGAGGATCATCAGCGCGAGTTTGGGCCCGTTGTCGCCGGCGCCGAGTTCGTCGTCGAACCAGTCGAGCGCCCAGTTGAACCGCTTCGGCTTCGGCCATTTGAATTTTTCGCGCGCGAAATCGTAGTTGTCGCGCAAGCTCAGCAGGAGATCCCGCGCCGCCTTGAACTCTGGGTTCGACATCTTGGAGCCGCCTGGGGTTGAACCTCAGCGCGGAGATACACCCAGCGTTCGCATTTGCGAAGGCCGTCGTCAGGCCGGCGTGCGCTTGATTTCGACCTTGTTGGGATAGAAGGCCAGATGCTCCTTGATCGCCTCGACGCCCGCTTTCGGCGTCTCATAGGTCCAGACCGCGTCCGAATCGCGCTCGGCTTCGTGGCTGAGCGAGAAATAATTGGCCGTGCCCTTGAACGGGCAGCGCGTCTCGAGCGCGGAACGCTGGAAGAAGCTCATGTCCGCGTCTGCGCGCGGCGCGTAAATCACGGCGGGATAGGAGGCTTCCTTCAGTTCGAGCGCCCGGGTGGTGTCCAGGATTTTTCGCCCGCGCCAAAAGATTTCGACATGATCGCTGATGGGCTTGACCGTGATCGGATGATCCATGCGCCGTCTCCTGATGTCCAGAGACGGCTAGAATGGCCCAAAAGCGGAGCCGCTGTCGAGCGCGATCGTCAGATCGCGCAGGTTTCCACGACCGCGCATTCGTGGGTCGGGGCCTCGGCCTTGGCGAGCGCCGGAACGCGCGTGCGCTCGAGAATCCGCCACGCCATGGCCAACGTCGCCGTCACCGCGAAGCAGCCGATGGAAACCGGCATCGCAGCGTGCGAATCCTGGAAATCCGCCCGCACGGCGAGCGCGAAGGCCGTGACCTGGACGCTGAGCACGAACGCATAGAGCGCGAAGCGTTCGCGCAGCGTGCCGTGGCGCTTCAAATCGCCGAGCAGCAACGCCACGCCGACGCCGAAAACCGGCAGGTCGTAGTCATAGGCGTAGGGGCTGATCATCAAGGAGGCGATGGCGGCGACGCCGATGGCCTGGCGCTGCGTGAAGCGCGTAACCGCCGTCGCGGTGGCGATGATCGCCGCCGCGGCCAAGGCGAGTTGAACGGCGGTGCCGACCGTCGCGGAAAAGCCCAGCGAGCGCGCCATCGCATAACCGGAGACCATGCGGTAGTGCGGATAGAGTCCGCCGGCCAGGAAGCCGCCGGCCTCCTTGACGCCGCCGAGAAACGCGGTCCAAACCTCGAAGCCGAGAACGGCCGTCGCCAACAGCGAGGTCGACACGACGATCAGCCCTGCCATCAGCGCCACGTTCCAACGCCGCGACATCAAGGCGTGAAGCGCGAAAGCGACGGCGAGATGCGGCTTGATGACCATCAGCCCGAGCGGAATGCCGGCCCAGGCGCGGCCTTCGAGCAAGCCGATCGCCGCCGAACCGATCAGCGCGCCGGTGAGGAACCCGTTCTGGCCGCAGCGCACCGTGACCACGATCGCCGGCGCGATCAGCATCAGCACCGAAGCGACCTGGCCGGGCGCGAGTCGACGAATCGTCAGCGTATAGGCGCCCAGAGTCGCGCTGATGAACAGCGTATAGGCGATTCCGATCGGCAAGCGGGCCAGCGGTCCGAGCAATAGATCGAATTGTGGCGGATAGGTCCAGGGCATCATGCTCATCTCGCCGAACAGCGAACGTTGCTCGGCGAGCAGGTTGATGAAGGCATAGGCGCTATTGACGCGCCCACCCGCGGCGAGAACGCCCGCGAGATAGAAATCGTTGAAGTCGACGATCGTCCCGCGCCAGGCGGCGTAGGGCCAACCCGAGAATCGCGCCGCGCTGAACAGCACGACGCCGGTATAAACGAACCCGAGAAGCGTCAGATAAGCCTTGCGCCTGAGTTTGGCGCCGCCGGACGTCTCTATGATCTCGACAAAGGTCATTCGGGAGTTCCGGCTCGACGGCGTTTCGCTGGTGCGGAGAGGTTTCCGCATCAAGGGACTGTGCGGGGATCGCGTTAAGATTGCCCCAACGTCGCTGGCGGGGGCCGAGTATTCGTCACCAATGACCATAACGCGGAGATGTTCCCGACGCTTAAGACTTGAAATGCAGCGCGTCCGGGTCTTCGATATGCGTTTTGCTATTGGCGGATCCTGCGATGCGAAGGCGTTGCGCCCGAGGTCTGTCTTTGCGCGGACCCGCAAGGCCGCCGATCCGGGGCCGGCTTGCGACGCGAAGGCAGGATGGGACGACCAAAGCGCTCACGCGTTCGAGGGTCTCTTCAGCAGGTCAGCTTGCGCCAGCGTCGCGCGGGAAACGCGTTCGACCCTGATGAGGGCTTTCGCCGCCGCCCTGGAAAATCGAATGCTGGGTCCCTCGATCAGCACCTGGAAAGCGGCCGCGACCAGAAACGCCAGCGGAATCGAGACAAGCGACCACCAGACCGGCGAGGCATGTTTGCAGGCGACGATCGTCAGGGCGTGCGTCAGGTAAAGGCTGTAGGAGATCTTCCCGAGCCATTGGGCGATCGCGCCATTGAGTCTCGCGACGTCGAAGCGAATTCGAGTCGCGGCGAAAGCGCCAGCGATGAAAAACGGGGCCAGCACGAAGTCGCCCTGAAGGCCCGACATCAACAGGCACGCCAACGTTGCCACGACGGCGGTCCAGCCATTGCGGGCGGAAAGAATGATCAGCGGCATCGCAATTCCCGCATAGACTTCGGTATATAATGACCAGACGGGCGGGTCCTGAGGGAAGGCGGTATGCCGATTTCGGAACGGCGCCCAGAAGAAATCATGCCATGGGGTATCCACGCCCGTCAGCATACTGCCGATGGCGAGCGCCACGGCGTACATCGGCCAAAGCCTCACGAAGCGTTTGACGAGGAACGGAACGTAGAACCCCTGCCAACCTACTGTCAGGGCGTAACCGGAAATGAAGAAGAACCCGTAGACGCTGAGCGTGGCGTAAGGCAATCCTTGCCGGTATCCCTCGAGGGCCGCGAAATGGGCCAACATGACGACCAAAGCGAGTATTCCGCGCGCCCCGTCCAGTGAAGGAATCCGGCGTTGAAAATTCGCGATGGGTGGTTCTGTCTTCGCTAGGATTTCCAAAGGGCGCCCCCGGCAGGATCACGGATCGCGACCGTATCGTCTCTTTCCTTACGGAGCGCTAAGAGGCGATCTGGAAGCGCCGTGAATCCGGACGGCCCAGATTCGGCTCGGGTCCAAGAGCGTCGATCGGCCGAGTAGCGTCGCATCCCGCGCTTTCACGCTTTGGCAAATATTTTCAGACAGTTTGCCGCCACGCAACGTTGCGTCGCGGGCCTTGCGGCCAACCCAACCCAAGAGACGACCATGACTTCAAAAGACGCAATGGCGCGACAGGTTTGGGAGCCGGAATCCGTCAGATCGACGCTCGAAATCGCGCTTTTGATGTCTTTGTCCATACTCGCGACGCTGGCGTCGATCGCGGCCAGCGGCCTGAAATTCGTCCATGCCGAAAGCTTCTTCGCGCTGTTTGGCGCTTTGTTGTTTGCGCTCATTGCTCTGAACATCTACCAAAGCATCCGCATGCCCAACAACAAACGGATGATGACATTCGTCAATATGACCATTATATATTTGATTATGTCGGTAACATTCATGACGTTTCAATATTCATTGGCGCTATATAAAGCGTATCCCATTTCGAACAGTATCGAAGCGGTCGATAGATCGATAGGGTTTGTTTATTTAGATTTTATAACGAAGATGAACAGCTACCCCTACGTGTCGGAAATCATCGGATTTTGCTACAAGAACTGGATGCGGGAATTCGTTGTGGTGTTCGTCGCCTTGTCATATTTCGGCAAATTCCAGGATTTGCATGAGTTGACGCTCTGCTACATCATAGCCGGCATGTCGACTCTGGCGGTTTCCGGACTGTTGGACGCGAGGTCTTTCGACGGCGTCGCGGCCTATGCCGTCGCCGGCCTTCATCATCCCAGCGGCGTGAGCCCCGACTATCTCAAGAAGCTCGACCATCTCCGTCTAGGCCTCGATTCCGTCATGGACTTCAATGCCATTGTCGGGCTCGTCTCCTTTCCCTCCTTCCACGCGGGCGCGGCCGTCTTGCTCGCCACGGCGACGCGGACATTGAAATGGCTTTGGTTTCCCTTTCTCGGCTTCAACATACTGATCTTGATCGGCACGATCACGGAAGGCGGACATAATTTCATGGACGTGATTTTCGGCTGTCTGTTTGCCGTGGGAGCGATCGCCGCCGCGCAGGCGTTCCGTGGCTCAACCCTGACGAACGCGCTCGCCGTACAGGTGGCGAACCGCTTCCCACCCTCGCTTCGCCCCCGCGCGCAGTGAACGATGTGAGGTTGGCAGCCATGACAAAGCCCATTCCGCAAAAAAACAACGATCACGTAGCTTCCTCAGAAAGGATCCCAATTGGAATATCGGGCAAATGATGCAAATAATCGACTTACAGCTCTCGATGGACTTCGCGGGGTTGCGGCGTTGGTGGTCGTTTTCTATCATTTTCTTTCGGCGTTCAAACCTTCACTTATGCCCAATGAAACGGCTCACCCCTACTGGCTGGCGGACACGCCATTGGCCCTCGCGTTCAATGGCCCTTTTTCGGTATCGATCTTCTTCGTCTTGAGCGGTTTTGTCGTTGCGCAGGCCGCCTCCAGGTCCGCATCGCCCGCTTACGTCAACATAATGCTACGGTATCTGCGGCTGGCGCTGCCATCCACCGCCAGCGTCATTTTCGCATGGTTTCTCTTGACCCTTTTCCCGACCGCTTCAACGCAACTGAATGCCGTCGTTAATCATTATTGGGCTGGCGAGACCTACCAAGGCGATATCCCCACTATCGGATTTGCGCTCTGTGATGGCATGGTCAAGATTTTCGTCGATGGATCGTCCGGATTCAATGGTGTGCTTTGGACGATGAAAATCGAAGCCGAAGGGTCAATTCTGTTATACGCAATATATGGACTTACCCAGGGGAAAATACGGGTTGCGTTGTTGGTATTGCTTGCCATTCCCTGCCTGTTGAGCCCAAGGTATCTGGGCTTCATTCTGGGCGCCTTGATGCGCGAGCGTTGGAGCCGGGGACAGCTCGGAGCCTTTAGCCCTACGGCGACGTTGGTTGCGGGCGTTGTTTTGGGCTTTCCCGCGACGGGCTTC
>Ga0302157_10001360_pt1 | contig 30168 bp, 27 predicted proteins | sample I_Bog_N3_3_FD_193502 | JGI IMG/M metagenome (GOLD analysis project Ga0302157, IMG submission 193502) | Peat permafrost microbial communities from Stordalen Mire near Abisko, Sweden - I_Bog_N3_3 | ecosystem: Environmental > Terrestrial > Soil > Wetlands > Peat | place: Sweden: Abisko, Stordalen...
CGCGACCTCATTCGCTCCGCCGTGCTTGGGGCCCTTGAGCGCGCCGATGGCGCCTGCGATGCAGGAGTACATATCCGATCCGGTGCCGGCGATGACGCGCGCAGTGAAGGTGCTGGCGTTGAACTCATGCTCGGCGTAGAGGATGAGCGAGACCTGCATGGCCTGGATCCACTCCGGCGTAGCGGGCTTGCCGTGCAGCAGATGAAGGAAGTGGCCGGCGATGGAGTCGTCGTCCGTCTCTACGGTGATGCGATGGCCGTGCAGCGCGAAGTGGTGCCAGTAGAGCAGCATGGAACCGAGCGAGGCCATCAGGCGGTCGGCGATGGGAAGGCCGGTGGCGGGCGCGTGGGTGAGGTTCTCGAGATGCGGCTCGGGTTCCAGCGTGGCCAGTACGGAGACGCCGACGCGAAGGACATCCATGGGGTGCGCGGCAGCGGGGAGCTGCTCGAGCGCGATCTTGACGCCCTGCGGAAGACCGCGCAGGCTGCGGAGGTGTTGTTTGTACTTTGCCAGCTCGGCGCGCGTGGGCAGCTTACCGTAGAGCAGAAGATAGGCGACCTCTTCGAACTCGCAGTGCGCGGCGAGCTCCAGGATGTCGATACCGCGATAGTGGAGGTCATTGCCGTTTCGGCCGACCGTACACAGCGCGGTGTTGCCGGCCGCAACACCGGAAAGCGCGACGGATTTCTTGGGTTTGAAGGCAGGTTCGGTCATTTCTTGCTGTCCTTGGCGAAGAGTTCGTCGAGCTTGCGCTCGTAGGCGTGATAGTCGAGCAGGTCGTAGAGCTCTTCGCGGGTCTGCATGGTGGAGACAATATTCTTCTGTGTGCCGTCCGCGCGAATGTGTTCGTAGACGCTAAGTGCGGCAGCATTCATGGCGCGAAAGGCGGAGAGCGGATAGAGCACGAGCGCAACGTTGGCGCTGCGTAACTCATCGATCGTGAAGAGCGGCGTGCTGCCGAACTCGGTGATGTTGGCGAGAATGGGAGCCTTCGTGCGGTCGGCGAAGGCGGCGTACTGCGCGAGCTCAGTGACGGCCTCGGGGAAGATCATGTCCGCGCCCGCCTGGACGCACGCGTCGGCGCGAGCTAGAGCGGCTTCTAATCCTTCCGAGGCAAGGGCGTCGGTGCGGGCCATGATGACGAAGCTCGCGTCCGTGCGCGCGTCGACTGCGGCCTTGATGCGGTCGATCATCTCGTCGAGCGGGACAATCTGCTTGTTGGGGCGGTGGCCACAACGCTTGGCCGCAACCTGGTCTTCGATGTGGCAGCCGGCGGCGCCGGCCTGGATGAGCGAGCGGATGCAGCGCGCAATGTTGAAGGCACCGCCGAAGCCGGTGTCGATGTCCACCAGCAGAGGGAGATCGCAGACGGAGGTGATGCGGCGGACGTCGGTAAGCACGTCGTCCAGCGTGGAGATGCCGAGGTCGGGCAAGCCGAGCGAGCTGGCAGCGACGCCTCCGCCGGAGAGATAGAGCGCGCGATAGCCCACACGCCGGGCCATGAGCGCGTGCAGCGCGTTGACCGCGCCGACGACCTGCAGCGGGCGCTCGGCGGCGACGGCAGCGCGGAGACGCGCACCGGGTGTGGGTGGAGCATTCGAGTTGGTTTGCGTGTGACTCATGCTTACTTCGCCTTCGCCGGGCAGGTGCAGGCGATGTAGTCCTTCTTATGGAACTCGGTCATGGAGCAGGGATACATGGGCCACATCTTGCCCCAGGCAATGGCCTTTCCCACCTGGGTCAGCAGCCCCGCGCTGGGTGCGACGAAGTAGTAGCTCTGGTAGGACTGTGTGGCTTTTCCTGTGCTGGACTTGTCCGCGATAAAGGCGCTGGTGAGCGTGGCGAGCGACTTGGCGGAGAAGCTGAAGACGCCGTAGGTCTTGCTGAAGTCGTACTCCTCGCTCCAGGTAGTGCCGATGCCGGTCTGGTTGCTGGCGGCGTAGACGGTATAGTCCAGCAGCTCGGCCTTCTTTGGATCGACGACGCCGATGGTGAAGGAGGGGTTGTTGCCGTCGACCGGCGTGATGGACGGTGTGAGGCGCGCGGGGATGGCGCCGGAGTTCGACGAATACAGGCGCATCTCATCCATATGGGTGTGGCCGAGCAGGATGAGCGTGATGGTGGAGGTGTAGTTAGTGAATGCGTCGCCGAGCGCCTCCGAGCTGAGGAACTCGCTGGGCTTGTCGCCGTCCGTGCAGATGTCGCCCTTGTTGGCGGTGGAGTAGGCATTGAAGCCGGGCGGGATGTGCGCCATCACCCAGACGTGCTCCCCGCTGGCCTTGGCGGACTTCAACTGCGTCGTGAGCCACGCGACCTGTTGTTTGGCTTCGGCGTCGGAGCTCTTGCCCTTGCAGGTGGTGAACTGCTTGGACTCGAATATGTCCTGCAGCACGATCAGGCGCGTTTGGCTGAAGGGCTCAGGAAGCTTCACGTTGTAGTCGCCGAACTCGGGGAACTCCGACAGGATGTCCTGCTGGTTGCCCTTGCTGAGCACGGCGGAGGCGAAGCTCTTGGCGCTGCGGTCCAGGTAGCCGCTGTTGTGGTCCTCTTCGTAGTCGCCGCAGCCGGAGTCGTTGTTGCCCATGGCAAGGTAGACGGGCGACTTGGGGAAGGCGGTGTGCAACTCGAGTGCGACGAACTCGACGATCTTCGCGGAGACCTTGGAGTAGTCCGACGCCGAGAGCGTGGGTGCGAGAATCTTGAGCCGGCAGTCGAGCTTATGCACGGTCAGGTCGCCGGAGACGGTGACGAAGGCGGGAGTCGCAAGTTGCGCCTGCTCGGCGGCGAGACTGGAGGCGAGCAGTTCGTAGGGAGTGTCGATGCCCTTGGCTTTGCAGTCGTCCTGCAACTGGCTAAAGGTGATCGGCGGGTTGGTCGAGGGCGGGCCGGCGAGGATTGCCTCCCATCCGCTCACCGGCGCGGCGAGCAGCGCAGCGGCCTTGCCGGGATCATGGAAGGGATCGAAGTGGATGTCCGAGAGCATGAGGATGGAGGCTGTTGGCGCGGGCTTGGCGGGAGTCTGCCCGGGGAGCACGGCGCAGGCGAGCAGCCCGAACAGGCCGGCGGTTGTAGTGCGGCGGACTGCGGCGCAACTCATCGGGGGGTGCCTCGCTTTCTTGGCGCGAACTCCGTGCAGCCAACAGTCTATTCGCAGGCGATGAATTCCCGCGAAGAAAGTCCTGCTGTCCGGCTCCTGGGTTCTAATAGATGCGATGAAGAGGATTGCCTTCGACGAACTGCTCGGGCGCGTGGAGCGCGTGCTGCTGGGCTTGGGTCTGGCGCCAGAGCGCGCCCCCCTGAGCGCCCGGCTGACCGCGGAGACCGACCGCGACGGCGTGCGCACCCACGGCATCGCGCGGCTGCCGCGGTTCGCGCGGGGCGTGCGCGACGGGCTAATCGATCCAAAAGCCCAGCCGGAGTGCGTTACGGGATTCGGCGCGATGGAGCGCTGGACGGGGCATCGTGGTCCGGGCAATTTGGCCGCCTACTCGGCGATGCAGCGGGCGATGGAGCTGGCTGCCGGGCACGGGCTGGGCTGCGTCGCGCTGGCCGACACCTCCCACTGGATGCGCGCAGGCAGCTACGGATGGCAGGCAGCGCAGGCGGGCTTTGCCGCGATGTGTTGGTCCAACACCCTGCCTAACCTGCCGCCATGGGGCGCGAGTTCGCCGGCGCTGGGCAACAATCCGCTGGTCATTTCGATTCCGCGCGAGAGTGGAGCGATTGTGTTGGATATGGCGATGAGCCAGTTCTCGTATGGCTCGCTCGCAAAGTATTCGGCGAAGCATGAGCCGCTGCCGGTGCCCGGCGGCTATGACGAGCACGGCGCGCTCACCACGGACGCCGCGGCGATCGAGCGCACGCAGCGGGCCTTACCGATTGGTTTCTGGAAGGGCTCGGGGCTGAGCTTTGTGCTGGACGTGCTGGGCGCGATGCTCACGGGCGGGCAAGCGACCCACCAGTTCTCACGCGACCCAATGAAAGAGGTGGGGCAGTCGCAGGTGTTTCTGGCGGTGGCTCCGCAGGCGTTTGCAACGATGCAGGAGCTGAGCGCGATTGCCGACGGCGCGATTGCGGCCGTTCATGCGGCGACGCCCGTGGAGGCGGGCAAGCCGGCGCGCTATCCCGGCGAGGGCACGCTCGCTACACGCGCGGAGAGCCTGCGGCTGGGTGTTGCGGTGGAGGACGCAGCGTGGGCGGGGTTTGTAGCGTTGGAGCGAGAGGTTCTGCCATGACCTTTACGAAGCGTCTACGCGATGGCGTGAGGAGCGGTGCCATCACATGCAGCGTGCGCATCTGGCACCGGCCGCGGGTGATCGTCGGCAACCGGTACAAGATGGAAGAAGGCGAGATCGAGGTGGACTCGATTGAGCCCATCGGGCTGCCGGACATTTCGCCGGAGCTGGCGCGCGCTTCAGGATTTCTGGGAGTGCTGGATCTGCTGAAGGTCGCGAAGCATGGAAGCGGGGAGAGGATTTACCTGGTGCGGTTCCACTACATTCCGCCCAAGCGTGTTCGAAAAGGCCGGGAATAGGGCGCGCATAGAGTCTTTAGGAACGCATCAAAGATTGAGTCTCAGGAGTCTTGCATTCATCCTGTGCTCGGTCATGCGACGCGCGCGGTCCTTTTCCTGCCATTGCCCTCCCGACATGATGATCGAAAGGAAACAAAGGAAAAAGGATATCAATAACCCGACGAACATCCCAACGTACAAGGCTATCGCCGCTGCCGTATTCATATGCCGTCTCCTGGGCAACAGTATACAAGGCGATCACGGCGCCTACATCCGGCTATGCCACCCATGACGATGAAACTGTCATGGATGGGGCACCCGGCAACCAAGGGCCCGCGGCCATTACATATTGGTATGCCCGGCGCGCATCTCTTCGTTGAAGCTGGGCTTGATGAAGGCGAGCGCCTCGGCGACCTGCGCGCGGTAGGTGTCCTCCTCGGTGCGCAGGGTGTCGGTGGCGGCGGCCCAGTCGCCGTCCAGCAGCACCAGACCCTCACCGGCGAGCGTCACGGCGGTGGCCTGCAGCTCGGCGACGGTGGTGTTCAGGTACTGCGCGTCGCGCGGATCGGCGATCCACACGGGCGCATCGCCGCCCAGAACGTAGCTCATCCAGAAGACCTTGGCGGCGAGGTAGTCATGGCGCTGCTCGGCGGTGGTGTCATTGAAGATGAAGACCTGCTGCTTCATGGAGTAGTAGCGCGTGGTTACAGGCACCGGCTGGCGGTTGCCGCTCTTCACCAGCTCCAACTGCCCCTGGTCCAGCGTCTTGCGCACAGCGTTATAGATAAAGCCTTCGGCGAAGGGCTGTTCCAGCGCGGGGACGACGGTGGCGAAGGTCTGCGTCATCGCCGCGGAGATCTTCGCCAGCAACGCCGTGTCGGTGCCGTCGGCCAGGTGGATGTTGCCGTGGACGATGAAGGTGTCCGCGCCGGAGGTCGAGCCGTGGAAGGGCCAGGCAAAGCCGTCGAAGGCCAGCGGCAGGCCGTGCAGCGTGAGACAGCACTCGGGGCGCGGGTTGCGCAGGCGCTGTGCGGCCTCCGCAAAGTAGGCGGTGAGCCCGGTGGCGAAGCGCGGGTTGGCGGCGTCAAAGGCGGCGCTGAGCTCGAGTACGAGCTGCTTGGTCTGGTCGGAGGCCAGCGCGACGACGGCGCGCGTGGTGGGCAAGCCGGCGAAGTCGGTGCCGGGCTCGTCGGCGACGAGGGTAAGGCCGGCGGCCTTGGCGGCGGCCTCCAGAGCGGGTGCGGGTGCGGCGATGGTGGACATTCTTCAGATTCCTTCGGAGTGCTGGATGCAATCTCCATTGTAGCGATTTCGGGGCCGATGGTAGGGTTGGGTCGCGGAGGTTCTCCAGATGCGGAGCGGTGCCGGGAGCAGAAGTCATCTTGTACGGTGGGTAGTTGCCGCGATAGGCGCGGCGATGCTGGCAGGCATGGCGAGCGCGCAGCAGGAGCTGGGTTTTCGGCGTGCGGCGCACCTGCGGCACGGCATCAACCTGAGCATGTGGTACGCGCAGGCTGGGGACTACTCGGCGGCTCGTCTGGCCAGCTACACCACGGCAGTGGACTTTCAGTTAATAAATGACCTCGGCTTGGATCATGTACGGCTGAGCATCAACCCCGCACCGCTGAACGCGGACACGCAGGCCGGAACCAGCGACGTAACGCTCAACCCGGCAGCCATCGCGCGATTGGATGAGACCGTGCGGCAGATTACTTCGCTCGGGCTCGTGGTGGTGCTGGACATTCACCCGGAAGAGGACTGGAAGAAGAATGCGACCAACACCGACGACGGCACGGCACGGTTCTTCCAATTCTGGACCATCTTCGCGCATCACTTCGCGGGCAGCGATCCGGAGAAGGTCTACTTTGAGTTGCTGAACGAGCCGGAGGGTGTGAATGGCTATCGGTGGGCCGGTGAGCAGGCGCGGCTGATTGCGCTGGTCCGTGCGCAGGCACCACGGCACACCATCGTCGCTACGGGTGAAGGCTGGGGCGGCATTGACGGCCTGCTGCAACTGGAGCCGGTGCGTGATGGCAATGTCATCTACAGCTTCCACGACTATGAGCCGATGGAGTTCACCCACCAGGGCGCGTCGTGGTCCAGCGAGTGGCTGAAGCCGCTGCGCGGGGTGCCGTATCCATCGTCGCCGGTGGTGGTTGCCCCGCTGCTGCCGGTGCTTACGGACGATGGCGCGCGCAGGCAGTTGAGCGGATATGGGCAGCAGCGATGGAGCGTCGCGACGATGCAGCAACGGATCGGGCTGGCTGCAGCGTGGGCGAAGGAGAGACATGTGCCGCTGTGGTGTGGTGAGTTCGGCGTCTACCGGGCCTTTGCGCCAAAAGAGGACCGTGCCCGCTGGATCGCCGACATGCGCCGCTCGCTGGAGGCCGATGGTATTGGCTGGGACATGTGGGACTACCAGGGCAGTTTTGCGATGGTGACCAAGAAGGACGGCAAGCCGGCAGCAGAGCCGGCGATTGTGCAGGCGCTGGGGCTGAAGATGCCACGCTGAGGGTTAAGGCTTCAGAATGCGCTCGAAGAAGGCAGCCTCCGCCTCATAGGCCGCCAGCCAATCCCTATGCAGCAGAAATCCGTGCACCTCGTCAGGGAAGATGAGCTCATCCACGGGAACGTGACGGGCACGCAGCGCTTCAGCCAGCAGCGGCGTCTGGGCGTAGGCTACCTCGGGGTCATTGTCGCCGTGGATCAGCATCACGGGGGACTTCCACTTGTCGATGTCGGCCATGGGAGAACTCTTGAGCGCGGTGGCGGCGATGGCGTCCTTCTCCGCATTGCTGCCGCGCTTCCAGTCGGCGGCGTTGTCCTCCAGGTTCCAGTCGTGGACGCCGTGGAAGTCCACGCCGGCGGCGAAGAGGTCAGAGTTGCGCGCCAGCGCCAGCGCGGTGAGGTAACCTCCGTAGCTGCCGCCCCACACACCGATGCGCGTGGCGTCCACGTCGGGGCGCGTCGCGAGGTACTTCGCGGCGGCCAGCACGTCGTTGTACTCAGCGCCGCCGGCCGCGCCCTGGTGCTCGCACTGGCGGAACTCCAGCCCGTAGCCGATGCCGCAGCGGTAGTTCACGCTGAGCACAATGAAGCCGCGCGCGGTGAGGTACTGGTTCATCGCGTAGGCGTTGGAGTAGTAGTCCATCGCTGGATAGCCGAGCAGCATCTGGCGGTGCGGGCCACCGTGGAAGAAGAGGATGGCAGGGTGCTTTACCACCGGCTTGTCGTCGGCTGGCGGCGTGTCCTTTGCCGCCGTATTGTCGCTTGGCGCTGCTTTGTCGGCCGCAGGCGCGGGAGCGGGATCAGGATTAGTCTTACCGCCCGGTACAAAAAGCTGGCCGTGCAGGTGAATGCCGTCGCTGGAGTCGAAGAGGACCAGCTGTGGAGTGATCAGCGCAGCAGCGGGATAGTTGGAGGGCAGGGCCTCAGGGTGCAGCGGCGTGATGGAGCCATCCGCTGCGATCAGCGCCGGGTGCATAGGCGTGTGCGTATTAGAGACCAGCGCGGCGAGCACGCTGCCATCCGCGCTGAGCGCGGGACGGGTCTCAATGCCTTCGCCGTGGGTCAGCATCTTCGGCTTGAGATCCGCGCCGGAGACGTCGGCCTGCCACAGGTGGCGTCGGTCGGCGTCCAGTGGGTCGGCGGCGGCGTTATTGGAGGCCCAGGTGAGGGTGTGGCCGTCGGCGCTCAGGCTGGCGTCCTCAACCTCAAACTCGCCCACGGCGACGGCGTCGTCCAGCGGACCCGAGTGCGCGCCGCCGAAGGGCCGGCCCAGGATGTTGACAAAGCCTGAGGACTCGTCGAAGTACAGCACGCGCGGCGCTGAGCCCTCGGCGGGATGGGTCCAGAAGATCTTCGGCTCGCCGGTCGCAAGATGCGGCAGGACGCTCCCGGGCTTGTCCTTGACCGGCGCGACAAAGACGAAGGGCTTGCCGCCGGAGAGCGAGATCATGCGGACGGTCCAGGGACTGGAGCTGGCGCGGGGGTTGGCGAACTCCGCGCTGTCGGTAAAGGGCGAGCGCAGCCAGGCGAGTTGCTTGCCGTCCGGCGAGAAGGCGGGTGCGAAGTCGTTGCCGGTGCCGGGTGCGGGGAAGGTGAGCACGTGGCTCGTCAGGTTATAGAGCGCGAGCAGGCTGTGCGAGGGCTCGTTGGCCTCGCGGCGGCGGCTGATGAAGGCCAGCGTGCTGCCGTCGGGCGAGAGGGTGAATTGCGAGGCGCTGCCGCGGTCGAAGACGAGCTGGTGAATGGAGGGTGCGGGCGGTGGAGGCGGCGGCGCAGGCTGAGCTGGAGGTGTCGTCTCTGTGGGCGCTGCAGCGGGCGCGACTGCCGGAGCCGGCGGTGGAGCTGCAAGGTGCTCCACGATCCAGATCTGACCGTCGCGCACGAAGAGCAGGCTGCCGTCGCGGAGGAAGAACGGCGCGTGGCCGTCGCCGAGGACGAGGGGCGGGGCGTCCGGCGCGAGCGGCTGTAGGACGATCTGCACTGGCGTTGGTCGCTGGAGGTGGGCGGGGTTGGCGGGCTTGCCGTCGGCGCCTGCCTCCGCGCCGTGGGTATAAGCGATGGCGGTGCCATCGGGCGACCAGGCCAGCTCGGTGATGTCCTGTGCGTCGTCGTCGCTGTTGTGGGTAAGCTGGCGTGCAGGCGCTGGCTTGCCGTCGGTGCCGACGCCGCCGACGAAGAGGTTGTGGTGGCCCTCGCTGTTCTCCACCCAGGCGAAGCGAGCTCCGCTGGGTGCGGCGGTGAGCGAGGTGGCAAACGGCGCACTCAGCACCTGCTGCAGCGAGAAGGGAGCCTGGGCGGCGGCGGGCATTGCGGCAAAAGCGATGAGAGCAAACTGGCGGCGCATGGATTTGAGCATACGCGAGCCAAATGCAACTGCAAAAAGCGCGATCGTGCCGTTCGCTTCAGGAACGCAAAGGGCCGAGAAACGCATCCTACGGCATATGCCACAGATTCACATTCAGGACCAGATCGAAGTCATCGCCCGGCACGAAGAGGAGTTTCTCGCCCGTCGTACGGGGTGGGAGCGGACCACCGATGCCATCGCAGGATTCATCGGCAGCGCGGGGTTTATTGCGGCGCACCTGGCGCTGTACGCGGGGTGGATCCTGTGGAACCTGCTTCCGCGCGTGCATCACTTCGACGCCCGGCCGTTCGGTCTGCTGCAAACCTGCGTGGCCTGCGAGGCCATCCTGATCGCCAGCTTCATCCTGATGCGGCAGACGCGGCTGGGCCGGCGCAGCGACGAGCGCGACCACCTGATGCTGCAAGTCCTTCTGCTCACAGAGAAGGAGATCACCGCGGTACTGGGCATGGACCGCAAGATCGCCACCGAGATGGGACTTACGCAAGCCGCGAACGACCCCGAGGTGCGCGAGCTGAGCAAGAAGACCTCCATCGACGAGGTCGCCCAGACGATCAAAGAGAATCTGCCGGAAGGATAGTAACCGCAACAGCAGATTCCCTGCGGGAATGACAAACAAGAAAGGCAAGCGCGATTACGCGGCGACCTCTGCCTTGAGCCGCTCTGCGGTGTCATGCGCGATCAGGGCGTCGATGGTGGGCTGCAACATGCCCTCCATCACCATGCCGAGGTTGTGGTTGGTCAGGCCGATGCGGTGGTCGGTGAGGCGGTTCTGGGGGAAGTTGTAGGTGCGGATCTTCTCGCTGCGGTCGCCCGTGCCCACCTGCTGCTTGCGCTCCTTGGCCTGCAACTGGTGGATGCGCTCCGCCTCCACCTCATACAAGCGCGAACGCAGCACACGCATCGCCTTCTCGCGGTTCTTAATCTGCGACTTCTCGTCCTGGCAACTGACGACCGTATTCGTCGGCAGGTGCGTGATGCGGATAGCCGAGTAGGTGGTATTCACTGACTGCCCGCCGGGGCCGGACGAGCAGAAGGTGTCGATGCGCAGGTCCTTGGGCTCGATCTTAATGTCCACCTCTTCGGCCTCGGGCAGCACTGCGACGGTGATGGCCGACGTGTGGACGCGGCCCTGCGTCTCTGTTGCCGGCACGCGCTGCACACGGTGCACGCCGGACTCATACTTCATCTGCCGGTAGACGCCGGTGCCCTCCATGATGGCGGTAATGTCCTTCAGCCCGCCGACATCGGAGTCGGTCTGCGAGAGCACCTCGACTTTCCACCTGTGCTGCTCGGCGAAGCGCAGGTACATGCGGAAGATTTCGGCGACAAACAGCGAGGCCTCATCGCCGCCGGTGCCGGCGCGCAGCTCCAGCACGATGTTCTTGTCGTCGTTGGGGTCCTTGGGCAGCAGCAGGACCTTCAGTTCCTCTTCGGCGGCGGTGAGCTTCGGCTCCAGGTCGGAGAGCTCGGCTTCGGCCATCTCGCGCATGTCGGGGTCCGCGAGCATGGACTTGGCGTCGGCGACGGCGGTCCCGAGCTTGCGGAACTCGCGGAACTTCTCCACGGTCGGCTCCAGGTCGCGGTGCTGCTTGGCCACCTTACGGTAGTTCTCCTGGTCGTTCACGATGGCGGGGTCCCCGAGCTGGCGGCTCAGGTCGTCGTAGCGGGCTTCGAGTTGGTCGAGGCGGTCGAGCAATGCTCCTCCTTCGGAGTCGCAGAGTGTAGAGGATAGAGAGTAGAGGGTAGAAAAGGCGGGTGAACGCAGCTAGGCAAAGTCGTGACGGAGGGTCACGCGGGATGGGCGCACCGGGTTTGCGCTGCAGCATTTCATCTGTATTGGATGATAACGCGAAGGCTAGGGATTCGGCGTGGCCGTTGCGGGCTTGGCTGGAGGCGCCGGTGGGGGAGTCGGCTGCACCGGCGTACGGCCCCGGGCATACGCCGGGACGTGGGTGGTGAAGTGCGGCAGGATGAACTCGCGGACCAGGGCCTGCCCGCCCTTGCTGCCCAGGCCGATGGCGAAGGTCAGCGCGGCGAGGTAGCCGGCGCTGTCCGACGCAGGGTGATAGACGCTGGAGAGCGCGCCGGCCGACGCTCCGCCCAGCATGTGCGAATAGTTTGGCTCGTTGTGGCCGTTGTCGCCGCGCGTGATGATGCCGGAGAGCGCCGCGTGCCAGAAGCGCGTGCTGGTCTTGTTGCCGGGGCCCATGTAGAAGTAGCGCGGGTCCTGGTGGAATATCGCCGGGTAGATGGCGTAGCTGAACATGCGCGTGAGCAGCTCGTCTCCATAAGCTGCGCCGAAGCGCTTGCCGTAGCTGGGCGCGTCCTGTCCCCAGCTGGGAAAGGTGTCGCGGCTGGTCTCAATGCCCGCGGTCACGGCAACCCCGACAAAGGCCATGGGATCGGTCACGCTGCGCAGCGTGAGCTTGAACTTCTGCCGTGTGTTCAGCGGGGCGGCGTCATAGACAAAGCTGGTGTAGAAGTTGGGGAAGATGCCCAGCACACGCTGGCGGGTCTCGGCGTTCAGTTCCTGCTCGGCGACGGCGGTTGAGTTGGCGGAGACGCTGATGGAGGTGTTGGCCGAGGCGATCCCGAGGGCGATCGCCGGCAGATCGAGGTGCTGCCCCGGCTGCACGGTGAAGGGCGCGGAGAGGTAGGTCTTCAGGTCGGGAGCGGAGACCAGAAGGGTATAGCTTCCGGCAGGCACGTTCAGGAAGACGAAGTGGCCTGCGCTGTCGGAGGTGGTCTCGCGCAGGCTGGACTGGCCCCTGCGCTCCAGCGTGATGGCGGCCTCCTGCACCAGGCCGCCGCGCAGGTCGGTGATCAGGCCCTGTACGCCGCCGGTGGACTCCGCGGTGAGGGTAGGCTCCTGCAACACAAAGCTGGGCGCGTTGGGAAGTAACACCGAGGAGTCACGGATCAGTGCCTGCGCTGCGAGAGGAAGCGTGGCGGCGAACCATAGAATCATGACGGCCGGCGTGGTGCGGAGGTGGGGGACGTGAATGGCGTGGACTCCTGGGTTCCCGGGTCTTGCGTGCCGCGGCGGCTGAAGGCATCCCCTATCTCTAGTGTGGCAGAGAATCCGGAGTCTCGCCGGGAGAAGAGTCGGGACCGGGCCGGATGGTCACCGTCGCGGTGTAGAGCTTGCAGTGGTTGTAGTCGGCGGTGAAGGTGGTCAGGTTGCGGCCTTTGGGCACCTCGGAGTAAAGATGGCGGGAGAGCTGGTACTCGCGGCCGTTCAGCATGATCTTGGCGAAGTCGACGGCGGCGAACTCGGCCATGCGTTGGTTCTTCGCGATCGCGGCATTCGCGTGGCGCTCCAGGTGAGTGACGTTGCCGGCGGCATCCAGTTGTGCGAAGCCTGCAATACCGGCGTTATCGCACGGTGGCGCGTGGTTCGCATCAGAGATGCCGGTGAAGTCGATGCGGCTGGGCGCGAGCGAGTAGCGGTAGCAAGCCTGCTGCGCGGGAGCGAAGTAGCGCATGGCCTTGTCGAAGCCGCCGCTCACGAAGACCGGCATGGCAAAGTGGCCGGTGGAGAACGGCTGGCCGTTGACCTGGGTGATGGCGAAGGTCTCCTGCAGGCTGCCGTCGGCGGCACGTTGGGCGCGCAGCGTCAGCACCAGGGAGACGCTGTGGTGGACCTTGTCGCCGTGCATCTCGCGGCTGACCACGCTCTCCTCACAGGTAAAGCCGGGCAGCGAGTGGTCGAGCGCGGTGGCGGCCTCGCCCAGTCGCCGTAGCTCCTCCGACAGTGCCGGAGCGGTGTCCTGCTGCGCATGCGCCGCCATCGTTAGCAGCGTGGCACAACCCAGCACGAGAGCGGGAATCCGACTGGTCATACTCCAGTGTCTCTTACCCTTGGACGCAGCCCCAGCAAGGTGCATCCTTTAAATTCAACAAGAAAGTCGGCAGGGACAAGAGGAGAGGGAAGGTGCGCCCATGACAAAGTTTGCACCACTGGCATCTCTGGCGGAAGAGCTGTCGTGCGAGCCGGGACGGCTGAAGAAGCGCGCGGCCATCGCGGCGGCGCTGCGTACGGTCAACGAAACGGGCGGCAGCGAGGATGCCGGATGGTTCTGCCTATATCTTGCAGGGCAGCCGTTCGCCGAGGCCGATCCGCGCAAGCTGAACGCCGGCGGGGCGCTGCTGACGAAGGCCGTCAAGGAGGTCTCGGGCTGCACGGACGCGGCCCTGACCGCCGCCTATCGCAGGCACGGCGACCTGGGAGCAGCGGCGGAGGAGGTATGGGCATCCCACGACCCGGAAGCCCCCATTTTATTGCCGCAGGTTGCCGAGGCCTTTGCCGCGATGGCCACGGCGCGGACGACGGCCCAGCGTGCCGCGCTGGTCGAAGGCCTGCTGCGCCACGCGACGCCGCTGGAGGCCAAGTACCTGCTGAAGCTGATGCTCGGAGACATGCGCATCGGCGTGAAACAGAGCTTGGTAGAGGAGGCCATCGCGGTAGCGGCCAGGGCCGATGTCGCCGCCGTCCGCCACGCCGTGATGCTGGAGGCCGATCTCGCAGCGGCGGTGCAGCGCGCCTTTGCGGGAACGCTTGGCGAGGCGCTGATGCGGCTCTTCCATCCGCTGGGGTTCATGCTGGCCTCGCCGGTGGAGACGCCCGAGGAGGCGGTGGCGCGGTTTACAGAGCCGGCTATTGCACCGCCTGACGTTCCTGTGGCTGTCGGCGTTCACGCGTTTCTCGAGGACAAGTACGACGGCATGCGCGCGCAACTGCACTGCGGTGACGCGGCGCAGCCCGGTCGCGTGGCGATCTTTTCGCGCAACCGCGAGGACATCACGCACAGTTTTCCGGAGATCGCCGAGGCGTTTGCGGGCGTGCGTGAGCCGCTCATTTTAGACGGCGAACTGCTGGGCTGGGAGTTCGCGACGCAACAGGCACTGCCGTTCTCCATTCTTGGGCAGCGCATCGGGCGCAAGCGCGTGGACGATGCCATGCGACGGCAGATTCCTGTTGTCTTCATGGCGTTCGATTTGCTCTATGAGAAAGATGAACTGCTGCTGCCGCTGCCGTTGCGCGAACGCCGCGCTCGGCTGGAGACGATGACGGCGCGGATCGCGGCGCAAACGGTTTCGCCGATGGACGCGGTAGCCGCGCAGGGCGGGCTCTTTGCCGCGCTGGAGCCCGCAGCCGCGCCGGTGCAGCGGCTGCTGCTCTCGCCCGCAAAGCTGGTGGAGAGCGCAGAGGAGATTGAGCAGGCCTACGCTGACGCCCGCTCGCGCGCGAATGAAGGGGTGATGCTCAAGGCCGCGGGATCCGCCTACCAGCCGGGACGGCGCGGGCTGGCGTGGGTGAAGCTCAAGCGAGAGCTGGCCACGCTGGATGTCGTTATCACCGGGGCGGAGTTCGGCCACGGCCGCCGCGCCGGGCTGCTGAGCGACTACACCTTCGCCGTGCGGGGACCTGGCGGCGATCTGCTCAACGTCGGCAAGGCCTACTCCGGCGTGACCGACGCGGAGATCGCCGAGTTGACCGCATGGCTGCAGGCGCATACGTTGGAGGACTTCGGACACTACCGCACGGTCGAACCGCTGCGGGTGCTGGAGGTGGCCTTCAATAACGTGATGCGCAGCGACCGCCACTCCAGCGGGTTTGCGCTGCGCTTTCCCCGCATTCTGCGGGTCCGCGACGATAAACCGGTCGCGGAGATCGATACCCTGGAGCAGATAGAGGCCATCTACAACGCGCAGCCCGACAGGCCGCAGGGACCGCCGGACCCACCGACGGACCGGGCTTGACCATATCGTTCGGGATACCCCGGAACACGAGTGGTCATTGGCAGAGGCGACACTGGGCTGGTATCTGCGTTAAAATGAATAGACACTTATGAAGAATGGCGAATCCGAATCAGCGGAAGTCATTCACCGATTTACCTTGCGGTTATCGTCCTAACCATTTGCGCTCGCAATTCTGCTCTCTGGGAGACCCTATTTTGATCGATTGCCTTACCTTTCCAGCTCTCCGTTCTAAAACTCCTCTGATTTCCACACGCCGGCTCTTTCTGGGCGCGGCCCTGATTGCGCTTCTGGGCACCGGAATGACCGCTTCGGCGGGCAGCCTGCGCCGTCCGCTGCGCCACTCCCTGGGACACCGCTCAGCGCACCTGAAGGTGGCTCATGTGAAACTGCCGCCGCTGCACATGGTGCCGCTGCTGACCGCGGGAACGCTGCCGGCGCCGGATGAGGACGTGACGCTGGCAGGCAAGGAGTACCGCCTGAACCTGTACAACCTCCACACCAATGAGAGCGCCAGCGTGGTGTACCGCGTGGGTGATACCTACGTTCCCTCGGCAATCGACGAGCTGAATCACTTTCTGCGCGACCACCGCACCGACGAGGTGAGCAGCTACGACCCCACCGAGTTCGACGTGCTGCACAACGTGCTGGCGCGGCTGGGGCGGCCTGACGGCGAGATCGACGTCGTCTGCGGCTACCGTTCGCCGGAGACCAACGCCTACCTGCGCAGCCTGAGCGCGGACACCGGCGTGGCCGAGCACTCGCAGCACATCCTGGCCAAGGCTATTGACATCCGCGTGCCCGGCGTTCCTACCGCGCAACTGCGTAACGCCGCGTTGAGCCTGGACGCCGGCGGCGTGGGCTACTACCCTGTCAGCCAGTTCGTCCACGTGGACGTGGGTCCGGTGCGGGAGTGGAGCTTTGCACCACGGCGAGTGCGCGGGCATGGCCGCGCTCATAGCCACTTGCGCAAGCACAGGGCGTAAGAGCGAGTGAAGAAGTGAATATAGTGAAGAGAAGCATCTGAGGCGGCCCTTGTGGCCGCCTCATCTCGTTGGTGCCGCCTCCGGTCCCGCTTCACTTCTTCACTCCTTCACAGATAATGGCAGTCGTGAAGAGTTGGTTGGAGATCTCGGGCGCGCGGCTGGTGGAGAACCTGCGCGCGGTGCAGCAGGCGGCGGGCGCGGGCGTGGAGACGCTCGCAGTGATCAAAGCCAACGGCTACGGCCATGGCGCGGCGGGCGTGGCGCACGCCTTGGTAGCGGGCGGCGCACGCTGGCTGGGCGTGAGCGACGTAGAGGAGGGCGTGCAGCTGCGCCGGTCGCTGGGCGAGGGCAGCACCCGGCTGCTGGTGATGTGCGGCATGGAGCTGGGCGACGCGGCCCAGATGGTGGTGCACGGCCTGACCTCTGTGGTGTGGACGCCGGAGCACGTGGCGGCGATGGAGCGCGCGGCGCGGGCCTCCGGCCAGCGGGTAAAGGTGCATCTGGAGATCGACACCGGCATGGCGCGGCAGGGAGCGGCACCGGGCGCGGAGCTGGCCCGCGTGCTGGAGCGGCTGGCCGGCTCGCGCTGGGTGGCTTGCGAGGGCGTGATGAGCCACCTGGCGTCGTCTGAGGTGGTGGCGTCCGCGGTGACGCAGGCCCAGCGCGACCGCTTTGCCGACGCGCTTGTGCAGGTGGCTGCGGCGGGTTTGCGGCCGGAGCTGCTGCATCTGGGCAACTCGTCCGCGGTGGATGAGGGCTCGACCATGGAGTGGCTGCGCGAGACGGCGCGCCGCATGGACGCCAAGCCCATGGTGCGCACCGGGCTCGCCCTCTACGGGTGCTGCCTCAATCTGGAGCCGGCGAAGGGAGCGACGGGCAAGCTGCGCGCGCGCCTGCGTCCCGCACTGATCTGGAAGACGCGCGTGATCGGCCTGCGCGAGATTCCAGCGGACGCCACCGTGGGCTACGGCGCAACGTTCACCGCAACCGCGCCTATGAAGCTGGCGCTGCTGCCGGTCGGCTATGCAGACGGCTTTCGCCGCGAGGCCTCTTCGGGCATGGGGAACGGCTGGGTGAGGATCGAGGGCCATCGCGCGCCGGTAGTAGGCCGCGTCTCTATGAACCTGACGACGGTGGACGTGACGACGATCCCCGATGTGACTACGGGCAGCGAAGTGGTCCTGCTGGGCGACGGCGTCACCGCTGAGGATCACGCCCGCTGGTGCGGGACCATAGCGTATGAGATTTTGTGCGGACTGAAGGGGAATTTCGTGTGGCAGTAGGAAGCTAGGCTCCCTCAAACTCCTCGGCAGAAATCCAACTTAGCTTTTTGGGTGCATTGCCTCGCAGGCCGCGCGGGCCTCTATAGGCAGCTGACCCAAGGCCCAGAATCAAGACGAGCATACCCAATACCCAGAGCGGCCAGCCGTGATACCAAGCGAACTCCTTGGACATGAGCCACCATCCCAGACACCAGCCGAAGATGCTTCCAATCCCTGCCGAAACTGCGGTTGCGTATAGACGGAAGAGGGCGAAGGTCAATCTGTGTATCAAGAATTGGTGGAACCACGCTACTCCAGTCGCCACTGTCATTGTGACAACGAAGCCAATCGTCAGGTAGCCCCATCCGAAGGCCGCCAAGAGGTGCGGGGTATGAAAGGCTTCCATGTCTCCCGACTTCGTGATGAAAGCAGTTGCTACAAGGCCTGCGCCGGCGAGTCCCAATAGTCCCACAGAGCAAGGTCCCCATACGGCGCACCAGAGTGCCGCACTCAAGGCATACCTGCGCGATTGGGGCACAAGAGCCGACGCAATGAAAACGAGTGATCCCAACAGCAGGAATATGAAAATGATCGCTGCGAAGAGAAGGAGAATCATGTCGCAATCTTAGCTGACGGTAGACTGATAACGATGCTTTCCAAGCTTTACGCCAAATGGATGTTTGCGTGGGAGACCGCTCTCACCAACCAGGACCAGAACCGCGTGGAGCGCCCGCTGGAGTGGGGCTTTGACCATCTGGCGGACTTCGGCGGGACTGAGGCCGCCGCGCAGGTCGCGCGCGGCGAGATCTCCGCGCTGGATGCGATGCTGGCGCTCAACCAGAAGATCATTTCCGAGCCGCACGCCTTCTTTGACTACGCTACGCCCACGGACTACCGCATCGAGCAGCGCCATCCGCAGCTCTATCCCACGAACGTGCGGTCGGAGACGATTGCGAATGACCGCGAGTGGAAGCGCCGCGCCGCGGTCGGCGAACTGCGCCGCGAACCTTTCCTGCGCTTCACGTCGGCGGTTCGCACGCCGTATCCCGAGAACGATGCGGTGAACGCGCGCTGGTATGAAGCACCACGCGAGAAGCAGATCCTTCGCTCCGCTCAGGATGACAATTCCTCGAAATTGAGACCGAAGCAGGCGATGATCGTGATGCCGCAGTGGAACGCGGACGCCTTCAGCCACAACGTGCTGTGCGAGATGTTCAACCGCTTCGGCATCTCCTGCCTGCGGCTGTCCAAGCCCTACCACGATGTTCGCCGGCCCAAAGAGCTTGAGCGCTCTGACTACGCTGTCAGCGCCAACGTGGGCCGCACGATTGCAGCCACGAGACAAGCTGTTGCAGATATACGAAGCTGCGTGGACTGGCTCACCGAACAGGGCTATGAGCAGATCGGCGTGCTGGGAACCAGCCTGGGCAGCGCGTATGCGTTTATCGCGGCGGCGATGGATGCGCGCATCCGCGTCTGCGCGTTCAATCACGTGTCAACACAATTCGGGGACGTGGTATGGACGGGCCAGAGCACGCGCCACGTCAAGGCCGCGTTCGAGCACGCCGGCCTCACCCAGGACCAGGTGCGCGCGATGTTCGCCGGCGTCAGCCCGATGAGCTATATGGAGGCCTTCGCCGCCAACCCGCGCCGCTCGCTCGTCGTCTACGCGACCTATGATTTGACCTTCGTGCTCAAGTACTCGCTGGATGTCGTGAAGAACTTCCAGTTGCATGGCATGGACTTCGTCGCCAAGGTACTGCCCTGCGGCCACTACACCACCGGTGAGATGCCGTATAAGTACATCGACGGCTGGTATCTGGGGTCGTTTGTCTACCAGTCCTTCAAGCGGCTGGCGAGCGCGAGTTAAGCGAAGGGGAAGTTTTCTGCCGGAAGCGTTGCAACCATATACTTGACCCCACACAGGAGACCACCATGGCCCAGCAGACTCCGTTGCACTTCGTCTTCTACTTCGCCGCACCGCCGGAGAAGGTTTGGGAGGGCTTTGTCTCTCCCGAATCCAACCGCATCATCTTTGGGGGCTCCGAGTTGGAAGTCGAGCTGACGCCCGGCGGTCCCATGAACTGGAATGGCCCTGGACCCGACGGCAAGCCCACTACCTATGTTCGCGGCAAGGTGCTCCAGTCGGAGCCGCCAAAGTTGCTGCAATATACCTTCGCCCTCGGCTCCTCGAGCTCGGACTCCCGCGTCACCATCGAACTCGTGCCGGAGAGTGAGGCGGTGAAGGTCTCCGTCACGCACGACGAGTGGGCGGAGGACGATACCGGTTACGCCTTCTGCGCCGACGGCTGGCCGCGCATCCTCTCCCGCCTGAAGACGCTCCTCGAAACCGGCAAGACCTTCAAGCCCCATTGAGAGCGACTCCTCTCCTGCAATCACGCACGCCAGCGTAAAATCAAAGCAATATGCCGATTGATTTGAATGCTCCGCTTGCCGTCTCCGACCCCGCGATTGCCGAACAGATAAGCAACGAAGTCCTCCGCCAGCATGAAGGCCTGGAGATGATCGCCAGCGAGAACTTCGTCTCTCGCGCGGTGCTGGAGGCCGCCGGGACGGTCTTCACCAACAAGTATGCCGAGGGCTACCCCGGCAAGCGCTACTACGGCGGCTGCGAGTTCGCCGACGTGGTGGAGAACCTCGCCCGCGACCGCGCGAAAAAACTCTTCGGCGCCGAGCACGCCAACGTGCAGCCGCACTCCGGCTCGCAGGCCAACGCGGCCGCGTTCATGACGCTGCTGCAGCCGGGCGACACCCTCCTCGGGCTCGACCTCGCGCACGGTGGCCACCTCACCCACGGCCACAAGCTCAACTTCTCGGGCAAGCTCTACAACATCGCCGGCTACAAGGTGCGCCAGGACACCGAGGTCATCGACTATGACGCGCTGGAAGCGCAGGCCGTCGAGGTGAAGCCGAAGATGCTCATCGGCGGTGGCTCGGCCTACCCGCGCCAGTTTGACTTCGCGCGCATGCGCCAGATCGCCAACAAGGTTGGCGCCTACTTCCTCGTGGACATGGCGCACTTTGCGGGATTGGTGGCTGGAGGTGCACATCCCTCGCCGGTGCCGCACGCGCATGTGGTCACCACCACCACGCACAAGACGCTGCGTGGCCCGCGCGCGGGTCTCATCCTGTGCGGCGCGGAGCTGGCGGCGGGCATCGACCGCAGCGTCTTCCCCGGCCAGCAGGGCGGCCCGCTGATGCACATCGTCGCGGCCAAGGCCGTCGCGTTCAACGAAGCGCTGCAGCCCGAGTTCAAGACCTACGCCGCGCAGACCGTCGCCAACGCCAAGGCGCTGGGCGAGGCGATCCAGGCGGAAGGCTACCGGCTGATCTCCGGCGGCACAGATACCCATGTGCTGCTGATTGACGTCTTCGCCAAAGGCATCCTCGGCAGCGAGGCGGAAGCGGCCCTCGGCGCTGCGGGCATCACCGTGAACAAGAACGCGATTCCCTTCGACGTAAACCCGCCGATGAAGCCCAGCGGCATTCGCGTGGGCACACCCGCGCTCACCACGCGCGGCATGAAGCAGGCGGAGATGAAGACCATCGCCAAGTGGATCGCCGAAGCGCTCGCCCACCGCAACGACGCCGCCAGGCTCGCCCAGATCCGCGGCCAGGTCGGCGAACTGGCCGAGCAGTTCCCGCTGTATGGATTTTTGCGGCCGTAGTAGGCACGGCGAGGGAACCGCCCTGATTCGCCCGGAGAGACGTGAGGTCCATCATGAGCCAGAGCAAGCCGGCAGACGGATGCCTGAAGGGAAAGGTGGCTGTGGTCACCGGGGCGGCCCGGGGGATTGGCCGCGCCACTGCAGTCGCCTTAGCGCGCGAGGGCGCGGATGTTCTCGGTCTCGATATCTGCGCGACGGTCGATCCGCGCTCCGGCGTCACGCCCTCCACACCGGATGAACTCGAGGAGACGGGACGCCTGGTAAGGGCGGCCGGGCGGGAGTGGCTGGGAATCGAGGCCGATCAGCGGGACCTGCCGGCGCTGCGCGCGGCTGCTGCGCAGGGAGAACAGCGCTTCGGCGGCATCGACATCCTGTTTGCGAATGCCGGCATCCAGAGCTTCCATCCGCTGCTCGAGATGGACGATGCTGACTGGCAGATCACGATCGACGTAAACCTCACGGGCACCGCGAATGCCGTCCGCGCCTTTGCGCCCTGCATCGTGAAGCGGGGCGGCGGACGCATCATCCTCACCTCCTCGACGCAGGGCCGGCACGGCACGAAGTTTGCGGCGGCTTATTCGGCGTCCAAGTGGGGCATCCTCGGCCTGATGAAGTCGGCCGCGCTGGAGCTTGGAGAGCACAACATTACGGTCAACGCTGTGATTCCCGGCCTGATCGACACTCCGCTCACGCGGCACGAAGAGCGTTACGCGCAGGTGCTGCAGGACGCAGGCCGGCAGCCCTCAGGATCGCCCGCGGACGAGGACGCTGCGCGCAAGGCGCTCACCGCCCGCACTCCGCTTGGCGTGCCCTGGATCGAGCCCGAAGATGTCGCGCCGGTGGTGGTCTTTCTGGCGTCCGATGCTGCGCGCATGGTCTCAGGCGCCACGTACGACGTGACCGGCGGCGACAGCGCACGCAATACCGCGTGAGCGTCCCGCAGCGTAAATTAGTGGATATGACCCTGCGCCGCCTCGCCTCCGCCCTCCTTCTCGTCAGTTTCACCCTCTCCGCACAAGCTCAGCGCGAGCGCGGCGGGCCGCCGCCGGAGCCCGCCGCGCCTGCAACGGAGAAGCCCGCTGCTGCCGCCAAGCCCGAGCCCACGCCCGAAGGTCTGCCCGCGGACAAGTCCGTGCCGCAGACCATCACCGTCAACGGCAAGACGCTGCATTACACGGCGACCGTCGGCACGATCCACCTGAAGGACGCGATGGGCAAGTCCACCGGCGACGTAATGTTCACGTCCTTCGTGTTGGATCATGAGAAGGGCTCGCCCGACCGGCCGGTGCTCTTCGCGCTGAACGGTGGGCCGGGAGCCTCATCGGTCTATCTGAACCTCGGCGCGATCGGGCCCAAGCACATCGCGTTTGCCAACGCCGGAGACTCGGCGAGCGACCCGGCCACGCTCACCGACAACCCCGGCACCTGGCTGGACTTCACCGACTTGGTGTTCATTGACCCCATTGGCACAGGCTTCTCCAAGTCGCTGGTGGATGAGGCGACGGCCAAGAAGCTCTTCTACGGCCCCACGCCGGATATCGAGTACCTCTCGCTGGTGATCTACAAGTGGCTGGTGAAGAACGACCGCCTGCTGGACAAGAAGTACCTGATGGGCGAGAGCTACGGCGGCTACCGCGGCCCGCGCATCACGCACTACCTGCAGTCGCAGATGGGCGTGGCGATGAACGGGCTGGTGCTGGTCAGCCCGTATCTCAACCCGCAGTTCGGCGACGGCAACCTCTCTCCCGTGCCGTGGATGATTACGCTGCCCGCCATCACCGCCGCGCACCTGGAGGCGCAGAACAAGCTCACCGACGCTGCCATGCAGTCGGTCATCGCCTACACCGAGGGCGAGTACGCCGCCACGCTCATCCAAGGCCCCAAAGACAAGTCCGCCACCGACGCAATGATCGCCAAGGTCACCGAGATGACCGGGCTGGATCCGATGTTCGTGCGCTACTCCGGCGGCCGCCTGGAGACCGGGGCCTACCTGCGCGAGGTGCATCGCGAGCAGGGCGAGATCGGCAGCGTGTATGACTCCAATGTAGCGCTGCCTGACCCGTTCCCGTACTCGTCGGAGCAGCAGTCCGGCGACCCAATCCTGGAGAGCATCATCGCGCCCACCACCACCGCCATGGTGGACTTCATCACCCGCACTGTCGGCTGGAAGACCGACGCGCGCTACTATGCGCTCTCTTATGATGTCAGCCGGCAGTGGGACCGCAGCAGCCCCGACCTGCGCCGCGGCGCCGTGGAGGACCTGCGCGAAGCCGTCGCCGCCGACCCCAAGCTGCGCGTGCTGATCGTGCACGGCTGGAACGATCTCTCCTGCCCGTTCATGGGCTCGGTGCTCACGCAGAATCAGTTGCCGGCAAAGCTGGCCGGGCAGGTGCAGATACATGAGTTCCCCGGTGGCCACATGTTCTACACCCGCGCGGCGAACGGCAGCGGCCTGCACCAGTTCGGCGAGGCGATGGTCGCCGCGCATTAGGCAAACTTTCTCCAAATAAGCGAAATCGAGGCGAAGGAGCCGCCGACTTGTATCTCGTGTACTACTCAATAAATTCCCGGATTGGGCTTAGGATAGTGGCATGAAAAACCTGCTGTCCTTGGCTCTCATTCTGACCTATGCCGGTCTGCCCAGCGTCGGCGCGCGGGCCCAGACCAAGTACATCCCGCAGGAGATGCGCAAGGGATACGCCACCATAGAGCAGGACGACCTGCGCGACAAACTCACCTATCTGTCGTCGGATAAGTTTGCCGGCCGTATGAGCCTGCAGCCCGGCGATGACGCAGCGATCCTCTGGATAGCCGGACAGTTTGCCAAAGCAGGTATCGACCCGGCGGTGGCCGAGCCCAGCGGCCTTCCCGGCTATCTGCAGAGGTTCCGGCTGATCGAGTACCGGCCCGACCGCGCCGCCTCCACCGTCACGCTTACCCGCGCCGGTCAGGACACCGTGTGGCACGCGCCGCAGGCCTTCGGCACCTACAAGCAGGCGGTGGACATCAGCGCGCCGGTGGTCTTCGCCGGTTACGGCATCACCGCGCCGGAGCTGGGGTATGACGACTACCGCGGACTCGACGCCAAGGGCAAGATCGTCTTCGTCTTCGACCATGAGCCGCAGGAGGATGACCCGCGCTCCATCTTCAACGGCACGGGCAACACACGCTACTCCACCACGCGGGTGAAGCTGATGAACGCGCAGGCCCACGGCGCGGTGGCACTGGTGGTGGTGGCTGAGCCCAACCGCAAGCACCCCACCAACGCCGAGCGCGCGGCGCGCATCGGCGGCAGTATCACGCGCGCGGTGCCCATTCCGCTGCAGGCGCTGGCCGAGGACACTGTCTCCATCCCGGCGGTGCAGGTGGACGATGCGGTGGCCAAGGAGCTGCTGGCCACCTCCGGCACCACCGGCAGCGCGCTACAGAGCGGCCTGGACTCCGACCTGCGCGCGCGCGGCATGGAGCTGCCCGACACCACGCTGACGCTGCATCTGCGCAATGCCAGTGAGCACACCGGCACCACCAGCAACGTGGCCGGCATCCTGCACGGAAGTGACCCCGCTCTGAAGGCCGAGACCATCCTCATCAGCGCGCACCATGACCATGACGGCTCCGCTCCGTGCCCCGCGGGCCAGGGCGGCGTGGACGATAAGGGCCAGCCCACCCCCGCCGGTCCCAACTGCATGCAGATCTGGCACGGTGCCGATGACAACGGCTCCGGCACGGTCGGCGTCATCGAGCTGGCGAAGGCCTTCATAGCGAACCCCGCCCGGCCTCGCCGGTCGATCTTATTTGTGGTCTTCGCCAGCGAGGAGCGCGGCCTGCTGGGCAGCTACTATATGGCAGCGCACCCGCTGCGTCCGCTCTCTACCACGCGCGCGATGATCAACTTTGACATGATCGGCCGCGATGAGAAGCCCAGCCCGCAGACTGACGGCCTGATCGATGTTCCGCCCGCGACCGACAACCGGCTGAACCTGATCGGTGCGCCCTACTCGCCGGAGTATGACCGCATCGTGCGGCATGAGAACCAGCTCATCAACCTCACCATCGACGACCGCTTCGACCACGAGCATGTGCTGAACGTGCTCTTCCGCTCCGACCAGTTTCCCTTCCTGCTGCACAACGTTCCCGCGCTGTGGTGGTTTACCGGCTTCCATCCCGACTACCACCACATCACGGATACGGTGGAGAAGATCGACTTCCCCAAGATGCAGAAGATCCTGCAACTCGCCTATCTGGTGACCTGGCGGTTCGGGCAGGACCCCACGCCGCCGGTCTTCGTCAGCAAACCCGAGCCCGCCCATGCCGACACCCACGGCAACGGACCGGTGCTGGCGGCGACGCAGGGGACTTCCCCTGCGGTTGCCGGAGAGGGGAAGAACAAGTGATCTGGATGGTGGTGCTGGGCATCTCGACCGGCATGAGGACCCTGACCGCGACCGCCGTGTTGTGCTGGTATGCGTGGCTGGGGCTGCTGCCGCAACATGGCTGGACGTTCTGGGCGGGCAATCTGATCTCGGTGATCGTCTTCACTTTAATGGCGCTGGGCGAGTATGTGGGCGATACGCTGCCGGCGACGCCCAGCCGAACCTCCCTGCCCCAGGTCCTGGCGCGTCTGCTGTTCGGCTCCGTGGCCGGGGCGCTGGCGGCGCAGGCGATGCTGGAGCCGGTCGCCGGTGGAGTGCTGTTTGCTGTAGCCGGCGCATTGATTGGGACGTATGGAGGCCATCGGCTGCGCGCGGCGGCAACGCGACGGGTCGGCCGCGACATTCCCGTTGCGCTCAGCGAGTCGGCGCTGGCGCTCGGGCTGGCCGTGCTGGCGGCGCACCGGCTGCATATTGCGGGCGCAATGGAAGGTCTGTTCCCGAGCTAGTTGTGCGGCCGTTCGCCGAGCACAATGCGCGGAATCCCGGCGTAGTCCTCCACAAAGCGGACGCCGCTCCAGCCGGAGAGCAGCTCCAGCAGCGTCTCGCTCTGGCCGAAGCCCAGCTCCATCGCCAGCAGCCCGCCCGGCCGCAGCGCGGCATGGGCCTGCGGAATCAGGCGGCGATAGACATCCAGGCCGTCGCCGCCGCCGAAGAGTGCAACACGCGGCTCGAAGTCGCGTACCTCGGCCTGCAGCATCGCGCTGTCGCTGTCGGGAACGTAGGGCGGGTTGGCCGCTATAGCGTCAAAGAGCGGGTGCTCCACAAAGGCCGCCAGCAGGTCGGATTCAACGAAGCGCACCGTCGCTCCCAGCCGCGTGGCGTTGCTACGCGCCACGGCCAGCGCGGCGGTCGAGACATCGCTTGCGGTGATCTCCGCATTCGGCAGGTTCTTCGCCAGTGCAAGGGCAATCGCGCCGCTGCCGGTACCCACATCCAGCACACGCAGATGTGCGCTGTGCTGCGTGGCGGCCCAGGCCAGCACGGTCTCCACCAGGTGCTCGGTCTCCGGGCGCGGGATGAGCGTGGCCGGTGTGACGTTTAGGCTGAGCCCGAAGAACTCCTGCACGCCCATGATGTACTGCAGCGGCTCACGTGCGGCGCGGCGGTTCACCTGCGCGCAGAACTCTGCGAGCTGCGCGGTCGTGAGTTCATTCTCCGGATGCGCCAGCAGACCTGCGCGATCGCGCTCCAGCAGATGCGCGAGCAGCACCTCCGCATCGCGGCGTTCGATACTGGTGGAGGCTTCGAGGAGTGCGTCGCGCAGGTTCATGCGGGTCCGGTGGCTATAATCGAGGGCAATCGGTCCCCTGCCGACGTTATGAGGATATCCGATGGATGTACATGCGCCGCACCACCCGCTCAGTTCGTGGAAGGAATTCTGGATTCACCTGGGCACGATCACGATTGGCTTGCTGATCGCCATCAGCCTGGAGCAGAGCGTTGAGTTTCTGCATCGCATGCATCAGCGCCACCAGTTGCAGCGAGGTATGCGCCGAGAGACGGAAAAGAACATGGCCCTGGTTCCGGCGGACCTGAGCGAGTTGAAACAGGCCATCGCGTGGCATGCAGGCTGCATGCGCGCCGCGCTGGCGGCGGTCCCTAGCGCCGGCAAGGTCACCTTCACTCAGGCGGGGCCGCCGTGGTTCAATGCAGACCCGGCGAAGCGCCGCTCCTACCAGAGTCCGACGATGACGGTGTGGGCGACGGCGAGGGAGAGCTCCACCGTGTCCTTGCTTCCCAGCGAGCAGGCCGGAATGTTCTCCCGCCAGGCCACGACACTTGCGGATCTGCAAGAGCATGGCGACAGAGCTCTACAGGATGAGGGGAAGCTGATCGCGATGGAGATTGCCTTCGATCCGACCGCGCCTGCGGTCTATCCGCGCCGGCTCGTCGTTCCAACCGCCCTGCTGGCGGACTACCTTCGCGCACAGAGCGATGCCATGGTCGACCTGCAGTTCACCAGCAGCCGCCTCGACAAATTCTCGCGCTACGGCCGCGCCGTGCTGAGCGGCGTACGCACGGAAGACGAGATGATCGACTTTGCCGACCGCCAGACCGGTGAAGCCGATGCCATGGACGTGAAGTAGGCACGGCTATCGCTTCTCAAAGATTAGGAAGTAGTCCTGGCCGTCGGCCTTGGTGAAGTCGTAGAGGCCCACCTGTTTGAAGCCGTTGCGCTCGACCTCGGCGCGGACCACCTTCTCATCCAGCCCGTGGTCATCGCCGTGGCCGTTGCGGTCGATGATGCCGAACCGCGCGCCGGGCTTCATCGCCGCGCGCAGGTGGCCGAGCATCGTCTCCGGGTGCGCGATCTCGTGATACACCTTCAGCATCAGCGCGGCGTCCAGCGAATTCGGCGCGAGCTTCGGATCGTCCGGCGTGCCCAGCACCGGCACAATGTCGCTCAGCCCCTCCTTCTGCGCGCGCTGGCGGATGGCCTCGATGTACTTGGGGTTGATGTCCTCGGCCAGGACTTTGCCGTTGGGAGCCACGCGCTTGGCCGCGCGCACGCTGAACCAGCCGCCGCCCGCGCCGATGTCCGCCACCACCTTGCCCGGCTCCAGATGCAGCAGGTCCATCACGCGGTCGATCTGCAGGTTCTTCGCGCGATTGGGGTCCTCAAAGATGCCGAGGTCGCCGGCATACGGCGTGCTGGTGGGATGCTGCGGCGGTGCGGGTGTCTGCGCCCGCAGCACCGGGGCGGAGAGGACAAGAACGAGCAAAGCGGGGGACAGGCAGCGGCACATACGCATCGTCTGATTAGACGCGTTGCGACTGCGTTTGCGCCAGCGGAGCGGCCTCTGTGGGGAAATTCCCACAGGTCTGCCGTCCGGGCCCTCGGATATAACGCTGCTGAAATAATCCTTTGCGCTCACCGGCAATCTACACTGCTTACATCCCCAGCATGGTGGTGCGCCATGGGAACGGCCCTTAAGTCGCTGGCTTCGGCAATGCTCTCCGCTGCGCTGTCCGGCGCAGGGGCAGGCGGCGCAGGGCCTGATTCCGTGCCGCCGACCGCGCCCACGCCGCAGAGCATTATAGAGACCACCATCGCCAATGAGAACGCCGCAGCCGCACGCCACGACCACTACGAGTACCTGACCTATGAGCGCTCCGACCGCACCGGCGGCCATCTATGGAAGGAGCGCGTGGTGGAGACCGACGCCGGCCGCCTGCGCATCCTGCTGGCCGAGGACGGCAAGCCTATCTCCGCCCAGCGCCACCAGCAGGAGATCGGTCGGCTGAACGCTATCGCCGCCGACCCCGCCGCGTTTGCGCGCCATCAGATCAGCGTGCTGAATGAGGAGAAGCGCGCCCGCGATATGCTCGCCGCGCTGCCCCACGACTTTTTGTTTGAGAAAGTCACACTGCAGGACGGCGTCTGGCGCATGGACTTCCGCCCCAACCCACAGGTCTCGCCCAGCGGCCTGGAGGAGCGCGTGTTGCACAACATGGCCGGCCACCTCGTCATCGACGCCAGGGACCTGCGCCTGGTCCACATGGACTTCCACCTCACCCAGGACGTGAGTATCGGCTTCGGCCTGCTGGCCAACGTCCACGCCGGCACCAACTTCGTCAGCGACCGGCAGTTCACGGAGGGTCGCTGGCATACCATGCACATCGCCACCCAGGTGCATGCCAAAGCGATGCTGTTCAAGAACGTGAACCTGAACCTCGACCTGGTCCGCGAGCAGTTCGTGCCCCTGGACCGCAACATCACCATCCCGCAGGCCGTGGCGCTGCTGGAGAAGTAGCGCGCCACCCCTGCCTCCGCATATTTATCTCCCGCCATGAAACATTCTGCATTCCGACACCAGCCGCCCTTCGTATAGGAAAGTGAGTGGCTGGATGGCGATGGACGGCACCGAGTTCCGCAGGCTGGTCGAGACCCATCAGCGCATGGTCTACTCTCTCGCCCTGCGCGTCACCGGCGAGACCGGCGTCGCGGAGGAGGTCGCACAGGATGCGTTTCTCGCGCTCTTTCGCAGCGCCGACAAGCTGGAGAGCGAGGACCACATCCGCTTCTGGCTGCGGCGGGTCACCGTCCATCGCGCCACCGACGCGATAAGAAGGCGCTCGCGCCAGCCGGAGTCCGCCGCCGAAGAGTGGATGGAGGAGCAACACGGCGAGGAGAACACGGAGGCCCTCAACGCCGCGGTCATCGCCCTGCTGGAGGAGCTGTTGCGGGCGCTGCCGGAGGCGATGCGCGTCGCTATCGTCCTTCGCTATCAGGAGGAGATGTCGCCGCCGGAGATCGCCGAGCTGCTCGGCCAGCCGATTGCGACCGTAAAGAGCAACCTGCAGCGCGGCCTGCAACTGTTGCGCAGAAAGGCCGCCATCACCATGAAGGAGTATGTGCGATGAAGGAGAGAAACGACGAGATGAACGAGTTCGAGCAAGCGCTCACCCGCGCGCTGCGCCCGGTGAACCCGCCCGAGCGCGTGGCGCGCTTCCTCGCGCTCGCCGCCGAGGTGGAGGCGGAGCGCAACCTGCCGCGCCGCGAGCGCGCCCATCGCTGGGCGTGGTTTGTGCCGCGACCCCAGCGTTGGGCAGCTGGAGGGGTCGCCGCCGCGCTGGTCGTCGGCAGTCTCGCCGGCGAGCAACTTCACCGCCGCCATCAGCAGGAGCTCGCCGACCGCCAGTTCGATACA
>Ga0302157_10001362_pt1 | contig 30144 bp, 27 predicted proteins | sample I_Bog_N3_3_FD_193502 | JGI IMG/M metagenome (GOLD analysis project Ga0302157, IMG submission 193502) | Peat permafrost microbial communities from Stordalen Mire near Abisko, Sweden - I_Bog_N3_3 | ecosystem: Environmental > Terrestrial > Soil > Wetlands > Peat | place: Sweden: Abisko, Stordalen...
ACCCAACCAGCAGCGACGACAGTGCTGCGGCGAGACCGGACGGCAAAGCCTCGACCGCCCACGCGAAGAAGACCAAACGTTGCGAAACGGTCCTCGACGCGCCATATACGCCCGCAAACCATGGCAGCGGACATGCAGTTCGGTGTGACAGACACGGTGGACCCGGCGGACCTGGCCCGGGCGCAGGCAGCGGTCGAGACGGTCCGGCCGCTTCTCGGGACCGACCCGGCCGCGCTCGTCGTCGAGGCCGGCGGCGAACGCGTGACCCTCGGCACGGAACAGGTGCGCAGCCTGGTGAAGCTGGTCGATAGCGTCGCGGCCTCGTCACCGGTGGCAATCCGCGATCCCAACGACCTGACGCTGGACGATGCGGCGCGGCTGATGTCGTTGCCGCGTTCGGTGTTCGATCGGCTGATCGGGCTTGGTCATTTGACGCCCCGGATATTTGCCGGCGAGCCTTGCCTCCCACGGGCCGAGGTTCTCGCCTACATCGATCGACAAGCTCGGACCCGGGACGAGGCGCTGCGCGATCTCGTGCGGTTCACCGAAGAGTTTGGCATCTGAGACGACGCCATGACGCCGCTGGCGGTGCTGGACGCCTGCGTGCTGTTTCGCTTCGTTGCGACGGATTTTCTGCTCTGCGTCGCAAGAACAGGTGTCTATGTTCCGCTCTGGTCGGATGCGATTCACGCGGAATGGATGACCAACCTCGGCCGCAAGCGGATGGTGCCGGAAGACCGGTTGGCCTGGCGCCACGCCAGGATGCGGGCTGCATTCCCCGAAGCCACCGTCTCGCCTGACCTCGCCGACCTCGTTGAGGCAACGTCGGCATGCCTCACGGATGCGGAACGGAAGGACGCGCATGTGATCGCCACTGCCCTGGCTGCTGGCGCTGACATCCTGGTCACCGACAACGTCCGGGACATGGCCGCGGTACTCGTTCGGTTGCGGCGTGGCCCGCGATTGCTGACACCAGACCAGTTCGTCGCGGAACTGTATGAAACGGACCGAGATGCCGTTACCACCGGCGCGCGCCTGCACCGAACGAGCATGACCAGGCCACCCTACGACCCGGCCGCCTATCTCGCCTTGTTGGCCGGCCCCCGTGCCGGCCTGCCGCGAACCGCGTCACTGCTCGCCACGCACCAGACCGCCCTATGACGGGCCCAGAATCCCCCGCGCGAGCCCGATAATCCGGTGCGCCTCACTCCACAGATCGTAAGGCTCCAGCGCGTCCATCGGCGCCCATTCCACGTGCGAGACATCCGATCCGGCGACCGGCTCGCCAGCCTGCCAGCGCGCGGTGAAATCCAGGATCGTGTAGTGGAACCGCACCCGCTGGTCCGCGTCGCGGCGCACGATGTCCACATGCGCGACGAAATGCAGGTCGCCGACGATCAGGCCGGTTTCCTCCGCCAGCTCCCGCCGAGCGGCCTCGACGCAGGTCTCGCCCAGGTCCTGGGCGCCGCCGGGCAGCGTCCAACTGCCGATATTGGGCGGCTTGCCGCGGCGGCACAGCAGCACTTGTCCGCCCTTGATCACCACGATGCCGATCCCGACGAAGGGCCGCGACGGATATTCCCGGTCGCTCACGGCTTGGCCGGTTCGGGGGCGGGTTTTTCCGCCGCCGCCTTCAGGTCGTCGAGCGCGGGCACCAACGCCTTCTCCTTCCACGAGCCGATCTGGTAGGTCCAACCCGCCAGCCGAGCAGCCAGTTTGTCGTCACCGGTCACGGCGAAGCGGGCCCACAGGTCTTTGTCGGCGTGGAACAACGTGACAGTCACCGCCAGTCCGTCGGTGGTGGTGAAGACCGCGTGTCCCACTTCGTCGCCGACCGGGTCCGCCGCCGGTTTCACGTCCTGGAAGGTCAGCAGTTCGAGGGCCCGGCCCACGTCCTCCAGCTTGTAGTCGTCCAGCTTCGGGTGGTCGGCCGGTGCGGTCAAGGCGAGCTTGTCGCCGTCGCGGGCGAAGTCCAATGTCTGGTCGCCATGCGTGGCCGAAACCTTGGCGATGCGGCTGTGATCGATGTTCAGGATGTCGCGGTCGAGCCAGAGTTGCGGGTCGGCGTCCACCTCCAGGCTGCCCTCGGCCAGCCACGCCTGATTGTCGCCGGGGCGACGCACATAGACCTGTTCGGGCACGTTCCCCTGGGTGCGGACGCGGCGGTGGCCGACGATGACATCCACCATCGGCTTGCCGCTCGCGTCCAGCACCCGCAGCAGGTTCGAATTGGAACCGGCGGCGGCCGGGTCCTCGACGCCCAGACGGCTGAGTTCCGCCGGGTCGCTGGTGCGCGGTTCGACCAAACGGAGTTCGGTCAGCGCGGTCAGCACGCCGCGCAGCTTGGTGTCCTGCACGCGGTAGCCGCCGCGGTCGGTCAGGCCCCATTGGCCGTTGACCAAAGCGATGGTCATGGTCTTGCCCTGATGGGTCACCTCGATCTTCGTGGCGTCCTTCAGCCTGGGCGCCAGGTCGGGGAACATCAGCTTGCCGGCATCGACGGCGCGCTGTTCGGTCGGCGTGGTGGCGGTGCCGAAATACCAGCCGCCGGCCAGCGCCAGAAAGCCGGCGGCCAGCAGAATACCCAGGGTGCGAGGGTTCATGTCCGGGCCCTCGCGCGCCGCCGGCGTTGCAACAGGCCCAGGCTGATCGCGACCACGGTCAGCACTGCCGGCACCAACACGATGTCCAGCACCCGCAGCCAGGTTTCCAGTCGTGAGATGTCGTGGTTCAGCTCCAGTTGCACCGCGCGCAGTTGCTGACGGGTATCGACGATGTCCTTGCGGGCAGCATCGATCGCGGCGCGCTGTTCGGGGGTGATGACGGCCTCGGCCGGGGCTTTATCCGCAGCGCCACCGCTGCCCTGGCGCAATGTTTGAAGCTGCTTCTGGACGTCCTCCAGATGCTTCTGCAGCCCTTGTTCGGTCTGGCGAAAGCGGGCCTCGGCCTCGCTTTGCATCTCGTTGACCAGCACGAAGGGGTGGTTGGTGTCGCCGCGGGACCGCAGCCCGATCAGCGCGTCGCCACCGGCCAGAGTGCCGATCAGGTTGGCGACGAAGGGGCCATTGTCGGCAAAGGGAGTCGCGGTCTGCTGGCCGAAGAAATCCGCCGTCCGCACCCAGAACCGGTCGGCGAGGATGTCCGAATCCGCCACCACCACCAGGTTCGCCGGCCCGTCGGTCTGCGCCTTGAACGCCGGGAAATTGTCCGGCCGCTTCTGGTCCTTCGCCAACTCCGGCGGTTCGGTGAAGGCCGATTTCAGCACGCCATGCACACGAGCAGCGATCACCCGCGGCCCGCCCTCCGGCTTGAAGTCCGCCAGGATCTTGGCCGGTTCCGGCATCTTCACCTGATCCACCGACAGCAGGCCGGACCGAGCGCTGCTGCTCAGCAGGGGCGTAAAATCGATGGTGGCGTTGGGCGCCTTGGCGAGGAAGCCCGACGAGGCCACGGTGACCTGGTCCAGATCCGCCGTGGCGGGATCGTCGTGGTTGATGCCCTCGCGGATATTGAACCAGGCGACGTAGTTGACCGCCTGCACCCGGTCCTCGGACCGCACCCGCCAGGCGCCGGTCAGGTCGCCCACCACCTTGGTCGGGTCGAATGCGATCCCCCAGGCGTCGAACAGCTTCTTCAGGTCGGAATGGGTGTCGGTCGGCGGCATGCCGGTCGGGTTGGGGGTTGCGGCGAGCGCCTCGCTCCAGGGATCGACCATCACCATCAGCCGGCCGCCGCGCATCACGAACTGGTCGATTGCATACAGAGTGGGGTCGGAGAGGTTCTGCGCCTCGGCGACCAGCAGCACCTGGATGTCGGGATCGATCACCTGCGCGTCGGTGGCGACGGTCTTCACCTGGTTGGTCTGCCGCAGCAGCATGGCCGAGGCATAAGGCTGCCCGCCTGGCCCCTGGCCGCGGGTCATCATCATCATGCGCGGGTCGCCATCCAGCGGCAGCGACGACATCACGCCGATCACCGGCCGTTTCGGATTGGACAGCTCATAGACCAGCTTGGTCAGGTCATATTCCAGGAAGCGTTCCCGTTCCGGCTGGAAGAACGCAATGGTGCGTTCATCATCCTCCAGGTTGCTGCCGGCGAGGCCGAAATAGACCTGCGCGCCGCCCTGATCGACCGGCACCCCCTGCAGCCCATAAGCCAGCGCTCTGTCTTCGGTGTCGCTGAAGGGTTCGGGATCGTAGAACTCCAGCTTCACCCGGCCCTTCGCGAGGGCGGCGTAGGCCTGCAGCATCTCCCGCACGTGGTCGGCGTAGGTGCCGTACACCGGCACGGCCGACCCGAGCTGGCGGGAGTAGAACAGGCGCAATGTGACCGGCTCCTTGAGGCCGGACAGGATCTGCCTTGTCCCGGGAGACAGGGTGTAGAGGTGGCCGCGGGTCAGATCGACCTGGACGTTGGCCAGGCGCGCATCGGCGAACATGTTGATGCCGATGACGATGGCGGCCACGGCGATGACGCCGAGGACGGAGAAGGACAGGCGCCGCATCGGTTCAGTCCGCCTTGCGCTGGTCAACCAGCACCGTGTTCAGGAACAGCCAGAACCCGATGAAGGTGACGAAAAAGATCAGGTCGCGCACCGAGACGACTCCGCGGGTGAAGTCCTGGAACCGGTCGATCACCGCGATCCGGCGCGCGACATCCGCCAGCACCGGCGTGTTGCGCGAGAGAAAATCGGTGACCAGCGGGTAGGAGGCGACGGCGAAGACGAAGCACACCGCGACCGCCAGGACATAGGCGATCACCTGGTTCTTGGTCGCCGCCGACAGCGCCGACCCGATCGACAGGAAAGCGCCCGCGACCAGGAACGACCCGACATAGCCCGACGCGATCACGCCGTTGTCCGGCGCGCCCAGCAGGTTGACGGTGATGACGAAGGGGAAGGTCAGCAGCAGCGCGATGCCGCAGAACGCCCAGGCGGCCAGAAACTTGCCCAGCACCGCCTGGCCCTGGGTGATCGGCAGGGTCAGCAGCAGTTCGATGGTGCCTAAGCGGCGTTCCTCGGCCCAGAGGCGCATGGTGATCGCCGGGACCAGGAGGAGAAAGACCCAGGGGATGAAGGTGAAGAACGGGTTCAGGTCGGCCTGTCCGCGGTCGAAGAAGCCGCCGAGGTTGAAGGTCATCGCGCCTTGCAGCACCAGGAAGATGACGATGAACACGGTGGCAACGGGCGTGGCGAAATAAGCCGACAGCTCGCGCTGGGCGATGATCAGGATGTTGCGCATCAGGCCCTCGGGGGGAAGAGGAGCAAGGATGGTGCGGGGACCCGCCAGACTCCCCCTCCCCTTGAGGGAGGGGGTTGGGGGGAGGGGGCCCGGCACGCGAAGTTCCAACGCCGCAGGCTATCTCCGACCGACCCCTCCCCCCAGCCCCCTCCCTCAAGGGGAGGGGGAGTCGGTGTACGGACCCCCATCACGCGGCCTCCTGCATCGTGAGTTGCCGGAACACGTCGTCCAGCTTGCCGGAGGGATGCCGCTTCTCCAGCTCCGCCGGCGTCGCATCCGCCACCACCTTGCCCGCGGCAATGATGATCGCGCGCGAACAGACCGCATCGACCTCCTCCAGGATGTGGGTGGAGATCACGATCGCCTTGTCCGGCGCCATGCGCTGGATCAGCGCCCGCACCTCGTGCTTCTGATTTGGGTCCAGCCCGTCCGTCGGCTCGTCCAGGACGAGGACGGGCGGGTCGTGCAGCAGCGCCTGCGCCAGTCCCACACGGCGCTTGAACCCCTTCGACAGGGTCTCGACCGGTTGCAGCCGCACGCTTTCCAGCCGGGTCAGCCCCAGCGCATGGCTCACCCGGTCGTCGAGTTCGCCGCCGCGAAAGCCGCGCACCTTGGCGCAAAAGCGCAGGAAGCCGGTGACGGTCATCTCCGGATAGGTGGGTGCGCCCTCCGGCAGAAAACCCAGCACCCGGCGGGCGGCGACGCCATCGGTCTGCACGTCGTGGCCGCAGATGCGCGCGGTGCCGGAGGTCGGGATCATGAAGCCCGCCAGCATGCGCATGGTGGTGGACTTGCCGGCGCCGTTGGGACCGAGGAAACCCAGCACCTCACCCTTGGCCACGCGGAACGATACGTTGTCCACCGCAGTGAACGCGCCGAAGCGCTTGGTCAAGCCATTGATTTCGATCAATCCAGAGTCAGAGTCTTGGCCGGCCGCCACGCTGTGCACTCCCGTTCTCCCCAGGGGGGCCGGAGATAGCGCATTCTCCCTTCAGCGCAAGCCGCCGGCCGCGGAACAGGGTCGGCATGACCAAGGTTTCATCGAAGCCGGGGCAGCGCCATAGGCATCGGGGCAAAGGGGGTGGCCGATGAAAAGATCGCTCCCCCTTCCGCCAGGGGAGGAGGAAGATTTTTGGGACCGTCGCGAATTGCCCGCTTTTTGCTATTTCGTATATTTTTGCGCCATCATTCTGCCACTTGGCTGGGCGTTAACGTTGTGGCAACAAGTCCCCGTTATAAATTGGCCACGCTTCCTCCAACGCTCCGGGCAATGACCGCAACCCCATGACCGAAACCGAAACCCGGACCCTCCGGCCCGCCGATGCCAACCTCCGGCCGGTGATCGCGGCTCTCAGCCTGATGCTGCTGCTCAGCGTGCTCGCGGTGGTGCTGTTCGCCACCCTGCGGTCGCCGCTGAAGGACGACATCGCCTGGCTGCTGTATGTCGCCCGCCGCTGGATGGCGGGGCGGGAACTCTATGTCGATATGGTGGAGGTCAACCCGCCGCTGATCGTCTGGATCTCCGTGCTGCCGCTGGAGATCGCCAGCTGGCTGGGGGCAAACCCGAAATTCGTCGCCATGCCGGTGTTCATCGCCATGGTGCTGGGTTGTGGCTGGTGGGCCACTTGCCTGCTGCGCCCGCAAGGCGGCCTGTTCGCCAACCGAGCCCCCGTGTTCGCGGCGATCGGAACGGTCCTGCTGGTCGTCCCGGCCGGCGATCTGGGTCAGCGCGAGCACCTGCTGGTCGCGGCCATCCTGCCCTATCTCGTGCTGTTCGCCGGGTCCCTGGATGGCATCCGCCCACGCCTGCACAGCGCCATTCTGGCGGGGGTGGTGGCCGGCCTCGGCTGCGCGCTGAAACCGCGCTATGCGGGCGTGTTCGTGGTGCTGGAATGCCTGGCCCTGACCCGCGGCCTGCGCCCCTGGCGCGCGCTGCCGATCGCCGCGGCAGCGACCATGCTGGTCTACGGCGGCGCCGTCGCCATCTTCTGCCCCGCCTATCTGCGACGTGCGGTGCCGCTGGCGCTGGCGCTGTACGGCGGCACCGACGTGCCGTTCCTGGCCCTGCTGCGCGACAGCGCGGTGCTGATCCTGGGTGAGGCCGCCGCCTTCGCGCTGCTCTGGCTCAGCCGGCGCGACCTGCCCGAACGCCGCATCCTGCTGACCCTGACCGTGTTCGCCGCCACCAGCACGGCGATCTGCTTCGTCGACGGCAAGGACTGGTTCTATCACCGGCTGCCCGCCACCGTCGCCGTCATCCTGGCACTGCTGGGCTGGGCGGTCTGCACCTTCGTGCACCGCCGCACCGCCCCGCGGCGCGCCCGCCTGCCGCTGGTGATGGCGGCCCTGGCGGTGATGATCTTCGTCGTCACCAGCTTCCAGCGCATGGAACCGGAGGTGATGGAGGCGGTCCAGCCCCAGGACACCACCGAGGCCCGCCTCGAACAACTCGTCCGCAAGGAACACGCTCGGACCTATATCGCGTTCTCCGAGTGGATCGCGCTGGGGTTCCCGGTGGTGAACAATACCGGGGTGATCTGGGCCTCGCGCTTCGATTCGATGTGGGCGCTGAAGGGCGAGTTGTGGCGGGCCCGGTTCGATCCGGCAACCTCCCGGGAATGGCCGATCGCGCGCTGGGTGGCGCACGACTTCATCGCCGGCTGCCCGGACCTGGCGGTGGTCGATACCCGTGAGGGCGTGAACTACATCGACGTGCTGGGGTCGGCCGATTCCGCGTTTACGCGCGCCTGGTCGCGCTATCGTCCGATCGCCAGCTTCGACGGGCTGGTGGTGTATCGCCGCGGCAAAGGCGGGTGCATCGATCCCTGGGTGGCGGCGCAGTCGCCGACGAACCTCACGGTACGATAATAGCACACGGCCGCCTTCAAGCCCGGGTCGCGCCTGGCCGGCTTTCCGCCAGGGCGGCCTGCCTGTAGGGTTCGCGCGTGACCCTGGTTCTCGCCCTCGACTCCGCATTGGCCGGCTGCTCCGCGACCCTGGTCCGTGACGGGCAAGTGGTGGCATCGCGCCACCAGAACGCCCGTTCGGGGCCAGCCGAACGGCTTCCGGTGATGGCGCAGGCGGTGCTGGCCGAGGCGGGGATCGCCGCGTCCGCCCTGGCGCTCGTCGCGGTGACGGTCGGCCCCGGCAGCTTCACCGGGGTCAGGGCCGGGATCGCGCTGGCTCATGGGATCGCCCTGGCGGCGGGTGTGCCGGTGGTGGGCGTGACGGTTGCGGAGGCGCTGGCGGATTCGCTGCCGCATCTGGGCGGACGCATCCTGTGGACCGCGATCGACAGCCGGCGCGGCCGGGTGTTCCTGGACCAGGGCAACGGACCATCCCCCGTCGCGCTGGACGCCTTGCCGGTGCCGGCCGGTTCGGTCGCCATCGCCGGAGACGCTGCCACGATCGTGGCGGCTCGTCTGGCGGCGCGCGGGATCGATGTGATGCTGACCGACGTCCGCATCCCGGCGGGGCGGCATATCGCGGCCGTCGCCTGTCAGCGGCTGGCCGGCGCCCTGCCGCCATTGCCGGCGCAGCCGCTCTATGTCGATCCCCCCGAGGCGCGCCTGCCCGCTGGGGGCCTGCGGCCACCGCCCATCGGATGACCGCGCCGGTCGAACCTGCGGGTCCGGCCCATGCCGCGGCCCTGGCTGCGATCCATCAGGCCGCTTTTCCGCCCGGTGAGCGCTGGAGTCGCGACGTCATCGCCCTGCAACTCGACCTGCCGGGATCATTTGGCCTGCTGGCGCCGCTGGGCGGCATGCTGCTGGCGCGGGTCGCCGCCGATGAAGCCGAGGTGGTGACCGTCGCGGTCCACCCCGATCTTCGCCGGCAGGGGCTGGGCGCGGCCTTGCTGCACGCGGCCCTGATCGAAGCCAGACGGCGCGGCGCCGTGGCGATGTTCCTGGAGGTCGATGTCGAGAACGCAGACGCGCGGCGTCTGTATGGACGAGCGGGTTTCAACCCGGTCGGGGTGCGGCGGCGTTACTATGCGAGTGGTCATGACGCCCTGGTCCTGCGCCGGGACCTGTCGGTCCCGGACCGGCTTTCTACTTCCCCCGGCGCAGCAGCAACTGGCTGACCCCGTCGGGACCGGTCCGCAGGTCCAGCACCTGGTGTCCCTGTTCCGCCGCGCTGCGGGGAACGTTGCGCAGCGGTTCCTCGCCGCGCAGGCGGACCAGCAGGGTCTGCCCCGGCGCCATCCGGTCCAGTGCCAGGCGGGTGCGGACGAATGTCATCGGGCAAATCTCCCGCGTGATATCCAACTGCCGATCCGCATCTTCCATCCATGTCATGACAACTAAAGTCTCCCGGTGGGCAAATACAGGTTGCGAAACGGCCGGTCCTCACCCTATATAGTGCAAGTCTTCCGAACAGAAAGGGCTTGCGATGGCCGAACATCCGGCTGAGACCAACGTGCTGGGACTGACCGCGCAGATCGTATCCGCGCATGTATCCAACAATTCAGTGACCTCCGATGCGCTGCCGTCCCTCATTCAAGAAGTGTACAAGACCTTGACCGGCGTCGGCAAGGAACCGGCGCAACCGGACAAGCCCCAGCCCGCGGTGCCGGTGAAGAAGTCCGTGTTCGCGGACCATATCGTGTGCCTGGAGGACGGAAAGAAGCTCAAGATGCTTAAGCGGCACTTGAAGACCGCCTATAACATGAGCCCCGACGAATACCGGGAACGCTGGGGGTTGGGCTCCGAATACCCGATGGTGGCCCCGAACTACGCCAAGCACCGCTCCGCGCTGGCGAAGAAAATTGGGCTGGGCACCAAGCCGCGCGCCTGATCCGGCCAGGCTCCGCGCGGCTTGGCCGGTGCGTTTCGCGCCACCGGCCCCGCAGCATTGGACAGGTCCAACCCTGATCGGCTACGCCGCTTCCCGGGACGCACAGACCGGTTCGCCCGGCGGGGTCCTGTATCGCGGGACCGCCCCGGACACGCGGGCGGTCGGGTTTGGTCGCAGGGGATCGGATGGAATCGCGCATCGAACGCCTGTGCATCGAACGAGGCCTGAAGATGACGGGGCAGCGCCGCGTCGTCGCCCGCGTGCTGTCCGATGCCAGCGACCATCCGGATGTCGAGGAACTCTACCGCCGAGCCGCCGCCCTCGATTCGCACATTTCCATTGCCACGGTTTATCGTACAGTGCGGCTGTTCGAGGAGCAGGGCATCCTCGAACGCCGTGATTTCGGCGGCGGGCGGGCCCGCTACGAACCCAGCGAGCACGGCCACCACTACCACCTGATCGACGTCGAGACCGGCAAGGTGATCGAATTCCAGGACGCGGAGCATGAGCGACTGATGCAGACAATCGCAGGCCGGCTGGGTTTCGATCTGGTGTCGCTCCGCCTGGAATTGTTCGGACGACGACAGGATCCGCCAGGACCGCCGCGGGAACGCCGGCGCGGCGCGGCGAAACCCGGCGTGAACCAGGCCGGCGGCGAGGAGGCGCCGCCATGACGGACGATGCCAGCCCCCTTGCGCCGGACCGCCTGTTTCCCGAGTTGCGCGCGGGCCATCTGGGTGTCCGCCTGGCCGAGGACGCGGGCGAAATCGATGCCGTGCAGTCACTGCGCTACCAGGTTTTTTACACGGAAATGGGGGCCCGTCCGGATGCGGCGGCCGAACGCGACCAACGCGACCGCGATGCCTACGACCAGGTTGCCGACCACTTGCTGGTGATCGATCACGAACGCGGCGACGGTGCGGCCGCGGTCGTCGGCACCTACCGGCTGATCCGGCGGGAGGCGGCCGCTCGGCTCGGACGATTCTATTCCGCCGATGAGTACGACATCAGTCCGATCGAGGCGTTTCCCGGGCAGGTGCTGGAACTCGGCCGGTCCTGCGTCGATGCCGGTCATCGCAACCGTTCGGTCATGCAACTGCTGTGGCGGGGCATCGCCGCCTATGTGTTCCTCCACAACATCGACCTGATGTTCGGCTGCGCCAGCCTGCCGGGAACCGATCCCGCCCTGGTCGCGGCCGAACTCACGTATCTGTATTATTACCACCTCGCACCCGCCGCGATCCGGCCGCGGGCCTTGCCGCAGCGCTATATCGAGATGCGGCAACTGGACCGGGACCAGATCGATCCCCGCCGGGCACTGGCGCGGCTGCCGCCGCTGATCAAGGGCTACCTGAGGCTGGGCGGGTTCGTCGGCGACGGGGCTGTCATCGATCCGCAATTCAACACGACCGACGTCGCGGTGGTGGTGAAGACCGACCTGATAACCGAGAAATATTCCCGGCATTACGAGCGACAGGCGCGCGAGACGCTGACGGACTGATTTTTCTGACAGAACGGTGGTGCCGTGTTCCCTCGCTTGCTTGTCTGGGTGGAACGTCAGCGTGGCTGGCGGTCGGATTGCCTGGCCCTTGGTGCCGGCGTCCTGGCGGCCCTGGCGCTGCCGCCGCTCAACCTGATCCCGGTCCTGCTGGTCAGCTTTCCCGGCCTGATCCTGCTGCTGGATGCCGCGCCCGGGGTGGCGGCCGCCGCGCGCAAAGGCTGGTGGTTCGGCTTCGGCCTGCATTTGATCGGCCTCTACTGGATCACCGAGGCGATCCTCGTGGAGGCCGAACGCTACTGGTGGCTGGTTCCCCTGGCGGTGCCGGCGCTCGCGGCCGTGCTGGCGCTGTTCATCGCCGCGGCCTGCGCGGTTGCGCGTACCGCGCGGGCTGGCTGGCCCCGGGTGTTCGTGCTGGCGGGTGCGTGGGTGCTGGCGGACCTCGCCCGCCAGTTCGCCGCCACCGGCTTTCCCTGGAATCCGCTTGGCAGCGTCTGGGAAATCGGCGGCAGCGCCGGTGACGTCCTGATCCAACCGGCCGCCCTGGTCGGCGTCCATGGGCTGACACTGGCCACCGTCGTGCTCGCCTGCATGCCGGTCCTGAGCTGGCGTTGGCGCACGGCTGGGCTGGCTTTGCTGGCGGGCTGGATCGGCTACGGGCTGGTGCGTTTGTCCGCGCCGCGGCCCGAGCCGCCCGGGCTGACCGTGGTTCTGGTGCAAGGCAACGTGGCACAGGGACAGAAGTGGGACCGGGACCTGGTCATGGCCATTTTCGACCGCTACCTGCGTCTCACGGAACAAGGCCTGGCCGCCGCCGGTCCAGGTCCGGCGGTGGCCGTATGGCCGGAAACCGCCAGCCCCTTCCTGCTGGCAACCGACGAGGCGGCGCGCAAGGCGGTGGCGGAGGCGTTGGGCGATCGCCCTGGCCTGATCGGTGCCGTGCGCTTCGGCGAAGACGGCCGGCCGCGCAACAGCCTGTTCGCCCTCACCGGCGACGGGACGATCGCGGCCGTCTATGACAAATGGCACCTGGTGCCATTCGGCGAGTATCAGCCCGACTGGCTGCCGCTGGGTATTCAGGTGGTGCCTGGCGGCGGATTTGCGTCCGGGCCCGGACCGCGTACATTGCACGTGCCGGGGATACCCCCGGTCGGGCCGCTGATCTGCTACGAGGCCATTTTCCCGGCGCAGGTCATCGACGCGTCCGACCGGCCCGCCTGGATGGTCAATGTCACCAACGATGCCTGGTTCGGCAATTCGACCGGCCCGCGCCAGCATCTCGCGGCGGCGCGGATGCGTGCGGTGGAGGCGGGTTTGCCGTTGCTGCGCGCGGCGAATACGGGAATATCCGCGGCTTTTGACGCGCGCGGGCACGAGGTTGCCCGCTTGGGTATGCAAGAGACGGGATCGCTCGCGGTCAGGTTGCCCGGCCCATTGCCGCCGACGATGTTCGCTTTGGGCGGGCTGTGGATCCCGGCAGCACTTGCCATTGCGTGTATTATGTCCGGATATGTTGCGCGGCGCCCCGTTTTCGGCTGACTTACAACCAAATTATGTGTTTTTTATTGAGACTCACCATATTTATTGACACCACCCACTGAAATTTCGTCGTGACATTGACAATTCTTGGTTGTGACGTTAAAAGCCTGCTAATGAGGGCGCGGCGGTTGTGCTGCAACGTGCCGCCGGTCAGAGATTGTCCGGAGGGGAGCCGATGCTGGATGATATAAGAGGGGGCGCGCGTATGGCGGGGGCCGAACAGATTACGGGGGCTGAACGAGAAGGGCGCCCGAGCCCGATAGACGTGCATGTTGGGTCACGGATCCGCTTGCGCCGGACCCTTCTGGGCATGTCGCAGGAGCGCCTGGGGGAGGCGTTGGGCCTGACGTTCCAGCAGGTTCAGAAGTATGAGCGTGGCGTGAACCGAGTCGGCGCGTCGCGGCTGTTCGACCTGTCGCGCGTGCTCGACGTGCCGATCAGCTTTTTCTTCGACGATATGCCGGACAGCCTGACCACATCCTTCGGGGTGCCGGCCAGCCGCCGGTCCTCCTCCTACACCGAGTCGCATGACGGGTTCGGCGATGATACGCTGAACCGGCGGGAGACGTTGGAACTGGTGCGGGCCTATTATCGCATCACGGATCCGGCGCTTCGCAAGCGGGTGTTCGATCTGATCAAGTCGATGGGCCCAGCCGAGACCTGATCGCGTCTGGCGACCCTACCCATCCCGTAGCTGCGGATTGTCGAAACGCGGATTGTGCGCGTGATGCAAGGCGTCACGCAGCGCCTTCGCCAGGTCGCGCTTCTGGTCCTCACCCAACGCCGACGCGATTTCCGTCTGTCCGGCGCGGCTGCGCAAAATCAGCCGCGGAATCCGGCCGGCTCGCTCCTCCAGCGCAATCCGCAGCCAAGCCACCGGCAGCGCGCGCTCCTGCCGCCGGCCATTGGGATCGATCCGGATCACCCGCAGCGTTTCCGATCCCAGCAGGACCAGTTCGCTGGCGCGGGCTCGGCGGGCGTTGACGTAGAGCAACGCCACCGCAGCGCCGATCTCCAGCACGCTGAACCCGACCACAGGCCAGGCGCCGAGGAGCCAGAAGCGCAGCGCGATCAGGCCGAAGCAAGCCGCGAAGCCGGCAGCGACCAGCCGCAGGCCTTTGGCAGACAGGCTGCGGTGGGGCACGATCAAGGCTTCGAACAGCGTGGCACCAGGCGGATCGGACAGCATCCCCCGACCATAATCCAACACGCGCCGACCTGGAACCCACTGATACTGCCGGACCCGGCAGGATCAGGCCGCGGCCTCGGTCACCGGCATCAGCCGACGCGCGCGGAGCCGGCGGATGCGGCGGGGATCGGCGTCCAGGATGCGAAATTCCATGCCCGCGGGGTGGCTGATCACTTCGCCCTTCGCCGGCACCCGCCCAGCCAGGGTGAACACCAGCCCCCCGACGGTGTCGATGTCCGCATCCCGCTCGTCTTCGGTCAGCACCGGCCCGACCCGCTGTTCGAAGTCCTCGACCGACAGCCGGGCGTCGATGTCGAGCGTGCCGTCCGCGCGTTCGGTCACCATCGGTGCCTCGACATCGTCGTGCTCGTCGGCGATATCCCCGGTGATCGTTTCGACCAGGTCCTCGATCGTCACCAGCCCGTCGATGCCGCCGTATTCGTCCACGACCAGCGCCATATGCACGCGCTGCTGCCGCATTTGCAGCAGCAGGTCGAGCACCGGGATCTGCGGCGCGACCAGCAGCGGCTTGCGCAGGATCGCCTCCAGCGCGAAGGCCTCGGGGCGGCCGACATAGGAGAACACGTCCTTGACGTGAACCATGCCGACGATGTCATCGAGCTGCTCGTGAAAGACCGGCAGGCGGGAGTGGCCGTCGTTGCGGATTTGCTCGATCGCCTGCTCCAGGGTCACGTCCACGCGCATCGCGACGATGTCGGCGCGCGGCACCATCACGTCGTCGGCGGTGGTCTCGCGCAGGCGCAGCACATTGGCGATCAGGGCCCGTTCGTGACGGTCGAGTTCTGGTTGCTCGCCGGGTCCCTGCTGCGCCTCGGCGGCCTCCTGCACCAGTTCGGCAATGGATTCCCGCAGGGAATGCTCCGCCTGGCGCAATCCGAGGAGGTGACGCAGACGCGCAATGAGGGAGGTGCGGGAGCCGCTCATGCGCGCTTCCACGGGTTGGGCACGCCGATCCGGTGCAGGATGCGGGTTTCCGCCATCTCCATGGCGCGCGCCGCGCCGGGATGGTGGTGGTCGAGGCCTTGCAGATGCAGCGCGCCATGCACGATCAGGTGCGCCAGGTGGTGCGCGGGGCGGCGCGCCTGGGCTGCGGCTTCGCGCCGCACAACCCCCAGCGCGAGGATGATTTCGGGTGCCGGACCTTCGTAGGTGAGCACGTTGGTGGGCTTGTTGCGGCCACGGTGACGGGCATTGAGGCGCTGGACCAACCGGTCACTGGCCAGAATCACCGCCCCGTCGGTGCCCGCTGCCCGTGCGGACCGGGTTGCGAGGGCCTCGGCGCGTGGCACGAGTCGATGCCAGCCTCGATCGGCGACGGTGACGGCGGGCGGATGCTCCCCCGTCAAGTGGGGGAGCGGACGACTGGGAGGTTCCATTTGTCCTGTATAAGTTGCACGGCGGCGGCAAAAGGCAAGCGGTATGGCGCGGGTGACCGCCCGATCGGGGCCTTTCCGGACAGGTTGTCACAGGATTGCCGCACTGGGCGCCATCACGGCCGTCCCTGCCGGCCCCATCACGCCCCGATCTGATCGCCCCGCTGACGCGCCTCTCGCCGTGTGTCGCCCTCGGCCGCGGTGCGCTGGTCATAGGCCTCGACAATACGAGCCACCAAGGGGTGCCGGACGACGTCGCGGTTGTCGAAGCGTACGACCTGGATGCCCGCGACGCCTTCCAGCGTGTCCATCGCGTCGCGCAGCCCCGACCGGACCCCGGCGGGCAAATCCACCTGGGTCAGGTCGCCGGTGATGGCCATCCGCGTGCCCTCGCCCATCCGGGTGAGAAACATCTTCATTTGCACCGCGGTGGTGTTCTGCGCCTCGTCGAGGATCGCGTACGCGTGCGCCAGGGTCCGTCCGCGCATGAAGGCGAGCGGTGCCACCTCGATCTCGCCATTGGTGATCCGGCGGATCACCTGATCGGCCGGCATCATGTCATGCAGCGCGTCGTACAGCGGGCGCAGATAGGGATCGACCTTCTCCTTCAGGTCGCCGGGCAGGAAGCCCAGCCGCTCCCCGGCCTCCACCGCCGGGCGGGACAGGATGATGCGGTCCACTTTTCCGGCCTGCAGCATCGCAACCGCCTGGGCGACGGCCAGATAGGTCTTGCCGGTGCCGGCGGGGCCGACGCCGAACACCATCTCGTGCGCGGTCAGCGCGTCCATATAGACTGCCTGGCCGGGACTGCGGGCCACCACCGCGCCGCGCCGGGTCCGGATCGCCGGCAGGTCGGACAGCGGCAAACGCGGATCGGTATCCGACTCGGCCAGGCGGATCGCGGTTTCCACCTCGGGCCGTCCCACGCTCTCGCCCCGCTCCAGCTTGCGCCACAGCCCCTGCAACACGCCCTGCACGGCATCGACCCGCGCGGCGTCGCCCGAGACGGCGACCCGGTTGCCGCGACAGGACATTTTCACCCCAAGGGCCTGCTCAATGCGGACCAGATGGCGGTCGTGATCGCCGAGGAGCAACGGCAACAACGTATTGTCGCCGAACTGGAGTGTGATCGCCTTGCCGGCGGATGATCCGGCGGGCGCGGGTGCAAGAGGGGCGGACAGATGGGTCAAGCGCTGAGTCTCTCCTGGTTCAGGGTTCCCGCAAGTGAGTTTGGATGGGCGGAGACGATTCGCACCATGCTTTCGTATCCGACCAAAGAAAGATCGCCCGAGACGTGGACGGGTTGAAGATAGGGCGAACGGCCGGCGACCTGGCCGGGGTGGCGGCCCGGGCCGGTGAACAGAACGGGCAGGTCCAGGCCGACGCAACCCGCATTGAACGCGGCCTGCTGTTCGCGCAGCAGCGCCTGCAGGGCTTGCAGCCGGCGGTCCTTCTCCGCCTCCGCCACCTGCGCCGGCGCGCCGGCCGCCGGTGTGCCGGGCCGGGGCGAGTATTTGAAGCTGTACGCCTGGGCAAAGCCGACCGCACGAACCAGGTCCAGGGTTGCATCGAAGTCCGCGTCCGTCTCACCGGGGTGGCCGACGATGAAATCCGACGACAGCGCGATGTCCGGACGGGCCTCGCGCAGCCGGTCCACCACGTGCCGGTAGTCCGCCGCGGTGTGCCTGCGGTTCATCGCCGCCAGGATCCGGTCCGATCCGGACTGCACCGGCAGATGCAGGAACGGCATCAGCAGCGGCAGGTCGCGGTGCGCGGCGATCAGGTCGTCGTCCATGTCCCTCGGATGCGACGTGGTGTAACGCAGCCGCTTCAGTCCGGGGATTTCGGCCAGTTCGCGCAACAACCGCCCCAGGCCCCAAATGCCGCCGTCCGGCGCCTCGCCGTGCCAGGCGTTGACGTTCTGGCCAAGCAGGGAAATTTCCCGCGTGCCCTGACCAACCAGGCGGCGGGCCTCGGCGATGACGGTGGCGGCGGACCGGCTTTGCTCCGAACCGCGGGTATAGGGGACGACGCAAAAGCTGCAAAACTTGTCGCAGCCTTCCTGGATGGTCAGGAACGCGGTCACGCCCTGCGGTGCCGCGGCGTCCGGCAGATGGTCGAATTTGTTCTCGGGGGGGAAATCGGTCTCGATCACCGCGCCGCCGGCACGCGCCGCGCGTGCCACCATCTCGGGCAGGCGATGGTAGGTCTGGGGTCCCAGCACGATATCGACATAGGGGGCGCGGGCCAGGATCTCCGCGCCCTCGGCCTGGGCGACGCAGCCGGCGACCGCGAGGATCATCCGCCCGCCCGACGCGGCCTTCAGCCGGCGCAGGCGGCCGAGCTCGGAGAACACTTTCTCGGCCGCCTTGTCGCGGATGTGGCAGGTGTTCAGGATGACCATGTCGGCGCCGTCGGGCTGATCGGCCGGCGCGTAGCCCAGCGGCGCCAGGACGTCGACCATCCTCAGGCTGTCATACACGTTCATCTGGCAGCCCCAGGTGATGACGTGAAGACGCTTGCGATCCGTCCCGCTCATGCATAGTGCTCCGCCCTGCCCCGCCGAACCATCTCGGACGGAGCAGGGGGAGTCATCGGCGGCAGGAACGGGATGGTCAAGCGTGGCAGCGCGGGTCTGGCTCCCTGAATTCGGGACAATGAGGCAGCAAAACCCCGCGCCGTGTCAACCGTTGCGTGCATTGCCGCCGGGCACGGCGATCACGCAGTGAAGCGTCATGCGAAGGCCGGCTCGTTTCCCGGAACGTCCGGCGCGGGGACATCGGCGACCGCCAGCGGGCGGGCGGGCCGGTTCTGGCGCAGGGTGGAGGCGCCGTCGGCCACGGTTCGCCAGACCGCGTGCGACAAGGCCTTGCGGTCGGCGAAGCCGGCGGGATCCAGCGGCGCGTGTAGCAGCACCGTCGCGCGCAGCCCGACATGCTGGGTCAGGCGCCAGAAATGCGAGGCGATGTCCATATCGCCATACCAGGCGAACACCGGCCGGCTCGCGCGCCCGGCCGGCAGCCCATCCAGCCGGTCATAGACCACCGACACCGGCTGGATCAGCGGCAGGCGGGCCGGGTCGGCGCCCCGGCTTTCGGCCAGCGCGAAAAAGGAGGAGCGGAACGGCAGCACGCGCGAGCCGTCGGAGCTGGTGCCTTCGGGGAACAGGATCAGGTTGTCGCCACGGTCGAGCACCTGGCGCATCGCGTCGCGTTCCCGCCCGATCGTGCCGCGCTGGCGACTGACGAACACGGTGCGCCCGAGTCGCGCGATCAGGCTGATCACCGGCCAGGTGGCCACGTCGCCCTTGGCGATGAAGCAGCCGTCCAGCACGCCGCCGACAATCGGCACGTCAACCCAGGAGGAGTGGTTGGACACGAACACCACGGGCCGGCCGCCCGATTGGGAAGCCAACTGGCCGACCACCCGCACACGGATCCCCATCAGTCGGCTGAACGTCCCCCAGTACAGCCGGGCAAACCAGACTTTCGGCCGCCCGGGCAGCAACAGGCAGATCGCCTGCGCCACCATGCTCGGCACGGTCCAGGCCAGGATGATCAACAGCCGGCGCACGGCGCGGATCCGCCGCGCCACCAGCCAGCCGTCACGGCCCTGCGGCAAGGCCAGCAAAAACCCGGGATCGGTGTCGGCGCCGCGCACGAGCCGCGGCCGGCGCGCCAGGTGCCCGACCCGTCTGGCGGAGCCTTTTCGTGTCGGGCGAGGATCAGGTGATTCCGGCATAGCGCCCCGATAGCCCCACAAGCGTGACCGAACAATGGCGCAACCGTGACCGTTGCGCGAACATGGCGGCGGCGCCGGCCATGCTATAGCAGGCCGCATGCGCCGCCGCACTGCCCCTCCGTTGGCCTGGTTGCCACGCCTTGTGTGCCTCGTTCTGGTCCTTGCGCCGGCGGTCCGGTTGCATGCGGCCGATCCGCAGCCCTATGTAATGACGCTGCGCCCGACCGGGGATGATGGCCTCGATTCGGCGCTGCACGACAGCTCGAACCTGCTGTCCTTGCAGGACACCGCGCCGGCCGGCGGCTTCGCTTTGGTGCAGCGGGCCCGTGATGACCTGGACCGCTTCACAACCGTGCTGCACAGCTTCGGCTTCTACAAGGCCAGGGTCAGCCTGACGATCGGCGGCCATCCGCTCGACGATCCGGCTTTGCTCGACGCGATCGACGCCGCCCCGGCCCAGCCCGGGCTGGCGGTGGTGGCGCTGTTTGATCTGGGGCCGCCGTTCCGCCTGGGCCAGGTCGCCATCGAGGGGCCGGTGCCCCCCGCCGCGGCCGCAGCGCTCAACCTGACCAGCGGCCAGCCCGCCCGAGCGGGGGATGTGCTGGCCGCGGGGGATCGTTTGCTGGAGGCGCTGCGCAAGGCCGGCTATCCCCTGGCGCGGGTGCCCACGCCGGTTGCCACCCTGCGGCCGGACGACGACCGGCTGGACGTCATGTTCCAGCCCGACCCCGGACCGCAGGCTCGGCTTGGCACGATCGCCATCACCGGCCTGACGACGGTCCACGAGGCTTTCGTCCGCCGGCGCCTGCTGATCCATCCGGGCGAGGCGTACAGCCCCGCCGCGATCGAACGCGCCCGCCAGGACCTGGCCTCGATCGGGGTTTTCGCGGCGGTGCGCATCGAGCAGGCGGACCGGCTGGACACCGATGGCCAACTGCCGCTGACCGTCGCCGTCAGCGAACGGCCGCTGCACACGGTTTCGGTCGGCGCCGCCTATTCGACTGACCTCGGCATCGACCTCACCACCGCCTGGCACGATCGCAACCTGTTCGGCAACGCCGAACAGCTCAATCTGAAGGCCGACGCCTCCCTGGGCGGCAATGCCGAGACCAGGCCCGGCTACCGGCTTGGCGCGCAGTTCATCAAGCCGGATCTGCTGGCGCGCGACCAGGCGCTCGAACTCGACCTCGACGCCGTCCGCCAGAGCCTGCAAGCCTATGATCAGACCGCGCTGATCCAAAAGGCGGCGATCCGCCGCAGGCTCACGCCGCACTGGACCGCCAGCCTCGGGCTGACCGGGGAGCAGGAGTCGATCGCCCAGGAGGACGTCACCCGCCACTACAACCTCATCGGCCTGCCCGTCACACTGAAATACGACAGCACGACCAGCCTGCTGGACCCGACGAGCGGGCTCCGCGCGACGCTGTCGGTGACGCCCACCGAATCGCTTGGGGTGCGCGATGCGACGTTCGTCCTGATGCAGGCGGCGGCCTCGGCCTATCTGAACCTGAGCGGTGACGGACGCAGCGTGCTGGCGTTGCGCGGGCTGGTCGGGCAGGCATCGGGGGCGGGCGTGTTCGACCTGCCGCCGGACCAGCGCTTCTATGCCGGCGGCAGCGCCACGGTGCGTGGCTTCCGCTACCAATCGGTCGGGCCGCAGTTCGCCGACAGCCGCCCAACCGGCGGCACCGCGGTCTCGGCCGCCAGCGTGGAGTTCCGCCAGCGCATCGCCGGCCATTTCGGCCTGGCGGCGTTCCTCGACGCGGGTCAGCTCAGCGACACCGGCGCGCCCTTTACCCGGGCCTGGCAGGTCGGCGCCGGCGCCGGGGTGCGTTACTATACCGCGATCGGCCCGCTGCGGTTGGACGTGGCGATGCCGCTGACCCGCCAGCCGGGCGGCGACTCCTTCGAACTCTATATCGGTCTCGGGCAGGCCTTCTGATGCGCCGGCGGTGGAGGATCATGGCCGCTGCGCTGGCGACGCTGATCGGCGTGCCGCTGCTGCTGGCCGTGCTGCTGCTGGCCGGGGCGAATACCGGGCCCGGCCGGCTGGGGATCGCCTGGCTGGCCGGCCCGCTCACTGGTGGCCGGGTGCGGCTGCTGGGCCTGACGGGGCGTTTTCCCGATGCCTTGCGGGCCCGGCAGGTGACGGTCGCGGACGCCGACGGGGTCTATCTCACGTTGGACGGCATCGCGCTCGACTGGTCGCCGTCGCGGCTGCTGCATGGGCTGGCGGTGATCGACCGGTTCGCCGTGCAGCGGGCCGGACTGGCGCGCCTGCCGCGAACCGGCGGCGGTTCGGCCGGCGGCGGGTTCAGCCTGCCGCTGCCGGTCTCGATCGGCCGCCTGACGGTCGCGCGCCTCGACCTCGGCGCCCCGGTCACCGGCTCCGCCCTGTCGCTGGCGGCCGACGGTTCCGCGAGTTTCGACGCGGCGGACCGCGGACAGGCCGAACTGGCGATGCACCGGCTGGGCGGGGACGGCACCTACCGGCTGACCGGCCGCATCAGCGCCGACCACGCCGCCGCCACGCTCATCGCGCAGGAGGCGCCGGATGGACCGATTGCGGCCTTGCTGCGGCTGCCGGCGCTGGGCGCAATTGCGATCGACGCCGCGGCCGAGGGGCCGTGGGATGGGCTCGCGACCCACTTGTCGGTCGCCGCGGGGCCGCTGCGGGCCACTGCCGCCGGCTCCATCGACCTCACCGCTGGCCGGGCGGCACTGACCCTGACGGCCGATGCGCCGGCGATGGCGCCGCGCCCCGGCCTGGCCTGGCAGTCGGTCCACCTCGACGCCACCGTGACCGGTCCGTTCCGCCGGCCGGACGCCGCGGGCAGCCTGAGCATTCTGGGGCTGCATGCCGGCGGTTCGGCCGCCGGGACCGTCACCGCCGATCTTGCCGGCAACAGCGGCACAATGCGGCTGCGGGCCCGGCTCGCCGGGGTGCGCCTGCCCGGCCCGCAACCCGACCTGCTGGCGGCCGATCCGCTGGACCTGGAGGCAACCCTGCACCTGGATGCGCCGGACCGGCCGGTCAGCTTCACCCTGCATCACCCTCTGCTCGCCCTGACCGGGTCGGCGCAGACCGCGGGTCCGCGTCAGGTTGCCGCGTCGCTCGATTTGCCGGACCTGGCGCCGCTCGCCGCCGCGGCAGGCCTCGTCCTGCAAGGCCATGCGACCCTGGCGATCGATGCCACGACGGCGCAGGGGACGACCCGCGCCGCACTGCACGGCGGCCTCGGCGTCACCGGCGGCCAGGGACCGCTGCCGGCGCTGGCCGGTCCGGCGGCCAGCCTCGCAGCCGAGGCTCAGATCGATGGCGACAAGATCACCCTGTCGCGGCTGCTGGTGGACGGCAGGGCGCTGTCGGCCTCGGCGTCCGGCGGGGTGACCGGCGGCCACGTGGCGCTGGACTGGGTGCTGCGGCTGACCGACCTCGCCGCGCTGCGGCCGGATCTGGCGGGCCAGTTCACCGCACAGGGCCAGGCCAGCGGGACACTGGACGATCTGGCGGTCACCGCGGCGCTGTCGGGTGACATCGCCGGCCAGGGCTACCGGTCCGGTGCGGTGACGGCCCAGCTTGACGCCACCGGCCTGCCCGCCAGCCCGGATGTGCGGCTGACGGCGTCCGGCACCCTGTTCGACGCGCCGCTGACGGTGGCGCTGGAAGCCGTCCGGCAGGGCGATCGCGTCCGGGCGACGATCCAGCGCGCGGACTGGAAGAGCCTGCACGCCGAAGGCGCGCTGAGCCTGCTGCGGCCGGCCGTCGTGCCGACCGGCCGGCTGACGGTGGGGGTGAGCCGGCTCGCCGACCTCGCGCCGCTGCTGGGCCGGCCGATCACTGGCAGCCTCACCGCCAGCCTGGACAGCGATTCGCAGACCGCGCATTTCGCCGCGCAGATGCAGGGAGCGGGGCTGCCCGGAACGCTGTCGATCGGCCGGGCGTCGGTCGAGGCCAGCGTCACCGATCCCGCGGGCGCCAACCCGGTGGCCGATGGATCGGCCACGCTGGACGGGCTGGCGATCGCCGGCACGACGGCCACGCTGCGGCTGGCCGCGAAGGGCCCCTTGAACGCGCTGGCGGTCCGGCTCACCGCCGATGCGGTTGACCTCGGCCATGCGCCGGCGAGCCTGCAAGCCGCCGCCGCGATCGATGCGGCGGGCAGGACGGTCGCGGTCACCGCGTTGCGTGGGGACTGGAAGCAGCAGTCGCTGCGGCTGCTGGGACCGGTGCGGATCGGCTTCGCCGACGGGGTGGTGCTGGCCCCGCTGCGTCTGGGCCTCGGCGCCGCGCGGCTGGCGGTGACGGGACGAGCGGCGCCCGGTCTTGATTTGACCGTTCAGGTGGATGGGTTGCCGGTCGGCCTTGCGGCGCTGGCCGATCCGGCCTTCGCCGCCGACGGCACGATCACCGCCGCGGCGCACCTGACCGGCTCGATATCGCATCCGGCGGGCAGCATTCGGCTTGTGGCCAGCGGCCTGCGCGCGCGCGACCCGGTCGGGTCGGGCCTGCCGCCGGCCAACCTGACCGCCACGGCAACGCTGACCGGTTCGGCCGCGACGCTCGACGCGACCCTGCTGGCCGGCCCGTCGCACCTGGCGGTCACCGGATCCGTGCCGTTCGCTGCCTCCGGTGCGCTGGGTCTGCACGCCGGCGGCACGATCGAGCTGGCCATGCTGGACCCCATCCTGGCCGGCGCGGGGCGCCAGGTGCGCGGCCGGCTGTCACTGGATGGCGCGATTGCCGGCACGCGTGCCTCCCCGCGCCTGAGCGGCCTCGCCCGGCTGAGCCAGGGCGCGGTGCAGGACATCGTCACCGGGGTCCATATCAGCGACATCGCCGCCACCGTCGAGGCGGCCGGCGATGCGCTGCGGCTGACCTCGTTCACCGCGAAAGCCGGTCCGGGCAGCATCGGTGCCAGCGGGACGGTGGGGCTGGGCGGCGGCTGGCCGGTCGATCTGCACCTGACGGCCGATTCGGTTCGGCTGCCGGCGAGCGACCTGCTGACCGCGACCTCGGACATGGACCTGACTCTGAGCGGGGCGCTCGCCGGCAGCCTGGCGGTCAGCGGGCGGGTGGATGTGCGGCGTGCGGATATCCGGATTCCGGAGCGGCTGCCGGCGAGCGTGGCCGTGCTGCCTGTGCGGATCGCCGGCGCCCCGCCGCCGCCTGCCGCCGAACCGGTGCCGGCGATCGGCCTCGACGTGACTTTGGACGCGCCGCAGCAGGTGTTCGTGCGCGGCCGCGGCGTGGATGCGGAGCTGGGCGGGCGGATCGGGATCCACGGCACCCTCGTTCGGCCGCTGCCCGACGGTGCGCTGCAGCTTCGCCGCGGTTCGTATAGTCTGGTGGGGCGGACGCTGACCTTCACCGAGGGCACGATCACGTTTGCCGGCGCCGGCCTCACCGATCCGGCGCTGCGGCTGGTTTCCACCACCACCACGGCGGCGATGACCGCGACCCTGACCATCAGCGGCCAGGCGCGCGATCCGAAAATCACCCTGTCCAGCGTGCCCGAGGCGCCGCAGGACGAGATTCTGTCGCAACTGCTGTTCGATGCGACGACCGCGAAGCTGACACCGTTCCAGGCGGTGGCGATCGCCGCCGCGCTGGGATCGCTGTCCGGCCTGCCGTCCGCGGTGACCGATCCGCTGGGCGGGGTGCGGGCCGCGCTGGGGCTGGACCGGCTGTCGATCGGCAGCGGCAGCACCGGCGATCCGACGGTGGAGGCTGGCCGTTATCTGGCCCGCGGGGTGTATGTGGGTGCCAGGCAGAGCACCAGCGGCGGCGGCTCGGCGGTCACCGTGCAGGTCGATCTGGCAAAGGGCCTGAAGCTGGACGCGACCGCTGGAACCGGCGCGAGCGCGGCCACCGGCGCCGCGGGCAGCGCCGATGCGTCGAGCGTGGGCCTGAGTTGGCAGTTCGACTATTGAACGGCCGGCGCGAAAGCGGCTTGATCCCCCGTTGGTCAGCCGTTATATGACGCCTCCCGCTGATGGGGCCGTAGCTCAGTTGGGAGAGCGCCTGAATGGCATTCAGGAGGTCAGGGGTTCGATTCCCCTCGGCTCCACCAGGGACTTCGCGGGGTCGGACGAGATCCCGTCCGGACCCGCATCAAGCAAAATCCAGCGCGGACCAACGGCGGACCAACCCGCTTCGTGTCACTCCGCCGCCTCGTCGAACATGGACGATTGCCGGGGGCCGGCCTCGATGTCGTACGTCTGCATGAAGGCCACGAATTTTTGCTGGCAATCGGTCAGCGCCCGGTCGAGGTCCGCCACCAGCTCGGGTGCGAGGTCGCGATCCCTGCCGAATTGCCGCACCGTCGCGTGGAGATGGCTATTCCACTCCCGCAGCACCTTCCCCAGGCCGTTTGTCAGCTTCGAGGTCTCCACCAGCCGGCCACAGGCATAGGCTTCCTCACGCTGGATCCGGCGGACCTTCATCAGGAGCAGCATGTCGGCAGGCCGGAGCGATGGTCCCGCCTCCATGGCCGGGCCGCCGTTGTGCCCGAGCGGCAACGCGATCTGGCGCAATGCCGCCTGGCGCTCAGTATCGGCCGCCTCCCGTTCTGCTTTGCGCGCATCGACAAAGGCAACCACCGCCTCACTCTCAAACCACCAATCGCGGCCACGCCCGCCGCGCTCCAACACAGGGAACGCAGCGCCGTGGCGCTGGATCAGCTCAGCCAGTGTCGGAGCGCTCACGCCCAGTATCTGGCACAGTTCCGACTTGTTGACGCGCATTCTATTCTGTCCCGCCGCTTCAGTTGCTGATTGTATAACAACAAGAGAAACAACCGAAGCCTATTTTTTATTGCAAAGACCGAGTGACCAACCGGGGTTCGAATTACCCGTGGTGCACCCTACCCCCCAAGAGGGACCCGCGACTTGCTCCGGCGGAATTCTGCCGGCCTCTGGACCGGACTGGCGTCATCGCTCGGTCAAGCCCGGCGAGCATTGCGTTGCGCGCATGGTGGTGTGGTGTGTTGCGGCACCTGTCCCGCTCTATCTCCCCCGGAAGGTGTGCCAAGTGTGCCAGTGTTCCAACGATTGATAACTCTTTGTTATTCAATAGGAAACTATGGAACACCTTTGACGGGAGGCATGGAACACGTTTTTCAAGGTGTTCCATGGCCGGGCATCGCGCGGATTAAAAATCGGCGGAAAACGGGCATCACCTGCCCGGCGCCAGGACGGCGCGCGGCAGGGGCAATCCTTTTCCGCGATAGGCGCGGTATGCAGAAATTGCATAGTGGGATCTGTGCCGCGGGCCCGCCGGCCGGCTGTTACGGGTCGCCGTCGTCCGCGCCGAAGATGGTCGGCAGGATGTGGTAGAGCCGAGCCTTGTGATGGCCGGGCGGCGTGAAACTGCCAGCCGACTTGCCGTCCGGGCCGGGGGCGAGGAAGCCCCGCGCGAGCAGCACCTTGCGTGCCTGCCGCTGGTCAAGACCGGCCAGCGCCTCCCGCATGCCGTCCGCCGTGAGGTAGTAGTGCCACGCTTGCGGCGTGGCACTCTCAATCAGGCGGCGTTTCCAACCGGCGCGGTTGCCCGTGCGGAACCGCTCAGATTGCGGCGGCGGGATATCAAGTTCGCCCTGTCCCGTGGTGTCGCTTCTCGGATGTCCGCAACGCGAGCACGTCCTGGCGCTGACAGACACCGCCTCACCACAGTTGACGCATGCTTCGGTGACTTCCTTCCAGTCCTGAAACCGGGCATCGCCGTGGCGGGTCAAAAAATCGCGAAGCTGTGCCACTGCCTGCGCATCCTCCCGCGCGCCAGGCGTGCCGCGTTCGGACAGCCAGGCGAAAAAACAGACGCGCGCCGCATCGGCCGCCTCGGTCGGGTCCCAGCCGGTGATCCCGGCTTCCGTCGCCATCTCGCCGGCGACGGCAACCAAGGCAAAACGCCGGGCCACACTGCGAACCTGTCCGCTGGCGTTCGGCGCGGCCTCCATCCACTCGGCGACAAGGCTTCGAACCCAATCGCGAAGCCGCTCGCCGAGGTCCGGCTCGGCCGCGACCAGACACACCAGATAGTCCAGGAATGCCGGGGCCGCGGTGCCGTAGGCGCGGCCGGTGCCGCTGCGCAACGCCTGAATGAACGGCTCCGGCTCGGCCGCACCGTGCAAATCTTCGAACATGCCGAGACCCGCGCCAGCATCGGCCGGAATGTCCACCAACCGCACTTCCTGGCCCGCCTTCACGTGGCGGCCGGCCTCGGCGATCTTGTCCGCAAGAGACAACTCCCCGGTGCTCAGAAACAGCACGCGAAACCGGGCCGCCGCGCGCAAGCCGCCCGCGCGATCGGACCGCGCCTTGCCGAGGCCGCTGGCGAGCAGATAGCAGGTGTCGCCGACTTCGCGCGGGTCCGCCTGCCCGAGCTCGTCCAGTGGCAACAGCGTGTCACTTTGCGCGGCGGCGATCCCCTCCACGGCGTTGCCGGTGGCCCGCCACTGGCGAATATAGCCCGCCGCGCCGCTGCCGGCCTCCCCACCCCACACGCTCGCCGCCACCCGGAGAGCCGTCGTCTTGCCAGTCCGCGATGCACCCCGGAAATGCAGGCCGCCGCCTTCCTCGCCGAGGATATCCAGCAGCGGCCCGGCGAAGGCGGCGGACACCGCCAAGACCAGGCGCGAGTTGCCCGAACAGGGGGCGGCAGCCAGGGACCGCCATTCGGTCAGGGTGCCGCACTGGTTGAACAGTGCGATATCGCGCATGGCGGGCTGGTAGATGACTTCGACCGGCGATCGCCCGAAAACCCGGCCCGGCAGCACAAAGACCGGCGCGCCATCGATCCGGTGCCAGCCGGTACGGCTCACGATCCGCGCCCGCCGGTCGGTGCCAACGCGCGACAGATAGTCGGCGAGCATGCCGCGAATACCCTGTGCCGGCGACGGGTTTACATACAGCCCCCGGCGCGCCAGAAGATTGCGCAGCTCGCCACCTTCGCCGGCGAACAAGTCACGGGTGATAACCACGGTCTGTGCAACCCCGTCCGGGTCATGGAACCGAAGCAAGAGGCCCCATGCGCTTGTTTCATCGTCACGGGTCTGCGACAGTACCTCGAAGGCGCCGGCAATCTTGCGCGGGCCGCCATCTTCCGAGACCTTGAACAGACCGTCCGCCCGCATTTCCAGCGTGCCGCCGCCCGTCCTTAAGGTCGGGGCTTCGCCTTTCATTGGTTCCTCGGCCGGCTTGGGCGGGACCGTTTCGGCGCTGTCCATGGCCTTGCGGATACCGTCCCGGCCGCCCTTTTTATTGTTTGGCACTAACGGTCCCCCGCGAGCAATGTATCGTTGAAGTCTTTACCCACAGGCGGATGCGCGACCTTGACGGTGCGGCCCTCGCTTTGGAAATGGTCCACCGCTCGGGCGAAGGCTTTTTTCGTGGCCGGATTGTCCCCGTCCTCATCCTTCAACAGGATCACGGTCCGGACCGCAGCCGGCAGCACGATGTTGGCCATATTCGACAAGGACACGGCGCACAGGACGCGCAACTCCGGACAGGCCATCACGACGGACAGCGCTGTCTCGATCCCCTCGCCGATCGCCACCGCCTCGCCAGCCGGCGCTCGCGCCAGCGGCTTGTTCGATGCGCCCCGCCACAGGCGTATGGACCCGCCGGCCAGCCGGCCGAGGCTCATCTTGGCGTCGTTCAATGGCGCCTTGGTCCATCGCCCATCGTCCGCCCGCGTCAACCAGGTGCGGTGGACCGCCACCATATCGCCGGCATCGTTCGTCACGGCCGCCACCATGCCCGGCCAGCGCCGGCCGCTTTCCCGGTTCCACAGACCGGCGTGAAAGCGGAGGCTTCGCGGCTGGCGCGCCAGCTCGGCCAGATCGATCCCCCGGCCCGCGAGATAGAGGGCAACCGGCGTGCCGGCGAGTTGCTCCTGTCCGGCGAGGAAGATGCTGACGGCGTTCGCGCGGGTCGCGGCTTCCGCCCGCTCGGCTTCCGCCGGGTCCGGCTGTGGCGGCGGCGGCCGGCGTTGCTCCGCCGGGCCGGGGCCGCTGGACAGGCCGAGCCAGGTGCGCGCCCAATCCATCGCGTCCGTGATGGAACCCGCACAGACCACCGTCGCAACCAGGTTGAGGGCGTCGCCTTTCTCGCCGGACGAAAAGTCACTCCACAGACCGGCTTTGCGGCCGGTCAGGTGGACCGCAAGGCTGCGGCGGGACGTGCCGGTCAGGCTGGGATGCACCCATTCGTGGCCCTCACGATGGCCGGCGGGAAGCAAACGCTCCGCCAGTGCCGGCGCCGAGGCGGCCAGCATATGCGCCAGGTCCGCGGCGTCACGCGGCACCGATACCACCGGCCTGGCGCTGGCGGGACGCCATGATGACGCCAGGCGGCGGGGAAAGACCGTGCAACGGGCTAGAGGGCACGGGAGCGGCGGCCGGCGCCGCGGGCGGCAGCACTTTCAGCAGAGCGAACAGTGCCCGGCTGCTGGCGCGATCTTCGCATGCCGCCGGGCCGCCGTCACCGGCGATGGTCAGAGCGATCCGCAGGGCCACCGCGGCACGGTTCGCCGCTCGGGTTATCCGGTCCCGGTCATGGCGGGTCAGATCCTGCGAGCCGGGCAGGGCAAGCAGCAGTGGTTCGACAGCCCACAGGATGGGGGCCGATAGGTCATCGCCCGGGCCGCCCCACCGCGGCCTCAGGGCAGGCCAGAGAGCGGGGTCCCGCGCGGCGACGCGTCGTCGCGCGGCGGCGACGCTGGCGGCCATGGCATCGAAATCCGCC
>Ga0302157_10001364_pt1 | contig 30139 bp, 32 predicted proteins | sample I_Bog_N3_3_FD_193502 | JGI IMG/M metagenome (GOLD analysis project Ga0302157, IMG submission 193502) | Peat permafrost microbial communities from Stordalen Mire near Abisko, Sweden - I_Bog_N3_3 | ecosystem: Environmental > Terrestrial > Soil > Wetlands > Peat | place: Sweden: Abisko, Stordalen...
CAAGGTCTTACAGACCTTGGTGATCCGCTGACCGGTGATATCCTGGAAATTGCAGTGTTCGAACATGCCGACCACCGCTTCCGAAATTTCGTCGGCGATATGGCCCGAGAAAGAATCATTGGCCTGAGACTTCAATTGAGTGGCCAGATTGTCGATCTTTTCGGCGTTTTCCAAAATGCCGTCGGTGGCATGTTCGGTAGCAGCGACGATGGCGTCCAACTCGTTGGTGACGGCCATCAGGCGGTCATCGGAGGAATTGTTCGGACGCAGGGCGGCAATCTCGGCCTTGGTCTGCTCAATGCAGATCGACAGAGCCCGCACCTCGGTTTTAAGCATGTTCACTTCAGCGCGCTTTTGCTCGGCTTCATTGTCGGCGGAGGGCATCACCACATCCGGGTCCTCGCCACGGATCAACCCTTCCAGCATGCGGATATCGGCGCGCATGGCGGCGATGGCCTCCAGGACCGGACGATTGTCCACGGACACCGGCTGCCCGACCGAAGATCCGGCCTGCGGCTCGGCTCCCCGGGCCTTCATCCTTTGCAATTCCGCCGTGAAGAGCTTTTTGCCTACCTGTTCCATGGCCACCGTATCCGCTGATTCATCGATGCCTCAGGTTCCCAAGGCACTCTTCGCCGTCCAACCCCATGTCCCGGCCCGAGATATCCCAGCCCGAAACCTTGCCCACCAAACCAGACGACGGATCGCTCCGCGTCAGCTCACTCTTTCTTACCCAAGGCCTATAGCGGATGTCTACCGCAAGTATAGGACTCTTCAACCGTATCAACGAACCACGGGAAGAGAAACCAGTAACTTTGTCCTGTGATACACTGAATCCGTCCAAGACGAAAGACCGCCCTCTTTCGGCCTATACGAAACGGCAAGAGAATCTGGTCAGAGCCGCGACATCGTCGCACAATAGCCACCATCATGACCCGCAAACTCCGCATCGCCACCTTCAACCTGGAAAACCTGGACGACCGCCTGAAGGACGCAAGCGCCTTCCAGGATCGGCTGGCTGTCCTGCGTCCCCAGATGATTCGCCTGCGGGCCGACATCCTGTGTCTGCAAGAGGTCAATGCCACCGAGGAAAGCCAGCATGGCCCCCGCCATCTGCCGGCCCTCGACGCCCTGCTGGCGGGCACCGGCTACGAGCATTATCACCGGCTAGTCAGCCTGAACCGTGGCGGCAAACGCTATTCCGATCACCATAATCTTGTGATCCTGTCGCGCTGTGCCATCCGTCATGGCCGCCAAATCTGGCACGATCTGGTCCCTCCGCCCAAAGTCGCCCTGCTGGCTGGAAACGGCGGCGAGGCCTTGGTGGAATGGGACCGTCCGCTGCTGCAGGCCGAGATCGCCCTGGACGGCGGCGAGACCCTGCATCTGTTCAATCTGCACCTGCGCGCCCCCCGCGCCGCCCATCTGGAGGGACAGAAAGATCATGGGGTCTGGTCATCGGTCGGGGCCTGGGCCGAAGGGTTCTTCCAAGCCTCGGTCAAGGCCGCCGGTCAAGCCCTGGAGGCCCGCCTTGCCGTCGAGGCCCTGTTCAACGCCGAGCCCGAGGCGCTGGTGGCCGTCTGCGGCGACCTCAACTCCCTGGACCGCGAAGCCCCGGTGCGCACCCTACGCGGCGATGAAGAAGACACCGGCAACGGCCATCTGGCCGGGCGCTGTCTGATCCCGGTGGAACGTAGCCTGCCCGACTCCCTGCGCCATTCGGCGATCCACCATGGCCACCCCTTGATGCTGGACCATATCCTGGCATCACGCCGTCTGCTGGGCTGGTATCTGGGCTCGGAGGTGCATAACGAGGCCCTGGGCGATGAACTGGTCTCGCCGGCCAGCATCGACTGTCCACCCGACAGCTATCATGCTCCGCTGGTGGCGGAATTCGGCCTGCCCCGCAAGAGCTTGCACAAATGACCGCCATCCGTATCGGCATCGACCTTGGCGGCACCAAGACCGAGGCAGTAGCCCTGGACCGTAGCGGCGCCATCCTGATCCGCCGAAGGGTCGAGACCCTGCAGGGCTCTTACTCCGGCACCATCGCCACCATCAAACAGCTGGTCGAGGCCATCGAGGCCGAGCTGTCGGCCAAAGCCTCGGTGGGCATCGGCATTCCAGGAACCATCTCTCCGGCCTCGGGGCTGGTGAAGAACGCCAATTCCACCTGGCTGATCGGCAAACCCCTGGACCGCGACCTGGCCGAAGCCCTGGACCGTCCGGTGCGGCTGGGCAATGACGCCGACTGCTTCGCTCTATCGGAAGCCAGCGACGGCTCGGGAGCGGGAGAGGCCATCGTCTTTGGGGTTATCCTGGGAACAGGTGTGGGCGGCGGCATCATCGTCCATGGGCGGCCTCTGGCCGGTCCCAACGCTATCGCGGGGGAATGGGGCCACAACCCCCTACCCTGGCCGGAAGATGCCGAACGCCCCGGCCCCGCCTGCTATTGCGGGCGATCGGGCTGCATCGAGTGCTTTCTATCCGGCCCCAGCCTGTCTCGCGACGATGGCCGGGGCATGAACGCCGCCGAGATCGCTTCGGGCAAGGACGCGCAATCCCTGGCCAGCATGTCCCGCTATGAGGCACGCCTAGCCCGCGCCCTGGCCCATGTCATCAATATCCTCGACCCGCATGTCATCGTGCTGGGCGGCGGTTTGAGCAAGGTGGAGCGGCTTTACAAGGCCGTGCCGAAGCTATGGGGACAGTGGATCTTCTCGGACAGCGTCGCCACCCGGCTGCTGCCACCGAAGCATGGAGATTCCAGCGGCGTCAGAGGCGCGGCTTGGCTGTGGCCTTAGCCCTGACGCTCGGGCTCAGACGGCAGGAAGCGGGAAACGATATCGCGGGCAAGGCGGACCGGCTTCTTGCTGACCGCATCCAGGCAGCACCAGCAGCTTTTGACCTCGGCCAGAACCTCATCGCCATGGAGAATCAGCGTCTTATAAAAGGCGCGAGCCCCCTGCAGCTTCTCCAAAACCACCTGAACGGCCACGTGATCGTTAAGAAAAGCCGGATGCAGGTAACTAATCTCGTGCTTTAAAGCGACCCAAAGGTGAGACGCCGCCGCCTCTTGCGGAGCAAGCCGCCGCCAGTGATGTAGAACAGCCGCCTGTACCCACGTCAGATATACAGCGTTGTTTACATGACCCATTTCATCAATATCGTCAGCTACGACGTTGACGTCGTACTCATAGGCTTGGCAGTGCATGGAATGATCCTCGATCAGACTAACACTGTACTCCCATCGGGGGGCAATAAGCCATGATGATGAGACCAGCCAGACGACTTAGGCGGAAAGCCTGCGCAGCCCCCCTTATTTCCCCTTAGCCGCCACGCCCGCCCGCCATTTGGCGACGTTTTTATTATGGTCGGCGAGACTTTTGGCGAAGACGTGGCCGCCGGTGCCGTCGGCGACGAAGTAAAGATCGTCGCTGTCGGCGGGATGGAGGACGGCTTGGAGGCTGGCGCGGCCGGGGTTGCAAATGGGGCCGGGCGGCAGACCGTCGGAGACATAGGTGTTATAGGGGCTCTTGGCGTCCAGGTCGGCGCGGGTCAGGGAGCGGTCCAAGACGCCCTCGCCGTTGCTGGCCACATAGATCACCGTCGGGTCCGATTGCAGGCGCATATGCAGCCGCAGGCGATTGAGGAAGACCGAGGCGATATGGGGACGCTCGGCGGCAAGGCCGGTTTCGCGCTCGACGATGGAGGCCAGAATCAGGGCCTCGATCTTATTGCCGATCAAAAGGCCGGACTTGCGCTTGGGCCACAGCTCGTCGAGGGTTTCGTTCATGCTGCGGGTCATGCGCGAGACCAGGGCGTCGCGGGTATCGCCCAGACTATAGAAATAGGTCTGGGGCAGAAGGCTGCCTTCCTCGGGGATTTCCATGGGGCGGCCGGTCAGGCCCTCGGCCTGACGCAGCTCGGCCATGATCTGGGCCACGGTCAGTCCCTCGGCGATGGTGACCTTATGCACCACCACCTGGCCCTTGTGCATCATATCGATGATGGTGGCCATGCTGACGGCCGGCGGAAAAGCATATTCACCGGCCAGCAGATTGGGATGCCCCAACAGGCGAAGCTCGATCAGGAACAGCCAGGGGCTGTCGATCGCCCCGGCCTCGGTCAGCTGGGCGGCAATCGCCTGACTGCCGTCGCCATGGGGAATGACCACGCTGACGGCGGCGGGGGCCGGACCGGGAGCAGCAAGGCGGGCCTTGGCCCACACAAGGAAACCGCCTCCCGCCAACCCGGAAATGACCAGGAGGGCGAAGAGGCGGATAATCCAGCGCGTCATAGCGTTATCAGACGGACCTGAAGACCAACGAAGCGTTGGTGCCACCGAAGCCGAAGGAGTTGGACAGCGCGACCTTGACCGGACGCTGCTTGGCCACATGCGGCACCAGATCGATGTCGCAGCCCTCGGACGGATTGTCCAGGTTCAGGGTCGGCGGAACGACGCCGTCACGGATGGACAGGATCGAGAAGATGGCTTCGACCGCGCCGGCAGCGCCCAGCAGATGGCCGATGGCCGATTTGGTCGAGGACATGGACAGCTTATAGGCATGGTCGCCGAACAGCCGCTTGACCGCGCCCAACTCGATCTGGTCGCCCAGAGGAGTGGAGGTGCCGTGGGCGTTGATGTAGTCCACATCTTCCAAAGCAATGCCGGCCCGCTGAACGGCGGCGCGCATGGCCCGGAAGCCGCCGTTGCCGTCTTCGGCCGGGGCGGTGATGTGGTAGGCGTCGCCGGACATGCCGTAGCCGATGATCTCGCCATAAATCTTGGCGCCACGGGCCTTGGCGTGTTCGTATTCTTCCAACACCACGACGCCGGCGCCCTCGCCCATGACGAAGCCGTCACGGTCCTTGTCGTAAGGACGCGACCCCTTGGTGGGGGTGTCGTTGAAGTTGGTCGAAAGAGCCCGAGCGGCGGCGAAGCCGGCCATGCCCAGACGGCAGACGGCACCTTCGGCGCCACCAGCCACCATCACGTCGGCATCGCCGAACTGGATGATGCGGGAAGCATCGCCGATGGCATGAGCGCCGGTCGAGCAGGCGGTGACCACCGCGTGGTTCGGGCCCTTGAAGCCGTACTTGATCGAAAGATGGCCGGAAACCAAATTGATCAGACTGGCGGGAATGAAGAAAGGCGAAATCTTTCGCGCACCGCCCTCATGCAGCGTCAAAGCCGCAGTGGCGATGGACGGCAGACCGCCAATGCCGGAGCCGATCATCACGCCGGTACGCTCGCGGGACTCTTCGTCCTCGGGCATCCAGCCTGAATCTTCAACGGCTTCCATGGCGGCGGCTAGGCCGTAGATGATGAAATCATCCATGCGCCGGCGATCTTTTGCCGGGCATACGGAATCGGGATTGAACTCACCTACGCCATCGCCTCGTGGGATAATACCGGCAATTTTGGCCGATAAATCGGAGACATCGAAATGCTCGATGGCGCGAAGACCGGACTCGCTCTTAAGGATGCGATCCCAGTTGACCTTATATCCTACGCCTAGCGGCGTGATCATACCCAGGCCGGTGACGACGACTCGTCTCATGCGGTTCTGTTACCCGTTCCGTGGAAGGAAGCCCGCGCCGACCCCGAAAGACCGGCGCGGTTATCTCACCTAACAGTATTAGCTGTTAGCGGTGATGAAATCGATAGCGTCCTTGACCGTCAGGATCTTTTCGGCGGCGTCATCGGGGATTTCCACGCCGAATTCTTCCTCGAAAGCCATGACCAGCTCGACGGTGTCCAGGCTGTCGGCGCCCAGATCGTCAATGAAATGCGCGGTCTCGGTCACCTTGGCTTCATCGACGCCCAGGTGTTCAATGACGATCCCTTTAACCCGCTCGGCAACATCAGACATTTTAAACCCCTCAGAATTCTCGGTTGAGGCAGAAATTTGGGACTTCTAGGCGGTCGATGCAGGCCGATCCCCCCGGTTGTCCGGCGAAAGGTGCCGGTTTCCTAACACACTTTTCCGGGCTTGACCAGCATCTGGGCGCCGCCCCGTTCAGGCAGTCCGGATGACCGCCTAAATCATGGCCATACCGCCGTTGACATGCAAGGTCTGGCCGGTGACATAAGCGGCCTCGTTGCTTGCCAGATAAACGGCGGCGGCAGCAATTTCATCGACAGAGCCCATACGGCCGGCGGGGATGCCCACCAGCAGCTTGGACTTCTGGTCGTCGGTCAATGCGTCGGTCATCGCCGAAGTGATAAACCCCGGGGCAATGCAGTTCACGGTGATCCCACGGGACGCGACTTCCTGAGCCAGCGACTTGGACAGACCGATCAGCCCGGCCTTGGAGGCGGCGTAATTGACCTGTCCGGGATTACCGGTGACGCCGACGATGGAGGTGATGTTGATGATGCGACCGACCCGGCGCTTCATCATGCCCTTGACGGCGGCGCGGCACAGGCGGAAGGCGGCGGACAAATTGACGTCCAGCACGCTCTGCCAGTCGTCGTCCTTCATGCGCAGCACCAGGCCGTCCTTGGTCAGTCCGGCGTTGTTGACCAGGATGTCCATCGAGCCCAGGGCAGCCTCGGCCTCCTTGGCCAACTGCTCCACCGAGGCGGCGTCGGACAGATTGGCGGTGACGATATGGACCCGCTCATTGCCCAGCTCGGCGGCGACGGCCTCAAGAGCTTCGCGGCGGGTGCCGGACAAACAGACGGTGGCGCCCTGAGCATGCAGGGCCTTGGCGATGGCCCCGCCGATGCCGCCGGAAGCCCCGGTCACCAGGGCGGTCTTGCCGGTAAGATCGAACATTCTGACGTTCCTTATTCCTTAAGCCTTCAGGAAGGCTTCGATGTCCGCAGGCGTGTTCAGCGACACCGCCGAGATTTCTTTATCAATGCGCTTGACCAGACCGGCCAGCACCTTTCCGGTGCCAGCCTCGACCAGAGTATCGACACCCAGGCCCTTCATGGCCAGCACACTTTCGCGCCAGCGTACGGTGCCGGTAACCTGAGCCACCAGCAACTTGCGGATTTCATCAGGGTCCTGAACCGGAGCGGCGATGACATTGGCGATGACCGGCACCACCGGAGCCTTCATGGCGACGGCGGCCAGGGCCTCGGCCATGACGTCGGCGGCGGGCTGCATCAGCGAACAGTGGAAGGGAGCGGACACCGGCAGCAGCATGGCCCGCTTCAGGCCCTTGGTGGCGGCGATGGCGATGGCGCGGTCGATGGCGGCCTTGGAGCCCGAGATCACCACCTGCCCCGAGGCATTGTCGTTGGCGGCTTCACAGACTTCGCCCTGAGCGGCTTCGGCGGCGATTTCCTTGGCCTGCTCGAATTCGGCGCCCAGCAGGGCCGCCATGGCGCCTTGGCCCACCGGCACGGCCTTCTGCATGGCCAGACCGCGGGTCTTCAGCAGACGGGCGGTATCGGCCAGAGTGAAGGTGCCGGCGGCGGCCAAAGCCGAATATTCGCCCAGGCTATGGCCGGCCACACAGGCGGCCTGCTCGGCAAGCTTCCAGTTGCCCTGTACTTCCAGCACGCGGATCACGGCCAGCGACACGGCCATCAGGGCCGGCTGGGCGTTCTCGGTCAGGGTCAGGTCTTCGAGAGGACCGTCCCACATGATCCGAGACAGATTCTGCTTCAAAGCCTCGTCCACCTCTTGGAAGACCTGGCGGGCGACGGGAAAGGCTTCGGCCAGTTCGCGCCCCATGCCGACGGCCTGCGAGCCTTGGCCCGGAAAGACGATTGCACGCGACATATTGCCCCCTTGAGTCAATTCAGCGCCTAGGAATAGCGTTTGCGCCCCAGGAGTCAAGCTCAGCGAGGGATTAGAAGCCCGATAAATTAAGGAGTGGGGCAAACGCCCCACCCTCTCTTAATTGCGTTGTTCGATGACGCCGAACCAGCCAAGTCCTTTATAGGTCTCGTATCCCGGCGTCCGGGCATAACCTATGGTCAGGCGACCATCGACCAAATAGCCATTCTCTTTTCCATTGGTCTTCAAGGGGTAAGCCTGCCCCAACTCCAACCCGTCGTCGCTGCTGGCGATCACCCGATGGCGAGAATCCAGCAGCAGGCAGCGAGAACGGCTTCGCTCCACGGGAGAGAGGCGCACGCCTCGAACGATACCGCGGGCCTGGGTTTCCCAATCGAAGAAGATGCCCAAAACGCCGATGACCTTGCCATTGACATCTCCACCCTCGCGGATGGCGGTGGCATAGGTGGCCGAGACGGCGTTGTCCAAGGCCGACACCCGGCTGACATCGGCCACGGCGAAGCTATTGCCGTCGCGGGTGGCCATGGCGTCCTTGAACCAACTCTCGTTGGCGACATTGGTGCCGATGGCCCTGGAGAAACGCCCCGAGCGTCCGCTGGCGATCACTTTGCCGCTGGCGTCGGCAATCCAAAGATCGAGGTAAACCGTATAGGAATCCAAGATCACTCCCAGACGCTGGGCGGCATGGCGGCGGGCGGCGTCATCGGCCCCGGCCACAACGGCCTCCACCACGGCGGAATCCGTCGCCCACCAACGCACATCGCAGGAGCGCTCATACAGATTGCGATCCACCAGCTCGATAGCGTTGAAGGCCAGATCGATCATGCGCTCGCCGCGCAGGCTGTCGACTTCCGAGTTCAGATCGCCGGCGCAACTGGTCATGGTCTCCAGCTGTCCGCGCAATTCGCCCTGAAGCGAGGTGGCCAATTCGGAAATCTCGGAGGAAATCGACTTCACCTCGTCGGCGACGACGGCGAAACCCTTGCCGATCGAGCCAAAGCGATGAGCCTCGATGGCGGCATTCAGCGCCAACATGCGGGAACGGCGGGTGATGCCGTGAATGCGGGAAATTTTATCGTCCGCCAAAGAGGAGACGGTGGTGGCGATGTCTAAAAGGCGCTCGGCAGAATCCATGTCATTATCCTTATTGCTGCCCCACAACGAAATGACAGGGACACTGTCGCAATTGCCGTGCCAATGGGACGCAACAGGGAAACCCGCGATTTTCAATCTGCGAGAGGCGCATCTGCACAAAAGCTGGGCACAAAACCGCCTCGTATCGGGCAAATCTTAAAACTGTCACATTTGCCGCTGCCCGGCCCGAATGAGCGTCACCAGCGCCTATATGATAAGGTCGCAGCCTCGCCGACTCTCAACCCTTGCATGGGAAAGCGTTTCATGTATATTGCGCGGCTTCTTGCTCCTTGCCGGCATGGTGCCGGCTATGCCCGCTCGACTTCGACATGGCCGAGATGGGAAGAGACAAGCCGTAAGGAGTTATCAAATGTCGCTGTATGAATGCGTGGTCATCGCGCGTCAGGACATCGCCGCCCCCCAGGTGGAGACCCTGACCGACGAACTGGCCAACATCCTGACCACCCTGGGCGGCCAGGTCACCAAGCGCGAGTATTGGGGCCTGCGTAACATCGCCTATCGCATGAAGAAGAACCGCAAGGGTCACTACGTGCTGTTCAACATCGATGCTCCCTCTCCTGCCGTTAAGGAAATGGAACGTCAGATGTCGCTGAACGAAGACATCCTGCGCTTCCTGACCATCCGCATGGAAGAGCTCGAGGAAGGCCCGTCGGCCGTCCTGCAGAGCAAGAACCAGCGTGACGAGCGTCCCCGTCGTGAAGACGGCGACCGTCCGCGCCGCGAAGGCGGTGGTTACGGCCGCGAAGGCGGCGGCTATGGCCGTGGCCCCCGTGCCACCGAGGGAGGTGAAGCATGACCACTGAGACCCGTACCCCCGGCGCCCCCGCCGCTGCTGGCCGTGCCGCCGGTGGCGCTCCGCGCCGTCCTTTCTTCCGCCGCCGTAAGACTTGCCCGTTCTCGGGCGAGGGCGCGCCGAAGATCGACTACAAGGACATCAAGCTGCTGCAGCGCTTCATTTCCGAGCGTGGCAAGATCGTCCCGAGCCGCATCACTGCGGTTTCGGCTAAGAAGCAGCGCGAACTGGCCCGTGCCATCAAGCGCTCTCGCTTCCTCGGTCTGCTGCCCTACGTGGTGAAGTAAGACAGAGCTTTAGAAGTAACCGGCCAGTCTGCCGAAGCTTTTGAAATATAAGGCTTCGGCGGCACCGCCGGGAGGAACTTCGATGTTAAAGGGCTACGGCCTTACAGGTGCAGCGGGACTTGCCAGCGGCTTGGTCTTCTTGTCGATCGTCGACGGGGGATCGCTGGGTGTTCTGCTCATCTATCTGGTCCCCCTACCGTTGATGATGGTCGGATTGTCTCTTGGCCTTCTTCATGCCTTGGCCGCTTCGGCTTTGGCGGCGGTGGTGGTGGGTGTTGGAAGCGGCGGCTCTGCCGTTCCCAGCTTTGCCGTATTGGCCGTATTGCCCAGTCTGGTTCTGGTGCGACAGGCGCTTTTGCGCCGATGGCATCTGGAAACCGGCGACGTCGATTGGTATCCCCCGGGCAAGCTTTTGGCTTGGCTGACCGGAACCGCAGTGGGACTGCTTCTTCTCGGAGCGGCAATCCTGGCGTCGCAGGGTCTGACGATCGAAGAACTGGTGGGACGTCATGTCCAAGAGTTCGTCGAGACGATGGCCCAGTCGGTCCCGGCGGAAATGCGCGATGCGCTGATCCGTATCTGGACGGCTTTGATGCCGGCCATGGCCTGTTGCGCCTGGCTGACCATCGCGGCGGTGAACGGCGCACTGGCCCAATGGACGGTGACCAGGGCGGAAATGGGTCTCAGACCTACTCCGGCCTATGGCGACATCGTCCTGCCCCTTTGGGTGGCCGGGGCATTGGCGGCAACGACGGCCGTCGGACTGCTGGCTCAGGGAAACCTGGGCTATGTGGCCCGCAACGTCGCGGTGGTGCTGCTTTGGCCCCATGTCTTCGTCGGTTTGGCGGAAGTCCACACCCGGCTGAAGGGCAGGCCCAACGGTGCTTTGCTGCTGGCGCTGTTCTATGTGGTGTTTGTTGCTTTGTTCCAGTGGGCGCTCTTCGCCGTCGCTGGATTGGGATTGGTTAGGCATTGGACGAGGCCGCGGCGGCGGGACGCCACCGGCCAGGAGGAAAAGTGATGGAAGTCATTCTGCTTGAGCGCATCGAGAAGCTGGGCCAGATGGGCGACACCGTGAAGGTGAAGACCGGTTTTGCTCGCAACTACCTGCTCCCCCAGAAGAAGGCCCTGCGCGCCACCCCGGCGAATCAGGCCCGTTTCGAATCCCAGCGTGTTCAGCTGGAAGCCACCAACCTGCAGCGTCGTGAAGAAGCTCAGGCTGTCGCCGTCAAGCTGGACAATCTGTCCATCCTGATGATCCGTCAGGCTGGCGAAGGCGGCATGCTGTACGGTTCCGTTTCGGGCCGCGACGTCGCCGACGCCGTCAAGGACGCCGGCTTCACCGTCGAGCGCCGCCAGGTCAACCTGGACACCCCGATCAAGAGCCTGGGTTCTTACCCGGTTCGCGTCTCCCTGCACCCGGAAGTGGCCGTGACCGTTGTGATCACCGTCGCCCGTTCGCAGGAAGAGGCCGAGCGCGCCGCTAAGGCCGCTGCCCAGGCCGTCGAGGAAGACGAAGAAGAGGCTTTGATCGAAGAGATCGTCGAAGCCGAGGAAGAAGTCGAGGAAGAGCAGGCCTAATCAGCCTGGTCGTTCCAAGCGTCTTCTGCCTGACCCGTTTCGTTGTGCACCCCAGGTTCAGCCTGGGGTGCGTCTTCGCTTGGCAAAACGGGATCAGGCTCCGGGAGAAGTTATCCCCAGAGTTCACAGGCTCGTTTTCCCGCTTTCCACAGGCTGTGCACATCGGGACCGGGATGCAAAAAATTTGCATCCCATAGGTCCCTCACCATCCGGCCCCTGGCAGCTCGCTTAATGCTCGCCAGCGTGATGCACTTTTTGCGCAACACGCTCTGGCCGGCATGTTTGGGTCTGCCCTTGTGAGCGGCCTTCTGCTAGCATCGCTCCATGCTATCACCCCTGCCCTTTCCCCCGCCCGAAGCCGCTCTTGCGCGCACCCCGCCCCATAACTTCGAGGCGGAGCAAGCCCTGCTGGGCGCCATCCTCAGCAACAATCGCGCTTTAGAGCGCGTGGCCGAGTTCCTGAGGGCCGAGCATTTCGCCGATCCGGTCCATGGCCGCATCTATGAGGCTTGCCAGACCCTGGCGGCCCGCAATCAGATCGCCAACCCGGTGACCCTGAAGACCTATATGGGCTCGGACGCCGGGCTGGGCGAATTGGGCGGCGACAGTTATCTGGCCCGCTTGGCCGCCGCCGCCGTCACCATCATCAATGCCGAGGATTACGGCCGGCTGGTCTTCGATCTGTTCTTGCGCCGCGAGTTGATCGTGGTCGGCGAAGATATGGTCAACGAGGCCTTCGAGCCCGACCTGGAAAACCCCGCCGTCGGCCAAATCGAAATCGCTGAAAAGAAGCTGTTCGAACTGGCCTCCGCCGGTCAGGCCGAAGGCGGCTTCCGCCCCTTCAAGGCCAGCGTGCTGTCGGCCATCGAACTGGCCGAGGCGGCTCATAAGCGCGACGGCAAGCTGTCGGGTGTGACCACCGGCCTGCGCGACATGGACAAAAAGCTGGGCGGCCTGCATGCCTCGGATCTGCTGATCCTGGCCGGTCGTCCGTCCATGGGGAAGACGGCCCTGGCCACCAACATGGCCTTCAATGCCGCCAAGGCCTATCGCACGGAAATTTCCCCCACCGGCGAAAAGAAAGTGGTGGATGGCGCCGTCGTGGCCTTCTTCTCCCTGGAAATGTCCGCCGACCAGCTGGCCACCCGTATTCTGGCCGAACGCTGCGAGATCAATTCCCACGCCATCCGCCAGGGCGAGCTGACCCATCAGGAGTTCGAGCGCCTGGTGGTCGCCGCCCAGGAACTGAACGATCTGCCGCTTTACATCGACGACACCCCGGCTTTGTCGGTGTCCGCCGTACGCACCCGCTCGCGCCGTCTGGCCCGCACCCATGGCTTGGGGATGATCGTCATCGATTATCTGCAACTGCTCCAGGGCACCACCGGCAAGCGCTCGGAAAACCGTGTGCAGGAAATTTCCGACATCACCCGAAATCTGAAGGCCCTGGCCAAGGAACTGAGCGTGCCGGTCCTGGCCCTGTCCCAGCTGTCCCGCGCCGTCGAACAGCGCGAAGACAAACGGCCGCAGTTGTCGGATCTTCGCGAATCGGGCTCGATCGAGCAGGACGCCGATGTGGTGATGTTCGTCTATCGCGAACAATATTACCTGGAACGCGCCGAACCCGGTCGCCGCCCGGAAGAGGCCGAAGACAAATTCAACCAGCGTTACGAAGATTGGCACAAACGCCTGTCCGAAGTGACCAACACCGCCGAAGCCATCATCGCCAAGCAGCGTCATGGCCCGGTCGGCGCGGTGCGCATGTTCTTCGATGGCCAATACACCCGCTTCGGCGATCTGGACAATTGGCACGGCACCGAACTTCCCACGGAATAAGCAGCATCATGACCGATCAAGCGGCCCGCGCCGGAGCGATCCTTTCCATCGATCTGGAGGCCATCTGCGCCAATTGGCGCAATCTCCATGCCCGCCAAAAGCCTGGCAGCCAGACGGCTGCCGTGGTCAAGGCCGATGCCTATGGCCTGGGGGCCGCCCGCGTCGCCCCGGCCTTGCTGGCCGCCGGCTGCCGCCGGTTCGTGGTCGCCACCTTGGACGAGGCCATTGCGCTGCGGCCTTTGCTGCCGGGAGCCGAAATCCTGGTGCTGTCCGGCCCCTTCCCCGGCGGCGAGGCGGAATTCCACGCCTATGGCCTGCTGCCGGTGCTGAATTCCCCGGCTCAGGTGAGCAACTGGGCCGCCTTTGCCCGCGAGTGTGGGAAACGGCTGGCCTGCGTGCTGCATATCGACACCGGCATGGGGCGCCTGGGCCTTCGCCACGAAGAAGCCCGCCGGCTCTCCGAGGATCGTGAAAGCCTGTCGGCCATGGACCTGCGTCTGGTCATGACCCATATGGCCTGCGCCGACGAGCCGGATCACCCTTTAAACCAATTGCAGTTGGAGCGCTTCGCCGCCGCCCGGGCGTTTTTTCCGGGAATCGAGGGCAGTCTGGCCGCCTCTTCCGCCATTTTCTTAGGTCCGAACTGGCACGCGGACTGGACCCGGCCCGGCTATGCCCTCTATGGCGGCAACCCGACTCCCGGCCAGCCCAACCCCATGAGCCAAGTTGTTCGCCTGCAAGGCAGAATCATCCAGGTGCGTGACGTTGACGCAGGCGACACCGTTGGTTATGGTGCGACCCACCGTTGCGCCGCTCCGACGCGGCTGGCGGTTGTCGCCGCGGGCTATGCCGACGGCCTGTTCCGCTCGCTGGGCAACCGGGGATGCGGCCATTTGGGAGACTACCGCGTGCCTCTGGTCGGTCGCGTGTCCATGGACCTTACCATCTTCGATATCGGCGGAGCTCCCGAGAGCGCCGCCCGCCCCGGAGCTGTGATCGAACTGATCGGCCCCAACAACACCATCGACGATGTGGCTGCCGCCGCCGGGACCATCGGCTACGAGGTTTTAACCTCCCTGTCGTCCCGTTATCACCGCGACTACCTGGAGGGCGCGGCTCTATGAATTTCCTGGCCGGCATCGGCGCATTCTTCCTGTCGTTCCTCCGCCACACCGGGCGGCTGGCGACTTTTACCGGCTTCGCTCTGTCCCATTGCGTGCGCCGCCCCATCTACGTCCGCCTGATCCTTCGCCAGATGATCGAGATCGGCTATTTCTCGCTGCCGGTGGTGGGGTTGACCGCCATCTTCACCGGCATGGTTCTGGCCCTGCAAAGCCATACCGGCTTCGCCCGTTTTTCGGCGGAAGGAGCTGTCGCCACCGTGGTGGTAATCTCCATCACCCGCGAGCTTGGCCCGGTTCTGGCCGGACTGATGGTCGCCGGGCGCGTCGGCGCCGCCATGGCCGCCGAGATCGGCACCATGCGCGTCACCGAACAGGTGGACGCCCTGACCACCCTTTCGACCAATCCCTTCAAATATCTGGTAGCCCCGCGCCTGATTGCCGGCATCCTGACCCTGCCCTGTCTGGTCTTGATCGCCGACATCATCGGCGTCTTTGGCGGTTTCCTGGTCGGCGCCTATAAGCTGGGCTACAACCCCGCCACCTATCTGCATAGCACCTGGGAATATCTAAAGCCGCTGGACGTCATCTCGGGTCTGGTCAAGGCCTCGGCCTTTGGCTTCATCATCGCGCTGATGGGCTGCTACAACGGCTATCATTCCAAGGGCGGCGCTCAGGGCGTCGGTCAGGCGACGACCAACGCCGTGGTCTCTGCCTCGATCCTGATCCTGACGTCCAACTACATCCTTACCGCACTGTTCTTCGACAAATGAGCCAGACTCACCAGACTCCGAAGATCCAGCTGATCGACGTCCACAAGGCTTTCGGCCCCAAGAAGGTGCTGGACGGCGTAACCGTGGACATTGCCCATGGAGAAAGCTTCGTCATCATCGGCGGCTCGGGCACCGGCAAGTCGGTGATGCTGAAATGCATCCTTGGCCTTATGCGCCCCGAACATGGCAGCATCAAAGTCGATGGCCGGGAAGTGGTGGGCATGAGAACTCGCGACCGTGAAGAGGTCATGCGCAAGTTCGGTATGCTGTTCCAGGGCTCGGCCCTGTTCGATTCGCTGCCGGTCTGGGAAAACGTAGCCTTCGGCCTGATCCAGGGTCAGCGCATGGAGCGACGCAAGGCCCGGGAAAAGGCCATCGAGAAGCTTTATGCCGTCGGCCTTGGCCCGGATGTGGGCAATCTGTCGCCGTCGGAGCTGTCGGGCGGCATGCAAAAGCGCGTCGCCCTGGCCCGCGCCATCGCCACCGAGCCCGAGATCATCTTCTTCGACGAGCCGACCACCGGCCTCGACCCTATCATGGCCGACGTCATCAACGACCTGATCGTCAAATGCGTCAAGGAATTGGGGGCCACCGCCGTCTCCATTACCCATGACATGCATTCGGCCCGCAAAATCAGCGATCGCATGGCCATGCTCTATCACGGCAAACTGATCTGGGTCGGCCCCACCTCCGAGGTGGACAAGGCCGACAATGCTTACGTAGATCAGTTCATCCACGGCCGGGCCGACGGCCCCATCAAGATGGAACTGCGGCGCTAAGTGGCGAAACCGACGACCCGTTACGTCTGCCAGGAATGCGGCGCCAGCTATCCGCGCTGGGCGGGAAAGTGCGAGTCCTGCGGGGCCTGGAACTCCATCACCGAGGAAGAAGCCCGGGAAGCCATGCCGAAGGGCTTAGGGACCGGCAAAAGTGGTCGCAAGATCGACTTCGTCGCCCTGGAAGGCGTGTCCGCCCCGCCACCCCGCCGCATCACCGGCATCACCGAGCTGGACCGGGTCTGCGGCGGCGGCTTGGTTCCCGGCTCCTGCATGCTGGTGGGCGGCGATCCCGGCATCGGCAAATCCACCTTGCTGCTGCAAGCAGTGGCGGCCTTGGCGGATAAGGCGACCTGTCTCTATATCTCTGGCGAAGAAGCGGTCGAACAGGTGCGCCTGCGGGCCTTGCGCCTGGGACTGCAGAAAGCTCCGGTACAGCTGGCTGCGGCTACATCCTTACGCGACATCGCCGCCAGCCTGGACCAGGGCGAAGCCCCAGCCGTGGTTGTAATCGACTCGATCCAGACCATGTATCTGGACAGCCTGGATTCAGCCCCCGGCACCGTGGCCCAAGTCCGGGCCTGCGCCGCCGAGCTGATCCGCATGGCCAAGCGCCGTGGCTTCACCCTGTTCCTGGTGGGCCATGTGACCAAGGACGGCCAGATCGCCGGGCCGCGCGTGCTGGAACATATGGTCGATTGCGTGCTTTATTTCGAAGGCGAGCGCGGCCATCAGTTCCGCATCTTGCGCGCCGTGAAGAACCGTTTCGGCGCCACCGACGAGATCGGCGTCTTCGAGATGTCCGACGCCGGCCTGACCGGAGTGGCCAATCCTTCGGCCCTGTTCCTGGCGGAGCGGCGCGGTAATGTCAGCGGCTCCTGCGTCTTCGCCGGGGTCGAGGGCACCCGGCCCATGTTGGTGGAAATCCAGGCGCTGGTGGCGCCTTCAGCCCTTGGCACACCACGCCGGGCCGTCATCGGATGGGACTCCGGGCGTCTGGCTATGATACTAGCTGTGCTGGATGCGCGTTGCGGCCTTGCTTTGGGCGGGAATGACGTATATCTGAACGTCGCAGGGGGCCTCAGGATCGGCGAGCCGGCTGCCGACCTTGCGGTCGCGGCGGCTTTGCTCTCTTCGACCACCGATATGCCGGTGGACGCCGAGATGGTGGTCTTCGGAGAAATCGGCCTGTCGGGCGAGGTTCGCGCCGTCAGTCAGATGGACGGACGGTTAAAAGAAGCGGCGAAGCTGGGCTTTGCCCAAGCCTTGGCCCCGGCGGTCCGCCGCCAGGGCGCAGGGGCGAAAGCCCCGGCCGAGGGCTCGATCGCGGTGCGCCGCATCGGCCATGTGCAGGATTTAGTCGCCTTGTTCCGACCGGCGGACAAGGGACGTAAATAAGGGTTGCTGAATTGAACGCTGTCGACATCGCTGTCGTAGTGGTGCTGCTGGCCTCAGGCGTCTTCGCCCTGATGCGCGGCTTCGTCTATGAGACCCTGGCTACCGCCGGCTGGATTGCTGCGGGTCTGGGCGCTTTCTGGGGCCTGCCCTTTGCCCGGCCCTTCGTCTCGAAATATATCTCCAATCCCACCATTGCCGATGTGGCCGGCGGCGTGGCCATCTTCCTGACGGTCCTGCTGATCAGTTCCTTCATCACCCACGCCATTTCACGGACCGTGCAGAAAAGCGCCATCAGCTCGGTGGACCGATCCTTGGGCTTCGCCTTCGGTCTGGCCCGCGGCTTGGTGCTGGCCAGTCTTTGCTTCATCCTCAGCAGCAAGCTGATGGACCCCGAGCCCGAAGTGCTGGCCCTGGCCAAGACCCGTCCGCTGCTGGTGATCGGCTCGCACCTTTTGCAGTCGCTGGTGCCGTCCCAACTGGCCTCGGTCCAGGACAAGGCCCAGCAGGCCGCCGACGCCGCCATCCAGGCCCAACAGGCCAAGGAAATGTATGACCGCCTGAACGCTCCGCGCCCCAAGGGCGCCGACCAGCAGGCCCCCGCCAATACCGCCCCCACTCCCGCCAACAGCCAACCCGGCGCCCAGCCGGCTAAGCCTGACAACGGCGAGAAGTCCCCTTCATACGACAACCGTGGCCTTGAACGGCTGATCGAGACGACGAAATGACCCAGGATTTTGACCAGATGCTGACTACCAATCCCTTCGACGACGACAAGCTCAAGGAAGAATGCGGCGTCTTCGGCATCTTCGGCCATCCCGGAGCGGCCTCCCATACCGCGCTGGGCCTGCATGCCCTGCAGCATCGCGGTCAGGAAGCGGCGGGCATCGTCAGCTTCGACGGCGAGCATTTCCACACCCATCGCGGCGCCGGCCATGTGGCCGACAACTTCGGCACCGAGGCGGTGATCAAGAAGCTGCCGGGTCAGATGGCCATTGGCCATGTGCGCTATTCCACCACCGGCGAGACTATGCTGCGCAATGTGCAGCCGCTCTTCGCCGACTTCGAGTTCGGCGGTCTGGCCATCGGCCATAACGGCAATCTGACCAACGCCCTGACCATCCGCAAGCAACTGGTGCGTCGCGGCTGTCTGTTCCAATCGACCACCGATACCGAGGTGATCGTCCATCTGATCGCCATCAGCCTCTATTCGACGGTTGAGGAGCGGGTCATCGACGCCCTGCGTCAGGTCGAAGGCGCTTATTCGCTGGTCTTCCTGACCCAGAACTCGGTGATCGGCGTGCGCGATCCGCTGGGCATCCGTCCTCTGGTGCTGGGCAAACTGCCGACCGGCGCTTTGATCCTGGCCTCCGAGACCTGTGCCTTGGACATCGTCGGCGCCGAGCTGGTGCGCGACGTCGAGCCGGGCGAGCTGATCATCCTGGACCAGAGCGGCCTGCGCTCCATCAAGCCCTTCGCCAAGACGCCCAAGCGCTTCTGCATCTTCGAATATATCTATTTCGCCCGCCCCGACAGCATCATGGAGGGCACCAGCGTCTATGAAGTGCGCAAGCGCATCGGCAAGGAACTGGCCCGCGAAAGCCATGTGGATGCCGATGTGGTGATCCCCGTGCCGGATTCCGGCGTTCCCGCCGCCCTGGGCTATGCCTCGGAAGCCAAAATTCCCTTCGAGCTGGGCATCATCCGCAACCACTATGTGGGCCGCACCTTCATCGAGCCGACGGATTCCATCCGCCATCTGGGCGTGAAGCTGAAGCATAACGCCAACCGCATCCACATCGAGGGCAAGCGGGTCATCCTGGTGGATGATTCCATCGTCCGCGGCACCACTTCGACCAAGATCGTCGAGATGGTCCGGGCCGCCGGTGCGACCGAGGTGCATATGCGCATCTCCAGCCCGCCGACCACCTATTCCTGCTTCTATGGCATTGATACGCCTGAGCGTGAAAAGCTGCTGGCCGCCCGCTACGATCTGGCCGGCATGGCCAAGCTGATCGGCGTCGACAGCCTGGCCTTCATCTCCCTGGACGGCCTTTACCGCGCCGTTGGCGAGAAGAAGCGCAACACCAACTGTCCGCAGTATTGCGACGCCTGCTTCACCGGCGATTACCCCATCACCCTGACCGACCAGAATTCCGACGATTGCAGCCCCTTGAGCCAGCTGACCGGGGGGCACTGAGCCTATGGCTGAAGGTCGTCTGGAGGGTCGTGTCGCCCTGATCACCGGAGCGTCGCGCGGCATTGGCGCCGCCGTCGCCAAGCGTTTCGCCGCCGAAGGGGCCCAGGTCATCCTGCTGGCCCGCACCCAGGCTTCCCTGGAAGAGGTGGACGACGAGATTCGCGCCGCCGGCGGCAAGGCGACCTTGGTGCCGCTGGACCTGCGCAAGCCGGACGACATCGACCGCATGGGCATGTCCTTGTTCCAGCGCTTTGGCAAGCTGGACATCCTGGTGGGCAATGCCGGGGTGTTGGGCGGATTGTCTCCGGTCGGCCATTACGCCTTCAAAGATTGGGACGAGGTGATGGCGGTCAACCTCACCGCCAACTGGCGCCTGATCCGCAGCTTCGACGCTCTGTTACGCCAATCGGACGCCGGGCGCGCCATCTTCACCACCTCAGGGGTTACCAACGAGCCCCATCCCTTCTGGGGGGCCTATGCCGCTTCGAAGGCAGCGCTGGAGACCCTGGCCCTGACCTGGGCCTCGGAAGTGGCCAAGACCACCAAGCTGAAGATCAATCTGGTGGATCCCGGCGTGGTCCGCACCCGCCTGCGGGTCGAGGCCTTCCCCGGCGAAGACCCTCAAACCCTGGCCTCGCCCGACAGCGTCGCCGACGTCTATGTGGATTTGGCCGCCCCCGATTGCGCCCATCAGGGCAAGATCGTCCGGGCGCAGTAAAGCCTCCCGCCCAGCCTCAATGCGGCGATTGCACCGGCACCGGTTTGGCATGGTCGTCCAAACTGTCAAAGGGCAGAACGTCGTCCAGCTTCGGCGACATCTCGGCGCGCAGGTAGTTGGCGACTCCGGCGCGGAATTCCGGCTTGAAGAAGGCCCAGGTGACGAAGACGCCGCCATGGGGCTCATAGGTCAGCACGGATTCACTATCCCTGGCGAACTGAATGGCGCTGCCAAGATCATCGGTGGCAGCCACATGAATCCATTCGGGCTTCACGCCCCAATGCCACAGCACATAAACCCCGCCCTCGCCCGGTAGTCCGTCTTCATCGGGACGGACGTTGAGCAAGCGGCGGTAATGGCCGTATTCGTCGCGTTCCCACGAAATCTGCGCCGGTTTGTCCGAATGACCAGCGTCATCGTCCCTCAATAGATCAAGCAAGGACATAGCGATGCTTCTCCCAGCATTTGGCGATCAAAGCGCCTGTTTTTAATAAGGTGAGCCTGCTGGGAGGCGAACGCAAGGGGCGGCGGAAATGTTGACTCTTCCCCCATCTTGTGGCGTTCATCCGAAACAAGCTTTTTCACACCGATTGGATCGCCCTGTCTCCATGCTGCCGCACTGTTCCTTTTACTTCCTGCGCCATGGGGTGACAGACCATAACCAGCGCCGGGTGGTGATGGGGCAGATGGACATTCCCTTGAATGATCAGGGCCGACGACAGGCCGAAGCCGCAGGCCAACTGCTGGCCCGCGCCGGCGTGGACCGCATCGCCACCAGCCCGCTGTCGCGAGCCCTGGAAACCGCCCAAATCGTCGGTCGGCTTTGTGGCGGCACCGAGCCGGAACTGGTCAAGGATCTGAGTGAACGGGATTGGGGCGCCCTGACCGGGCGCAGCCACCGCGAGTTGTTCAAGCTTCCCCCCGACGCCACGCCTGTGGGAGCGGAAACGCCGCTGATCTTCAGCACCCGCGTTATCTCCGCCGTGGCGACGCTGACCCCTCACGGTCCTCAGCAGCGTCCCATCCTGCTGGTGGCCCATGCCGGAGCTTGCCGGGTTCTACGCCGCCATATGGGCCTGGACGACGGCCAGGCCCCGGTGCCCAACGCCATCCCCGTGCTGTTCTCGGCCGAGAAAGACGGGACTTGGCGGGAAATCCGGGTGGCTTAAGCTTTTCCGAGGGTCTCGCCGAAGCGCAGAGGCTCGCCCAGCGGATCGCCGATCAGGGTATCGTCGCGCATCACCACATTGCCGCGAATGATGGTGGAGATGGGCCAGCCCGTCACCTTCATGCCGTCAAAGGGGGTCCAGCCGCATTTGCTGGCGATCCACATATTGGTGATTTTGCGGCTTGCCTTCAGATCGACCACGGTGAAGTCGGCATCATAACCAACGGCGATACGGCCCTTGCAGGCCATATTATAGACCCGGGCCGGACCGGCGCTGGTCAGATCGATGAAGCGGGCCAGCGACAAACGCCCCGCCGCCACATGATCCAGCATCACCGGCACCAGGGTCTGGACGCCGGTCATGCCCGAGGGGCTTTGCGGATAGGGCTTGGACTTTTCTTCCCGGGTGTGGGGCGCATGGTCCGAGCCGATGACATCGACCACCCCCGCATCCAGCGCCCGCCACAGGGCCAGACGATGTTCCTCGGAACGGATCGGCGGGTTCATCTGGGCATAGGTGCCCAGGCGGCGGTAACAGTCAGGACCAGACAAGGTCAAATGCTGGGGCGTCACCTCGACCGAGGCGATATCCTTGTTCTGGGCCAACAGCTGCATTTCTTCCGCCGTGGTCACATGCAGCACATGAACGCGCCGACCGGCGGCGCGGGCCAGACGCAACAGCCGTTGGGTCGCCAGCAGGGCCGTCTGGGCGTCGCGCCATTCGGGATGCATCTCGGGCTCGGCTCCGCCTTCCACCATATGGAAGCGCTCCTTGAGCCGGGCTTCGTCCTCGCAATGGACGGCAACGCGGCGGAAACCATGGGCCAGCACCTCGGCCAGAGCCTCGTCACGATCCACCAGCAGGCTACCGGTAGAGCTGCCCATGAAGACCTTGACGCCGGCACAGCCGGGCAGCAGTTCCAACTTGCCCAACTCGGATAAATTCTCGGCGGCAGCGCCGACGAAGAAGGCATGGTCGGTCCAGGCCCGGCCCTTGGCGCGGGTCAGCTTGTCAGCAATGGCCTCGGCGGTGGTGGTCGAAGGCTTGGTGTTGGGCATCTCACAGATAGAGGTCACACCGCCCAGAGCGGCGGAGGCCGTGCCGGTAGCCAGATCTTCCTTATGCTCCAGGCCGGGCTCGCGCAGATGCACCTGGCTGTCGATGACGCCGGGCAGAATGGTCAGGCCGGTCAGATCGATGACTTGCGCAGCCTTGGCACCGCCCAGAGCGCCGATGGCGGCGATGCGGCCAGCCTTGACGCCAATGTCGGCCTGAACCACGCCGCCGGGGGTGGCGACGTCGGCGCCTTTGAGAATCAGATCGAAGCTGTCGGACATCGGGTGCATCCCTTACGCGGAGAAAGTCGAGAAGACATCGCCCTGGGGGGCCTTGCCTTCGATATGAACATGGTGCCACAGAGCATAGAACAACAGGGACCAGGCGGCGAATCCCGCCTTCTTGCCACCGGCTTTGAACAGCGTCTCGACGCTGCCGGGACGACAGATTTCCTGAATACAAGGACTGGCCGCCACCAAAGCGCCCAACTGGGGCTTGGCGGCGATCCAATCGCCCACCGGCACGGTAAAGCCGCGCTTCGGGGAAAAGGGCTTGGCCTCGGGCAGCACCCCGGCCAGCCACTGGCGCAGCGCCGCCTTGCCCAGACCCTTGGCCAGTTTCTGGCGGTCAGGCAGGTTGAAGGCGAAGCGGGCGACCTCGTGATCCAGGAAAGGCACGCGACCCTCGATGCCATGGGCCATCAGGCAGCGGTCCAGCTTGACCAGCAGATCGTTGGGCAGCCAGTCGGCGCAGTCCAGGGCTTGCGCCCGTTGCAGGCGGTTGCCGGGACGTTTGGCGGCCTCGGCCTCGGCATAGCCGGCCCGCCAGCCCTTGCCTTCATCGCGCAAGACGCCCAGACCATCAAAGCTGGAAGATCGGCGCATGGCTTTGGTGAAGGGCCAGGGCCGCATGGCCCCACGATAGCGGCCATAGCCGGCAAAGAGTTCGTCGCCGCCTTCACCAGACAGGATCACTTTGACCGACTTGCGGGCTTCGGCTGCCAATTTGAAGGTAGGAACCACGGCGTAATCGGCCACCGGATCATCCATATGAGCGGCGATGGTGGGCAGCAGCGACCAGAAATCGGCTTCCTCCACCGGAACTTCCACATGCTCGGCCCCGACCACGCGGGCCAGTTCTCGGGCATGTTCGCTCTCGTCGCGGGCCGCCGTGCCGGGAAAAAAGGCGGTGAAAGCCAACACCGGGCGGCTATTGAGCCTTGCCATCAAAGCCAGCACCGCCGAACTGTCGATTCCCCCCGACAGGAACATGCCATAGGGCACGTCGGAGCGCTGATGCAACGACACCGACTCCTCCAGCACCCGGTCGAGGGCGGCGGTGGAGGTGTCGGCCAAGGTCTCGACCTTCAGGGCATCCAGGCGGCGGCGCTCGACGATGCGGCCCTTTTCCACGGCGACAATCTCGCCCGGCAGCAGACGATGGATGTCGGCAAAGGCCGTCTCGGTGCCGGTGGTGAATTGCAGGTTCAAAAGCTCGTCGCGGCCCTGGGGGCGCAGACGTCTCTCCACCAGCCCTGTGGCCAGAATGGCCTGAGGCTCGGAGGCAAAGAGGAACCCCTCGGAACATTCCGCCCAATAGAGCGGCTTGATGCCGAAAGGATCGCGGGACAACACCAGCCGTCCCTTGTCGGGATCATGCAGGGCAATGGCATACATGCCGCGCAGGTATTTGGGGAAATCCAGGCCGTGGCGCTGGTACAGGTACAGCGGCGGCTCGCAGTCCGAGCCGGTCTTAAAGGCCACGTCCGGCAAGGCAGCCCGCAACTCGACGTGATTATAAATCTCGCCATTGGCCACCAAGGCCAAGCCACCGGGAGCGAACAGCGGCTGATCGCCGGTCACCAGATCAATGATGGCGAGGCGGACATGGGCAAAGCCCAAACCGTCCTTAATGTAATAACCGTCGCCGTCGGGCCCGCGATGGGCCATAGCCCGGGTCATAGCCCGCAAAGTCGCCTCGGCGGGCGGGCCGCCGCTGGCCGTCATCAGGCCGGCGATGCCGCACATGTTAGGCCAGCACCGAGTCGAAGAAACGCTTATAGGCCGCGACCACCGCCTGTTCGGTGTAATTGGCCTCATAGACCGCCCTGCCCGCATCGGCCAGGGACTTGCGCAGCTCGGGTGTATAAAGCGCCTGGCGAATGGCTGCGGCCAGGGGCTCGGGCTGATCCAAGGGGGTCAGCAGGCCGGAGACGCCGTCCTCGATCAGCACGGCGGGGCCCTGGCTGGCGGTGGAGACCACCGGGACGCGCTGAGCCCAGGCCTCGATCACCACATTGCCCAATGGCTCGTGGCGGGCGGGATGAACGAACAGATTGGCAGTGGCGAACAGACGCGGCACATCGTCGCGCCAGCCAAGGAAGCGCACCCGCGGCTTGATGCCCAGCTTGGTGGCCAAAGCCTCCAGCGCCGCCTGCTCAGGGCCGATTCCGGCCAGCAGCAGATAGGCGTCGGGCACCTGCACCAGGGCCTTCAGAAGCACGTCAAAGGCCTTGTTGGTATGCAACCGCCCCAGCCCCAGCAGGATCGGCGCACTTTCGGGGATATAGAGCTCCTTGCGCGGGATCGGCTGGCCGGGCACGTCCGAGACGAAATTGGGCAGATAGACTGCCTTACCCTCGGGCCAGCCCTCGGCAGTCAGATAATCGACGATGGACTGAGTGTCGCCCACCAGATAATCGCAGCCCTTGTAGTACTTCAGGTCGTAATAGCCGCCCAGGCGGGCGATGCGCACGAAGGGGCCGGATTTCGGCGCCATGGCGCTGGCCCGGCTCATCCAGGTGAAGATGATGTCCGGCTTGAAGTCGCGGGCATGGCGGGCAAAGGCCATCGGCGTCAGGACATCGAAGCGACCGCCAAAGCCCAACTGATGGACCTCCAGCCCTTGCTCGCGCAGCAGAGCGGCACGGCGCTCGTCCTTGCGGATCAGGACCCGCTGCTCGATCCCGGCGCGAGACAGAGCCGGCACCAGCCGCTCGAAGAAACGCTCGGCCCCACCATGGGGGGCTCCGGCGATGGCTTGAAGAATCTTCATGTTTTGTCTCCGGCGCGGAGTAAGGCGTCGAATTCGGCGGCGGCCACGTCCCAGCTGCGCTCGCGCTGCAGCAACCGGGCGTCTCGGTTCATGCCCCAAAATGTATCGTCGTCGGTCAGAAGGCGGACCGTTAAATTCACCAAAGCAGCCTCGTCGGGCACCAACTGGCCGGTCTGGCCGTCTCGGATGCGCTCGCGGGTTCCGCCCAAAGGCTTGGCCACTGCCGGCAGGCCACAGGCCTGACTGTCCAGCAGGGTCCAGCAGATCATGTCTTCCGCATGGCCGGGATAAAGATGCGCCCGGGCCGAACGATAAATCTCGGCCATCCCGGCATCGCCGCGGGGCGGCACCACCACCACGCCGTCATCTTCGGCCATCCGAACCTGGGCCACCAGGGAAACCAGCGCCTCGGGCACCTCTCCGGTTCGCAGGGCCTTTTCCAGGCTGGCCGAGATCACCAGCAGGCGGGCCTCGGGCACACGGGGATGAATCTCTTCCTTCCACAGCACCAGCAGGGCCGAGAGCCCATGGTTGGGGTGGCTGGTGACCACAGCGGTGGGAGCCTCGCTCAACAAGGTCGGCAGGTCGGTGGCGAATTCATCCCGTACGCCGGGAGCAATCAGCCGCAGCGGCATGGCCTCGGAGCCCTTGACCCCTTCGGCCTGGATCACGCTGTTCAAAACGACGATGGGCGAGAAGCTCTCGATGACCTTCCGTGCGGCCTGAAGCTGGGGGCCGGTGGCGGTGGTCCAAAGGATACGCTTGGCAGCCAGCCGCACCGAGCCCAGCAGCGACGGCTTGCGCCAGGCGATCAGGGCGTCGGTCTGGGCCGGAAAGCTGCGCTCCAGGGTTTCCCACTGCACGCCTTCGATGGCCAGGGGATAGCGGGCGCGGTTATAGGCATGGACATCGTGGCCACGCTTGGCCAAGGCCGCCGCCAGACTGGCAAAGGCTTTTTCGGCCCCACCCAGCGGGCGGTTGCCCGGCGAGAAGCCGTCGAAGGGGATGGAATCGTCGACCAGAGTGATGTGCATGGACAAGGTTATAAGGTGCGCCAACCGCCCCGGCAAGGGCGGGCACGTTAAGCCCTTGCCTGGAACCGCCCCAAGGTCCACCTTTAACCATATGATTCCCCTTCAGGACGGCTTGTCATGGCGGCGCTTTTCTATACCCCCCTTTCCTATCGCTCTCTGATCAAGGTCGGCGGCGAAGACCGTCAGACCTTTCTGCAAGGGCTGGTTTCAGCGGATATTCCCCGGGCCGACGGCGACAAAGCCCTCTATGGCGCCTTCCTCACGCCCCAGGGCAAGTTCCTGCACGAGTTGTTCATCGCCGAATATGATGACGCCCTATGGCTGGAGACCGATGCCGCCCGCCGCGCCGATTTCGCCAAGAAGCTTTCCATGTACAAGCTGCGGGCCAAAGTGACAGTGGCTATTGATGACAGCCTCTCGGCCTATGCCCTGTGGGGCGAGGGCGTGGCAGAGGCGCTGGGACTGGCCGCCGATGCCGGTGGCTTTGGCGGCGGCTTGGCCTTCAAGGACCCGCGCTTGGCCGACGCCGGCTTGCGCGCCTGGCTGCCGCATGAGGATGCCTTGCTTGCCGCCGGTTTCGCCAAGGCCGACTTCGCCGTCTGGGACGAAGCCCGCATCCGCCAGGGTCTGCCCGATGGTTCGCGCGATCTGGAGCCGGAGAAATCCCTGCTGCTGGAAAACGGCTTCGAAGAACTCTATGGCGTCGACTTCAAAAAAGGCTGCTACATGGGCCAGGAACTGACGGCCCGCACCAAATACCGCGCCCTGATCAAAAAGCGCCTGCTGCCCGTGGAAATCACCGGCCCAGCACCTGAAGCCGGCACCCCCATCACCCTGGGCGAGGAAGACGCCGGCGAGATGCGCTCCTCTTGCGGCACCGTTGGTCTGGCGGTGATCCGTCTGGAGCAGCTGAATAAAGGCGGGGTCTTCAAGGCCGGATCGGCGGAACTCAAGCCTTTCGTCCCCGATTGGGTTGTCATCCCCGCCTGAATTATGGCGATTCCACCACAGGTCGCACCAAAACACCTTGAATCAGCGTTTCTCTGCCACAAGCCCGCCACGTCCCGCCGCTAAAACTATAGCTGTCGACGGGATGAACCCGGACGAACAACAGAAAAACGGAGCAAACAGATGTTTAAGACCATGATTTCGGCCCTGGTGGTTTCCGGCGTGATGCTGAGCGGCGCGGCCTTTGCCGCCGACACTCAGACCCAGACCTCTACCCCGGCTCAGGTGCAGAGCCAGACCGCCAAGCCGGTGGTCGCCCAGAAGACCACCGTGAAGAAAGTTCACCATGTCGCCGCCAAAAAGGTGAAGACCGAGAAGCAGCAGGCCGCCACTCCGGCCAGCGCCGCCCCGGCCCCGGCGAAGACCAACTAAGTCCGGACAGCCGACCGAACTCCCGGCCTTAAACGCGAAGGGCGCCCTTTATGAGGCGCCCTTAGTGTTTATTTGACCGGATAACGCAGCCAATTTTTGCCGTCCCAACGCCAGCGGGCGGCCTCGAAGCTCCAGTCGCCGTTGGCGTCCTGGAAGCCCTGGCGGTCGAACTGGATATCCGGCAGGCTCGGCCAGTGCTGCTCGACCAGGGTGATGTCATTGGCGCAAAAGGCCTCCCCCTGCACCGTGCGAGTAGCGTCCGGGGTCACCGGACTGAGGACCAGATAGCCCCAGGGGCCGCAGTCCTTCTTCATGGGAAAGCGCACGATCAGCATGGAACGCGATTTTCCCGGCGGAATATAGACCGCCGAAGGCTCCAACCATTCAGGCCACAGACTGACATTTTCGCCAAACATCTCGGCCAAGGCTTCTTGCGCCAGCTGACGGTCGCCCTCGGGCAAGGCGTCGAAGCCTTGCCAGACCGCATCCTCGGCCTGAACGGCAGCCGAGGTCAGCAGGCCAAAGGCAATCAAGGCCGCCGCAATGGATTTGCGCATCTTAAAGACGCCCCGCCACTTCGGCCAAACGGCGAAAAGGCGTCTCCCCGGCCCGCAGGGTCAGATCACCGGCCCGGCGAATACCCTCGCGGCCAAAGCGTTCGCGCACCGCCTCCACCAGCCATTGCCCGGCCTGAGCCCGACGCGCCAAGACCAGCCGTCCGTCTCCGGCCAAATAGGCGGCATGGGCGTCCAGCGTGCCGATCAGCTCGTCCATGCCTTGCGCCTGCTGCGACGATACCAGCAGCACCGGAATCGACCAGCCGCTCTCTTCCTCGGCCAGGGACAAAGCCCCCAGCACATCGGCTCGCGCCCGACTGGCGACGGCGCCCATATCGGCCTTGGTCACCACGACGATGTGGGGAATCTCGGCGATGCCCGCCTTCATGAACTGCAAACTGTCACCCGAGCCCGGCTGGACGCAGAAGATCACCGTATCGGCCACGCCCACCACATCAGTCTCGGACTGACCGACGCCCACCGTCTCGATCAGCACCACGTCATAAAGGGCCCGCATCAGCACCATGGCCGAGACCGTCAGCCCGGCCAAACCTCCCAACCGATCCCGTGCCGCCATGGAGCGCACGAAGATACCCTGGTCCTCGGGGTCGGTGGACAACCGCGTGCGATCCCCCAGCAAAGCCCCGCCGGAACGCCGCGACGAAGGATCGACGGCAATACAAGCCACCGTCCGCCCGCGCCCGCGCCAGCCGCTGATCAAGGCGTTCATCATGGTGGACTTGCCCACACCCGGCGGCCCGGTCATGCCCACCACATGAGCCTGAGGGGCCTCATAGGCCTCGGACAACAGGTCGATCACCTGGGGGCTGTCGGGCGATTGCTCCAGCAAGGCCAAGGCCCGGGCAATAGCCACCTTGCCGCCGGTCTTCAAGGCAGAAAGAGTGATGGGCTCGGGCAAGGCGTCTGGCTTTCAAGGGCGGGAAGAAATCGGGAACCCAAGGTGTACCGCAGTGCGGCGGAGGGATCAACCGGGGCAATCCCACAATAAACTTATGCGCCAAGGGTGGCAGGTATGTCGGAGACGCATTTGCGCGGTCGTGCGTTGTGTTTGCGGGCGCTGCCCAGGCATCAGGTTTGCGGGCGCTGCCCGCAGGCCCGCAAAGGGCCATTGGCCCTTTGATCCCGCGAGATTAAAACCGCCCCAGAACCGAGCAATATTTTTTGCGTCAACTACACCCGAAACAACAAATCAGTCAGCAAGCGCATTAATTGAGTTTGCAGAAGGATCGGCACTCGGATGCAGCGCGAGACTATCAATAGCCAAAGCACTAACTTCCCGCCGTTTCGACATAAATTTTGCAAACGTTGGGCTAAGGGAGAAGGAACTCCGACTTGAGCGATCAGGGGACAACCACACGGCAAAGCCACGCCGGACATTAAAATCATTCATTATTTTTATAAGAAGTTCTTCGCCGCAAACCAGATTTTGCATTGCCGTGGCTTGAACTGGAACAAACACTTTATGGAGACGCT
>Ga0302157_10001365_pt1 | contig 30107 bp, 24 predicted proteins | sample I_Bog_N3_3_FD_193502 | JGI IMG/M metagenome (GOLD analysis project Ga0302157, IMG submission 193502) | Peat permafrost microbial communities from Stordalen Mire near Abisko, Sweden - I_Bog_N3_3 | ecosystem: Environmental > Terrestrial > Soil > Wetlands > Peat | place: Sweden: Abisko, Stordalen...
CCCCCGACTTTGAGCCCCCCGGCTTTGAGCCCCCCGACTTTGAGCGAAGTGCTGCGCAGCCTCGCCTTCTATGTCGTATTCTATTGCGGCAGCGTGGTGCTGGTATCGCTGAACATGCTGACCCTGCTGCTGCCGCCGGGCGCCTTGCTCGTCATGGTCAGGGTGTGGTGCCGCTGGCATCGCTGGTGCTGCCGCCATTTGCTCGGCATTCGCGTCGTCGTCGAAGGGCGCATGCCCGATCATCCGGTGCTGGTGGCGATGCGCCACGAATCCTTCTTCGAGGCGATCGACTTGCCCAACCTGCTCAGGAATCCGATGATTTTTGCCAAGCAGGAATTGCTGTCGATCCCGCTATGGGGCCGACTGGGGCGGCGGTACGGGCTGATCGCGGTCGATCGCGATGCCGGTGCGCGCGCGTTGCGCTCGATGATCCGCGCGATGCGTGCCAACGGCGCCGCTGCCGAGCGCCCGCTGGTGATTTTCCCCGAAGGCACCCGCGTCCCCCATGGCGAGGTTTGGCCGTTGCAAGCCGGGTTTGCCGGGCTGTACAAGATGGCCGGGCTGCCGATCGTGCCGATCGCGGTCGACAGCGGCCCGCTCTATCACCGCCGCTGGAAACGCGCGGGCGTGATCCGCTATCGCATCGGCACAGAGCTTCCCCCCGGCCTGCCGCGCGCGACAATCGAAACGGCCGTGCAAGAGGCGATCAACGTGCTGAAAGCCTGAACGCCTGAACGACTGAACCGGCCTATTTCGCCCCGCTATGATCGCTGCGGCCAAAGTCTGGCCGCGCGTCGTCCTGCCCCATCTCGATGATCGAGCGGCGGATGGCGCGGGTGCGGGTGAAATGATCGAACAGCGTATCGCCGTCACCGTCGCGAATCGCGGTTTCAAGCTCGGCAAGGTCGCGATTGAACCGGCCCAGCATCGCAAGCACCGCGTCGCGATTGGTCAGAAACACGTCGCGCCACATCGTCGGGTCCGACGCGGCAATGCGGGTAAAGTCGCGGAAACCCCCGGCGGAATACTTGATCACTTCGCTTTGCGTCACGCGTTCGAGGTCCGACGCCGTGCCGACAATCGTATAGGCAATCAGGTGCGGCAAATGACTGGTGACCGCGAGCACCAGATCGTGGTGTTCCGCGTCCATCGTTTCGACGCGCGCGCCAAGCGCTTCCCACAGCGCGACGAGCCGCGCCAGATCGGCGGGATCGACATCGGCAGGCGGCGTCAGGATGCACCAGCGGTTGCGAAACAGCGTGGAAAAACCGGCATCGGGCCCGCTCTGTTCGGTCCCGGCGACCGGGTGCGCGGGAATGATCCGGTGCCCCGGCAAAGCGGCGGCGAGCGCGGCGGCAACACCCGCCTTGCTCGATCCGACATCGCTGATCACGGCTTTTGCGTCGAGCCCCGGCGCCATGGCGCGTGCGGCCTCGCCCATGGCGCCCACCGGCACGCACAGCACGACCAGATCGGCGCCCTCGACCGTTTCGGCCGGGCTGTCGGCAATGACATCGGCCAGCGCGATGTCGCGCGCGCGCAGGCGCACCGCCGGATCGGCATCATATCCCGAAATGCGGATCGCCGGCAAAGCGGCGCGCACCGCACGCGCCAGCGAACTGCCGAGCAAGCCAAGCCCGATCACCGCGACATGGCGAAACGGCAGGTCTTGCGCGCTCACGCCGCCCGGCCCGCCATCTGCGCCAGCGCGGCGGTGATCGCGTCCATCTGCTCCGCCGTGCCGATAGTCACGCGCAGACATTGCGGCAGCCCCTGCCCCGGCAACCACCGCGTGATATACCCGTGCTCCATCAGGCCGAGATAGGCCGCTTCGGCCGTCAACGCGCCGGAAAATTCGATCAGCACGAAATTGGCCTCGGTCGGCAGCGGACGCAGCCCGTGATTGCCGAGCGCAGTCAGGCTTGCGACAAAGCGCGCCCGTTCGCGTCGGTTGTGTTCGCGCGAGCGCGCCACGAAATCCTGATCGTCCAGCGCCGCCAGCGCCGTTGCCTGCGCCGACAGCGACAGATTGAACGGCCCGCGAATGCGATTGAGCATGTCGACCAGCGCGGCATCACCGGTTGCCCAGCCGACGCGTTCGCCCGCCAGCCCATAGATTTTCGAAAAGGTGCGCGTGACCAGCACATTGCGCGCCGCCGAAGCGAGCACGAAGGCGCCGTCGTCATCGTCGGCATCGACATATTCGGCATAGGCCTGATCGATCACCAGCAGGATGTCGGGCCGCAGCCCCGCATGCAGCCGGGCAATCTCTTCGCGCCCGATATAGCTGCCGGTCGGGTTATTGGGATTGGCAAGAAACACCACCCGCGTCGCGGGCGTCACCGCCGCCAGCAAGGCATCGACATCGGTGCCATAGTCGCGGTCGGGCGCGATCACCGGGGCCGCGCCGCAGCGCCGCGCAGCAATGTCATAGACCGAAAAGCCATAGCGCACGAACAGCACTTCATCGCCCGGCCCGGCAAAGGCCTGCGCGGCAAGGTTGAGCAATTCGTCCGAGCCGGTGCCCATGACGATGTGCGAAGGGGCTATGCCGTGCAGCTTTCCCAGCGCTTCGCGCAAGGCGACGCTGTCGGGATCGGGATAGCGCGACTGCGCGCCTGCATGATGGCGCGCCGCCTCTGCCACGGGGCTCGTCCCGAGCGGATTTTCATTGGCCGACAGCTTGATCAGCGTGCGCCCGTCGGTCCCGGTCGATTTGCCCGGAACATAAGCATGGATCGCCGCGATCCATTCCTTGGGGCGCGGACGATCGGATGGCGGGGTCGATTGAGGCTCGGTCATGGCGCGCGGCCTTAACCGGGATCGGCGTCCAAGGAAACCGGCGAAAGCGAGTCACGAAAAATGGGCCGGAAGACGTGTCTTCCGGCCCCAAGGTTGTTCGCAGGAGGAACAAGGTCTGGCGGGGTGGAGGGGGTGGGGAGAGGAACACCCCGCACCCACCCCGCCAAGCTGGCAAAGCTTCAATAGTTGTAGGCGCGCTCGCCGTGTTCGGTGATGTCGAGCCCTTCGCGTTCGGCTTCTTCGGCGGGGCGCAGGCCCAGCGTCTTGTCGATCACGAAAAAGAGGATTGCGGAAACCACGCCCGACCAGACCAGCGTGATCGCGACTGCTTCGAACTGCACGGTCAACTGCGCCAGAGTGCTGTAGCCCGTCGCCACGACCGAGGGAAACTTGGTGTAATCGGTCACACCCTGTCCGCCGAGGGCCGGATTGGCGAGCACCGCCGTGGCGAGCGCCCCGGTGATCCCGCCGACGCAGTGAACGCCAAACACGTCGAGCGTATCGTCATACTTGAACTTGTTCTTCACCGTGGTGACGAAGAAAAAGCAGATCGGCGAAACGATCAGGCCCAGCACCAGCGAGGTCATCGGCGCGGCATAGCCCGAAGCCGGGGTCACCGCGACAAGGCCGGCAACCGCCCCCGACGCCGCGCCGAGCATCGACGGCCGATTGTGGACGACTTGTTCGACCACCGCCCAGCTGACCGCTGCAGCGCACGTGGCGAGCATGGTGTTGACGAACGCGACCAGAGTCACGCCATTGGCTTCGAGGTTGGACCCGGCGTTGAAGCCGAACCAGCCCACCCACAACAGCGAAGCGCCGATCATGGTCATGGTGAGCGAGTGCGGCGGGGTGTTTTCCCGGCCAAACCCGACTCGCTTGCCGATCATCAGGCAGCCGACCATCCCGGCGATCCCGGCATTGATGTGAACGACGGTGCCGCCGGCAAAGTCGAGCGCGCCCCAATGGTTGAGCAGGCCGGCTTCATTGGGCGTATCGGCCAGGAAGTCGGGGCCAGCCCAGTACCACACCATGTGCGCCACCGGATAATAGACCAGGATCGACCACAGCACGACAAACACCATCAGCGGCGTGAACTTGATGCGTTCGGCAAACGAACCGACGATCAGCGCCGGGGTGATCATCGCAAACGTCATCTGAAAGACGAAATAGGCGAGTTCGGGGATATAGACGTTGTTCGAGAACGTCGCTGCGGACGACGATCCGGTAATCCCGATCATCAACGCCTTGGAAAAGCCGCCGATAAACGGCGTCAGGCCCGGCGTCGGGCCGGTGGTAAAGGCCATCGAATAGCCGATGGTGGCCCACAACAGGCCGCCGACCGCCACGATCATGAAAACCTGCATCAGCACGCTGAGCATGTTCTTGGTGCGCACCAGACCGCCGTAAAACAGCGCGAGGCCCGGAACGCTCATCATCAGGACAAGCACCGAGGATACCATCATCCAGGTGGTATCGCCCTTGTTGGTCATGGCCACCTGCTGGGCAGCAGTCGGCGCCTTTATCATCGCGGCTTGCGCGAAAGCAGTCGATGCGGTTGCGAGCGCGAGCCCTGTCCCCACAACGCCACTGATCATCTTGCGGATCATATGGTTTCCCTTCATGTCGGTCGTCTCCGCACCCTGTTTCACAGCGCCGGGTCGCCGGTTTCACCGGTCCGGATACGTGTGGCAGAAACAAGATCGATCACAAAGATCTTGCCGTCGCCGATGGCTTCGGTGCTGGCGGTTTGCTGGATGGTTTCGATGATGCGCGGCGCAAGCTCGTCCGACGCCGCAATCTCCAGCTTGACCTTGGGCAACATGTTGGTGGTGTATTCGGCGCCGCGATAGATCTCGGTCTGGCCTTTTTGCCGCCCGAAACCCTTTACTTCCGACACCGTCATCCCGGCAACGCCCAGTTCCGACAGCGCTTCACGCACTTCGTCGAGCTTGAACGGCTTGATGATGGCGATGATGAATTTCATTCATGCCCCCTCGAAAGGTTCCGGCTGAAACAGGATCGCCGGATACCGCAGGAGAGCAAAGCAAAGGCCGTGCCACATCAGGAATGATCCGGATCGGCTGATTTTGCGGAATGAAAGACGTGTTCGGCGACGCCAGCGCGCCCGATTCCTGGGCAGGCCCGACGCCGTGCCTAAATTTCAGGCACGGCGCTCGCCCTGGATCTTACAGAAAATCCTTCAGCGTCGTGATGAAGCGGTCGAACTGGTCGTGGTGAAGCCAATGGCCTGCGTTGGCGAATTCGATCGCTTTGGCATTGCGGAAATGGCGGATGCGTCCGTCACGTTCGGGATTGCCCGCCCACGAATCCGCGCCATTGAGCAGCAAAGTGGGGCAGGTGATCGCCTCCCAAAGCTCGTGCTTGCGCTCGGTCGAGATGTCATAGGGGTGATCGATGTGGACGTAGGGATCGAATTTCCAGGTGAACGTGCCGTCCTCGTTGCGGTTGATCCCGTGGATCGTCAGGTGTTTGGCCTGTTCGTCGGTCAGATAGGGGTTTTCCGCCTTCATGCGCGCATAGGCATCGCCCAGCGTGGCATAGCGGCGCGGCAGGCGGCCCGCCGCCTTGCGCTTTTCGGCAATATAGTCGCGCACGCGCCGCGCAAAGGGCACGTCCTTCATGCGCATTTCCCATTCGGGGGTGGGAAAGATCCCTTCGATCGCCACCAGTTTGCGCACATCTTCGGGAAACAGCCCGGCATAGCGCAGCGACACATTGCCGCCCCACGAATGCGACACGATCGTCACCGGCGCGAGACCGAGCTGATGAACCAGCTGCGCCAGGTCATAGACCATGTCCATCGTGCGGTAATTGCCGTCCGACGCCCATTCGCTGTCGCCATGGCCGCGATGGTCGAGCGCGATGACATGCCAATCCTCGCGCAGCGCCTCGGCGGTCCAGTCCCAGCTGCGGCAATGGTCGCGTCCGCCGTGGATCAGCAACAGCGGCGGCTTGTCCGCATTGCCCCAGTCGACATAGTGGAGCCGCAGGCGTTGCGACGTGAATGTGTTCGAGGTCGGTCCAAGCATGTTCATGGCGCCCTACCTGCCGCGCGGGATGGCGGCTGGCAAGCCTCCCCGTCTCTATCGCTCCTTGGTGGCCGAAAAGGTCAGCTCGGGATTGCGTTCCTGCTGATAGCCGACATCCCAGGCCGAGCGGGCCATGAACACCGCATCGCCATCGCGGTCGCGCGCCAGATTCGACTTGTTGAAATCGGTAAAGCCCTTCAGCGCGGCATCGCTGCCCTTCAGCCAGCGCGCGGTGTCGAAAGGCGATGCTTCGAGCACCGCTTCGACCTTGTATTCCGCCTCAAGCCGCGAAATCAGCACGTCGAGCTGCAATTGCCCGACCACGCCGACAATCCACTGCGCGCCGATTTCGGGGTAGAATACCTGAATCACGCCTTCTTCGGACAAGTCGTCGAGCGCCTTGCGCAACTGCTTGGTCTTGGTCGGGTCTTTCAGAACGACGCGGCGCAGGATTTCCGGCGCGAAATTGGGCAGGCCGGTAAAGCGCACATCGTTGCGTTCGGACAAAGTATCGCCGACGCGCAGCGTGCCGTGATTGGGAATGCCGATGATGTCGCCCGCCTCGGCGGTGTCGGCGATTTCGCGGTCCTGGGCAAAGAACAGGATCGGCGAATGGACCGCGATCGGCTTGCCCAGCCCCGACGGGATCAGCTTCATGCCGCGCCGGAATGTGCCCGACACCAGTCGCATGAAGGCGATTCGGTCGCGATGTTGCGGGTCCATGTTGGCCTGGACCTTGAACACGAAGCCGGTGACATCGGCGCGGTCGGGATCGATCATGCCAATGTCCGACGATTGCGGGCGCGGCGGCGGCGCAAACCGGGCAATCGCGTCGATCAGCTCGGCCACGCCGAAATTCTTGAGCGCCGAGCCGAAATAGACCGGCGTCAGGTCGCCATGGCGATAGGCTTCGATATCGAACGCGGGATAGCCCACTTCGGCCAGCTCGATTTCCTCGGCAATCGCGGGGGGGATGTTCGCCCCCTCGGCGGCATCGCGGCGCCCCAGAAATTCGCGCGAATCGCCTTCGGGCCGCGCGATCGTGCGCGTAGAGAGGTCCATCACGCCTTCGAAAAGGCCGCCCATGCCGATCGGCCAGGACATCGGCACGACATCGAGCGCCAGGGCATCGGCCACTTCGTCCAATGTTTCGAACACGCTGCGCCCTTCACGATCGACCTTGTTGACGAAGGTGATGATCGGCACCGAGCGCATGCGGCACACTTCGAACAGCTTGCGCGTCTGCGGCTCGATCCCTTTGGCCGCGTCGATCACCATGATCGCCGAATCGACCGCAGTCAGCGTGCGATAGGTGTCTTCGGAAAAGTCTTCGTGGCCCGGCGTGTCGAGCAAGTTGAAGACGATGCCGTCTTTCTGGAACGTCATGACCGAGCTGGTCACCGAAATCCCGCGTTGTTGCTCGATTTTCATCCAGTCGGACCGCGCGCGCCGCGCCTGGCCCCGCGCCTTGACCTCTCCGGCAAGGTGAATCGCCCCGCCTTGCAGCAGCAGCTTTTCGGTGAGCGTGGTCTTCCCGGCGTCGGGATGCGAAATGATGGCAAAGGTACGGCGATTGGACATGACCAACGCCCCTAGAGCATCGCGCGAAAAAGTGGGAACCGGTTTTTACATTCTGTGGCCTACGGCTCGCTTAAGGCGATGCGACCACAAAAATCTGCATCGCGCGAAAAAGCCTGTCCTGAGCGAAGTCGAAGGGTGGGAACCGGTTTCTTAGTTTGCGGCGAGACAGGATTGCAGTGCGCTGCCCTGGCCGCTGCTCAAGGCGCGGCCCCCGGCGGTAAACAGCCCGATCCGGCGTTCGTGCCCGTTGTCGGCGACAGCAACGCGCAAGCCAAAGGCGCTGGCCCGCATGACGTGGGTATCGCCCTGCCATGCGCCAAGGCCAAGGCCCGAAGCCAGACAACTGCGCAAGGTTTCGCTCGAAACTTTGCTGGTCGCGCGCACCACCAGCCTCTCGCCGCCGCGCGACATCACTGTCGCAACCCCGGCCACCGCGACGAGGATCAGCAGCAACGCGGCAAAGACACCATACCGCCGCGCGATCACGCGGCGTTGACCGTGATCGAAAGGCTGAACGCGCGTGCTTCGCCCGGCCCAAGGATGACAAGGCCCGGCTTGGCAGTAAATTCGCCGTCGAACCCTTGCGGATCGGCATGCCCCTGCCACGGCTCGATGCAGATATAGCGCGCGCCCGGCACCTGCCACAGCCCGAGCATCGGCGTATCGGGAAAGGCGAGATCGAGCGAGGCGCCGTCCGGCGCGCCGTAGCGCAGCGCGCGGCTGTGCAGCTCTGTCCAGATCAGCGCGTCGGCGCAAAACAGCGCTTCGTCGAGCGGCAAGTCGCAGCCCTTGACCGGGCTCGGCTCCGCTTCGGACAAGAGCAGCCCGGTATCGCGCGCAACGCGGCGCACCGGCTGCGGCTCGGGCTCGGCAAATGTCAGGCGATGCGCACTTTTGTCCGCATTGCCGGGCAGCGGCCAGGCAAAGGCGGGGTGATAGCCAAAGCTGAACGGCAAAGCCCCGTCGCCGGAATTGGTCACTTCGGCCACGACATCGAGCCGCCGGCCGTCAAGGCGAAAGACCATGTCGAGCTGAAAGGCGAACGGATAGACCTCGCGCGTTGCCGCGCTGTCGCAGAGGCGAAAGCGGGCATGATCCACCCCCTGTTCGACCAGCGAAAAGCGCGTGCGCCGGGCAAAGCCATGACGCGGGAGGCCATAATCGCGACCATCGACAACCAGCCGGTCCTGCGCCAAGGAGCCGACCACCGGAAACAGGATCGGCGCATGGCCGCTCCAGAACGCCGGATCGGCATCGGTCATATATTCGCCGCCCGCCGCGTCGGTCAGCGACCACAGCTCCGCGCCGACCGGATTGATCCGCGCCGACAGCGCATCGGACGCAATCGCGATCAGCGCATCGGCCATTATCCGCGCAGGCTGCCCCCGAGCTTGGCGACAGACGCCACGATGCGATCGGCAATCGCTTTCAACGCGGCTTCGTCATAGCTCTTTTCGACCGGCTGCAAGGTCACTTCGACCGCCAGACTGCGCTGCCCTTCGGGCACGCCCTGCCCCCGGAAATCGTCGAACACGCGCACCGCGACGACATTGGCCTTGTCCGCCCCGCGCACCGCGCGCACGACATCGCCCGCCGGTCGGTCAAGCCCGACGAGGAAGGCGAAATCGCGAGTCACCGCCTGCAACGCGGGCGGCGCATAAGCGGCGCGGGCGAATCCGGCGGCGGACTTTTTGGCGGGCAGACGGTCGAGGAACAATTCGACCGCCGCGACCGGCGCGGACAAGTCGAACGCCTTGAGCGTCGCGGGATGAAGCATCCCGAACCGCGCGAGCACGGTCTTGGGCCCCAGCCGCAAAGTCGCCGACTGGCCGGGGTGAAACTGCGCCCCGGCCTCGCCCATGACCATCAGGTTTTCGACCGGCGCGCCCGCTTCGGCGAGCAGCGCAAGCGCCTCGGCCTTGGCATCGAAAGCATCGAACGGCACCGCCTTGCCCTGGGCCCAGCCGCGCGGGGCTCGTTCGCCGGCAAGCACGATCGCCAGGCTCGGCGCCTCGGCGCTTGCCCCGCCTGTGCCGCGCAGATAGCGCCGCCCGATCTCAAACAGGCGCACGCTCGCCGCGCCGCGATCGCAATTGCGCCGCGCCGCCGTCAGCAGGCCGGGCAGCAGCGAGGGCCGCATGACTTTCAGATCTTCGGAAATCGGATTGGCCAGACTCCACAGCGCCTGATCGGGTTCGGCAAAATGGACCGCTTCGGCCTCGGGCAGGAACGACCAGGTTACCGCCTCGTTGCTCCCGCGCGCCGCCGCCGCGCGCCGCAAACGCCGCTCGAGCGCCTGCGCCGGGGTTGCCGTCGGCTTGGCCACCCCCGCCGCGCGCGGCAAGGGAGTGGAGGGCACGGCGTCGAGCCCGTGAACGCGAATCACTTCCTCGACGATGTCCGCTGCGCCATCGATGTCGGGGCGCCAGCCGGGCACGGCCACGCGCCACAGCCCTTCGCCCGTCACGCCAAAGCCCAGCGCGCCAAGGATGCGGCGCTGTTCGGCCTGCGGCAGATCGACTCCGCCCAGACGCCCGGCCAGCGCGGGATCGTAGGCCACCAGCTTGTCCGCCAAAGGGGGGTGCCCCGCGCGCACGACATGGCTCGGCTCGCCGCCGCAGATGTCGAGGATCAACGCGGTCAAAAGGTCGAGCCCGGTATCGAGAAAGCCCGGATCGACCCCGCGTTCAAAACGGCTGCGCGCGTCGGACGTCAGCGCCAGCGCCTGCCCGGTGCGGGCAATCGCGGCGGGATCGAAATAGGCCACTTCGAGCAGGACATCGGTGGTCGTCTCGCTGCAGCCCGAATGTTCGCCGCCCATGATCCCGGCGACATCGTGAACCCCGGCATCGTCGGCGATCACCGTCATCGACGGATCGAGCGTATATTCGCGCCCGTTGAGCGCCAGCACGGTTTCGCCCGCGCGCGCCTTGCGCGCAACGATCGCGCCGGTCAGCGTGCTCAGGTCATGGGCGTGCGCCGGACGACCAAACCCGAGCATGACAAAGTTGGTGATATCGACCAGCGCCGAAATCGGACGTTGCCCGGCGCCTTTGAGCGCGTCCTGCAGCCATTGCGGGCTGGGCCCGTTGCGCAAGGCTCGAATGACCCGGCCATGGAAGGCGGGGCACCCTTGCGGGTCGTCGGTGCGGATTTCGATCGGGCAGGGAAAGCTGCCTTCGACCGGCTCGACCGCGATCGGCTGCAACGTGCCGACCCCGGCGGCGGCGAGATCGCGGGCAATGCCGTAGACCCCCATGCAATCGGGGCGGTTGGGCGTGATCGCCACGTCGAACACCGGGTCGGAGCCGATATAGTCGGCAAAGCTCTCGCCGATCGGCGCCTCGGCGGGCAGTTCGATGATGCCGTCGTGTTCTTCGCCAAGCCCCAGCTCGCGCGTCGAACACATCATGCCGTTGGATTCGACGCCGCGAATCGCGCTCTTGCGCAATTCCATGCCATTGGCCGGAACCACCGCGCCGGGCAAGCCGAGCACGCCGATCAGGCCTGCGCGGGCATTGGGCGCGCCGCAGACCACCTGCAACGGTTGGCCATCGCCAAGGTCCACCGACAGCACTTGCAGCTTGTCCGCCTGCGGATGGCGCTCGGCGGTCAGCACGCGGGCAATGCGAAACGCCGACAGCGCCGCCGCCGCATCGCTGACGCTTTCGATTTCAAGCCCGAGCGAAGTCAGCGCGCGGGCGATCGTGGCCGCATCGGCAGTGGTGTCGAGATAGCGGCGGAGCCAGGACAGGGCGAACTTCATGGCCGCACTCCCACGCCGCCCGATAGCGTCGGCACATCGAGCGCGGCAAAACCATAATGCGACAGCCAGCGGGCATCGCCGTCAAAGAACGCGCGCAAGTCATCCATCCCGTATTTGAGCATGGCCAGCCGGTCGACCCCGGTGCCAAAGGCAAACCCCTGCCATTCGTCGGGATCGAGCCCGCCCGCCGCGATCACATGACGGTTGACCATCCCCGAGCCGAGCACTTCCATCCAGCCGCCGTCCGCCGTGTCGCCGCCGCCGCCGATCACGCGCTTGCCGCCCACCAGCGTATAGCCGACGTCGACTTCGACCGAGGGCTCGGTAAACGGGAAATAGCTCGGCCGCAGCCGCAGGACGATGTCCTCACGCTCGAAAAACGCCTTGAGAAAGGTTTCCAGCGTCCATTTCAGGTGTCCGAGGTGAATCCCCTTGTCGATCACCAGCCCTTCGATCTGGTGAAACATCGGCGTGTGCGTGGCATCGCTGTCCGAGCGATAGACCCGGCCCGGCGCGATGATCCGCAAGGGCGCGCCTGCGCCCAGCATCGTGCGGATCTGCACCGGCGAGGTGTGCGTGCGCAACAGCATCGAGCGGCCCGCATCGTCGCGATCGGGGAAATAGAAGGTATCGTGCATCGCGCGCGCCGGATGCGTTTCGGGCATGTTGAGCGCGGTGAAATTGTGCCAGTCGTCTTCGATTTCGGGCCCGCTGGCGACGGCAAAGCCCATATCGGCGAAAATCTCGGCCAGTTCGTCCATCACCTGGGAAACCGGGTGGACCGATCCGCGCGGGGCTTCGGGCGCGGGCAGCGACAGATCGACGCGTTCGGCGGCCAGCCGGGCATCGAGCGCGGCGCTTTCCAGCGCGCCCTTGCGCGCGGCAAGCGCGGCGGTGACTTGTTCGCGCGTGGCATGGATGCGCGGCCCTTCGGCCTGACGCTGATCGGGAGTCATGCTCCCCAGCGTCTTGAGCAGGGCCGAAACCCAGCCTAGTTTGCCCAATGCGGCAACGCGCAAGGCTTCGACCGCATCAAGCGTGTCGGCTGCGGCAATCGCCGCCAAAGTCTGATCAAGCTGTTCCATGGTGCCTGTGCCGCTAGCGTCAATCGCGCCGGAATCCAACCAAAAGAGCGGCCCAAAGCAAAGGGCGCCGTCCTTGCGGACGACGCCCTTGCTGAATTTGACGCTTTCCGACGCGATCAGGCGGCGGGGAGCGCTGCCTTCGCCTGCGCGATGATGGCGGTGAAAATGCCGCCTTCGTTCATCGCCAGATCGGCCATCGACTTGCGATCGAGTTCGATCCCGGCCAGCTTGGTGCCGTGAATGAACTGCGAATAGGTCAGGCCTTCGGCGCGAACGGCCGCGTTGATACGCTGAATCCACAGGGCGCGGAACGTACGCTTTTTGACCTTGCGGTCGCGATAAGCATACTGGCCGGCCTTTTCGACAGCCTGACGCGCGATGCGGATGGTATTCTTGCGCCGGCCGCGATAGCCCTTGGCGGCATCAAGAAGACGCTTGTGCTTGGTGCGGGTAGTAGTACCGCGCTTGATACGGGGCATCTGTCAGTCTCCTCAGTTGAGCCCGTAGGGCGCCCACTTCTTGATCACCTTTGCATCCGCATCGGAGATCACTTCAGTGCCGCGGTTCTGACGGATGTACTTGGCATTGTGGCTCATCAGGCGGTGACGCTTGCCGGCAACGCCGTGCTTCACTTTGCCCGATGCGGTGATCTTGAAGCGCTTCTTCACACCGCTCTTGGTCTTGAGCTTGGGCATTTTCGTCTCCTCGGGTTCTGGCAGCCTGAACTCGCCGTGGCAGCCCTGATGGCCAGGCGAATCTCATGCGGCGTGCCGGATGAAGCTGGGGCCCTTAGGCACCGCCGCACCAAAAGGCAAGCGGATTGGGCCTGAAAGCGATCCTTACCCCTGACCAATCGCGCTGCGGTCGAACGGAGTGGTCTGATAGACTTCGTTGATCCAGTTGCCGAACAGGATATGCCCGTTGCCGCGCCAGGTGTTGAGCGGGCGCGCCGCCGGGTCATCGCCGGGGAAATAGTGACGGGGCACATAGGCGCCTTCGTCGCGGGCATATTCACTGGCCAGCGTCAGCGTGTCGTATTCAAGATGGTTGAACATGTGCAGCGCGCGGTGTGCCGGATCATCGATCAGGCACAGGCCCACTTCGTCGCTTTCCGCCAGCACGGTCAGCCCGGCGTTCTTCGGCAGGTCTTCGGCGCGCACTTCGCTCCAGCGCGAGACGGGCACATCGAAACGGTCGGGCAATCCGCGCAGCCAGGGCGTGGCGGGCGCGCGGTTCCAGTGCGCAAACACGCCCGAAGCCTTGGTATCGAGCGTGTGCTTGTCGACGCCGTGAAAGTGATAGAGCGCGGCCATCGCCCCCCAGCATACCGTCAGCATGCGGTGGACATTGGTCTGGCTCCAGTCGAAAATCCGGGCCAGTTCATCCCAATAAGTCACTTGCGTATAGGGAATGGTTTCGACCGGCGCGCCGGTGACAATCAGGCCGTCGAACTTTTCGTCGCCGACGTCGCTCCACGGGCGATAGAATTCGGCGATATGCCCGGCGGCGGTGTTCTTGCTGACATGGTCCGAGATCCGCAGCAGTTCCAGCTCCACCTGCAAGGGCGTCGCGCCGAGCACGCGCGCGATCTGCGTTTCGGTGGTGATCTTGTCCGGCATCAGGTTCAACAGCGCGATGCGCAAGGGACGGATGTCCTGCCGCGCCGCCTCGGACTCGCTCATCACGATCACGCCTTCGGCTTCGAGCGTGCGGCGAGCGGGCAGGTTGTCGGCAATGCGAATCGGCACGGGGGGTTCCTCTATCGGGGGCAACCGGACAGGGGACGCCATCGGCGCAGACAGGAATGGGGGCATTGGCTCCGTTTGGTTGCCGCTGCGGCCACATCCCTTCGCTTGCGCAAAGGCGCCACCTTGCCCGGATACCGGCAGGTTGGCGTCGGGATGCGAGATCCCAACTCTTGATGCTGACCGTGATTTAGGCGCAGCGGCGCCCGATTGCAACCGTAGCCGTCAATGCCCGCAGGCGAGCGCTTCGACCACATCGTCCAGACGCGCCGGATCGCCCAGCGCCAGAACATGCCCGCTTGTGCCGTTGCGCAAGGGCTCTCCAGTCCAGTCGGCCATGACCCCGCCCGCGCCTTCAACCACCGGCACCAGCGCCGCCCAGTCGTAAACCTTGAGATTGGATTCGCACACGACGTCGAGATGCCCGCTCGCCAGCATGGCATAGTTGTAGCAATCGCCGCCCATGACCATGCGTTTGTGATCGGTCTTTGCCGCCAGCGCCATGAAGTGTTCGCCGTCGTGGTCGCTGAAATAGTGCGGCCCGGTCGTGGCAATCGCAGCTTCGGCCAGCGAAGGGCAAGGCCGCGTGCGCACCTCGCGCCCGTTGAACAGCGTCGGCTGGCCGATCACGCCGATCCAGCGCTCCTTGAGAATCGGCTGATCGATCACGCCGAGCACGGGAAAGCCATCGACCAGAAGCGCGATCAGCGTGCCGAACAGTGGGCGCCCGGCGACAAAGCCGGTGGTGCCGTCGATCGGATCGAGCACCCATTCGCGGCCCGACGTGCCCGGGGCCACGCCGAATTCTTCACCGATCACGCCGTCGCCGGGCATTTGCGCGGCCAGGATCGCGCGCATGGCCTCTTCGGCGGCGCGGTCGGCGGCGGTCACCGGCGTCTTGTCACCCTTGCGCTCGAACGCAGCGGCGCGAAAATGGGGGCGGATGGCGGCCCCTGCGGCATCGGCAAGACGGTGGGCGAGAGCGATTTCGGCGTCGAGTTTCATGGTCCAGCGGCATGGCAATCAGGGCGAGCAAGGTCAAGCGGATGCAGCGGACTTGGCGCGACCGACCAAACGACGTCACCATTTTGGCACGATGCCCGCTTGACCAAGGGTGATCATTTTGCCCATTCCCTATACCGTGGTCCGTAGCAGGAAAGCCACTCCGCAGCAGGAAAGCCGCTCCGTAACAGGAAAGCCGCAAGGGGGGCGTCCGATCCGATGAATCGTCCGACTGCCCCTGCCGACGGCGCAGACACCGGCATTGCGCTGCGCGGCATTGGCATTGCGCTGCGCGGCGTCGGCATTTCGCTGCGCGGCGCTGGCATTGCGCTGCGCGGCGCGGGCGGGCGCGATGGTCGGCCCATACCCTTCAGCCGCGCACCGGCAGCCGACCTTGCCCCCTGGGTCGCGCGATTTTACGTTTCGAGCGTAGCCTTGCCCGAAGCGCATGTCCTGTCCTGCGGCGTGTTCAGCGATAGCGCGAATCTGCGCATCCAGCTTGACGGCGACTGGCGCGCGCAAAGCGCCGACGGGCTCGAAACGCGCGGGCGCGATGCGATCCTGTTTGGCCCGCAGTCGCGGCGCATGCCGATCGAGGTGCGCGACGGATTTACCAGCGTCGGCATCGCGTTTCGCCCCGGCGCAGTGCGCATGCTGGGCAAGCTGTCGGAAAACACCATTGTCGACCGCCTGACCGACCCGACACAGATCGGTATCATCCCTGCGTCATGGCTCGACTTGTTTACCCCCGATGCCGGGCACGAGGAATGGTGCCAACGCATGGAGCAGGCCTTGCGTGCGATCATCGCGCAGCGCGCAGCCGGCGCGCCCGACCCGGTCAGCGCCCTGTTTGAGCGGATCAGCTATATCAATCCGTCGATGACGGTCGCCCAGTGCGCGGCGGACCTCGGCGTCGAGATCAGGCGATTGGAGCGCATTGTCCGGCGCGATTTCGGGATGACTCCGAAACAGGTTCTGCGCCGCGCCCGCGCGCTCGACATAGCCAGCCACTTGCGCGGGGTGGCCGACCACAACGAGGCCGAAGCGCTGATGCTGCGCTATTACGACCAGAGCCACCTGAACCGCGATTTCACCGCATTGATCGGGCTGAGCCCGCGCCAGTTTGCCAAACAGCCGCAACCGCTGATGACGCTGTGCCTCGAAACGCGCCAATCGCGCCGACTGGAAATACTCGAGCGCATCGCGCCGGGCGAATCGCCGCCATGGCACGCACCCGTACCCGGTGACTGATCCGGGCCTGCAAAGGCAGGCGCCGGACCGGTCCTGCCTCAATCAAACCCCGCCTCAATCAAACCCCGCCTCAATCAAACCCCGCCTCAATCAAACCCCGCCTCAATCAAACCCCGCCTCAATCAAACAGGGAGCTGACCGAGCTTTCGTCGGCAATACGGCGCACCGCTTCGCCGATCAGCGGCGCGATCGTCAGCACGCGGATGCGGTCGCAATCGCGCGTCGCCTCGGTCGGCAGGATGGTGTCGGTGATCACCAGCTCCTTGAGCGCGGAATTGCCGACGCGCGCGACCGCGCCGCCCGACAGGACGCCGTGCGTGATATAGGCGGCAACGCCTTTGGCACCGGCATCGAGCAGGGCCTGCGCCGCGTTGCACAGCGTACCGCCCGAATCGATGATGTCGTCGATCAGGATGCACATGCGATCCTTGACCTCGCCGATGATATTCATCACTTCGGACTGGCCGGGGCGATCGCGACGCTTGTCGACAATGGCCAGCGGCGCGTTGTTGAGCCGCTTGGCAAGGGCCCGGGCGCGGACCACACCGCCGACGTCGGGCGAGACCACCATCAGCCCTTCATGGCCATAGCGGGTCTGGATGTCGGCGGCCATGACCGGCGCGGCAAACAGGTTATCCGTCGGGATGTCGAAAAAGCCCTGGATCTGCCCGGCGTGCAGGTCGACCGCGAGCACGCGGTCGGCGCCTGCCGTGGTGATCAGATTGGCGACCAGCTTGGCCGAAATCGGCGTGCGCGGGCCGGGCTTGCGGTCCTGCCGGGCATAGCCGAAATAGGGCACAACGGCCGTGATCCGCTTGGCCGAGGCGCGGCGCAGCGCATCGATGCAGATCAGCAGTTCGAGCAAATTGTCGTTGGCCGGAAAGCTGGTCGACTGAACGATGAACACGTCTTCGCCGCGCACGTTCTCGTGGATTTCGACGAAGACTTCCTCGTCGGCAAAGCGCCGCACCGAAGCCTCGGTCAGCGGCAGTTCCAGATAGGCCGCAATGGCCCGCGCGAGCGGCAGGTTGCCGTTGCCCGACATGATCTTCATGGGTTGCCTGCTTTCGTCCCTAGTGACCAAGCTCAATTGACCAAGCTCAAATCGCCCTGTTGCCGGGCGTCGACCTGCGTGTTGCCCTGCCGTTGCGAATCGGCAGGATGCGCTTGGCCGGGGCCTTAGCCCATGATGACAGCTTTGCAACACATCGGAAGGTCACGAGCGGTGGACAGCGCTTGATGCAGGCCCCATTTGGACCCTAGGATAGCGATGCGGCGCGGCACCGGCCCGCTTTCCAATCCGACCGACCGACGACGGGCGCCTTGTGCGCGGTCGGGTGGGCGAGCGGGCCGGTGCCGCGCTTCATAATTCGCCGTTTCGCGAATTGTGCCAAAGACTTGACGGGACATCATGGCCGACAGACTGATCATCACGCTTGCCCAGCTCAACCAGCAGGTTGGCGATCTTGCCGCCAATGCCGCGTCAGTGCGCCGCGTCCGGGCCGAAGCGCGCGACAGCGATCTCATCGTCTTTCCCGAAATGCACCTCATCGGCTATCCGCCCGAGGATCTGATCCAGAAACCCGCGCTGATCGAACGCGCTGCCCAGGAACTCGAAAAGCTGGCACGCGAAACCGCCGACGGCGGCCCTGCGCTGCTCGTCGGCAGTGTGTTCGTGCGCGATGGCGCGCTTCACAACGGGGTCGCGCTGCTCGAAGGCGGGCGGATCGCGGCTGTGCGCTTCAAGTACGAATTGCCCAATTACGGCACATTTGACGAAAAGCGCTATTTCCTGCCCGGCCCGCTGCCCGAACCGGTGCTGTTCAAGGGCGCGATGCTTGGCCTGCCGATCTGCGAGGATATCTGGCACCCCGACGTCTGCCGCCACCTTGCGCAACTGGGCGCGGAAATCTTCATCTGCGTCAATGGCAGCCCCTATGAAATCGACAAGGACGTGCTGCGCATCGATGGCGTGGCCAAGCGCCGCGCGATCGATACCGGCATTCCGCTCGCCTATCTCAACCGCGTCGGCGGGCAGGACGAGATCGTGTTCGACGGGGCCAGCTTTGTCGTCGGCCCCGAAGGCGCGCTATGGGTCCAGGCGCCCGATTGGGAAGAAGCGGTGATCCGCACCGAATGGAACCGGGTCAGCGTCGGAGCGGGCGGCAGCCGGTGGCGCTGCAAGGCGGGCGAACTCGCCGAACCGACCGAACACCCCGAAGACATCTATTGCGCGATGGTCCTGGGCCTGCGCGATTACGTCGACAAAAACAGATTCCCCGGCGTCGTGCTTGGCCTGTCGGGCGGAATCGATTCGGCGATCACCGCCGCGATCGCCGTCGATGCGCTGGGCGCAGACCGCGTGTGGTGCGTCATGCTGCCCAGCCGCTATACCAGCCGGGAAAGCCTCGATGACGCCGCCGCTTGCGCCGCGCTGCTCGGCACCCGGCTCGACACCATCCCGATCGAGCCCGCCGTCGCCGGGTTTTCCGCCATGCTGGCGCCGGTCTTTGCCGATCGCGCGCCCGACCTTACCGAAGAAAACCTGCAATCGCGCATTCGCGGCACGACCTTGATGGCGCTGTCGAACAAGTTCGGCCCGATGCTGATCACCACCGGCAACAAGAGCGAGATGAGCGTCGGCTATGCGACGATCTATGGCGACATGAACGGCGGCTACAACCCGATCAAGGACGCCTACAAGACCACGGTCTTTGCCATTTCGGAATGGCGCAACACGCGCCGGCCCAAGATCGGGCTCGGCCCCGATGGCCCGGTCATGCCCGAACGCATCCTGACCAAGCCGCCCAGCGCCGAATTGCGCCCCGATCAGAAGGATTCGGATTCGCTGCCCGACTATCCGGTGCTCGACGCCATCCTCAATGACCTGATCGAACAGGAACGCAGCGTCGACCAGATCGTGGCCGAAGGTTTTGACCGCGCCACGGTCGAACGCATCGAACGCCTGCTCCACCTCGCCGAATACAAGCGCCGCCAGGCCCCTCCGGGAGTCAAGCTGGGCATGCGCAATTTCGGCCGCGACCGGCGTTATCCGATCACCCATGGATTTCGCACGGCGTGATGGTCTGGCGCGCGCCGGGCGAAACGCTATAGGGCAGGCATGACCGTCGTCACGCGCTTCGCCCCTTCGCCCACTGGCCGGCTGCATGTCGGCAATATCCGCGCCGCCTTGCACAATTGGCTGCTGGCAAAACGCCATGGCGGGCGCTTCCTGCTGCGCATCGATGACACCGATGCCGAACGCAGCCGGGAAGAGCATGTCGTCGCGATCCGCGCCGACCTCGCCTGGCTTGGGCTGCATCCCGACGCCGAAGAGCGCCAGTCGGCGCGTTTTGCGATTTACGAGGCGGCGTTCGATCGGCTGATCGCGGGGGGCCGCGTCTATCGCTGCTATGAAACACAGGCCGAGCTCGATCTGCGGCGCAAGGTGCTGCTCTCGCGCGGGCTGCCGCCGATCTATGACCGCGCCGCGCTTGCCCTGACCGAAGCGGACCATGCCGCGCGCGCCGCTGCGGGAGAGGCGCCGCACTGGCGGTTTCTGCTCGACCACGACACGCCGATCGCCTGGCATGACGGGATTCGGGGGGAGCAGCATTTCGATCCGCGCCAGATGTCCGACCCCGTGGTGCGCCGTGGCGACGGCTCGTGGCTCTATATGCTGCCCAGCGTGATCGACGATGTCGACATGGGCGTCACCGACGTCCTGCGCGGCGAGGACCATGTGTCGAACACCGCGACGCAAATCCAGATGTTCACAGCGCTCGGCGCCGCGCTCCCCCGCTTTGCCCATGCCGCGCTGCTGACCGGGGCCGAGGGCAAGCTGTCAAAACGGCTCGGCGCGCTGGGCATTGCCGACTTGCGCGACGCGGGGATCGAGCCCGAAGCGATCGTTGCCTTGCTCGCCCGGCTGGGCACTGCCGACCCGATCGACCCCACGCTCGATGCCGATGAGCTGGCCGCCGCGTTCGACCTGTCGCGCTTTGGCCGCGCGCCCGCCCGGTTTGACGAGGCGGAACTGGACCGCATCAACGCCGCCGTGATCCATCGCCTGCCGTTTGCGCACGTCGCCGAGCGCCTGCCGCAAGGCATGGACGAGGCGGCATGGCTGGCGATCCGCCCGAATCTCGCCCGCGTGGCCGAAGCCGCCGACTGGTGGCAAGTGATCAAGGGGCCGATCGCAAGCGAGGAACGCGACTCGGAAACCGGCGCCTTTCTGGCGACGGCGGCGGCGATCGCCGCCGGGCTGGACTGGGCAAACGACCCGTGGAGCGCGCTGACCGCCGCGCTCAAGGACGCCACCGGGCGCAAGGGCAAGGCGCTGTTCCTGCCGCTGCGCCAGGCGCTGACCGGCATGGACCATGGGCCCGACATGAAGGCCCTGCTGCCGCTGATCGCGCGTGAAGAGGCCGTCAAGCGACTCAGCGTGTGAGGCGTAAGGCAATGTGGGGGGCGTAAGGCGTCAGGCCCGCCCCGTTGCCCCGACCAGATGCGCCGGGTCGATTCCCTCGCCGCGCCAGGTCGCCCGCCAGCGCGTCGCCGCCGGCGTGTCAAACAGGATCGCCGAGGCGCCGGTCGCGGCATACCAGCCGTGCTGGCGCATTTCGCCTTCGAGTTGCCCCGCGCCCCAACCGGCATAGCCCAGCGCCACCAGCCACTGCGCCGGCCCGCGCCCTTCGGCAATCGCGCGCAAGACTTCGAGCGAGGCGCTCAGGCTCCATTGGTCCGACACCGGCAAAGTGCCCGGCGCCTCCCAGTCGGCGCTGTGCAGGACAAAGCCGCGCTGTTGCTCGACCGGCCCGCCCGCGTGAATCGGCACATCGGGCGCCGCGCCGGGTTCGATCCCGATGTCGGCGAGCAGCCCGTGCAGGGTGACCCCCGGATGGATCGCGCCGATCCCGATACCCAGCGCGCCCTTGGCATCATGCACGCACATCGCGATCACCGCGTGATCAAAACGCGGATCGCCCATGCCGGGCATGGCGAGCAGGAGCGATCCGGCAAGATAACGCGCTTCGGTCATGACGCGATGATACGCCCGCAGACGGCGAATGGAAGCGCTCTCACGCGGCGGCCTTGCCGCTGCTGCCGCCCGCCGCCTCGATCAGGCGCCGCTCGATCGTGCGCAAGCGGCTGTCGCCGGTCACCTTGCTGCCCAGAACATCCGTGACATAGAACGTGTCGACCGCGCGTTCGCCATAAGTCGCGATATGCGCCGAATGCACGATCAGCCGCGCCTCGAACAGCGCACGCGCCAGCCGGCTGAGCAGCGCCGGACGGTCGAGCGCACCGATCTCGATCACGGTAAACCGATCCGAAGCCTTGTGATCGAAAATGACGATGGGATGGACTTCGAACGCCTCGGCGCGCGGGCGGGCCAGCGGACGCGCGGCGAGCTGGGGCAAGAGCTTGCCCTTGTTGGCCAGAGCGTCGGCGATTGCGGACTTGAGCCGGGCGATCTGGTTTTCCTCGTTGAGCGGGCGGCCAAGCGGATCCTGCACAAGGAAATTGTCCAGCGCGACGCCGTTGCGCGTGGTGTGAATGCGCGCGTCGATGATGTTGCCGCCGGCGAGATGGATGCCCCCGGCGATGCGATAGAACAGCCCCGGATGGTCGGCAGCGGTCACCGTGACCAGCGTTGCCCCGCGCGCGGGATAATAGCGCGCCTCGACCGACAGCGGTTCATCGAGCGCGATGTCGAGCTGTTGCAGGTTCATCGCGATGATGTCTTCGGGCTCGGCGATCCAATAGGCATCGAGCAATTGCCGCCCGACCGTGCCGATCAGCGCGTCGCGTTCCCTCAGCAGCGCGGCCACGGCCTTTTTCTTGGCGGCAATGCGTTCGACCCGGCCGAATTGCTTGTGCCCGAGCCGCAGCACTTCGTGCGCGGCGATATAGAGATCGCCGAGCAATTGCCGCTTCCACGAATTCCAGATGCCCGGCCCGACCGCGCGGATGTCGACGATCGTCAAAAGCAGCAAAAGGCGCAGGCGTTCGGCGCTCTGCACTTGCCCGGCGAAATCGGCGATCGTCTTGTAATCGGCCAGATCGCGCTTGAACGCGGTCGCGCTCATCAGCAAGTGCCAGCGCACCAGCCAGGCGACCATCTCGGTTTCGGCGGGCCCCATGCCCAGCCGCGGGCACAGTTTCATCGCGATCTCTGCGCCGAGCACCGAATGATCGCCGCTGCGCCCTTTGGCAATGTCGTGCAGCAAAGTCGCGACATAGAGCACCCGGCGCGAGGCGATTTCGCCGATCACTTCGGTCGCCAGCGGATGCTGCTCGCCTTCTTCGCCCTTTTCGATCCGCGACAAGAGGCCGATGGCGCGGATCGTATGCTCGTCGACGGTATAATGGTGATACATGTCGAACTGCATCTGCGCGATGACGCGGCCGAAATCGGGGATGAAGCGGCCGAACACCCCGGCCTCGCTCATCCAGCGCAAGACCGTTTCGGGATCGCGTCGGCTGGTCAGAATGTCCATGAACATCTGATTGGCGCGCGGATCGCGCCGCACGGCGGCATCGATCAGCCCGGCGTCGCGGTGTGCCTCGCGCATCGTTTCGGGATGGATTTCCATGCTTTCGCGATCAGCGACATGAAACAGCTCGATCAGCCGCACCGGATCATGGGCAAAGAAATCGTCGGCTCCGGCGGCCACTTTGTCGGCCACGACGGCAAACGCGCCGATCTTGCGCCGCGCCCGCCGCCGGGCGCGCAGCTTGGCAAAAAAGCCCATGCGCTGCGCTGCCCATTGCTCGTCGAGCTGGGCAAGGAACACGCCGGTCAGCGATCCCACTTGCCGCGCATGCAGGAAGAACAAGTGCATGAAGCGTTCGACTCCGCTCTTGCCCGGGCGGTCGGCAAAATTCATGCGCGTGGCAACTTCGCGCTGCAAGTCAAAGGTCAGCCGGTCTTCGGGGCGCCGCGTGATCGTGTGCAAATGGCAGCGCACCGCCCAGAAGAAATTCTCCGCCCGACGAAACGCGCGATATTCGATTCCCGTCAGCAGGCCGACATCGACCAGTTCGGACGGATCGCGCACTTTGTGGATATATTTCCCGATCCAGTACAGCGTGTGCAAGTCGCGCAGACAGCCCTTGCCCTCTTTCACATTGGGCTCGACGACATAGCGGCTGTCGCCCAGACGCTTGTGCCGCTCGTTGCGTTCGGCCAGCTTTTCGGCAACGAACTGCCGCTCGGTCCCGGCGGCGACATCGGCCCAGAAACGGCGCTGCGATTCTTCGTAGATCGCTCGGTCGCCCCAGACATAGCGCCCTTCGAGCAAGGCCGTGCGAATCGTCAGATCGCCCTTCGCCTGGCGCACCAGTTCGTCGAGCGAGCGGCTCGAATGCCCGACTTTCAGTCCCAGATCCCACAGGAAATAGAGCATCGCCTCGATCACCTGTTCGCACCAGGCCGTCGGCTTGTTGGGCGTGACAAAGGCGATGTCGACATCGGAATGCGGCGCCATTTCGCCCCGGCCATAACCGCCCACCGCGATCACCGCGATGCGCTCGCCCGTCGAACGGTTGTTGGCGCGATAGACCCGCCCGACGACATGATCGTGAATCAGGCGGACCACCTGATCGATCAGAAAGGCTTGGCCTTGCGCACATTCGCTGCCGTGCGACGGGCGCGCCGCGAGCCGCCGCCCGACTTCCTCGCGGCCCGCCGCCAGGCTTTCGCGCAGCACCTCGACGATCAAGGGCCGCGCCTTGTCGCCATGTTGGGCCGCCAGCGCGGCTATGTCGTCGCCAAGCGCGCGCCGGTCAATGATCGCGCGCTGATTTGCAATCCGGGGGAGCATCATGCGCTCCCCCTTAACTCAGGATACCTTCACAGTCTCGGCCCATTCGCGCCGGTATTTTTCGCGCAAGGCCCGCTTGTCGATCTTTTCGGTGCCCAGCCGGGGCAGCGGCTCGTTGACCTGCCAGACTTGCACCGGAATCTTGAACGCGGCGATATGTTCGCCAAGAAATGCGCGCAAAGCCTCGGCATCGAGCGCGGCGCCCGATTTGGCCAGGAACACCGCCGCCGGCACTTCGCCATAAAGCTCGTCGATCAGGCCGAACACGCTCGCCTCGGCAATGCCGGGGTGATTGTAGATCGCGCTTTCGACTTCGATGCAGCTGATGTTCTCGCCGCCGCGAATGATGATGTCCTTCTTGCGGTCGACGATGAACAAGTAGCCGTCTTCATCGATATAACCGAGATCGCCGGTACGGAAATAACCGTCGGGCGTAATCGCTGCCCGCGTCGCGCCGGGATTGTCCCAATAGCCGATAAAGTTGGCCACGCTGCGGATCGAGACTTCGCCCACATCGCCCTGCGGCAGCGCGCGGCCGTCATCGTCGAGTATGGCCATGTCGACCAGCGGGCGCGATGGGGCGCCCGTGCTGCCCGGCTTGGCCAGATAGTTCTCGTTGAAATTGCCGCAACCGATGCCGTTGGTTTCGGTCAGGCCATAGCCCAGAACCGGAAAGGCATGGGGCAATTCGCGGCGAATCCGATCGACATGCTCGATGGGACGCGGCGCTCCGCCGGCGGCAAAGGTGACGCAGCTCGACAAGTCGAACGTGTTGCGATCGGGATGAGTCGCGATTTCAAAGCTCATCAGCGGCACGCCGACGAAATAGGTCACGCGTTCGCGCTCGATCAGCTCCATCGCGCGGACCACGTCCCACTTGGGCATCATCACCAGCTTGCGCGCCATGGCAAACGACTGAAGCAGAACGGGCACTTCGCCGGTGACATGGAACAGCGGCACGTTGACCAGCGCGCAAGGCTGCGACGCAGGATCGGGCGCTTCGCCCCGCGCAGTCAGGACGCCCAGCACGGCCAGTGTCTGCGCCAGATAGTTGAACGTGCCCTGCACCACCCCGCGATGGTTGGACCAGGCCCCTTTCGATGTGCCCGTCGATCCCGAAGTGAACAGCACGGTCGCGATGTCATCGCCGCTCAACAGGGGCAGGTTCACCCGGTCATCGCCACCCTTTGCCGTCAGCGCCGCGAGCCCCTTGTCCGGCGCGCAATCATGTTCGATCAGCAGGATCTGTCCGCCATAGCCCTGCGCGGCAAAGCGCTCTGCGCGCTGCCGGTCGGCAAGCACCAGCCGGCAATCGACGAGATCGGCGCCGCCGACCAGCTCTTCGCCCGACCACCAGCCATTGAGCAACGTCGCGACGCCCCCGGCCATGAGCACCGCCATATAGGCCACCACCCAGTTGGCCGAATTGCGCGCGGCCAGGCCGACCCGGTCGCCCCGCTGTATGCCATGGCCATCGACCAGCCCGCCCGCCGCGACGCGCGCGGCGGCATAGGCTTGCGCAAACGTCAGGCGGACATCGCCATCGACCAGGAAGTCCCTGTCGCCATGCAGCGCGCAGAAATGAGCGAAATAATGCGCCAGACTGGGCGGCGCCGAAGCGATCATCGGCAAGTCGCAATCGAACTGGCGATACGTCCCGAGGGGCAGCATCCCGCCAGGCGCAACCAGGCCGTCCATCACGCGCGACAGGGCAAGATCGAGTTCGGTCTTCATCGTTGACACCATCTCCAGCGGAAGCGTCCCGCCGCACCCCGCATCGCGGAAACGGCGGACGTCCATATCTTTTTGCACGTTCACAGTCCCCCTTCGCTGTGCCAGAAGGCCGCGCGCCCAGAGCGCGCGACCGGCACCGGAAAGGTTCCGATTCGAAACGTTTAAGGAGTTCCCCCCGTGCTGTCACTATCGGTCGCAACGCCCTTGGCAGCCCCATATGCCGCCCATTTCGTCGCCGGCGTGCTGCCGCTGCTGGCTGACGCTGCGGCATCCTCGCTTGGGGCGCATGCGCCGCTGCGTTTCGAAAATCTCGGTCTTTCGCCGATTGCGGTGGATCTCGGCTTTTTCACGATAAAATGGTATTCGCTGGCCTATCTCGTCGGGATCATCTTTGCCTATTGGCACCTGACGCGGGCGCTTCGCCTGCCCGGCGCGCCGATGGCGCAGCGCCATGCCGAAGACCTGTTCTTCTATGCCACGCTCGGCGTAATCTTCGGCGGGCGGCTCGGCTATGCGCTGTTTTATGCGCCCGAGCTGATCACCCACCCGCAAGACCTGATCAAGCTGTGGCAGGGCGGGATGAGCTTTCACGGCGGGCTGATCGGCACGACGCTGGCGATCGCCTTTGTCTCGTGGCGCGGTCGGCTCGATTTCATCCGGGTCTGCGATTATATCGCGCCTTGCGTGCCGGTGGGGCTGTTCCTCGGACGCTGCGCCAATTTCGTGAACGGCGAACTGTGGGGCCGCGCTGCCGACAGTGCGCTGCCCTGGGCGATGGTCTTTCCCGGCGGCGGCCCGGTGGCGCGCCATCCCAGCCAGCTTTACGAAGCCGGGCTTGAAGGGATCGTGCTCGGCACCGTGCTGATCACGCTGTTCTGGACGACGCGGGCGCGCTGGCGCCAGGGGCTGCTGATGGGCACATTCGCGATGGGCTATGGCATGGCCCGCTTTATCGTCGAATACTTCCGCGAGCCCGATGCGCAGCTGGAAAATTTCGCCCATGCCACCGGCCTTTCGATGGGGCAGTGGCTGACGCTGCCGATGATCGCCATCGGGCTTGCGCTGATCGTGCGCGCTTTGCGCCGCCCGCCGCTGGCGGTGACGGTCCAGTCGCTGCCGTCCTGACGCCGATGCGCCTGAAAGACCGCTTTGCCCGGCTGATCGCAGCGACCGGCCCGATCAGCCTGGCACAGTTCATGGCTGAATCCAACGCGCGCTATTACGACAGCCGCGATCCGCTCGGCAGCGCGGGCGATTTCATCACCGCTCCCGAAATAAGCCAGATGTTCGGCGAACTGATCGGGCTGTGGCTGGCCGATCTGTGGGATCGCGCCGGGCGCCCGGCGCCTGTTCACTATGTCGAGCTCGGGCCCGGGCGCGGCACACTGGCGCGCGATGCGCTGGGCGCGGCGCGGCGCTTCGGGCTCACACCAAATGTCCATTTCGTCGAGGCGAGCAGCGCGCTGCGCGCCGTTCAGCGCGGCCTTTTCCCCGATGCGACCTGGCATGGCGATTTGTCGAGCCTGCCCGAAGATGCCCCGTTGCTGATCGTCGCCAACGAATTTCTCGATGCCCTGCCGGTACGCCAGCTCGTGCGCACGGCGCAAGGCTGGCGCGAACGCATGGTCGGGCTCGATGGCGACCGGCTGGTCCCGCTGGCCGGCCCGCGCCCGATGGATGCCGCCATACCGCCCGGCTTCGCTGATGCCCGCGAAGGCGCCATCATCGAAACCTGCCCCGCCGCCGCCACGGTCGTCGATGAAATCGGGCGACGGCTGGCTGTGCAGGGCGGCGGCGCGCTGATCATCGACTATGGCCGGACCGAGCCTGCCACAGGCAGCTCGCTCCAGGCGTTGCGCGCGCATGAAAAGGTCGATCCCTTTGCCTGGCCCGGCGAAGCGGACCTGACCGCGCATGTCGATTTTTCGATTCTTCCCGCCATCGCGCAGGCTGCCGGCGCGCATTGGATGGGCACGCTCGAACAAGGCGCCTTCCTCACGGCGCTCGGCCTTGGCGCGCGGATGGAGGCTCTGGCCCGCGCCGCACCGGCCCGATCCGGGGCCGTCCGCGCCGCCGCGCACCGCCTCGCCGCGCCCGAAGCGATGGGCGCGCTGTTCAAGGTCATGGCGCTCGGTGGGCCGGACTGGCCTGTCGGGGCCGCATTCTGACCACCCGCTTGCACTTGCCGCGCAACCGGTTGCGATCGGCGCAATAGAGCCATTCAGCCATGATTAACGGCCCTTTTCGGCCTTGCCAAAATGGCTGTTGGCAAAGCGCCGCATTTGTGGCTATCAGGCCCGAGAATGTCGGGGGGCCGCGCTAAGAGCGCATGTTTGCGCAAACGCGGCAGCAACCTCGCAATAAGGTGGTACATTCCCCTTCGGGAATACCCCATCTGGGGAGCGAAAGTAGAAATGCAACCGCATGCGCCGTTGTGCGTGTGGCATCAGGCAAGGACTTTCAATGGCTGACCTGCTTAAGGCTGAAGGGGCGATCATCGACCCGACGGATGAGACCGGAGAAGGCGTCAGGCGACGCGATTTCATCAATATTGCTGCAGTGAGTTTCGCCGGTGTGGGCGGGATTGCTGTTCTTGTTCCCCTGATTTCGCAGATGAGCGCATCCGCCGATGTTCTGGCCGAAAGCTCGACCGAAATCGACATCTCGGCGATTGCGTCGGGCCAGGCGATCAAGACGGTGTTCCGCAAACAGCCGGTGTTCGTGCGCAATCTGACGCAAAAGGAAATCGCCGAGGCCGACGCGGTCAATCCTTCCACGCTGCGCGATCCGCAGACGCTGGAAGAGCGGACCAAGAAGGGCAAGACCAACTGGCTGATCACCATGGGCGTGTGCACCCATCTGGGCTGCGTCCCCCTTGGCGCCGGTCAAGGCGAAGTGAAGGGCGAATTCGGCGGCTATTTCTGTCCTTGCCACGGGTCGGTCTACGACACCGCTGCACGCATCCGCAAAGGCCCGGCACCGAAGAATCTCGAAGTGCCCCCTTATGAATTCACTTCCGACACTGTCGTGAAGATCGGCTGAGGATAACTGGCCATGAGCTTTCCCTGGGCTAACCATTACAAGCCGAGCCATCCGTTGATGGTCTGGCTCGACGAAAAGCTGCCTTTGCCGCGCTTCGTCTACAACGCCATCGGCGCGGGCTATCCCTGCCCCCGCAATCTCAACTATTTCTGGAATTTCGGCGTGCTCGCCGGGTTCTGCCTGATGCTGCAGATCGTCACCGGGGTCATCCTGGCGATGCATTATGCCGCCAATTCGGGTCTCGCGTTCGACAGCGTCGAACATATCATGCGCGATGTGAACTGGGGCTGGATGCTGCGTTATGCCCACGCCAACGGCGCTTCGGCGTTCTTTGTGGTGGTCTATATCCACATCTTCCGCGGCTTTTTCTACTCGTCGTACAAAGCGCCGCGCGAAATGATCTGGCTGCTGGGCGTGGTCATCTTCCTGTTGATGATGGCAACCGCGTTCATGGGCTATGTGCTTCCCTGGGGCCAGATGAGCTTCTGGGGCGCCAAAGTCATCACCGGGCTGTTCTCGGCGATCCCGTTCGTCGGCGAACCGCTGCAACAGTGGCTGCTGGGCGGATTTTCGCCTGACAACGCCGCGCTGAACCGTTTCTTCTCGCTCCACTTCCTGCTGCCCTTCGTGATCGCTGCAGTCATCATCCTGCACATCTGGGCGCTGCACATTCCGGGTTCGTCGAACCCCACGGGTGTCGAAGTGAAGTCGGAATCGGATACCGTGCCGTTCCACCCCTATTACACGGCCAAGGACGGCTTCGGACTCGGTGTGTTCCTGGTGCTCTATTGCGCCGTGCTGTTCTTCTTCCCGAACGCGCTGGGCCACCCGGACAACTATATCCCGGCCAATCCGATGTCGACGCCGGCCCATATCGTGCCCGAATGGTACTTCTGGCCGTTCTACGCGATCCTGCGCGCATTCACCTCGGACTTCCTGTTCATCCCGGCCAAGCTGATGGGCGTGCTGGCGATGTTCTCGGCCATTCTGGTGTGGTTCTTCCTGCCCTGGCTGGATACCTCGCCGGTGCGTTCGGGCCATTACCGGCCGTTGTTCCGCAAGTTCTTCTGGCTGCTCTTCATCGATGTGGTCGTGCTCGGGTTCTGCGGGGGTTCGCCGGCGGAAACAAAGTACGTGCTGATCTCGCAGATCGCCGCAACGTACTATTTCCTCCATTTCCTTGTCATCCTGCCGATCGTCTCGTCGATCGAGAAGCG
>Ga0302157_10001366_pt1 | contig 30106 bp, 24 predicted proteins | sample I_Bog_N3_3_FD_193502 | JGI IMG/M metagenome (GOLD analysis project Ga0302157, IMG submission 193502) | Peat permafrost microbial communities from Stordalen Mire near Abisko, Sweden - I_Bog_N3_3 | ecosystem: Environmental > Terrestrial > Soil > Wetlands > Peat | place: Sweden: Abisko, Stordalen...
GGGGGGGCGCCGAACGGGAGCGGGAATCCGCCGACCGTGGGCGGCGAGGGCGCGGCGCCGGAGGGGGCGAAGGCGGGCGCCGGAGGGACCGGCTGGACGGGGGCCGTGATGGGGGGGGTTGGCGCGCCGAACGCCGGCACGGGGACGCCGGGGGGAAGGGGAGCGCTACCACGCGCGAAGGGGTCGACGGCGGCCGGGACGAACGGCGCTGCGAAGGGGTTGTTCGCGGCGGGTGGTGGCGGAGCGACGTGTGGAGGAACCGGCGCCGCGTAGGCCGGCGCAGGGGGCGCGGCGGGCGGTGGCGGAGCGACATGCGGAGGCACCGGCGCTGCGTAGGCCGGCGCAGCGGGTACGGCGGCCGGCGGCGGGAAGGCAGCCGGCATGGTGGCGGGGGGCGGCGCCGCGGGGACCGCTGCGATCGGGGGTGCAGAAGCGACCGGCGGCGCCATGGGCGGCGGGGGGACAGGCGGCGCATGGTGCTCTGCGACGGGCGGCGCGGGAGGCGGCGCAAGAGGGCGCTGCTGTACGTTGCCGGGCGCTCGGCGCGGGAAGGCGACCTGGGGCTCGCCCTTCCAATCCTTCCAGGAGAGGGTCGCCACGGGCGGGACGGGAGGCCGCCCCTGGAAGACCGTGTCGAACACGGCGAGGTTGATGAACTTGCCGGGGCGCCCGGCCGCGATCGAGGCGCGCACGAGGGCGAGCTGCGTACGGAGAAGACGCTCGCACGCCGCCTCATCGACGCCGCGGGCGACGGTGAAGACGTACTCCCGATAGGTGAGCGGGAGGCGCTCGGTGGGGTCGTGCTCGCGCTTGAAGATGACCTGCGTTGCCGGGACCGGGAGCGAAAACTCGGGTGACGGCGCAGACGGCGGCGGCGGTGGTGGTGGTGGCGTGGCCGGCGCATCGAAACGGACGGCCTCGGTGCGGATGGTCGCGTCCGGTCCGCCGCCGTTGGTCGGGGCGAAGGCGAGCACGGGCGTGGGGGCCACCACCGGGGCGGCGGCGCGCACGGGTGGTGGCGGCGGAGGCTTCTTCTTCGGCTCGGCGGCCGACGGCGGCGCGTCCGCAGCGTGCGCTCCCGGGACAGGATGAGCGGGGGACTGGGCGGGTCTCGCGACCGACGCCAGGTCGGTGAGGGGCGCGTCGTCGGCGGCGCGCTTCACGTCGAATCGGAGACGGGCGAGCGGATCGACCGCGCGATACCCCTCGTCCAGAAGCTCGATCGAGAAGCCGCTGATCGGCCCCTTCTCACCGCGCGCCGTGCGCGCCGCCTGGAGCGCTCGCTGCCAAGACTCGGCCTCGACGACGACGGACTGTGCGTCCGTCTTATCCATCGACATGACCTCGACCTGCCAGCGCATCAGGGATCGGCTCGATACGTCTGCTGCGCGGATGTCGCGCCAGCGGCCCCATCTTGCACGGCGCCAGCGCCCGCGCGCAAGCCGATCCAAGCAGAGAGGCTCATTCCGCGCGCAGCCCGTCGGTAGGTCTCAAACGCGCCGCGTACAAGGACGGGAAGATTGTGGCCACGAGGCAAATCAGGATGGCGAAGACGCCGGTGATGATGAACTCGTGCGGCCGGATTTCGACCGGGAGCTTGGAGATGAAATAGACCTTCGGGTCGAGCGGGAAGCCGTAGGCCTCGAGCGCCTTGCAGCCGCCGTAGCCGACCACGAGCCCCGCCGCCGTGCCGATGACCCCGATGATCGCTCCCTGGTAGAGGAACACCCGAAGGATGGCGCCGCTCTTCGCGCCCAGCGCCTTGAGCAAAGCGATCTCCTTCTTCTTCTCGAGCACGACCATGATGAGCGTGGCGATGACGGTGAAGGCCGCGACGATGATGATGAGCGCGAGCACGCAGCTCATGCCGATCTGCTGGATGAGCAGCGCGGTGAAGAGGCCGCGATTCAGCTCGTGCCAGTCCATCACGCGGTAGACGCCGTTGTTGAGGAGCGTGTCGATGTCCTTGCCGATCGCGTGGGCGTGGTCGATGTCGTCGACCTTCATCTCGACGCCCGTCACGCTGTCGCCCAGCTCGTAGAACTGCTGCGCCTCGTAGAGGTCGGCGTAGGCGAGCTTCGAGTCGTATTGATCGAAGCCGGCTTCGAAGAGGGCGATCACGCGGAACTGCTTGGCGATGGGGGGGCGCGCGCCGTTGGCGCCGAAGGCGATGCCGATGGTGGGCGAGGTGATCTGGACGCAGTCGCCGATCTTCGCGTTCAGCTGCTTGCCGAGCGTCTTGCCGATGATCACGCCCGGGAGAGAGGCGACCGACGAAGCGTTCTTGCAGGGGTCGGGGTCGAGCGCGTCGGGGATGTCGTCGTCGGACGGGAGCTGGCTGCCGTAGCCGCCGTCGGGGGTGACGGCGCCCGAGGGGGCTTTCCCTTTCGGCGCGGCGTGCGGAGGATCCAAGGCCGCCGCGGTCTCGGTGGGGTCGTCGCGATCGTCGCTTTCACCGGCGCCGGCTTCGATGCGCGCTTCGTCTTCCTTGATCTGCTTCTCGATGGCGTCGAGCAGGGAGGCCGGGCTCGCGTCGAGCGGGAGGCCGGCGTCGAGCGCCAGGTCGTCGAACGGATCGTGGCCGAGGCCTGCGGGGCGCTCGGGGGCCTTTGCGCCCGGGCGGCGGAGACCGTCGATCGAGCCCTCGGTGATGTTCTTGGGGAGGTCGAGCACCTGGCCCATCACCTGCGGGTCGACGCCCTTGAGCAGAACGCCGGTCGCAGTGCGATCTCCGTGCGTGATCATCATCGCGTTGATCACGAACGGCGCGACGCCCGTGACGCCCTTGACCTTGCGCACCTTGTCCATCACGTCGTGGTACTCGCGGAAGTCGATCGAGTACTTGAGCACGAGGACGTGCGCGTTCACGCCGAGCACCTTCTCGCGGAACTGCTCCTGGAAGCCGCCGGTCACGCTCATCACGATCGCCAGCGCGGCCACGCCGAGCGTCACGCCGAGGATCGCGAACGCCGTCCCCATCGAGACGAAGGCCCGCTTCTTCGAGCGCAGGTAGCGGACGGCGAGGGTGAGCGGGTAACCCATGAGACGGACCTGCGGGCACTTACCACGGCGCCCCGCGGCGCGGGTTCGGCGAACGCATCTCCGGCTCCCGAAAACGACAAAAGCGCGTCCGTGGACGGGCTGCGGTCTATGCTGGGGAGGGCGGATCGACCTTTGCTTTGCTCGCCGGACGCGGCAGCTGACCGTGCCTCCCCCGGGCGCGTCTTTCCGGAAATGCCATGACCGACCCGACCAAGCATCTCGCCCCGATGGACCGCGAATCGCTCGTAGACCCGAAAGGGCCGACGCGATCGGGATCGGAGCGCCCTGGACGTCCGGACGTTCAGGGGACGCCCGTCGACTTCATCGGCACGCCCCCGCCCCCTCGCGTCGACAGCCTCGTCGGCTACACGATCGACGGGCGGTACGTCGTCGAGAGCGTGCTCGGCGAGGGGGGGATGGGGATCGTCTACCGCGGTCGCCACCGGGTCATCGACAAGAAGGTCGCCATCAAGGTTCTTCGCGGCGACATGGCGAAGGACAAGGAGATAACCGAGCGCTTTCTCCAGGAGGCGCGGGCGGCGTCCTCGATCGGCAACGCGCACATCATCGACATCAGCGACTTCGGCCAGCTCCCCGACGGCTCGACGTATTTCGTCATGGAGTACCTCGAGGGGGAGAGCCTCTCGGCCGCGATCGACGCGCAGCGCCCGATGCCCGTGCCGCGCTTGCTGCACATCGCCAAGCAGGTGGCCAACGCGCTCGCCGCCGCTCACGCGGTGGGGATCGTCCATCGCGACCTGAAGCCCGACAACGTGATGATCGTGAACCGTGGAGCCGACCGCGACTTCGTGAAGATCCTCGACTTCGGTATCGCCAAGGTGGGAGCCGAGTCGAAGATCACGCGCGCCGGGGCCGTTTTCGGGACGCCGCACTACATGAGCCCGGAGCAGGCGGCCGGAACGTCGGTCGACCTGAGAACGGACGTTTACGCGTTGGGTGTGATTCTTTACGAGATGGCGAGCGGCAGGGTCCCCTTCGACGCCGACAACTTCATGGGGATCCTCACGCAGCACATGTACAAGGCGCCGGTCCCGATCCTGGCGACGGTGCCGCCGCCCGAGGGGGTTCCGGCAGGGCTGGATGCGGTCATCCAGAAGTGCCTGTCGAAGAAGGCGGAGCAGCGGTACGCGACGATGACCGCGCTCGCGGCCGATCTCGAGAACGTCGAGAGGGGGATCACGCCGGACGCGCTCCCCGAGATGATGGCGCGCTCGGGCGGGTTCCACGTCCCGGCGGACTACTTCCGCGCGAGCGCGAGGGGGATGCCGGAGCCTGTGCCGGGGATGCCGCCGGCCGGGCGGACGCGCTGGGGGCTCTACGCGGGGGTCGCGAGCGTGGCGGCGCTGATCGGGGTCGTGCTCCTCATCTTCATGCGGAGCGCGACGACGCACGCGACGGCGCCTGCGGAGATGATCGGCAACGCGAACATCGCTCCGTTGCCCGCGACGCCGCCCGTGGTGAGCGCGACAGTTGCGACGAGCGCGCCGTCGAGCGCACCTGTTGTAGCGACGCAGGTGCTCGTCTCGGTCGAACCGATCGACGCGAAGGTCACGCGCGACGGCGCGGACCTGGGGGCGCTGCCGATCGCGCTCGCGTTGAAGCAAGGGGAGACCGCGTCGCTCGTCATCACGCGCGCGGGGTACAAGGCGCAGACCGTGACGGTCGATGTGTCGCAGCCGCGGGTCGTGGTGAAGATGGAGCATGCGGGGGGCGCTGCGCCAGCGGGGAAGAAACCGCCGCAGCAGAAAGCAGCGCCGGCGGGCGGATCGGGGATCACGGACTTCCAGGACCCGTTCCTCAAGAAGTAGGAGCGGCACGCGCGCTGCAGTGTCCGCGGGCATGCTTCAACCTCGCTTCCTTGCCTCTTCGCTCCTCGGCGCCGCCGTGCGCCTCGGCGCCGCCGTGCGCCTCGGCGTCGCCGGTCTGCTCGTCGCGAACGCGGGCTGGCAGTGACGCGCGCGTTCCGGGGTACGCTTCGCGCGAGGTGAAGCTCGTCGTCGTAGTCACCGCGCTCGCTGCGATGGCGGGCTGTTCGCGCGCGTCGCCGTCGAGCGCCGACGCAGGGGGCGACGGTCGCGCGATCGCTCGTTCGCTCGCGGCTTCGCTCGAGTGCCCGCGATCTCTTGCGGACGCTTGCTGCGGGCCCGGCGTACGGACGAGCTGCCCGCTCGAGTGGAGCCAGGCTTCCAGCTGCGCGGCGTGGGCTCCGTTCGCTGCCGTTCGCGTGCACGCGGAGCCGTGCGCGGGGTACGTGGCCGTGACCGAGGGGAGCGAGGCGTGGGTCTACGACGCCGCGCGCGGCGCGCTGGTCGCGAAGCTCGGCGCGGAGAATGGCGCGGAGAACGGAGAGGCGTTGCGCTGTCAGGGGGGGCCGCCGCACTTCGCCATTCCGGCGCGGTGCGAGGCCGCGTGGATGGCTCCGCTGGCGAACGGGCTCGCAGACGGGAGCGCGAGCGCGGAAGCGCGCTGCGGGGGCGCCGACGCGGGCGTGCTTCTTCGGTACTGCGACTCGGTGGACCAGAGCGCGGTGGGCGCCGCCAGCGAGTGAGGCGCGCTTCCAAGCTCGCGTTTGCGCGGCGCTTGGGAGAGAGTGCACGACGGTCCGCACCTCATGTTCGAGACGCTCGGGGCGTTCATCTACCGGCATCGATGGCCCACGCTCGTCCTGGCGGGGGTCTTCCTCCTCGCGTCGATCGCGATGCTCTTCCGCGGCGGTGACCTCACGGGCGGGACGATTCACGGCACCGAGTTCGAGCGGGCGCAGCAGATCGCGGCGGCCATCCAGGGGCGCTCGGTGGACACGACGTTCGTCGCGGTCTTCCACCACCCGACGCTGGACGCGCGCGACGGCGCCTTCCACGAGGCGATGCAGCACGCGCTGGAGCCTCTCCGCACCGACCCCGCCGTGGGCACCATCCTCACGCCTGACGACGCCGGCCCGTTCCTCGCGCCCGGGATGATCAACGGGCCCGCGCACGCCGGGTTCGCGCTCGTGTCGCTGCGGGGCGAGCTCAAGGACGCGCTGCACGCCTACCCGGAGGTGCGCGCGAAGCTCCGCTCGGACACGCTCTCCATCGCGTGCACCGGGCACGTCGCGTTCATGAACGACCTCGATCAGACGCTCGAGCACGATCTGCTCCGCGCCGAGGTGCTCTCGTTGCCGCTCGCGCTGCTCGTGCTGCTGCTCGTGTTTCGCACGGCCGTGGCCGCGGTGCTCCCCGTGGGGGTCGGGGCGCTCGCGGTGGTCGGGGGGACCGCGGTGGTCGTCGGGCTCTCGCGGCATACCGAGATCGCGCAGTACACGATCAACGTCTGCTCGCTCATCGGCCTCGGCGTCGCCATCGACTACTCGCTCTTCACCGTGAGCCGCTACCGCGAGGAGCTCGCGGCGGGGCACGACTACGAGACGGCGCTCGTGCGCGCGGTGGGGAGGGCGGGGCGCATCGTGGCGTTCTCGGGGATCGCGGTCGGGACGGGCCTGGCGGGGCTGCTGTTCTTCGAGGGGTCGTACCTGCATTCGATGGGGGTCGGCGGGGCCGTGGTCGTCGCGCTCGCCGTCGTGTTCGCGCTCACGTTCCTCCCGGCGTTGCTCGCGGTGCTGGGGCCGCGGATTCACGCGGGTGCGCTGCCGATTCCCCACCTCGGCGCGCGTGAAGGGCTCTGGCATCGGACGGCCGAGTGGGTGATGCGGCGGCCGCTGCTCGTGCTCGTGCCGACGCTCGCCGTGCTGCTCCTGCTCGGCGTGCCGTTCCTGCACGTGCGGATGACCGGCGCGGACGTGCGCGTCTTGCCGGCGCAGATCGAAGCGCGCATCGCGTACGAGCAGCTTCGCACCGACTTCCCGGACCAGGCGGCCAACCGTGTCCTCGTGGCGGCCCACTTCCCGGCGGGGCCGGTGCTCGACGCGAAGCGGATCGACGCGCTGTTCGACTTCTCGCGCCGCGTGGCGAAGCTCCCTCACGTCGTGAAGGTGGAGAGCCTCGTCGATGGGCCCGATCCCGACATGACCAAGGAGGACTACGAGAGCGCGCTGCTCGATCCTCCGGAGGTCGCGGCGCCCCTGCTCGCGATGGCGAAGAAGATCGCGATCGGGGACCACGACCTGCTCGCGTACGTCGTCACCGACTCGGCGCCCGAGAGCGAGGGGTCGCGCGCGATCGTTCGCGACATCCGCGCGCATCGTGAGCTCGGCGATGGGGCGATCCTGGTCGGCGGCCCGACGGCGCTCGACCTCGATACGACCGCGTACATGCTCGAGCACACGCCGCGCGCGGTCACGTTCATCGTGCTCGTCACGCTGGTCGTGCTCTTCCTGCTCCTCGGCTCGGTGGTGCTCCCGATCAAGGCCGTGCTCATGAACGGGGTCTCGATCGCCGGCTCGTTCGGCGCGCTCGTCTGGGTCTTCCAGGACGGGCACCTGTTCGTGCACGAAGGGCGACCGATCGAGCCGACGCTGCCGCCGCTCCTGTTCTGCGTCTTGTTCGGGCTCTCGATGGACTACGAGGTGCTCATGCTGTCGCGCATCCAGGAGGCGTGGGAGCGGACGGGGGACAACACGCGCGCCGTCGCCGAGGGGCTGGAGAAGACCGCGGGGCTCATCACCAGCGCGGCGGCGATCATGGTGGCGGTGTTCGGGGCGTTCGCGTTCGCGAGCGTCGTGCTCATCAAGGCCGTGGGGTTCGGGATGGCGCTGGCGGTGGCCCTGGACGCGACGCTCGTGCGCATTCTGCTCGTGCCGGCGACGATGCGCCTCTTCGGAGACCTCAACTGGTGGGCGCCGCGGCCGCTCGTGGCGTTGCGGGAGTGGTTCATCGTGAGGTTGCGGAGGACGTGAGCGCTGCGACCGCGCCGGCTCAGTGCGCTCGGCAGCGACCGCCGCGCGGCTCGGGGTAGCCGACGATGTCCACGCGCTCCTCGCTCTCCGGGACGCCCGCTCGGCAGCTCCACACGACCTGCGTGTGCTCGGGGGCGGCCGGAGGCGGAGGCCAGTCGGGCGCGCGGACCGCGAACACCTGCAGGAGCGTGTGCTCGCCCGCGACGACACGAATCGCGTCCCCTTCGAGCGTCACGATCGCGTCGGCTTCGTAGCCGGGGCGCACCTCGCCGTTCACGAGGAGGTCGGGGGTGTTGAGCTTGCCGAGGTCGACGACGAAGCGCTGGCCCCAGTAGCGGACGGCGCCGGCGTCCATCGACCAGACGACGGCGGAGCTCGCGGTCGCGCGCTCGAGGAAGTGTCCGAGCGCGACCTGGACGGCGTCGATGGTGGCGACGTCGGCCTCGTAGCGGTCGTGCGCGGCGGGGAGCGGGAGGAGCTCGACGAGCACGCTCGCGGCACCCAGCGTGGCGCACGAGACGACGAGCGCGCGGAGACGGACGCGCGGGCGCAGCGCGCGGAGGAGGCGGGAGGCGAGGGTGAGCGCGGTCGCGGCGCCGCTGGTGGCCGCGACGATGAGCAGCGGGAGCGCGGGGGCGAAGTAGCGCTGGAAGTAGAAGATGTCGGCGGTGGTGACGCGGACGATCGATGCGACCGTGGCGACGTAGGCGAGGGCGACGAGGGCGGCGGCGGCAGGGAGGGCGGCGGCGGCGGCGGCGGCGGCGGCGGCGGCGGCGGCGGCGGCGGCCAGGGGGGAACGCCGGGCCCCGCGACCCTCACCCCCCAGCCCCCTCTCCCACGAGGGGAGAGGGGGAGATGCGTCGGGCTCGCGACTCACCTCTCCCCTTGTGGGAGAGGGGCTTGGAGGGACGCCAGGCTCTGGCTGCGAAGCGGACAGGGAGCTTGGGCCGAGGGCTCGCGATCGCACGACTCCGACGACCCCCGCCACGATCGCGATTCCCACGAGCGCCCAGAATAGCCTCGACGACGTCGGAGCCACCGCGCCCAGCACGTCGCCGAAGACGCGTTCCATGCGCACCTGCACCATGACGCTGCCGTGGACGGGGGCGGCCTTCGCGTAGAACGTGGCGGGGAGGGGGCGGCCGGAGGCGAGGTCGTTGCGAAGGAAGAGCGCGGCGACGAAGAAGATCGTGATCGCGGAGGCCGCGGCGCCGCGATCGAAGCCGGTCTTCCAGCGGGGGGCGCCGAGCGCGAGAAGCAAGAACACCGCGGGGGCGACGAGGATGCACTCGGGGCGGGCGAGGAACGCGAGGCCGACCATGAGCCCGGCGAGGAGCGTGCGTCCTCGCGCGGCGGCGAGCAGCGAGGCGAGGAGGAGCGCGCTCGCGAGGCCCACCTCCATACCGCTGACCGCGGCGAAGGCGAGCAGCGGACACACGGCGACGAGCACGCCTGCGATGAGGGCCACGACAGGCGCGAGGCTCGGGCGCGGCGTTGCGAGTCGTGCGCAGCGTGCGGCGAGCGCGCTCCCGGCCGCGTGCGCGAGCGTGCCGAAGAGCTTCAGCGCGCCGGCTGCCGCCATCGACGGTCCGCGCGCGCCGACGACCAGATGCGCCAGAGCTGCGACGAGCGCCCACAGCGGAGAGGTCGCGCCGGTCGCGGCGACGCCGTCGTTGTACGCGAGCGTCCCGTGGCGCGCGAGCTGCAGCCCATAGACGAGGTGAATCCACGCATCGTCGAGCGGGAACCCGCGGCCCCACGCGCCATGAACGACCGCGGCCGATGCGGCCACGGCAGCGAGCGCGGAGACCCCTTCCGCTATGCCGCGCCGCATGATGGGTCGAGGATACACAAGGCGCGTCGCGGCTGAATGACGCGGTGTGTACGTGACGATGTCGCGTCGTCGGTCTTCTGACAGCTGCGCCTCACGTGAGGCAGGCGTATACCGGCCGCTCCACTTTCAAGGAGACGCTCCCATGAAGATCTATGGCAACCCGATGAGCACCTGTACCAGGAAGGTGCTGACCGTCCTCGCCGAGAAGCAGGCGAAGTTCGAGCTCGTGAACGTCGACCTCGGCACCGGCGGCCACAAGAAGCCCGAGTTCATGGCGCTCCAGCCGTTCGGCCAGGTCCCCGTGATGCAGGACGGCGACTTCACGCTGTACGAGTCGCGCGCGATCATCCGCTACCTCGACGAGACCCTCCCCGGCCAGGCGCTCACGCCGAAGAACGCCAAGGGGCGCGCCGTGATGGAGCAGTGGATCAGCGTCGAGACGTCGAACTTCACGCCGCACGCGATGACGTACATCTACCAGTACGTCTTCGCGCCGATGCGCGGCGGGCAGCCGGACATGGCGAAGATCGAGGCGGCGAAGCCCAAGCTCGAGACCTGTCTCGCGATCATGGACAAGCAGCTCGCCAAGACGCCGCACATCGCCGGCGAGCAGTTCTCGCTCGCCGACGTCTGTTACATGCCGTACGTCGAGTACGTGATGGGGACGCCGGGCAAGGACGTCTTCAGCCCGCACGCGAACGTCGGCGCGTGGTGGAAGCGCGTGAGCGAGCGCGCTTCGTGGAAGACGGCGAGCGGGAAGTAGAGGACGGCGCGTCCGGCCCATAGGGTGAACCGCGCGCCCGGCGCATAGGGGAACCCCGCGCCCGGCCCGTACGAGAACCCCACCCCCAGCCCCTCCCCGCGAGCGAGGAGGGGAGTCCGAGGCGAGTGAGTCACGCTCCCTCCGCCTCGCCTGCGGGGCGGGGGGCCGGGGGGGTGGGGTTGGCTCGTTCCTCGGTAAGTGCTCGCAGTACATCACGACCGGCACGCCGGTAGCGTTCGTCGCGTCGCGCGTTTCCGTCTTCCCGAGCGAGACGGCGCTGGTACCTTTCGACGGTGAGTTACTTCGCTCCGCTCTCGCCGGAGGCTGCGCGGCAGCTGCTCGGCGAGGTGGTCAAGAGCTTCCCGTTCGCGACCGCGGTCCTCGATCGCGAGATGCGCTACCTCGCCTACAACCGCAGCTGGCTCTCCTCGCACGGCATCCCGGAAGACCGCGCCATCGTCGGCCTGCGCCACTACGACGTCTCGCCGGAGATCCGCGACGAGTGGCGCCAGGTTCATCAGCGCTGCCTCGCGGGGGCGACCGAGCGTCGTGACGACGACGTGTACGAGCAAGTCAACGGGCGGCGCGTGCATCACCGCTGGGTCGTCGCGCCGTGGCGCGAGAGCGACGGTGCGGTCGGCGGCATCATCATCTACGTCGAGAACATCACCGACCAGGTGGAGACGACGCGGAACCTGGCGGAGCGCGAGGGGCTCATCCGCACGCTGTTCGAGCAGTGTCCGATAGGGCTCAACCTGTGCCGCATGGACGGCCTCTGGATCGAGTCGAACCCGGCGTTCCTCGAGATCATCGGGTACTCGCGGGAGGAGGCCGACGGCGGCCTCACGTACTGGCAGCTCACGCCGCGCAAGTACGACGCCGCCGAAGCCGTGCAGCTCGAGAGCCTGAAGACGACGCGGCGCTACGGGCCCTACGACAAAGAGTTCGTGCGCAAGGACGGGCGGCTCGTGCCGGTGCGGCTCAACGGGTTCATCGTCGAGCACGACGGCATGCCGTGCATCTGGTCGCTCATCGAGGACCTGACCGAGCAGCGCGCGCTGGAGACGCGCGTGGAGGAGGAGCGGCTGAAGGCCATCCACGCCTCGCGGCTCGCGGTGGTCGGCGAGATGGCCGCCGGCGTCGCGCACGAGCTGAACAACCCGCTCGCGATCATCAGCGGGTACGCGTTCACGCTCCGCAGCGCGATCGCGCGGGGGGACGAGGCCGAGATCAAGGAGGCGCTCGCCGCGATCGACGAGGCGACCGAGCGCGCGGGGACGATCGTCAAGGGGCTGCGCAAGTTCTCGCGGCAGAAGCTGGGCCACGCGCCGACCGACCTCGTCGCCACCTCGTCGCTCGTCGCCGACGCGGTCAACCTGTGTCGCTCCCGCCTCCTCGGGACCGGCGTGCGCATCGAGAGCGACGTCCGCACGACGGCTCAGATCGTGGGCAACGGGCTCGAGCTCTCGCAGGTGTTCGTGAACCTGCTCAACAACGCGCTCGACGCCGTGGCCGCGGCCGAGAACAAGTGGGTCCGCATCGTGGCGAAAGAGGGGCAAGGGCCGTCGTCGGTGACGATCGCCGTCGAGGACTCGGGGCCGCGCATTCCGCCCGACGTCGCCGATCAGATCTTCCGCCCGTTCTTCACGACCAAGACGGTCGGCGAGGGGACGGGCCTCGGGCTCAGCATCAGCCGGAGCATCATCGAGGGGCACGGCGTCACGCTCACGCTCGACGCGGACGCCCCCTGCACGCGCTTCGTCGTCCACCTGCAAAAGGCACCATGAGTCAGACGATCGTTTGCGTGGACGACGAGGCGGGCATCTGCGGCGTTCTTCGCGCCGTGCTGCGCGAGACGGGTGCGACCGTCGAGACGTTCACCGACCCGCAGGCCGCGCTCGCGTTCCTGCAAAGCCACGACGTCGCGCTCGTCGTGTGCGACTACCGCATGCCGACGATGAGCGGCCTCGACGTGCTCGAGCGACTCCCGAAGCCGGTGCCGTTCCTGATGATGTCGGGCGACCTCGAGATCGAGCTGTTCAGCGGGGTGAAGGGGGTGACCGGGGTGGTGGCGAAGCCGTTCTCGGCGGGGAAGTTGATCGAGAGGGCGAAGGGGTATTTGGGGGAGGGGTAGCGTCAGCTGCCGCGATCGAAGTGGACGTTCACTGGGTTGCGGTTTAGGTCGATGCCGCTGACGGCGCCGTCCATCGTCGTTGCGGTGACCTGCATGTCGAACGAGGAGCCGCCGAGCGCGCCGTTGGGTTCCCAGAAGCAGTGGGTCGCGTCGCAGGTGCAGATGCTGGACGCGCAGATCACGGCCTTCCCGCAGGGGGACATTTCCGCCGTCGGTGGGGGGGGGTAGAACGCGTCGGGATCGGTCGGCGCGGGGTAGAGCGGCAGACGAGCGCGAAGAGGGGCGCGAGCGCGCGGCGCATCGTTGGGACCGTAGACCGTTTCGCGGGGCGCGTCTCTTTCCGCTCGGGGGCGCAGAGGGGCATCGGGCTCGCGTGGGACTCGATCCTCGGCGTCGAGCGGAGCACCGAGGCCGGTGATCGGAACATCGACGCCGATGATCGGAACACCGAGGCCGATGATCGGAACACCGAGGCTGGTGATCGGAACACCGAGGCCGATGATCGGAACACCGAGGCTGGTGATCGGAACACCGAGGCTGGTGATCGGAACACCGACGCCGATGATCGGCCCACCGAGGCCGGTGATCGGAAGACCGTCCCTGCCGTGCCGGGCTCGTCCACGCCCGCCCCTCTCGGCGTCCGACCAGTGCGCTACGGCTGCTTCTCCTGCTCGTACGCCGCCGCCATCCGCCGCGTCAGCGCCGCCATCTCTGCGCGCAGGCTCGCCGGCTCGAGCACGACCGCGTGCTCACCGAAGCCCAGCACCCAGTTCGTAACGTCGATTGTCCCGCGCGCGATCACGGTGACGATCACCCGCCCGTCTGCATACTCTTCGACCCGCTGATTGCGCGTCCACTGATGGCGCGTCGCGTACCGCGCCATCTTCGCGGAGAACTCGACCCGCACTGCGGTCTCGGGGCCGTCGAACAGGCCCAGCGACCCTCCGTACCGGGCGCGCGCGTCCCATCCGTCCGGCACTTCGAACGACTCGCCGCGCTTCCATTCGCCGTCGTTCAGCTTGTCGAGGCCGAAGAGGCGCACCGCCTTGTGGTGGTGGCTGTACCCGGCGACGTAGAGGCCGTTTCTCCAGAAGAGGAGCGTGTACGGCTCGAAGTCGAACTCCCGCTCCCCCGCAGGTCCCGAGCCTTGCAGGGTGACCCGCTCGCCGCGCGTGAGCCCCGTGACGAGCCCGTCGACCACGTCGGTTCGATCGAGCTTCACCCACGGCGCGTCCTCGACGAGCACGATCTTCCCCTCGAGGCGACGCAGCTCCGCGAACGCCTTCGGCGCGAGCGACGACTCCAGCAACTCGACCACTTCGTCGAAGGCTTCCTTGATGCTCGTCCCTTCGAGGAACGCCAGCGTCTCGCGCGCGACCGCGACCGCGACCACGTGCGCCGTCGAGAGCTTCGCGGTCTTGTCGCCCTTCGCCGCCGCAATCCGGTAGCGAATGTGGCGCCCCTCCCGCTCCTCCTCCACGGCCTCGCCCATCGCCTCGAGCGCCGCCACCGTGCGCATCGCCGTGTGACGGCTGCACGCGCATCGCTCGCGAATCTCGTCGAGCGTTCCACCGTGCGTCGATGCCAGTAGCTTGCGCGCTTCGAGGATGCGCTGCGCAGGAGCGAAGCGGATGCCGCTGGGCCGTTGACGCGCCGTCTTCTTCTTCGCTGCTCGCAAACGCCGCGACTTCGTCGCTGCTGGCTTCGTCTTCATGGCTGCGACGTGTAGCAAACCCGGCACAGCTCGCGACGGACGATCCGCGGGAAATCGAGCCCGATTCTGCGCATTCGCTGAAAGCGTGCACGCCGCGCGGCGAATCCTGCGGTTCGGCGCTGTCGCCAGATTTGCGACACGTGGCCATTACCGTTCGGGTCATCGGGGAAACGGAAGGCAATCCCGCCGACCCCCCGATCAGGAGTCGATCCCATGTCCGCTCATCCCAAGAAATCCGTTCCCGATTCACACACCGTCGCCACCGCCACCGATTCGTCCACCAACGTTCACCAAGGAGCTGTCGTCATGAAGAAGCCGTCGAAGAAGTCCGTTGCCGCATCCACGTCCAGCGTCTCGTCCGCCCACGTTCACGAAGAAGAGAGTGTCGTCATGAAGAAGCCGTCGAAGAAGTCCGTTGCCACGTCCACCGCGTCGTCCACCCAGGTTCATGCAGAAGGAAGTGTCGTCATGAAAGAGCCCTCCACGAATGCCATCGCCTCGACCACCAACGCCGCCGCCGCGCAGCCTCCCGGCGTGGTCGAGCCGATCCCGACGGCGCTCGCTCCCACGCCTCCAAGCTCGTACGTTCCGGTCGCGGTGCCACGCGGGTCTCGCCCGCAGAGGTCCCAAATCAATCTGGCGCTGAAGGTCGCCACCGAGGTGCGAGCCAGCTCTGACTACCTGCAGCAGTTTGGCAATTCCGCGCCGAATCCCGTGAGCGTGGCCGACGCGCTCACGCTCGCGAGCGGCTGGAGCGACTCGCTCCAGAACGCGACGGCCTGGTACGAATACGTGAAGCAGCAGGAGTACCTCGCCTGGAAACAGGCGCTCGCGATCGTGTCGCCGCTTCGAGTGCCCTTCGAGTTCCGCCTCGTGAGGGACGCCTCGGTGGTGGAGGACTATCCGTCGCTGAATGCGTTCTTTGCCGTGGCGAGGGCTGCCGCAAGGAAGGCGGTCGCGACGAAGAAGAAGGACAAAGAGAATGCGGCGAAGGCGGCGAGCGCCGCGCCGACGTCGACTCCGCTCGCCGAGCCGACGTCGACTCCGCCCGCCGCTCCCGTCTCGAAGCTCCTCAACTGAGAAGCCCCTTCGTCCGCTGCGCTCCCCTCTTCCCTCGTGGAAGAGGGGGCGTGCGGCCCGCGCCGCTTCCCAGCGGGGTACGGCTCGCGGTCCACCTCGCGCCCCCGCTTGCGCACGACGCGCACCTCGCGTGCACGACTCCCCCTGTGCACCCCCTTCACAACCAGGCCCACTCTCCCTCGCTCCCCCGCGCATTTCCCTCGTTTCCTCGCCTCCCGTGCCCCGGTATGCCCCGTGCTCTCCACTCCCCCCCATGCGCCCCGAGTACGACTCCTCCCCCTGGTTCCGCCCGTACCGCGCTCCCGATTCTCCAGTCGATCCCGAAGCGCCCACGCAGCGCGCGTCGAACGTCCCGATGCAGCTCTCCCCGACGCGCACGCTCGACGAGCTCGAAGCGTTCCTTCGCGCGCGCCTGCTGCGGCTCGAGATCACGCTCGGCGCGGACGGCGCAGAGATCGTCGCCGACGGTCTGTCGCTGCGCGCGCTCCTCGCCGAGGCGAGCGAGCACGCGCGCTCCGCGACCGAGCCCCCATCATGCGAGCGCGATCTCGCCGAGACGCTGCGCGGCGTCTACGCCTGGGTCTACGGCGCGCTCGACGCCGTCTTCCTCGGCGAGTACGTGCGTCCGCTCCCCAAGCGCCTGATCAACGATCTGACCGACCACGGCTCGGTCGCGTCGATGCGCTCGCTCCTCGATCCGGCGCGCGCTTCGCTCGAGCCGACGCTCCGCCGCGTGGTTCGCGCGTGCATCCGTCTCTCGCGCTCGCGCGGGTGAAGCGCGCACCTCGCGAACGTCGTCGACCGTTGGTACCCTGGTCGCGTGCGCCACACGCGCTCCTCCCTCGCGTGCTTCGCGCTCGTGTGCGCGACGGCGTGCTCGCGCCCGGCGAGCGTGTCGCCCGCGCCCGAGCCGAGCGTCACGTCGTCGCCGCCCGACGCAGCTCCGCCGGTCGTCTTCGCGCGTGACGCCGCGCCCGACGAGCCGCCGCCCGGGAGGAGTCGATCACGCTCGCGCGGGCGGCCCTTGGTCGTGAAGACCTCGAGCGTCCGTACGTCGAGCGCTTCCTCTCGGCGCCGACGGGCGAAGAGAAAGCCGCCGCCGCGCGCACGCTGGGCGCCATCGGTACCCCGCGTGCGCTCGCTGCACTCTGCACGGAGATGCGCACCCCGCTGCGCCAGGGGGACCCGCACGTGATCGTCCGCTCCGTGCGCCTCGATCTGATCGACGCGCTCCGCTACGACCTCCCCGAGGACATGCGCCTGCTCCCGGCGGGCGCGCCGAGCGAAGCGTTCTACGACGCGGTCGAAGCGTTCTGCCGCGACCGCTTCGGCACGACGTGGAGCGCGTCGCGCCCCCCCTTCTTCGTCGAGCAAGGGGGCCCGATGCCGCGAACGCCCACGGCGCACTAGGCTCGGCTACGATCGGTGGCCACACGCGCTTCCACGCGCGAGGAGGTCCGCGTGACCCATCTCCCGTCCCTTGCCCCGCTTCTGCTCGTCGCGTTCGTCGCCTGCAGCTCCAGCAGCGGGAGCGGCCCTGTGATCCTCGGCGACGGCGGCAGCGGCTCCGGAAGCAGCGGCTCCGGAAGCAGCGGCTCCGGAAGCAGCGGCTCCGGAAGCAGCGGCTCTGGCAGCGGCGGCTCTGGCAGCGGCAGCTCTGGCTCGGGTAGCGGCAGCTCCGGCTCGGGCAGCGGCAGCTCCGGCTCGGGGAGCGGCAGCTCCGGCTCGGGGAGCGGCAGCTCGGGGAGCTCCAGCGGGGGAGGCGACGACGGCGGGACCAGCGCGGAGAACGCGTGGCTCGTTCCGATGAACGCGGCGCGCTCCACGGTCGGCGAGAGCCCGATGCACTGGGACCCGATCGCCGCGGCCGTCGCGCAGGCGTGGGCCAACCAGTGCAGCTTCGGCCACAACCCCAACGCCGGCTCCGACTACGACGGCATGGGGGGCTCGGGCGGCCTCGGCGAGAACGTCGCCGCGGGCGAGCCCACCGAGTCGGTCTCTGCGGCCGTCGCCAGCTGGGTCGCCGAAGGGTCGAGCTACGACCACGCGACCAACACGTGCGCGGCGGGCGCCGTGTGCGGGCACTACACGCAGATCGTCTGGGCGACGACGACCGCCGCGGGATGCGCGCAGGCGACCTGCACGACCAACTCCCCCTTCGGCAGCGGGCAGTGGCAGATGAGCGTCTGCGACTTCAACCCGCCGGGGAACTACGTCGGGCAGTCGCCGTACTGAGGACGCCCGAGCGTCCTTGGATTCTTCGCGGCGCAAGGCGCCGCTCTGAATGACGACGAAGAGGTCGATGGCGGTCGGCGGGGCGTCCCTTCCGCCCGTCATTCCGAGGCCGTCTGCGGCCGAAGAATCCAAGTAGGCGCGAGCTCCGCACGTCGCTGCTACGTTGCCGCCCGCCATGACGACGACCACTGCCCGCGAGGAGTACGTCACCGACGTCCCCTACATGCGGAGCTTCGCGAGCGATCTGAGCCCCGTGCAGCTGCGCCTCGTGACCGCGCTGAACGGCTTCGCCCCGCCGCAGGGCGACTCGTTCGACTACTGCGAGCTGGGGAGCGCGCACGGCGACACGGTCGCCACGCTCGCCGCCTCGTTTCCGCGCGCCCGCTTCCTCGGCGTCGACATCAACCCCGAGCACATCGCCGCCGCCGAGCGCCTCGCCTTCGAAGGGGGGCTCGAGAACATGCGCTTCCTCGAGCGCGACTTCTCCGCCCTGCTGCGCGACGATCTCCCCGACTTCGACTTCATCACCGCCCACGGTGTGCTCAGCTGGGTCGGCCCCGCGACGCGCAAGGCGATCTTCGACTTCGCCGCCGCCAAGCTGAAGCCCGGGGGCCTCCTCTACGTCGGCTACAACGCGCTGCCCGGCTGGGCCGCGGTCGAGCCGCTCCGCCAGCTCCTCATCGATCGCGGCGCCGCCGTGAAGGGGAACAGCCTCGATCGCGCCCGCGAAGGGGTCGCGCTCGCCAAGATGCTCCGCGACGCCGGCGCCGTGTACTTCGCCGACAACCCCGCCGCGCGCGACATGCTCGGCAAGATGGAGCAGATCGGCCTCTCGTACGTCGTGCACGAGTACCTGAACGTGCACTGGGTGCCGATGTACTTCACCCAGGTCGCCACCGAGGCCGCCGCGAGCGACATGTACTTCGCGGGTCAGCTCCCGCTCCACCTCAACTTCCGCGACCTCGCCATCCCCGCGTCGCTGGCGACGCTCTTCCAAGGCGTCACCGATCGCGTCACGTTCGAGAGCCTGAAGGACTACGCCATCAACACGTTCTTCCGGCGCGACGTGTTCATCAAGGGGAGGGTCCCGCGGGACGAGGCGGCGGCGAATGCGTACATCGACTCCACGCCGTTCGGGACGCTGATCGGCGAGGGGGCCCTCGCGCGCGACGTCCGCCTCCCGCATCACACGCTGCACTTCGTCGGCGCGATCTTCGACGCGCTGCTCCCCGCCCTCGCCGCCGGCGCGACCACGCTGGAAGAGCTCGCGCGCCTGCCGTCGCTCTCGGCGTTCGGTCCCGCGCGCCTGCGCGACGCGGTCGTCCGCCTCGCCCTCGCCGGCCAGGTCTCCCCCACGGTCCAGCGCACGCGCGCCGCGCCGGCACCGGAGGGGCGCTTTCGCGTCGTGTCTCCGTTCAATCGCACGTTGCTCCGCGAGCGTCTCACGAGCGAGCACCCGATCGTCTTGGCGTCGTCGGTCGCCGGTACGGGCGTCTCGGTCACGATGCTCGAGGGGGTTCTCCTACGTCTCCTCACCGAGATTCCGGAAGCGGAGTGGACCACGTGGATCGCCGCCTTCAGCGAGAAGCAGCCGTTCCGCCTGCGGGTGGGAGAACGCGCCGTGGAGACCGACGAGGAGCGGATGAGCGTCCTGCTCGAGCAGATCGCGCCGTTCCGCGCCAAGCGGCTGCCGCGGCTCATCGAGCTCGGGTTAGTCGAGCCAGAGTTGCGGAAGAGTTGAAGAACAGCCGCGCCCCGTTCAGAGTAGGAGCGTGCGGATCCTTCGCTTCGTGCTCGTGGGGAGCCTTGCTCTCGGTGCGGCGGCCTGCGGGCTCGACGCCAACGGCCTCGGTGGTGACGACGACGGCGGCGTCGAGCTGACCGAAGCCGGCCCCGCGTTCGACGGCACCGTGCCGAACCAGGACGCGAGCGGCGTCGTGGACGGAACCACGAACGTCGATACGTCGCCCGCGGGCGACGATGCGTCGGGAGACGACGTGGTCACCTCGGAAGACGGCGGCGCCCACGACGCCGCGGACGCGACCGTCGATGGCGGCGACGCGGCCGAAGGGACCGACGCCTCCGACGCCAGCGTTGGGCTCGACGCCAGCGACGCCAGCGACGCCAGTGACGCCAGCGTTGGGCTCGATGCGAGCGACGCCAGCGACGCCGCCGAGATCGCCGACGCCGCCGATGCGTCGGACGCCGCCGACGCCTGCGGTCCCGTGGAGATCTGCAACAACGGCATCGACGACAACTGCAACAGCCTCGTCGACTGCGCCGACCCCGAGTGCACCCCCGGCTGGACGTGCACCGCCGCCGCGGTCCCCAGCGGATGGGTGGTCGTCGAGTACTCCGAGACGACGCAGCCCACGTGCACGACCGGCTACGGCGAGCAGTTCGACGCGGTCCAGGGGCCCGACGCAGGCCCCGCCTCGTGCAGCTGCGGCTGCAACATCACGACCCACGGCTCCTGCGAGGAAGGGACGTTCCAGGTCACGACCAACGAGCTGTCGATCGGCTGCGGGCTCGTCGGCGTGACGGGCGTGGCCGACGGAGGCGCGTGCCTTCCCACGAGCCCGCAGTACGCACCGGCGAACGGCGCCGAGATGAAGGTCGCCGAGGTCCCCTACGCCCCTGGCGTCTGCACCGGCGTCGCGCCGCCGCCGACCCTCCCCCCCGTGACGTACGCGGCCCAGGGGAGAGTCTGCAAGGACACGAACGGCGCGGGAGCAGGCTGCGCGAACAGCGGCGCCTGTGTCCCCGCCGCCACCGGCTTCAGCCTCTGCATCACGCCGTCGGCGGCGCCCGCCGTGCAGGCGTGCCCGGCCGGCTTCACCAATCCGTTCACCGTCGGCAACGGCGTCAACGACGGACGCGGCTGCACCGCGTGCACGTGCACCGGGCCGACGGCGACGTGCGCGAGCGCGGAGCTCACGCTCTTCACGACCTCGAACTGCTCCGGCACGGGCGAGTCCGTTCCCGCCGACGACACCTGCACGACCTTCCCGGGGCCGACCGGTAGCTTCGGCAGCGGGCCGAACTACGTCGCGTACGAGTACACCGCACAGGTACAGAACGAAGCGTGCACGCCTTCGCCCGTCGCACCCACCGACGGCGGCGTCACGCTGAAGGGGACTCGTTCGGTCTGCTGCCAGTAGGCGCGGAAGCACTAGACACGCCGCGTGCGTGCGTCCAAGAATCGTGGGTGCCCTTTCCTCTTCGCACCCCTCTCTCGGCTTCGCGCGCCCCGAGCGGCTCCGCTACGACGGTCCGTCTCGCGAGCCTGGCCTTCGTGGGCCTCGCCGGCGCCGTCGGCGCGTGCACGAGCATCGTGGAGCCGGTCGACATCGAGCGTCCGTGGATGCTCGCGAACCTCCCGAGCAACGACCCGATCGATCCACGGTGCGACTCGCGCGGCGCATCCGACGGCGACCACGACGGGCTCGCCGACGGCTGCGAGGACGCGCTGGCGCAGCGCTTCGCGCCCATCGTGATCCACTCCACTGACGAATCGAACTTCCCCACGAACGTCGACGTCTTCCTCCGCGAGACCTCGCTCGCGTTCCATGACGAGTCGTGCGGCCGCGCGAAGGACACGGTCATCGAGCGCGCGCCCACCGAGGCGGATCTCACGCAACGCGCGGCCGACGTGCGCTGCGGCGGCGATCGCGTCGCGTCGGCCGGCTCGCGCAGCCGCGGGAAGCACGAGACCTTCTTCCTCGCCGACGTACCGCGAGAGGACCGACGCGGGAGCGCCGACTCTCGCGACTGGACTACGTACGTCCACGCCTACCCCAACGTCCTCGGCGGCGTGACGCTCCAGTACTGGCGCTTCTACGCCTACAACGACGCGTTCAACAATCACGGCGGCGACTGGGAGGGGATCCACGTCGTGCTCGACCCTCACGCGTCGGTCGCGAGCGTACGGCTCCTCCAGCACGGCAGCTCCGACGACCTCGCCCCTCCGCGACTCGAGTGGTTCGGCTCGCACGTCATCGTCTACTCCGAAGGGGGGGGCCACGCGTCGCGCGCCAGCGGCGCCGGCATCGTCGCGCGCCACTGCGACCTCGAACCGTGCGTCGTCAGCCTCGAGGACCGCGGCAGCTACGTCTGGCAAGAGACGTGGCGCGGGGGGCGCGTCCGCTGGCCCGACGGGAGAGCGACGGAAGGCGGAGGCCTGGTGAACATGGGAGAGAAGAGCGCGCCGTTGAACGGCCAGCTCTTCGTCCAGTACTCGGGTCTCTGGGGGAGCCCGGGCGCGTTCTACTGGAGCTCGGGCTATTGGGGGCCGTCCTACAACGAGACGAGCATGCGGGGGGACGGCTTCCTCACGTCGTGGTGTGCGGGCATGGCCGGCGCGCTCGATCGACATCGCGAGTGCTGGCCCGCGGGCACCGAGCCGTGAGTCGCGCGCGTCTGCGTGGCGCACTGCGCAACGTTCGCTCCGCGACGAAAGAGCGCTTTTCCTCGCGCGCGCTCATTCGCGCACCTCGTGCGACGCGCGTGAATGTGACCGAGCCCTGACGGTCCTGCTTACCCGGCTGAGTTACAAAAAAAGCCACAGTGGCCGCAGAGCAGATCCCCCACACGAATTGGTTCGACGAGAGCGCGGCCCCGGCGCCCCGAGCCACGTCGCCCTCCACGCGCCCCGAGCGCCCGGCGAACTACGCGCGCAATCTGTTCCACCTCGCGTCGGCGGCGGTCGCGCTTTCCGCGGTCGTGTTCCTCCCGTCGCGCGCGTGGCTCATCGCCGTCCCCGGGGGCTTCGCGCTGTACGCGTGGAGCATGGAGCTCGGCCGCCGCTTCAGCCCCAAGCTGAACGAGCGCCTGATGCGCCTCTACGGCCCCGTCGCGCACCCGCACGAGTGGTACCGCGTGAACTCGGCGACCTGGTACGCGAGCGCGCTCTTCTTGCTCACGCTGTTCGCCACGGTGCCGGCGATGATGACCGCGGTGGTCGTCCTCGGCATCGCCGATCCCATCGCCGCCTTCGTCGGTCGCAAGTGGGGGACGCGCGTGCTCCGCACCGGTCGCTCGCTGGAAGGGACGCTGGCGTTCTTCGCGAGCGCGACCGTCGCGGCGGGCGTCGTCCTCACGATCATCCACGCCGGGACACCGGGCGCCGTCGCTCTGCTCGCCCTGGCGGTGGGCGCCGTGGGTGCCGTCGTGGAGCTCTTCTCCACGAACCTCGACGACAACTTCACGATCCCGATCGCCGTCGGCGTCGTCGCCACGTTCGCGACGCCGTTCCTCGTCTGAGCGATCGCCCCGCTCGGGTCAGTTCTTCACGGCGAACTTCGCGCCGTCCCACGCGTAGCGCAGGCTGTCGATTCCGCCCCAAGGCAGGAGCAGCGGCTCGACCGAGCCCCCCGGCTGGTCCTGCCCCCACGGGTACGTCCGCTTCGTCCACCCGCGCGCGATCCCGGGGCGCACGTCGATCTCGAACGTCTTGTGATCGTCCGCGGGCACGAACTGCACGAGCCCCTGCACCCGCTTGTGGTGCTGCTCGCGCGAGGTCTCGATGGAGAAGATGCGCGTGATGGAGTCGCTATCGACCTGGTAGATGAAGAGGTCGCCGGTCTCGACGGGCTCGCGGCTGCCGGCGGCGTTCACGTGGCGAACGCCCCGCACGACGAGCTCGGCCCCGCCGTCGCCGGTGAGGTCGCGCGCGCTCAGCTCCTTCACGTCCTCGTCGCGGGCGAACTGCGACATCGTGAGCGACGCGTACCCCGTCCCCCCCTTGAATCCGGGACCGAAGACCACGATGTCGCGCCCGAGCACCACCACCCGCTCCGGCCGCGCGTCGTCGCCCCCCGCGTTCACTTGCAGATCGAGCCGTGGCGTCGCGTCCGCCGCAACGTTGTGCTCGCGCTTGTAGAGGGCGAGCACGTCGGTCGATAGATCGCGCCCCTTGGTCACCGCCGGCGTCGCGGGCTCCTCGGCGCGCGCCTGGGCCAGCGTCGACGCGTACGTCTCGCGCGGAGCGGGCGCTCCCGGCGCGCCCGGCGCCGGCTGCTGCGCGACATCCTTCACCTTGGCGAACTTGGCGCCGTCGAACCTGTAGACCTGCGATTTGACCGCGCCCCACGGGAGCAGCACCGGCTCGACGTCGGTGATCGTCGGTTCCCGGTACGTGGTCGCGTCCCATCCCGTCGCCGTATCCGTCGCGATCTCGATGTCGTGCCCCGCGACGTGCACCGCGTCGTCCACGTGGTTCTGCCCGGACGCGACCGAGATCTCGTGCGCGAACGTCGTCTGCGGCTCGTCGCTCGCGGGGAGGATGCTCCACACCTCGAACCAGCGCCGCTTGCTCCCCTCGATGTCGAAGCGGCGCTGTACGACGAGGTCCTCCTTGGCGCGGCCGGTGATCGGACGCGCGTCGAGGCTGAGCAGCTCGGCGCCGAGGTCGCGGAAGAAGAACTGATTGCCGCCGCGGTAGTGGGGGCCGCAGATGGTGATGTACTGATCGAAGACGGTGACCCGCTCTTTCATCGCGTCGCCCGCGACGTCGGCGATGAGATCGAACTTCGGCGTCGCCCCCAGGAGCCCCTTCGGAACGAGGAGCCCTTCGATCATCGCCTCCTCGGCCTCGGTCGGGATCGACGGAAGGTCGGACGGGTGCTGCACGTCGCCGTCGCCCGACGCGAGGATCCCGCGGACGCTGTTCCCTCCGTCGGAGTCGATGTACCGCACCGCGCCCCGCAGCCCGACGCGGGTCGTGTGCCCCTCGGGGAACGCGCTCCACGGGATCGACACCTCGAACGAGTAGCCCCCCGTCGCCGGAGCCTCGACGATCTTCGCGCCCGGCACGTCGCGCCCGCGACGCGCTCCCGACGCGAACCGCACGACCCCCTCGCTCTGCCCCGGCTCGCCCGCGAAGAGCGCGACGTCGTACGCCGCGAGCGCGCCGCCGCTGCCGACGGGGAAGGCGATCGTGAGCACCGCGTGGTCCTCGGTATCCGCGAAGCGCGACGAGCGGACGAACCCCGCGTCGCCCACCTCGGCGCCGACGTACACGTGATTGTCGTCGTACTGAAGCGCGACGGCGAACGACGTCTTGCTGGTGTCCCCTTTCACGACGCGCTTGGCGGCCGAGCGCGCGGGCCACTCGCGCAAGGAGCCGTCCATCTTCACCGGCGAGTCCTTGTCCACGTGCTCGAACCGCAGCGACATCGCCGCGGCGACGTCGGCGGCCGAGCGATTCCGCCCGCCGCCGAGCGACGTGAGCCCCCCCTGCGCGAGCGCCGCGTCCCCGATCGAGACACCGTCGCCCGGCGTGCCATCCGAGGACGAAGCGTTCGCGGCGCTGGCCGCCGGCTTCGAGGTTCCCCCGCCGCAGGCGACGAGCGCGATGCTCGCGAGAGCGAGAGCTCCGCGAACCCTCACCCCCGGCCCCTCTCCCACGAGGGGAGAGGGGAGGCGAGAGCGTGTGGCTACCCCTCTCCCCTTGCGGGAGAGGGGGCTGGTGGGTGAGGGTTCGCGCGACGACATCGTCGCTCTCTATAGTTCATCGCGCCGTCATCGTCCGCTGCGGCGCGTGGGCGGGAGCTCCTCTTTGACCACCAGCCGCTGGAAAAATTTGAACAGCTCGATCACCGGGATGATCGAGGCGGAAAGAAGCAGCATCACCTCCCACTCGAACGCCGTCATCTCGTACGTGCGGAAGATCGGTCGCAGGCTCGGGACGAGGATTGCGACCATGTGGATGGCGGCGCTCACGAAGACGGCGAGCACCAGCGGCCTCGACACGAGCGGGCGAATCGTCAGCATCGACTCGCTCGGCGACCGGCAGTTGAAGGCGTGGAAGAGCGGGCTCAAGGCCAGGAGCGAGAACGCCAGCGCGCGCCCATGGTGAAGCGGGAAAGCGTCTACCGTGTCCCCCCACGGAATCAGGTAGCAGGCGAGCGCCGTCCCCCCCATCCACACGCCGACGCCGAGGATCCCGATCCACCCCTTGGTCCCCACGAGCCCCGACGTCTTCTCGCGCGGCGGCTCCTGCATCTGCGTCGGGTCCGGCGGATCGATGCCGAGCGCGAGCGCCGGCAGGCCGTTCGTGACGAGGTTGATCCAGAGGATCATGAGCGGCGTGAGCGGCGGCAAGCCGGGGACGAACGACGCGGCGAACACGGTGAAGAGGAGTCCGGCGTTCGACGACAACAGGAAGAAGATGAACTTCTGGATGTTGCGCCAGATGGCGCGCCCCTCGCGCACGGCATCGACGATCGTGGCGAAGTTGTCGTCGGCCAGGACCATGTCGGCCGCTTGCCGCGCCACGTCCGTACCGTCCTTGCCCATCGCCACGCCGATGTGCGCCTCGCGCAGCGCCGGCGCGTCGTTCACCCCGTCGCCCGTCATCGCCACGATCTCTCCGGCGACCTTGAACGCGCGGACGATGCGCAGCTTCTGCTCGGCGGTCACGCGCGCGAAGACCCGGACGTGCGCGATCTTGGCCGCGAGGTCCGCGTCCGACATCGACTCGAGCTCGCCGCCGCTGAGCGCAATCGCCCCCTCCTCCCAGAGCCCGAGCTCCTTGGCGATGGCGACGGCCGTGAGCTTGTGGTCCCCCGTGATCATCACCGCGCGAACCTGCGCATCGGCGCACGCGCGCACCGCTTCCTTCACCCCCACGCGCGGCGGATCGATCATCCCAACGAGCCCGAGCAGCGTGAGGTGCTCCTCCAGCGCTTCGTCGGGATGGTCCTCGGTCTTCCCGTCGAAATGGCGGCGGGCCACGGCGAGCACGCGGAGCGCCTCGCTGCTCATGCGCTCCGCCTCGCCGATGATCCGCGCGCGCGAAGCGTCGTCCAGCGCGACCTCTCCGCCGGCCGTCGCCACCGTCGCGCACAGCGGGAGAAGCACGTCCGCGCTCCCCTTCGTGTGCACGACCTCGCGCCCGGCGGCGTCGAGCGTCACGATCGTCATCCGCTTACGGTCGCTGTCGAACGGGAGCTCCTTCACGACGCGCATGCTCGGCGCGATCGACTCGCGCGGCGCTCCCCCCTTCGCCGCCAGCGTGAGCAGCGCCGCTTCGGTCGGGTCGCCGGTGATCTTCCACTTGCCGTCGCCCAGCGGCTCGAGCGTCGCGTTGTTGCAGAGTGCCACCGTGGCGAATAGCTCGCTCAGCGGCGACGACGCGTCCGCGACCTTCTCGTCGTTCGACGCGCGAACGATGTCCCCCACCGGCGAGTACCCGGTCCCCGTCACGTGGAAGCGCTCGTCGCCGGCGAAGATCTCGCGCACCGTCATCTCGTTCTGCGTGAGCGTGCCGGTCTTGTCCGAGCAGATGACCGTCGCCGCGCCGAGCGTCTCGACGGCGGCGAGCTTGCGGATGATGGCGCCGCGCTTGGCCATCCGCTGCATGCCGAGAGCGAGCGTGATCGTCGTGATCGCCGGCAGCCCCTCGGGGATGGCCGCCACCGCGAGGCTCACGGCCTCGAGCAGCAGCTCGTGCCAGTGGCGGTCCCCCTTGATGCTCCCCCGGATGAACAGGAGCGCGGACAAGGCGAGGCACGACCACAGGATGCGCTTGCCGAAGTGATCGAGCTTCTCCTCGAGCGGTGTCTTGCGCTCCCCTGCGCCGCGAATCAGCTCGCTCAGCTTGCCGAGCTCCGTGTGCGGCCCCGTGGCCACGATGATCGCGCGCCCCTTACCGCGCACCACCGAGGTGCCCACGAAGAGCATCGTGGCCCGGTCGCCGAGCGGTGCGTCGTGCGCCAGCGCGGCGCGCGCGTCCTTCCCGGCCGGCATCGATTCGCCCGTCAGCGACGACTCCTCGACCGCGAGATCGATCGTCTGGAGCAGGCGCGCGTCCGCCGGCACCGCGTCGCCCGCTTCGATCTCGAGCAGGTCGCCCACGACCGCTTCCGCGGCGTCGATCGCCACCACGCGCCCGCCGCGCCGCACCCGCGCCCGCGTGCACTGCATCTTCTCCAGCGCGTCGAGCGCCTGCTCCGCGCGTTGCTCCTGGTAGTAACCGAGCATCGCGTTGAGCGCGACGATGAGCAGGATGGCGATCGCGTCGCCGAAGCGCACCAGCACCGGCTCGTCCGACCGCGAGGCGCCGTTGATGAGCGCGATGACCGCGGCCACCAGCAGCGTGAGCACGATGGGGTTCGCGAACTGGACGAAGAAGCGCTTCAGCGCGCTCGGCCTCGGCTGCGGCGGGAGCTCGTTGCGTCCCTCCTTCGCGAGCCTCGCGGCGGCCTCCGCGTCGGAGAGCCCCTCGGCCGGATCGGCGCCGCACCGCGCGAGTACCGAGTCGATGGCTTCGGCGTGGACGTGGAGCTTGGCCACGCTCGGAGTCATGGCCTTCGGATCAGGTCCCGCCGCCCCGGGCACGTCCGATCACCGCCCCGCTTTCTTCTGCTGCGTTTGCTGCTCGGCTTCCATCTCTTCGAGGGCCGCGGCCAGCTCGGCTTGATCCGCGTCGCTGGTCGACGCGGCCGGGGCGGGGGCTTCGACGCGTGCGTTCACCGGCGGGGCGGCCTTGGGCTCCTCGGGGGGGAGCATTCCCATCTTCCGTTTCAGCGCGATGAGATCGTCGTCGGTGCCGTGCGTCTTCTCCAGCTGCGCGAACTTCGAGGCGAGCACGTCGCCCGTGTACTCCTCGGCCAGCTCCGCGCCCGCTTCGGCCTCGGCCTCCAGGCGATCGATCTTCTCCGCCATCCGGTCGAACGTCTCGAACGCGCTCGTGTCTTTGAGCCCGCTCATCGTCTCCTGGATCGCGCGCTGCGCCTCGGCGCGCTTCTTCCGCGCGATGAGCACGTTCTTCTTCCGCTTCGCCTCTTCGATCTTGTCGTTGAGCGCGCGGAGCGTCCGCTTCAGGTTCTCGACGGCCGTCTTCTGCTTGGTCCACTGCTCCTGGTAGGTCGTGGCCAGCCCCTCGTGCTCGCGCTTGCGCGCCAGGGCCTCCTTCGCGAGCTCCTCGTTCCCGTTCTTCAGCGCCATCATCGCGCGCTGCTCCCACTCGCCCGCTTTCGCCTGCTCCTGCTCGAGCTGCTTGGCGAGCCGCTTCTCGTCGGCGATCGACGAGGCGACCTGTTTCTTGGCCTCGTTGAGCTGCGAATTCATCTCCAGCACGAGCTGGTTCAGCATCTTCTCGGGGTCCTCCGAGTGGCTGATCAGGTCGTTCAGGTTCGATTTGATGAGCTGCGCGAGTCGGCTGAAGATCCCCATCGTCCTTTTCTCTTCTTCTCTTCGACTGACTCAGGCGTTCTGTTTCGAGAGACTCGAGAGCACGGGCACTTGCTGCGCGAGCGTGAGATCGAACTCGTCGAGCGTCGCTTCCAGCTCGTTGAAGTCGAGGTTCTCCAGCTCCAGCGCGTTGCACAGGACGATGCGATCGTCCTCCAGCCCGAAGCTGGTGTGTACGAGCGTCTTGGCGTTCAGTCCGAGCAGCTTGCGAAAGAGCGCCGTCGCGTCCCCCTTCGGCACGTCGCCGATGTGCACCCGGAAGACGACCAGCGGCGCGTCCACCCGTACAGCGATGGGCGGCATGTTGTCCGCGCTCCGCACGAGGAACGTCCCCTCTTGCCCCTCTACCGCCTCGAACCGGCGATTCAGCCGTCCGAGGTAGGCCTCGATGTCCCGTACCGTCCGCATCGCGCGAGCCTAGCGCGTCTTTCATTCCACCGTCATCCTGAGGCGCCCCGCCGGTCGTCGTCGGGCGCCCCCCCGTCATCCGGGGGCGCGACGCGACGAAGGATCCCCCTGTCGACGCCTCGTGCTACGGTCTTTTCATCGCGAGAATGGCGGATTCGGGCTCGCTGGTTGGGACCGTGGTCGGGGGCCTGTACAAGGTGCGGCGCCTCATCGGCCAAGGCGGAATGGGCGAGGTCTACGCTGCGGACGGGAAAGCGGGCGACAAGGTCGCGCTGAAGGTCCTGCACGATCGCGCCGCGCAAGACCCCGATCTCGTTGCCCGCTTCCAGCGCGAGGCGTCGATCGCCGCCCGCATCAAGAGCCCCTACGTGGCCGCCATCCTGGGGGCGGGCAAGGACCGTAACGGGCGTCTGTGGATCGCGTTCGAACGGCTGGAAGGGGAGGGGCTCGACGAGCGTCTCCGCCGCGAGCAGTACCTGTCGTTCGGAGACGTCGCGCCGATCGTCGATGACGCGCTCCAGGGGCTCGACGCCGCGCACAAAGCGGGGGTGATCCACCGCGACATCAAGCCGGCGAACCTCTTCATCGAAAAGCGGAAGCTCACGGCGAAGCAGATCTCGCAGGACGCGCCCGAAGAGCGCACGCGCATCCTCGACTTCGGCGTCTCGAAGATGCGCTCGCGGCAGGGGAGGAAGAGCGAGCCGTCCCTGACGGCGTTCGATGCGACGCTGGGGTCGTTCGCGTACATGGCGCCGGAGCAGGTGCGCGGGAGCGCGCGCGTGGACGAGCGCGCCGACCTGTACGCGCTGGGGGCCGTGGCGTTCCGCGCGCTCACCGGGCGCCTC
>Ga0302157_10001376_pt1 | contig 29966 bp, 21 predicted proteins | sample I_Bog_N3_3_FD_193502 | JGI IMG/M metagenome (GOLD analysis project Ga0302157, IMG submission 193502) | Peat permafrost microbial communities from Stordalen Mire near Abisko, Sweden - I_Bog_N3_3 | ecosystem: Environmental > Terrestrial > Soil > Wetlands > Peat | place: Sweden: Abisko, Stordalen...
CCGCCCATGGGATCTTCCGGTGGTCGGGTCAGCGTGACTGCATGAGCCGGCCCGACCGATCAGAACAGACGGTCGGACGGCCGGTCAGACGGTGAGGAGGTCGCGGGCGCCGGTATCCGACGAGGGGTGCCGCAGCTTGGACATGGCCCGGGCCTCGATCTGACGGATCCGCTCGCGGGTGAGGTTGAAGTGCTCGCCAACCTCCTCGAGCGTCCGGGGCTCACCCCTGTCGAGACCGAATCGGAGGCGCAGGATCTCGCGCTCGCGCTCATCGAGCGGTGACAGCAGGCGACCGATCTCATCGGGCAGGAGCGACACTGCAGCCACCTCGAAGGGCGACTCGGCCGAACGGTCCTCCACCACGTCGCCCAGCTCGGCGTCACCGTCCTCCCGCAACGGCTCCGACAGCGACAGCGGTTCGGCCCGAAAGCGGAGGGCCTCGACCAGCTTGTCTTCCGGCATCTCGACTTCGGCACCCAGCTCGGCCAGGGTGGCCGGTCGGCCGTACTTCAACTCGAGACGGGCCTGGGCCTTCTGGACCCGGGCCAGCGTGTCACCGGCGTGGACGGGCAGGCGGATGGTGCGACCGGTATTGGCGATACCCCGGGTGATGGCCTGGCGGATCCACCAGGTGGCGTAGGTGGAGAACTTGAAGCCCTTGCGCCAGTCGAACTTCTCGACGGCGTGCATCAGGCCGAGGTTGCCCTCTTGGATGAGGTCGAGCAAGGGCAGGCCCGACGCCTGATACTTCTTGGCGATGGACACCACCAACCGGAGGTTGGACTGCACGAAGGTCTGCTGAGCATGCTCGCCCTGGAGGGTGGTGCGACGCAGCTCACGCTTCTTGGCCGGCGTCAGCCCCTTGGGGGAGGAGGCGAGCGTGGCATCCGACTCGCGCCCCGCCTCGATGGCCTGCGCCAGGCGGACCTCGTCATCCTTGGTGAGCAATGGGTACTGCCCGATGTCGGTCAGGTACAGCCGTACCAGATCCTCATCGTCTCGCTCGAGGCGCTCCTTTGCCAACGTCACAGTCCTTCGTTCTTCCCGCGTACGGGGGACGCCACTCAGTGGAGAGCAGGTCACCGGTCCCCCGGCGCTCGCTCCGACACTTCAAGGCGCTCTCGGGCGCAACTATCGCTGCGTTCGAAGTTTACCGGACGCGTCAAGCCCTCCGAGCGTCATCGGGCCTGGAAGGGCACAGACCGGCCGGTGGGCGCGGGACCGGAGTGGGGGGACCTAGGGGAACGGCACCAGGCCGGTGGTCACCGAACCGGCCACCACCAGTGATTCGAGGCGCTGCTGGGCGTCGTGCACTGCCGCCACATCGTGGGGACGGGCGACCAGCCGCTGCACCAAACGTTCGCCGGCGTGCCAGTCCTCCACCTCGTCGGCCAGCACCAGCCGGAGGGCCCGGATGACCGGCCCATCGGTGACGGCCGAGGTCGCCGCCAGATGTCGTCCGTAACTCACCACCAGGCGGGGCAGCACCACCCGGTAGAGGCCGGCCAGGCGGGGGAGCACACCCTGTGGTCCGGCCGCACTCCCGTCCTGCCCGTCGGATGCGAACGACGCACCATCGGCCGGGGCGTGGCCGGCCAGCGCCGCCAGCACGACACCGGCCGGCTCGGGGGGCCGGGTCAGGCCGTCGGGATCGACACCCGTCAACACCGGGAGGCGGTCGGCCCACAGCTGGGCGTGCCAGGCGTGTCGGGCGCTCTGGCCGTCGAGGAAGACCTGGACGGCCGGGAGCGCCATGTCCCCGACCCAGCTCCCCAACAGCTCGAAGAGTGCCTGTTCGATCCACCGGTAGCCGCCCAGCAGCGCCGCCCCGGTTCCGAGCGGCAGGGGTCCAGGCGTCGATCGATCGTCAGGGAGGATGCCGGCCGCCGGCCAGCCGGCCGGTGGGCCGACGGGCTCAGACACGGGTGGCTCCGGATCGGTACCGGTTGGTGATGGGCATGCGACGATCCTTCCCGAACGCCTTGGCCGAAATGCGGACCCCGGGCGGCATCTGCCGGCGTTTGTACTCCGCCCGGTCCACCAGCGCCACCACCTGTTCGACCGCCGCCCGGTCGAAGCCATCGGCGATCAGCTCCTCGGCCGAGCGGTCGCCCTCCACGTAGCCGGCGAGGACCGGGTCGAGGATCTCGTAGGGGGGCAGCGACTGGTCGTCCCGCTGATCAGGTCGGAGCTCGGCCGACGGCGCCTTGGTCAGCACCGGCTCGGGGATCAGTGGACGTCCGGCCCGGCGGTTCACATAGCGGCACAGCTCGTACACCAGAGTCTTCTCCACGTCCTTGATCACCGCGAACCCACCGGCGGAGTCGCCGTAGAGCGTGGAGTAGCCGGTGGCCATCTCCGACTTGTTGCCGGTGGTGAGAACGATCCACCCGTGTTGGTTGGACAGCGCCATCAGCAGCACACCCCGGACTCGGGACTGGAGGTTCTCGTCGGTGAGGCCAGAAGGCTCCGATCCCAGCAACGGCGCCAAGGTGGCGGCAAAGGCGTGGTGGGCGGGTTCGATGGGCACGGTGACAATGTCGATGCCCAGGTTGACGGCCAGGGCCACGGCGTCATCCACTGAGCCGGCACTGGAGTAGCGGCTGGGCATGGTGACTCCGTGGACGTGCTCCGGCCCGACGGCGTCGACGGCCACCGCCGCCACCAGCGACGAGTCGATCCCCCCGGACAGACCGATCACCGCGTCGGTGAAACCGTTCTTGGCCACGTAGTCGCGGGTTCCCAGCACCAGGGCCTCGTAGACCTCGGCGTCAGGGGCCAGCACCGGTACCGGGTGGGACACGGCGGTGGGGTCGTCCCCATCGGCTAGCGCCAGGTCAGGATCCGATGCTCCGCCCCCGGCCAGGTCCACCTGGAGATCGGCCACCAGCACCTCCTCGGCGAACTGGGCGGCCGATCCCAGCAGGGTGCCGTCGGCATCCACCAGCACCGAGCCACCATCGAAGACCAGCTCGTCCTGACCGCCGACCTGGTTGACGTAGAGGATGGCGCAGCCCGTCTCCGCCACCCGGTCGGCCAGGACTTCGAGGCGCTGGCCCCGACGACCCCGTGAGTAGGGCGAGGCATTCAGGTTCACCACCAGCCGGGCACCGGCCCGAACCTGGGCAGCCACCGGGCCGTCGGGGAACCAGAGGTCTTCGCAGATGGTGAGGCCGATCGGCACCCCGACCACCGGATGGGCGACGAACGGCTCGGTGCCGGGAGTGAACCACCGCTGCTCGTCGAAGACGCCGTAGTTGGGCAGCAGGCGCTTGCCGTACCGGCCGACGATCTCCCCGTCGACACACAGGGCGGCGGCGTTCACCAGGTGGCCGTCGGGGTCGACATCGACGTAGCCGATCACCGCCGCGCAACGGCCGGTGGCCACCACGATCCGGTCCAGGGTGGCCAGGTTCTCGGCGATGAAGGAGGGCCGGCCCAGCAGGTCTTCGGGGGGGTAGCCGGTGACGGTCAGCTCGGGGAACACCGCCAGATCACACCCGGCCGCTTCCGCCTCCGCCAGTGCGGCCCGGATGCGTTCGGCGTTACCACCCAGGTCACCCACCACGGTGTTGATCTGGCAGGCGGCCAGTCGGAGTCGGGCCATCGGACCAGCCTATCGGGGCCGGTGTCGGCCTCTCCTTCCCCGTCACGGACAGTCCGACGGTCGGCCGGCGCCGAGCCCCCGGGGCATTCCCGGCACCCCGAGCGCCGTGTTCACACTGCATTTACAATGAGGTAACGGGGGAGAAATGGCGTCCTGCAAGGCTGGGTCGTCCGCACATTCCAGTGCCGCGCCACCTCCGGTCAGCGCGGTCCCGGCAGGTGAGGGCGTGAGGGGGCCTTCCGGAATCCGACCAGTACGACGGGCTGCGCGGTGACCCCGGCAGTTCCAACAATCGAGTAGCAGAGGAGTGAGCGTGCCTTATCAAGCCGAGTACATCTGGATCGACGGGACCGAGCCGTCCCCGCTTCTTCGCAGCAAGACCAGGGTGGTACCTGACGGCAAGGAGCCCGGCACCTGGGGGTTCGACGGTTCGAGCACCAACCAGGCACTGGGCCACGACTCCGACTGCGTGCTGCAGCCGGTGTTCACCTGTCCCGACCCGCTGCGGGGGCCGAATGACGTCCTGGTGATGTGCGAGGTGGAGCTCACCGACTTCACCCCCCATCCCACCAACACCCGGGCCAAGCTCCGGGCCCTGGTCGACACCTACGCCGACCAGGAGCCGATGTTCGGCATCGAGCAGGAGTACACCTTCATCAAGGACGGTCGCCCGCTGGGCTGGCCGGCGCTCGGCTACCCCGCCCCCCAGGGTCCCTACTACTGCGGCGTGGGCGGCGACAAGATGCCCGGCCGGGAGATCGTGGAGCTGCACACCGCCGCCTGCATCGACGCCGGGCTGGGCATCGAGGGCACCAACGCCGAGGTGATGATGGGGCAGTGGGAGTTCCAGGTCGGCGTGCTGTCGCCGCTGGACGTCTCCGACCACCTGTGGGTGGCCCGCTGGCTGCTCTTCCGCATCGCCGAGGACTTCGGTGTCTATGCCACCCTGGAGCCCAAGCCGATCATGGGCGACTGGAACGGCGCCGGCGCCCACACCAACTTCTCCACCAAGGCCATGCGGGAGGACGGTGGCTGGGATGCCATCATCGCCGGCTGCGAGGCCATCGGGAAGCGGGTCGACGAGCACATCGCCGTCTACGGCCCGGGCATCGAGAGCCGCTTGACCGGCGCCCACGAGACGGCCCACTTCACCAAGTTCAGCTACGGCACCTCGGACCGCGGGGCCTCCATCCGCATCCCGTGGGCGGTGGCCAAGGCCAAGAAGGGCTGGCTGGAGGACCGTCGCCCCAACGCCAACATGGACCCGTACCAGGTCACCGCGGTGATGGTGGAGACCGTTTGCGGCGACGCCGCCAAGGGCTGAGCACCTCGGCGACGAGGGACCGGCGGACAACAGGCCCCCAGGTCACACAACGTAAACACCACCGAGCCGGGCCCTCCGGGGCCCGGCTCTGTGCACCCGGAGGGGTCGGCCTTCCACGCAGGTCCGCGCGAACTGCGACAATGACGGCATCGGAACCGACCCCATCACCCCCCGCGCGGCTTTTCCGGAGGACCCCGATCCCATGAGGAGCCAGGAGGAGTACGTCCTCAGGACGGTGGAAGAGCGCGGCATCCGTTTCGTGCAGCTGTGGTTCACCGACGTACTCGGAACCCCCAAGACGTTCAGCATCACCCCTGCCGAACTCGAGAACGCCCTCGACGAGGGGATGACCTTCGACGGGTCAGCCATCGACGGGTTCAGCCGGGTACAGGAGAGCGACGTGCTGGCCCGGCCCGATGCCAAGACGTTTCAGGTCCTGCCCTGGCACCGCCACGGCGGCAGCGACGACTCCGAGGCTCCGGTGGCCCGGGTGTTCTGCGACATCCTCAACCTCGACGGTTCACCGTTTCAGGGTTGTCCGCGCCACGTGCTCCGACGCACCCTGGACCGGGCCCGGGAGCGGGGCTTCACCTTCTTCGCCGCCCCGGAGATGGAGTACTTCTACTTCGCCGACAACGACCCGACCACCGTGCCCAAGGGCATCGACCGCGGCTCCTACTTCGAACTGACGGTGGCCGACCGGGCCAGCGACATCCGCCAGCAGACGGTGCTCACCCTCGAGGAGATGGGGATCCCCGTCGAGCACGCCCAGCACGAGGACGCCCCGAGCCAGCACGAGATCGACCTCCGCTACACCGACGCCCTCACCATGGCCGACACGGTGATGACCGTCCGTCTGGTGGTGAAGGAGATGGCCCGGCAGCAGGGGGTGCATGCCAGCTTCATGCCCAAGCCGCTGGCCGGTGTGCAGGGGTCGGGCATGCACACCCACCTGTCGCTCTTCGAGGGTGGGAAGAACGCCTTCGTCGACGCCGACCGGCCGCACGGGCTGTCGGAAGTGGCCGAGGGCTTCATCGCCGGCCTCCTCCGCCACGCCGGCGAGATCACCGCGGTGACCAACCAGTGGGTGAACTCCTACAAGCGGCTGGTGTCCGGCTACGAAGCGCCAATCCACATGTCGTGGGCCCGCAACAACCGATCGGCCCTGGTGCGGGTGCCGGTGGTGAAGCGGGGCAAGTCCGACTCGACCCGCATCGAGTACCGGGCGCCGGACAGCGCCTGTAATCCCTACCTGGCCTTCGCAGTGATTCTGGCCGCCGGCCTGCAGGGCATCGAGCATGGCTACGAGCTGCCCGACGAGGCCGATGCCAATCTCTTCGCCCTCTCCCCCGACGAGCTGACCGCCAAGGGCATCGCCCACCTCCCCGGCAGCCTCAACGAGGCCCTGGTGATGATGGAGAACTCCACCCTGTTGGTCGACACCCTCGGCGAGCACGTCTACGAGTGGTTCATCCGCAACAAGCGGGCGGAGTGGGCGGAGTACAAGTCGCAGGTGAGCCAGTTCGAACTCGACCGGTACCTTCCGCTCCTCTGATGTCGAGCACGGGTTCCTAGGGCAACGGGAGAATAGGGCACCACCGTGGAACCGCTCCTCTGCTTCCCCGACCCACCACCGGCATCGGTAATCGGCGTGCTGGACCGCGCCGGTTACCCCTGGAAGGCGGTCAGCCGTCCGGAGGCGGCGGACGCCGACGAACCCGAGGACGGCTGGTCAGGGGCGGTGATCGCCAGCGGCGAGGACCCGGCCGGTGCCTTCCTCCTCTGCCGGCAGCTCCGGAAGCGTGATGTGCCGCTGGCCCCGGTCATCGTGGTGGTGCAGGCCGGCCAGCTGGCCGAATTGGAGCTCCGTGAGGACCTCTTCGACGACCTGTGTCTGGAGCCGGTCAACTCCGATGAACTGACCACCCGACTGGCCCACCTGTTCTGGCGGACCGGACGGGGACTGCGTCCCGACCTGCTCGAGCACGGCCCGCTGGTCCTCAACCTGGAGACCTACCAGGCGGCGGTGGCCGGCCGGGTGCTCGACCTCACCTACATGGAGTACGAGCTGCTCCGGTTTCTGGCCGCCCGTCCCGGCAAGGTCTTCACCCGCGAGACGTTGCTCAGCCGGGTGTGGGGCTACGAGTACTACGGCGGGGCCCGGACGGTCGACGTCCACGTCCGCCGGCTGCGGGCCAAGCTCGGGGAGGAGCACGCCCACCTGATCCAGACGGTGCGATCGGTGGGCTACCGCTTCGGCCAGACCTCGTGGGCACCCTGACGCTGACGCTGACCGTGACGCTGGCACCGGCTCTGACTTGGACTGCGGTGGCGTGCACGGTTGTCTCGATCGCCTCAACGCCCTGACCCACCACGCGCTACCGCCCCCCGATCCATCGGGGGCGTGTCCGGCCGGCGGTGGGCCGGTGGACCGGGGCGGGAAGTGAGCTGCTCCAGCTAGCCGGGTGGTGGGGTGGCGACCAGTTCGGGCTCTTCGCCGAAGGGGGGTGGCGGGTCGAAGCGCCACCCACCGTTGTCATCGTGGGTGAGTGTCCATCCGTCGTTCGACTTCAGGCGGTGGTGCCAGCTGCAGAGCCTGGCCAGATTGGACAAGGTGGTGGGTCCGCCCTCCGCAAAGGGGTGGACGTGGTCGATCTCCAGAAAGCGGGTGGCCCCGCATCCGGGGACCACGCAGGTGCGGTCCCGGTGGCCGAGGGCGGTGGCCAAGACGGCGTTGATGGTGCGCTTGAAGTGGAAGACCTTGGAGATCTCGGTGCCATGGGCGAAGATGACCCGGAGTCCGGCGTCGGTCATCAGGTCCCGGACCCGGGGCACCGGGATGGGTCCCACCCCTTCGATCTCCGACCGTTCGTCACCTTCGGGGTGGCCTCGCAGCAGCGCCTGGTGGTCGACGATGACGTGGATGTCCACCCCCGAGTGGACAGGATCCCGTTCGCCGCCGATGAGACCGGCCAGGGCGTCAGCCCGGTAGGCGGCCAGGGGGTCCTTGGATCCTGACTGCCGGGCTTCCTCGAAGAGTTGGTTGGTCACCGCCTCCAGTGAGGCGGCCAACGTGGCTCCCACGTCGGGGGTGAACCGTCCCTTCAGGCAGAAGGCCCCTTCCTCGTCGGTCCAGCTGGTCACCGACCGGGCCTGGTGGATCCGCCGGTAGGCGGCCATCGGATCGGACTTGGCGGAGGAGGCCTTGATCTGTCGGCACCGGTCGGCCAGTTCGGTGAGGGAGCTGGTGGCGGCCGCTTCCACCAGCTCGTGCTGGCGCCCGGGGTCGAGCACGGCCGCCTCGGTGATCACCTTGGCCTGGGCTTCGGACAGCTCTCCACGGCGCATGGCGTCATCGACCTCGGGACACGCCCCCAGGCGGTTGGCCGTCCCCACCGTCGAGTTGGCCGCCCCCTGGGGGATTCCTTCGATCGCCGACAGCATGGACGCTGCACTCCGGTGGCCGGCCCCTCGGAAGGCTCCCGACCCCGCCACCGTGGTCACCAGGCTCAGCTTCACCGAGGTGGCGATCTTCACGATGTCGGCCACCGCCGCCAGCAGCTCGATGGCCTGATTGCCGTCGGGCTCGTCGACAGCCAACCGCTCCCGGGCAGAGAACAGCGAACGCCGGGCCGACACCAGCAGCGGCGCAACCCCGGCCGACCCGGCCGACCCGGCCGACCCGTCCGACGGGGCCTGGGTGGTGTGGCCTTCGAGGACCGCGGTGCTCATGCCGACCAGTCAACACGGAGGGTGTGACACTCAGGGGGGTGACAACGGTCCACCCACCACCAACCTCAGGGATGGGTGAGCCGCCACCACCAGGTCGGCTCCCGTACCGTCCCCTCCAGATGCAGTCCCACCACCGCCCGCTGGGTACCCAGCACGTAGATCGCCGCTCCCACCCGATCCCCCTGGCGGGCACCGGCGGGAACCGACAGTACGTGGGCCACCGTCACCCGCTGGCCCGGCCAGCCGACCAGGTCAACCGCGCCGGAGGTCAACACCGACACCGAGTGAGCGGTGCCACCCCATCGGGCGTCGGCCGACGCCACCGGCGTCCCCGGGGTAGCCACCGTCACCGGTACGAGCCCGGCGGCGGCAGCGGTCAGCAGTGACTGGGCGGCGGGACCGGCGTAACGGAGTGGATCGTCAGCGGAGTACGCCATGTCTGGCGGCATGGTGGTGGCAGTGGGAGCCGGAGGGGCGGTCGTCGGGGTGGTGGTCGGTGAAGTCGTCGGGGTGGTGGTGGTCGGTGCAGCGGCGGCGTTGGCGGCGGTGGTGGTCGGTGCCGCGGCCGGGGTGGGGAACATCTGGCCGGTCACCGACGACAGCACCAACACCGACTGTCCGGCCACCGATCGGTAGGTGGCCAGTACCATGCAACCCCCGGCGGCGGTGGTGAAGCCCGACTTGACCCCCACCACACCGTTCGAGCCGATCTCGGCGACGATGTTGTGCACGGTGCCGATGATCGGCAGCGTGATGGTGGTCAGTCCGGCCACTTCGGCGAAGGTGGGGATGGCCATGCCGACCGCCGCCACCTTCAGGACATCCACCGCCGAGGAGACCGTCTGGGGCTGGTATCCGCTGGCATCCGCGTAGTGGGTGGCGGTCATTCCCAGCGATGTCGCCAGGCCGTTCATCTTCACCACGAAGGCGGCCAGGCTGCCGGCGTCCCATACCGCCAACGAGTAGGCCAGGTTGTTGGCCGACTGGTTCAGGAGGCCTTCGAGCATCTGCCGCTCGGTGAGGATCTCCCCCACCTGCACCGGCACGTTCGACTGATCGGTGTTGATGGCGTTCTCATAGGCGGCCACGTCGCCAGGGCCCATGGTGACCCCCGGGCCTTGGGCACCGGCCGGCACCGGGTGATCTCGCAGGACCACCACTGCGGTGGTCATCTTGGTCAATGAGGCGATGGGCACCGGGGTGTCAGGGCCCCACGAGGCGGCATAGCCCACCGACGGCACGTCGACCGCCGCCTGGCCGACGGACGGCCACGGCAGGGTGGGGCCGCTGCCGGGGATGGTGACCGACGAGGCCAACGACGTCCGGAGCATCGGGGCGGGCAGTGCCCGGGTGACCTGGTTCACCCCCGTCAGCACCAGGGCACCGACCACCAGCACCACGACGCCGAGCAGGACAGGGGTCCGCCATCGCCGGCGCTTCCGGCGGTGGCTGGCCGGGGCGGCCGTGATCGGCGGAGCGCCCGGGACCGGTCGATCGACCGCCCCGGGCAACGAGACGTTGGTCAGCGCGACTCCAGTTCCTCGACGGTCATGAGAACGTCCCGCGCCTTGGATCCCTCCGACGGCCCTACCACCCCGCGTCGCTCCATCAAGTCCATCAACCGGCCAGCCCGGGCGAAGCCGACCCGTAGTTTCCGCTGCAACATGGAGGTGGAGCCAAGCTGCGAACGGACCACCAGGTCCATGGCCTGGGCCAACAGCTCATCGTCATCGTCGCCACCGGCGGCACTGCCCACCGGACCGCCGTCGCCGGCCAGCTCCTCGAAGTCCGACACCACCTCCAGCGGCCGCTGGCGCTTCCAGTGGGCGGCCACTTTGCGGACCTCATCTTCTCCGACCCAGGGACCCTGCAGGCGCTGGGGGTTGGACGAAGAGGCGGTCAGCAGCAGCATGTCGCCTCGGCCAATCAGCCGCTCGGCTCCAGGCTGATCGAGGATGACCCGACTGTCCGCCAGCGACGACACCGAAAAAGCCATGCGGGACGGAACGTTGGCCTTGATGACTCCGGTGATGACATCCACCGACGGCCGCTGGGTGGCCAGCACCAGGTGGATGCCGACCGCACGGGCCATCTGAGCGATGCGGCACACCGAGTCCTCCACGTCGCGGGCGGCCACCATCATCAGGTCGTTCAGCTCGTCCACCACGATGAGGATGAACGGCAGGCGCTGATAGCGCGGGGGCGGCGGCTCGTCGTCCCCGTCGACCCCATCGCCCCCATCGTCCCCGGCACTGGAAGCGCCGACCGTCCGAAGTCGATAGGCCTCCTCGTGGTCGGCCAGCTCCCCGCGGTCGACCGCCGTGTTGTAACCGGTGATGTCGCGCATGCCGGCCTCGGCCAGGAGGTCGTACCGGCGCTCCATCTCCTTGACCGCCCAGGCCAGGGCGTTGGCGGCCTTCTTGGGATCGACCACCACCTGGGTGAGCAGATGGGGCAGGTCGTTGTACTGGCCCAGCTCCACCCGCTTGGGGTCGACCAGAATCAGCCGCACCTGGTCAGGGGTGGCCCGCACCAGAATGGAGGTGAGAATGGAGTTGATGCACGACGACTTGCCCGAGCCGGTGGCACCCGACACCAGCACGTGGGGCATCTCGGCCAGATTGGCCATATAGGCCCGGCCGGCGATGTCCCGACCGAGGGCCACCTCCAGCGGATGATGAGCGGCGGCGGCTTCCGGCGAGGCCAGGATGTCGCCCAGGGCCACCAGCTGCCGGCGGCGGTTGGGCACTTCCACCCCGATGGCCGACTTGCCGGGGATGGGCGCCAGAATCCGGACATCCGGCGACGCCATGGCATAGGCGATGTCCTTCGACAGCGAGGTCACCCGGGCGACCTTCACCCCGGCCCCCAGCTCGAGCTCGTACCGGGTCACCGACGGGCCCACCGTTCGACCCAGCAGACGGGTCTCCACCCCATGGGCGGCCAACGCCTCCACCAGCGCGGCACCGGCGGCATCGACTTCGCGCTCATCTACCGCCTGGGGCTTCAGACGCTTCAAGAGGTTGGCCGGCGGCAACCGCCACTCCCCCACCGACGGTCCCAGCTTCAGCTCCAGCTGGTCGCCTTTGCCGGCCTTGGTGGCCTCCTCGGGAAGCGCCGTCACCTCCGGCGGTCCCGGCTCGGGGGTCTCCGGCTCGACCGCTGCCGACGTGGGCAACGCCACTTCCGGGACGGGGACCATGGTCGGATCGGGTCCGGCGTCGGCCGCCCCCACCGCCCCGGTCCCGTCGGCTTCCCCAACCTTGGGCACCGTTCGGCCGAACGGGTCGGTGGGTTCGTCGTCGGACTGCTCCCTGGCCGCTCGGCCGTCCGGTCCGCCCCGGGCTGTGGTGTAGGCCCAGCGACTGGCCGATCCCACTCCGCTGGCCGCCGAGCGGAGGGAGATGCCAGTGCCCACGATCAGCGCCACGACCAGCACGGCCACCAGAACCAGGGCGGCACCGAACCCACCCAAGCCCGCCCGGAGTGGATTGGCGGCCACCGCCCCCAGCCACCCGCCGGCCGCCGATAGATGGGCCGTTGAGGAACTCAGCCGTGGGGCACCTCCGGCCAGGGCGGCCAGACCTGCCACGGCCACCAGAATCAGCACCCCCCCGAGAATGGCCCGGATCGGTTCGCGCCGGGGTCGGTCGGGACTGTCGCCGGGCTCACGGCGGCCGGCGATGAGAAGGATCCCGATGGCCACCGCCACCGGCGGCACCAGAAATCGCCCCCAACCAAGGAGATCGCCGGACCCCACCCGCAGGAGATGACCGGCCGGACCGAGGGAGTGGCCGTAGAGCGCCACCGCCGCCAGCACTCCTACCGTCATGAGGATCACACCCCACAGGTCGGCCGAGTGGCTGGCCAGCACCGCCCAGGTGGCAGCCAGCGGTCCCCGCCGATGCGGCTTCGATATTCCCTTGCCCCGACTCCCTCCGCTCCCTCCGCTCCCCCGGCCGCTCCCACCGCTTCCCCGGCCGCTTCCACCGCCAGAAGAACGCCCGCGTCCCGACGAACCAGAGCCGGAGCGGGACCGGGCCGGGGTACCGGTCTTCGCCTTCGACCGTGAGGATCCGGAACGGCCCGCCGTTCGAGTGGTGGCGGTGGACACAGTGAACTCAGGCTACTCCCGGGATGTGTCGGTTTCGGGGACACTCCGGCGAATTTCTACCGGTAGCGAGCGCGATTCACCTGGTGAGCGGCCCATTCGACCGGAATGCGCCCGGGGTGGTGTGGACCCCCCGACCCTTCAACGGGCGACGTCAGACGGTGACGATGACCGGGACGATCATCGGGCGCTGCTTGGTGCGGTTGCCCACCAATCGACCCAGGGCCTTGCGGGCCACCCGGTTGAGGGTCTCGTGGTCCTGGGTGCCGCCGGCCAGCGCCTTCTGGAGGGCGGTCCGCACGTCGCGGCGGGCTTCCTCGAGCAGGGCGTCGGTGTCGTCGTCGTAGGCCCAGCCCCGGGTGGTGATCTGGGGAGCGCCCACCAACTCGCCACGCTTGAGGTCGATGGTGGCGACCGCCATCACCACCCCCTCCTCGGCCAGCACCATCCGATCGCGGAGCACTCCGTGGCCGATGTCGCCGACCGTGCTTCCGTCCACGAAGAGATAGCCGCCGGGCACCCCACCGTCCCGGTGGAGCCCGGCCCCGTCGAGCCGGACGGAGTCACCGTCCTCACAGAGGAGCAGGCGGTCACCGGTGATCCCCATGGTGTTGGCCAGGCGGAGATGGTTGGCCATGTGCCGGTACTCACCGTGCACCGGGATGAAGAAGGCCGGGCGGGCGATGGACATCAGCATGGCCAGCTCGCCCTGACGGGCGTGTCCACTGACGTGGACGGCGTCCACCCCGGAGTGGATGACCTCCACACCGAGACGGTGCAGTCCGTCGATGACCCGACCGACCGACCACTCGTTGCCGGGAATCGGGTGGGCGCTGATGACCACCACGTCGTCTTCCCGGAGCTTGAAGAACCGGTTCTCCCCGATAGCCAGCCGTGACAGCGCCGACATCGGCTCACCCTGGGATCCGGTGGAGATGACACACACCTGGCCGGGAGGCAACCGGTCGACGTCCTCGATGTCGATGAGGGCGTCGTCGGGGATGTCGAGCAGACCCAGCTGGCGGCCGAGGGCCACGTTCTTCTGCATCGACCGGCCCAGGGTGGCCACCTTGCGGCCACCGGCGATGGCGGCGTCGGCCACCTGCTGCACGCGGTGGATGTGACTGGCGAAGCAGGTCACGATGAACCGGCGTCCCGGGCGCTCCAAAAAGACCTTCCGGAGGGTGACCCCCACGGTGGACTCCGACGGCGTAAATCCGGGCTCCTCGGCGTTGGTGGAGTCGGCCAGCAGCAGGCGGATCCCCGGATCGGTGGCGATGGCGCCGATCCGGGCCAGGTTGGTACGGCGGCCGTCGACCGGATGGAGGTCGAGCTTGAAGTCGCCCGAGTGGAGGATGACGCCCTGGGGGGTGTAGAAGGCGGTGGCGAACGCCTGGGGCACCGAGTGGGTCACCGGGATGAACTCCACGTCGCACGGCCCGATCCGCCGCCGCTCCCCGTCGTGCACCGGGATCCAATTGACCCGGCTGGCCATGCCGGCCTCGTCAACCCGGCTGCGGGCCAGTCCCAAGGTGAGCTCGGAGCCGTAGACATTGAGCTCCATGTCCCGGAGGAGATAGGCCAGGCCGCCGGTGTGGTCCTCGTGACCGTGGGTGAGGATGACCCCGTCCACCCGATCGGCGTTGTCGCGTAGGTACGTGAAGTCGGGAAGGACCAGGTCGACGCCGGGCATGTCCGGATCCGGAAACATGATCCCCACGTCCAGCACCAGGATGCGTCCGTCGATCTCGAGGCAGGCGCAGTTGCGGCCGATCTCCCCCAAGCCCCCCAGAAATACCACCCGCACTGCCGCGCCAGACGTGGAGCCCTTGGCCGAGGTGGTGGCTTGGGCCTTGCGGGACGAGGTGGCCGGACCCTTGGCGCCGGAGGTCACGGACTTGCCGGCCGCAGAACCGCCTCCGCCTCCGCCTCCGCCACCGCCTCCGCCTCCCCCCCCGCCAGCAGGCTTGCCGCCCCCCTTGCTCGCCGGGCGGCGCTTCTTCTTGTCTCCACCGGAGTGGGAACCGGACCCGGCGGCCCGCGGGGTATCAGGCAACGGAGTGGCCGACGGAGACGGGTTGACGAAGTCGGGAGATGATGGCTTTCGCCTCGCTGTCCAGGGAGGCTGGTGCCTCCGGATGGGGAAGTCGGCACTGGCCGACGGGAAGTCCGAGCGCCCGGCAGGCGGCCTTGGCCGGAACCGGATTGGGATACTCGGGGGTCGACTCGAACCGGAATGACTCGAGTAGTCGCTGGTTCGCCCCCCGGGCACCGACCGTATCGCCGGCCTCGAAGGTGGCGATGAGTTCGGCGAACACCGACCCGGCCCAGTGGGCGGCCACGCTGATGATCCCCACCCCCCCCACCGACAGGAAGGGCAGGGTCAAGGGGTCGTCGCCGCAGTAGACCTCGAAACCGTCGACCTCGGCGGCGATCACCTCGGCGGCACCCGCGACATCCCCGGTGGCATCCTTCACTCCCACGATGGTGGGCACCGTCCGGCCCAGGTGCACCAGCAGGTCGGTGCCGATCCGGCGGCCGGACCGCACCGGGATGTCGTAGAGGACCACCGGCAGGTCGGAGGCGGCTGCCGCCGCCTCGAAGTGGGCGGCCAGGCCGGCCGGGGAGGGTCGGCTGTAGTACGGGGTGACCACCAGCACGCCGGCCACCCCGCAGGCCTGGGCGGCCCGGGTCAGCCCCACGGTATGGGCGGTGTCGTTGGAGCCGGTGGCCGCCAGCACCGGGACGGTGACCGCCTCGGTGACCGCCCGGAACAGATCCAGCTTCTCGTCGTCGGCCAGTACCGAGCCCTCGCCAGTGGAGCCGGCCAACACCAGGCCGTCGGACCCGGTGTCCACCAGGTGGCGGGCCAGCTGGGCAGCGGCGTCGAGATCCAGGGCACCGGTGGGCCCGAACGGCGTCACCATGGCGGTGATCACCGAGCCGAATCGAGCCACCTCAGGCCCTCAGATGCATGGAGTTCGAAGTGGGAAGCACGGTACGGCAGGCTACCAGCCGCCGGTGGGAGACCTGCCCGGAGCCGACCGGTCCGTCGGCGACGCCATTGGCCTGCCCGGAGCCGACCCCTCAGGAAGCCGCTGCACCCTCGGTGGGTACCGAGGCGAAGCTGTCGTACTCGAGAGAGGTGTCCTCCCACGACTCGAACTCGATCACTCCCAGCTCGGTGAACTTGGTGCGCAGCCAACCGTCGGCGGCGTCGAGCAGGCCCAATTTGCGGCAGTTGGGGACGATCTTGGAGAACAGCAGCGCCTGGAACTGCGCCCGCTCCGGGGCCATGGCGACCACCGGGACGATGGCCTTGGGGTCGATCCCCATCCGGTCCCAGACCTCCTGTTGCAGAAAGCGGTCGCGCATCCGGACGGCCGCCTCGAAGGCGAACTCTTGCCGCTCGCGCAGCTCGTGGGCGTTGAGGCCCTGGTAGTACTCCTGCAGGCTGAGCACCCCGAAGGCCACGTGGCGGGCCTCGTCGGCCATGACGTAGCGGAGGAGCTGCTTGAGCAACGGGTCGCCGGTCAGCTGGGCCATGAAGCCGAAGGCGGCCAGGGCGAGGCCCTCCACCATGATCTGCATCCCCAGATAGGTCATGTCCCACCGCGAGTCGGCGATGATGTCGTCGAGCAGCATCCGCAGGTGGGCGTTGATCGGGTAGTGGCCCGACAGCTTCTCGTCGAGGTACTTGGCGAACACCTCGACATGGCGGGCCTCATCCATCACCTGGGTGGCGGCGTAGTACTTGGCGTCGATCCATGGCACCGACTCCACGATCTTGGCCGTGCATACCAGGGCACCCTGTTCGCCGTGGAGGAACTGCGACAGCGTCCAGTTCTGGCTCTCCACCCCGAAGGTCACCCACTCCTTGTCCGACCACTTCTCCACCGGGGTGCCGGTGAGGTCGAACCCGGCCGCGAACCCGCCGTTGGCGATGGCGTTGTCCATCACCAGCTTCTCCTGGTCGACGTCGGTCTCCCAGGGCAGGTCGGTCTGGGCGTTCCACTGGGAGGTCTTGGCCTTCTCGTAGAGCTTGTCCAGCTTGGGCCGGGCGCCCTTCTCGTAGTCCCAGGTGAACCGGGTGTCGTACTCGGAGTGGACGATGTGTCGCCCGTCGGCCTCCTCGGTGCCGACCACCGAGAGGATCGCCTCGAAGTCGTTGATCTCGTCCCGGCCGATGATGTCGGCCGTCTTGTTCATCTCGATGGTCATCGAACTGCTCCCTTTGCGTCGGTGGTCGGTGAGGCTGGTGCTGCGGTCGATGCTGCGGTGCGCTCCAGAACGGCGGGGTTCCCCGCCGGGCCGGCACCGGCCCGCTCGGTGGCGAACGGGGCGATGGCGATGGGGGCCGAGGTATCGGGCGCCCGTAGGGCGCGGATCCCCGGCAGTACGAAGGTGGTCACCAACTGCCGGGCCTGGGCCGGGTCGGTGAGGTCCGTATCGGCCGACGGACTGAGGCAGTACGACAACACGATCCGGGTGGACCATTCGGCCACCCGGGCCGACTCGTCTGGGTCCATCCACCGGGCCAGGAACGGCGCCACAAAGCGGGTGGCGGTGGCCAACAGCCGATTGGAATCGTCGAAGGCCAGGTGTCCGAGCACCACCTCGGGCTCGTGCTCCACCAGGTAGGACAGCGCTCGGTGGGTGGTGACTCGGGTGACCCCCTCCACGATGGCGTTGACCAGTACGTCGGCCAGGTCGTCGGCCGCTCCCATGCTGGCCCCCAGGGCCGAGAACAGTCGGGCCATCTCGGTGTCGACCACCGCCGCCAGAATCTCCACCTTCCCGCCGGGGAACACCCGGTAGACGGTGGCTCGGGAGACGCCGGCCTGGCGGGCCACGTCGTCGACGGTGGTCTTGGCGGTGCCGTGGCGGGCCAGGCACTCGAGGGTGGCATCGACGATCCGGACCCGGTGGGTACCGGCGGCCGAGACCACCGGGGCCGGTGTCGGCGGTGGAGCCACGGTCGGTACGGCCCGTAGCCGTGTCACGCCCTGGCTCACCGTCCGGTCACCCCAACCACCATCGATCCCCCTTCTCGATGGAACAGTACGCCGGATTTTGTCTCATCGTCAAGCACCCCGACGGGGACCGGTCACCGCCGGGGTTCCGGCCCCACCACCACCCCGGCCAGCAGCTCTTCCCGCACCAGCTGGGAGACCTGTCGGGGGTCGTCCAGGTCCCAACGACCGGGCGATGCCATGTACGACAGCACCATCCGGGCCAGGAAGTCGGCGGCCTGGCGGGGGTCGACGCCCGGGGCCAGCCCGTGCTCGAGGAGGTACGGGAGGAGGAATTCGGCGATGGCCTCTCGAATCCGGTTGCTCTCCAGGGTCAAGGTGGGCAGCAGGATCTCCGGTTCGGTCTGCATCACCCGCTGCAGCACCTCGTGCTCACGGATGGATCGGTGGGCGAAGCGGATGCCCCGCTCCATCACCGCTTCGAGGCTGGCCGCCCCCTGCACCTCCTCGTAGAGGAGGAGGAAGAAGGTCAAGAACTGCCACGACACCACATCGTGGATGAGCTGCTCGCGCCCACCCGGAAAGTACCGGTAGACGGTGGCCCGCGACACGTTGGCCTCCCGAGCGGCGTCTTCCACCGTCGTCTTGGCCAGGCCCCAGCGGGCCACACAGGCGTAGGTGGCCTCGAGGATCCGCTGGCGGGTGTCCACCTCGGCCCGGCCGGTCAGAGCCCGAGGACGGGCTCGAGCCCGAGGGTCAGCCCTGGTCGGTCAGGCACTGCCCGACAGGCCACCACCACCCCGTCCATGAACGAGCTGCGGTGGTAGGAGTCGTGACGGATGGTGAGTCCTTGTCCCTCTGCCCCGAAGATCACCTCTTGGTGGGCGACCAGACCCCGAAGTCGGACCGAGTGCAGTCGCACGCCGCCCGGCCCCCGCCCGCCCCGGGCGCCTTCCACCACCACCGTCGAGGTCCGGTCCGCGGGATACTCGCCGGCCCCCGCCCCCCGGCGGGCCTCGGCCATCCGCTCGGCGGTGCGCATCGAGGTACCGGAGGGGGCGTCGAGCTTGGCGTCGTGGTGGAGCTCGACGATCTCCGCCCCGTCGAACCAGGGGGCGGCCAGCTCGGCGAAGTGCATCATCAGCACGGCACCGATGGCGAAGTTGGGCGCCACGATGCAGTTGGGACCATCGGGGGTTTCGGGGAAGCCGCGTCGCAGCGTGTCGAGGTCGTCGTCGGTGAAGCCGGTGGTCCCCACCACCGCGTGCACCCCGGCGGTGGCACACCAGGCCAGCGTCTCCCGGGCCACCTCCACCCGGGTGAAGTCCACCACCACGTCGACGCCGGCCTCCGCCAGCGCTTCCAGTTCCCCGGCGACCAGCAGCCCGCCGGCATCGGTGCCCAGCAGCGTGGCGAGTTCGGTGCCGGCCAGCGGCGGATCGACGGCCGCCGCCAACTCCAGATCCGGGGTGGCCAGCACGGTCCGGCAGACCTCACGGCCCATCTTCCCTCCGGCACCCACCACTCCGACTCGCATGGGGCTCACCCTACCGTCGGGACCGGCTCGCACGGCGGTGCCGGGTCACACCACTGGTGGCATGCCGATGGCCATCCCTCTGCACCCGAGCGGTCGCTCGAAGATCGATGAGTGGCTGGCGCTCCGGTGTCCGGGTCGGGAGATCGCATCTGCCCGCCTTTGAGCGAATTGCCCTGGTGAATCCGCTGCCGCCCGGCCGCCCGCCAGACCGATTCGCTCAGAGGCGGGCAGATCCAAACTGGTCCGAGTTGGCAGCACCCGACCCGATCGGCACTTCCGGAGCAACACCTGCCGCCGGTTATCCAACTCCCACTACCCCAGACCCAGCGACCCGGTGTCGAAATCGCCCTCATCGAACGGACCCACCACCGACAGGGTGCGGGGCGCCGCCACCAGTTCAGCGGCCGCCTCTCCGGCCTCGGCCAGGGTGACCGCCTCCACCCGCTCCAACACCTCGTCGACCTCCTGCACCTGACCGTGCAGCAGTAGGGCGGTGCCGATGCGGCTCATCCGGGCCCCCGAGTCCTCCGACGCCAGGAGCATCTCGGCCCGGAGGTTGCCCTTGGCGATGCCCAGCTCCCGTTCGGTGATCCCGTCCCGACCCAGCGCCTCCAGCTCGGTGATGACGATCTCCAGCACCTCGTCGACATGTTCGGGCGCCGTACCCAGGCCGACGCTCAGCGCCCCACCGTCCTGGTAGGCCAGCCGCTCCGACCATACCGAGTAGGCCAGACCCCGGCGCTCCCGGATCTCTTGGAAGAGTCGGCTGGACAGCCCACCGCCCAGCACGTGGTTGACCAGCGCCAATGGGTACCGCTTCGGGTCGTAGCGGTCGACCGACCGCATGCCCAAGATCACCTGGGCCTGTTCGGTGGGACGGCGGCTGACCCGAATCGACTCCACCGCGTCGCCCGGAGCCTGTCGATCGGGCCGGACACCCGCCCCTGATCCGGAGGCTCGAGCCGCCAGTCCGTCCACCACCTGGTGGTGATCGAGGTCACCGGCCACCGCCGCCACCATGTTGCCCGGGCGGTAGTGGTGCTCGAAGAACTCACGGATCTGGTCAGCAGTCACCGCCGAAATCGACTCCTCGGTCCCCAGCACATCCCGGCCCAGTGGGTGATCGGGGAAGAGGGTGGCGGAGCTCTGCTCGGCCACCTGGTCCGACGGCTCGTCGGCGTGCATCAGGATCTCGTCGAGGATCACCGATCGCTCGGCATCCAGGTCGGAGGCCCGCAGTGCCGGCCGCCACATGATGTCGCACAGGATGTCCAGCCCCAGCGACAGATGCTCCGCCAGTAAGCGGATATAGAAGGAGGTGTACTCCTTGGTGGTGAAGGCGTTGAAGTCGCCCCCCACCTCGTCCACCGCCTCGGCGATGGCCGACGGCGACCGGTCCTCGGTTCCCTTGAAGAGCAGGTGCTCCAGCACATGGGAGGCACCGGCCCGCTCGATCGGCTCGTCACGGGAACCGGTCCCCACCCAAAAGCCGATGCAGACCGACCGGGCGTCGGCCATGGCTTCGGTAGCCACCGCCATCCCCGACGGCAGGGTCTCGACGGTGATCATGGTCGGCAGCGATCCATCAGGGCACGGCACGTCATTGATCGGTGACACCCGCCCGAGGGGCCGGCGGTGAGGCCGGCCCCCGGGGGGCGTCGAATGCTACCGACGGCGACGACCGCCACGGCCACGGCCACCGCCGTCGGACCGCTCGGACGAGCCGGCGGTGGCGGGACCCAGGTCGCCGAACTCCTGGACCAGCTCGGCTTCGAAGCTCTCCTCGAAGGAGGCGGCGCCGGCCGGAGCCGCCGAAGTGCGCACCCGGCTGGGCCCGCCCCGGTCATCAGGGTCGGCATGGTCGCCACGGGACGAGCTGCGCTCGCCGCCGTCGCGGGACGAACTGCGGCCTCCACCGTCACCGCGGGGTGCCCGCTCCGACGACGAAGACGACGAGCCGTTCCCTTCCGGAGCCTCGCCGGCCAACGACAGGGACACCTTCCCCTGTGGGTCGATGTCGTCGACCTTGACCTCCACCGGCTGGCCCAGCTCGAGGACGTCCTCCACCCGCTCCACCCGCTTGCCGCGGCCGATCTTGGAGATGTGGAGCAGTCCGTCCCGTCCGGGAAGGATGTTGACGAAGGCTCCGAACTTGGTGATGTTGACCACCTTGCCCTCGTAGGTAGCACCCACCTCGGCCAGCGGCGGGTCGAGGATGGTGGCGATCCGGCGCCGGGCCTCCTCGACGGCGTTGCCGTCCTTGGCGCCGATGGTCACGGTGCCGACCATGCCGTCGTCGTCGACGGCGATGTCGGCACCGGTCTCCAGCTGCAGGGCGTTGATGACCTTGCCCTTGGGTCCGATGACCTCGCCGATCTTGTCCATGGGGATCTCGAAGGAGACGATTTTCGGGGCCGACGAAGCCACGTCACCACGGGGCTCGGCGATGGCGCCGGCCATGACGTCCAGAATGGTGAGGCGGGCCTCCTTGGCCTGCAGCAGCGCCTTGGCCAACACGTCGGCGGGCAGGCCGTCGATCTTGGTGTCCAGCTGGAGGGCGGTGACCACGTCCTTGGTCCCTGCCACCTTGAAGTCCATGTCACCGAAGGCGTCCTCCGCCCCCAGGATGTCGGTGAGGGTGACGTAGGACCCTTCGTCGAACACCAGACCCATGGCGATACCGGCCACCGGCGCCTTGATCGGCACGCCGGCCGCCATCAACGACAGCGAGGAGCCGCACACCGAGGCCATGGAGGTGGAGCCGTTGGAGGCCAGCACGTCGGAGACCAGACGGTAGGTATAGGGGAAGTCCTCCTCATAGGGGATGACCGGCAGCAAGGCCCGCTCGGCCAGCAGGCCGTGGCCGATCTCCCGACGCTTGGGGCCCCGCATGAACCCGGTCTCACCGGTGGAGAACGGCGGGAAGTTGTAGTGGTGCATGTACCGCTTGGAGTCCACCGGCGTGATGGTGTCCAACAGCTGGTTCATCCGGGGCATGCCGAGGGTGGTCACATTGAGCACCTGGGTCTCACCCCGCTGGAACAGCGCCGAGCCGTGGGCGGTCGGCAGGAGGTCGACCTCGGCGGAGAGCGGACGGATGTCCGACGTCCCCCGTCCGTCGATGCGGACGCCCTCGTCGACGATCCGCTTGCGGACCAGCTTCTTGGTCAGCCCCTTGACAGCGGCCTTGATCTCGCGCTCCCGGTCGGGGAACTCGGGCGACAGGGTGGCCACCACGCCGGCCGTCGCTTCGGCCAGCGCGTCGTTGCGCTCGGCCTTGGCGGTGAAGGCGTTGGCCTTCGACACCGAGTCGGTGCCGACGGCTGCCACCCGCTCCCATACGTCATCTCCATAGTCGGAGAAGGTGGAGAACTCGATGGGCTCGATCGGGCCACGAGCGGCCACGTACTCGGCCACCAGCTGGCGCTGCAGGATGATCGATTCGCGGATCCACGTCTTGGCGGCGTCCAGTCCGTCGGCCAACACCTCTTCGGTGACCTGCGGGGCACCCTCCTCGTAAAACTGGAACGAGCGCTCGGTGCCACCGGCCTCCACCATCATGATGGCCACCTCGGCGTCGTCGCCGTCACCCAGGGCCCGACCGGCCACCACCAGCTCGAAGGTCGACTCCTCGCCCTCTTGGAAGGTGGGGTGCGGAATCCACTGTCCGTCGGTGCTGTAGGCCACCCGGACCGCCCCGATGGGGCCGTCGAAGGGGATGCCCGACAGCAGCAGGGCTGCCGAGGCGGTGTTGATGGCCAACACGTCGTGGGGGTTGATCTGGTCCGCCCCGAAGATGGTGCCGACCACGTGGACCTCGTTGCGGAAGCCCTTGGGGAACGATGGGCGGAGGGGACGGTCGATCAGCCGACAGGTCAGGATGGCCTGGTCGGAGGACTTGCCCTCCCGGCGGAAGAACGAGCCGGGGATCTTGCCGGCGGCGTAGGCCCGTTCCTCGATGTCCACGGTGAGCGGGAAGAAGTCGGTGCCCTCCCGGACCGAGCGGGCGGCGGTGGCCGTGGCCAGCAGGATGGTGTCGCCGATACGGCCGACCACCGCCCCGTCGGCCAGCTGGGCCAGCTTCCCGGATTCGAAGGAAAGGGTGCGGTCGGTACCGCTGATGGGTGCAGATACTGCGATGGCGTCTGACATGACGCTCCTTGTTCTGTTCGGGGGCTCCCCGGGCCAGTTGCCAGTTGTCGAGCACCCGAACCTGTGCGGCCGGGTGGTCGGCAACTGGTGACTGACATCGGCCGAAGCCCGGTCTGTCGGTTCCGATCCGCTGCCGTTGCAACGGGCCGGTGCTGCGGTCGATCGACACGGTGCCGATCGGCTGACCAGCGACACCCGGACGAAGCTCGACCCGTGCCGTTGGAGGAATTGCCACCGCCCGGCCGAGGCCGGGCGGGTGTGACGGTGCCGACTAGCGGCGGAGGCCGAGGCGACCGATGATCTCCCGGTAACGCTCGACGTCGTTGTTTCGCACATAGTCGAGCAGCCGGCGACGGCGCCCGATCAGTTTGAGAAGGCCCCGGCGGGTGTGGTGATCGCCCTTGTGCACCTTCAGGTGCTCGGTGAGGTGGGTGATCCGCTCGCTGAGGATGGCGATCTGTACTTCGGGTGAACCGGTGTCCGTCTCGTGGAGGCGGTACTCGGAGATAGTGGCCTGCTTGTCGGGCATGGGTGGGGCGACCTCTTTGATGTTCGGAAGGGGCGGCGGACAGGGTCCCGCCAGCCGCATCAATGGTAGCAGCATCCCCGCCGACCGGTCCGCCACGGGCCCCACAACCACCGGATCCGGCCCTCAGGGCCGGATCCGGTGGTACCACGCAAAGGCTGTCGGGGCGGTGCCCCGACCCACGATTACTTGTTGGGCTGGGGGGTCACCCGCAGGTACGGCTTGATCGGCGTGAAGCCCTTCGGGAAGCGCTCCTTGGCCTCCTCGTCGGAGACGGCCGGGACGATGATGACGTCGTCCCCGTCCTTCCAATTCACCGGGGTGGCCACCTTGTAGTCGGCGGTCAGCTGCAGCGAGTCGAGGACCCGGAGGATCTCACTCACATTGCGACCGGTGGAGGCCGGGTAGGTGAGGGTGAGCTTGACCTTCTTGTCGGGGCCGACGATGAACACCGACCGGACGGTCAGGGTGTCGTTGGCGTTGGGGTGGATCATGTCGTAGAGGTCCGCCACCTTACGGTCCTCGTCCCCGATCAACGGGAAGTTGAGGGCGGTGCCCTGGGTCTCCTCGATGTCGCCGGCCCACTTGCCGTGGGAGGTGACGTCGTCGACCGACACCCCGATCAGCTTGGTGTTGCGCTTGTCGAACTCGGGCTTGGCCTTGGCGAAGGCGCCCAGCTCGGTGGTGCACACCGGCGTGAAGTCCTTGGGGTGCGAGAAGAGGATGCCCCAGCTGTCGCCGAGGTACTCATGGAAGTTGACGGTCCCCTCGGTCGTCTCCGCAGTGAAGTCGGGGGCTTCGTCGCCCAGACGGATTGCCATAGTGCTGCTCCTTGTGTGCTGTACGTGCGATGGTGGTGGATCGGGCCGGAACCACACCTCGTGGCCCGACCTCCCCCACGCTAGACGGTGGCGAGCCAATTGTCGACCGGCTGGGTCGTGATTGTTGCCACTCGCCGGGCGGGCATGCTGTGGGGCCTATGCCCGACATCGCCGCCTTCGACTTCGACGGGACGCTCACCGACGGCGGGAGCGTCTTCGCCTTCCTGCAGGCGGTGGCCGGACGGGGGGCGGTGACGGCCGCCGCGGCGTCGCTCTCCCCTGCACTGGCCCGGGCGGCGTTGGTCGGAGGCACGGCGGCCGACGACACCAAGGAGCGCCTCTTCCGCCGGGTGCTGGCCGGCGTCGACGCACAACGCATCGACGCCGTCGGTCGACAGTTCGCCGGAGACCACCTCGCCCGCCACCTCCGTGACGATGTCCGGCAGCGGCTGGCCTGGCACCGCCGGCGGGGCGACCGGGTGGTCATCGTCTCGGCCTCCCCGGAGGTCTACATCACCCACGTCGGGCACCTGCTGGAGGTCGACCACGTACTCGGCACCCGCCTGGCGGTGGAGGACGGTCGGCTGACCGGCCGGTACGAGGGGCGCAACTGCCGGGGCGAGGAGAAGCTGAACCGACTCCGGGCGTGGATCGACGGGATCGACGAGCCTGACGCCCGCCTCTGGGCCTACGGCAACAGCCGGGGCGACCTCCGGATGCTGGCCGCCGCCGACATCGGGGTCAACGTCGGGAAGCTGGGAGCGTTGGGTCGCCTGCGGGCCTACCCCGGCCTCGACGGCACCCGGTCGACACCGGCCGGGTAGCGGCATGCTCGGCGACCGTCAGAGGTAGTCCTTGCGCCGCAGCCACAACAGCACGAACCAACCCCAGATGGGCGGCAGGTAGGCGGTGAACAGCCGCTGGAGGAAGGTGGCGGCCACCGCCACGTCCTCGGAGATGCCGGCGGCGGTGAGACCCAGGATCATCCCTGCCTCCACCACCCCCATCCCCCCCGGTACCGGCGACACCCCGCCCAGCATGGAGGCCAGCGTCAGCACCACCAGCAGGGTGGCCAGCCCCAGGTGGTCGCCGAAGGCGTGGAGGGCGGCGCCCAGGGCCAGGGCGATGACCACCTGGGCCACCACGTTGCCGCCGAAGATCTCCACCAGCTTCCGGGGGTGGACGGCCAGGACCTTCAGATGGGCCCAGACCTCGATGGCCTTGGGGCGGAGCTTGACCGAAGCCAATCGGCGCCACTTGGGCACCAAGAGGACCAGGCCGACCAGCACCAGCACCACCAGCACCACCACGGCGATCAGCCAGGCCATGTGGTTGTCGCTGCCACTGGAGGACTGGGTGTCGCCGAAGTGCATGCTCGACCAGGCGATGGGGAGGGCGATCAGGAAGAGGGCGCCCTTGACGATCCAGCTGGCGGTGGACACCACCACCCCCGAACTGATGGCCAGGGTGGCGTCGTACCCCTGCTTCTGGAAGTACCGGATCCGGGTGGCCAGCACCGCCATCGACCCTCCGGCCAGTGCCACAAAGGTGTTGGACACCTCGAGGGCCAGGGTGCGCCCGTAGGGCAGCGGCGAGGTGACCGAGCTGACGGTGGTGAGGGCGATGGCCGGGTAGGCAGCCTGCGAGAGCACGAACACCACCGCCACCCAGGCCAGGTCGGCGCCGGCGATGGTGCTCCACGACTTGGTCACGTTGATCAGCACCGCCAGCAGCGCCCACCCGCCGATGAGGGTCCCGATGACCATGATGAGGTTCACCCAGCTGATCCGCCGGGGTTCGACCAGTGGTGGCACCTCCACCCCGGCCACCCGGGCACCCTCCACCCTCAGGTTCCCGAGCAGGACCTTGCGGCCCTTCAGTGACCGACCGGCCAAGGGATCGAGGGCGGCTCGCTGCAGGAACGGCAGGGCACCGGCCACCACCTCGGAGGGGAGCGCCCGGGCGGCCGCCTCGGCGGCCACGGTGGAACCGGACATCACCGCACCGGCGGCCAGGGCGCCCGCCACGTCGCGGTGGAGCTGGTCAGGGGTGGCACCCAGCGCCGCCGTCCGGAAGTTGACCAACCCGGCGGAGCCGTCGTCATCCACCACCACCGTCGCCGTCGAGATGGCACCGTGGGCGATCCGGCCAGCCTGCAGGGCGGCCACCTGGATGAACAGGCTGTCGATGGCTTCGGGATCGACCGGGTCCAACGGTTCGAGCGGTTCGACGGGATCGGTTGCATCCACATGCTCAGGGGCGGGATCGGTGGCTCCCTCCCCGACCTCCGGCTCTCCGGGGGTCGCATCCGACGCGGCGACCCTTGCCGCGGCGGGATCGACCGGGGCTGGGGTGGCGTCATCGATCGGCGCCCCGGGGGCGGTGGGATCGATTCGATCGGTGCTGCCGGGCAACGCCACCTCCTCCGGCGCCGGCGTGAAGCTGGCCAGCGGCCGACCGGAAGGTGGTCGAGTCACCAACACGGCATCGTTGGCTGGTCCGGCCGGGCCGGCCACCACCACATCTGGCACCCTGGCCCCCAGCCGGTCGGCCAGCATCGTCAGATACGCCTCGTGTTCCACCGTCTGGCGTCGGGTAAGGGTCAGGGTGGGTCCCGAGTCGCGGTACAGGAGGAAGCGGAAGAGCTTGGCCATCAACTGGGCGTCGGCGGCATCCCGTCCGTACACCGAGATATCGACCCCGGCGCCGTCCACCTGGCCGGTGAATCGACCCACTCCCCACTCTTGGCGGATGTTGGGGGTGACGTCGTCCACTGACAGGTCGATGTCGCCGAGGAGTACCGCCACCTCCGCCGCCGACGGCAGACCCAGTGGCGAACCGAAGACCAGGTGGACAGCCGCCGCCACTCCCCACCCCAGCGCCAGGCTTCCGATGACCGACACTGGGAGCCCCTCCTCGTGGGCGACGGCGGCAATCGACACCACCACCAGCAAGGTCTTGGACGATCGCTGGAGCCACCGGCTCAGGTACGGCAGCATGGCCAGTACCACCGCCACCGCCACCGCCAGCCGGATCACCGGGAAGTCGGTGTTGAATCCGTGAGTTGACGAATCGGAGGGGCGGCCTCCCGAGGTCCCCAGCAGCCACTGGAGCAGCAGTGTCACCAGCGCAGCAGCTCCTCCCGACACCAGGGCATCACGGATGACCTGCCACCGGCGCGACGCCAGGGCCATCACCACCAGCGCCACGATCGCACCGACGGTTCCCACCCACCAGAGGGTGGCCGTGAGCCAGCTGAGGCCGTTGGGGGCTGACGACAACACCTTGGCGATCGACTGCTCGGCCTTGGAATTGGCGTCAACGGCCAACCAGCACACGGTCACCGCCAGGGTGGCCAACACCAGCCGCACCGAGTCGGAGCCGCGGCGGCGGGTCTGGCCGTCACCCACCGGTGCGAACAGCAGCGAGCGCCAGGTCGGGCGATCGGCGGACCGGCCGGGCGATGGAATCGGAAGGTGGCTCGACACCCCGTCGAGATCGTCGGCCGGCGACAGTTCCAACGCGGTGCCGGCCGGGCCGGGGTGACTCGGGCTGCTCGGCATGGCGGGCCTCAGGCTACGACGGACGGTGGCCGGCCGGGGTGATCTGGACCCAGAGGCACGTCAACCGACCGGCGATCCGAAGAAGACGGCATCACCGAAGGAGAAGATGCCGCCGTCGGCGGCGACCATCCAGTACCCCTTGCCGTCACCGGTGTCGGCCATGCCGGCTACCGGCTGGTTGAGGACCAGACTGCCGGTGGAGCCGTAGAAGACAGCGTCCCCGAAGGAGAAGATGCCGCCGTCGGCCGCCACCAGTCGGTAGCCGGACCCGTCGGCCGAGGTGGACATGCCCACCACCGGTTGGTTCAGCGGATGGCTGCCCATCGATCCATAGAAGCCGGCATCACCGAAGGCGAAGAGGCCTCCGTCGGCCGCCACCAGCCAGTAACCCCCGCCATTGGCGGTGGCCGACATCCCCACCACCGGCTGGTTGAGGACCAAGCTGCCCGTCGATCCATGAAAGGCGGCATCGCCGTAGGAGAAGACACCACCGTCAGCAGCCACCAACCAGTAACCCTTGCCGTCGGGGGTCGACGCCATGCCCACAATCGGTTTGTTCAGCACCAGTGATCCGGTGGAGCCGAAGAACGAGGCATCACCGAAGGAGAAGATTCCCCCGTCCTTGGCCACCATCCAGTAGCCCTTCGAGTCAGGAGTGGCCGCCATTCCCACGATGGGCTGGTTCAACGGCTGACCCTCCATCGACCCGTAGGACGAGGCGTCGCCGAAGCGGTAGATGGAACCATCCGTGCCCACCTCCCAGTAGCCCTTGGCGTCGCGGGTGGGTGCCATCCCCACCACCGGGGCGGTGACCTGATCGGAAAGGGTGAACCAGTCGGACTTGAGACCCATGTCGGAAGCGAACTCGTCCCCGGTCACCTGCACACTGCCGCTGGAACCGACCAGCGTGAGCTTCGTCACCCGGCCGCCCCAGTCGCCCAGGCCGTTCCGGGCGGTGATGTCCATCGACTCGTAGTTGCCCAGTTGCGGCCAGTCAGCGTCGATCTCCGATGTCGGCACCGTGGTCGTCCAGGTGTGATTCGGATTGCACGCCTGCGGCAGGCAGACCGAGTCACCGGTGTCGGGCACACCCGGAAAGCCGGGTGGGCTGGTGGTGCCCGGGTCGGTGTAGCCACCCGTGGACGCCGAGTACTGGGTGGCGGCGATGGCACCGCCGGCAAACTCCATCACCTGGCCGGCGGTGTCGGAGACGGCCAGGTCGGAGATGGTGGTCCGGTTGGTCACCCCCCGATAGGTCTGGCAGGCCAGATCGCAGATGTCGGCGTACGGGTAGGAGTTGAGGGTAGCCATGGCGTAGGAACGGGCGGCCACCGCCTGGGCCTCCAGCTCCTGGAAGCCCCACGCCTGGCCCTGCGGCCCGGCGGTGCCCAGGCTGCCCCATCCTGATGGCGACTCGTTGGGGACCACCCCGGCCACGTACTGCTCGAGCGGCAGCGTGTTGACCGTCCTCGGCGAGCCGCTCGAATAAGCGGCGGTGATCGTCCCGGGGACGGTCAGGTTCCCACCGGACTGGCAGAGCTGGAGGTCGGCAGCCCCGGGTGACGCCGACGGGGTGCCGACGCCGGTGGCGAACGGTGCCGACCAGGGCCCGGCGCATCC
>Ga0302157_10001379_pt1 | contig 29909 bp, 19 predicted proteins | sample I_Bog_N3_3_FD_193502 | JGI IMG/M metagenome (GOLD analysis project Ga0302157, IMG submission 193502) | Peat permafrost microbial communities from Stordalen Mire near Abisko, Sweden - I_Bog_N3_3 | ecosystem: Environmental > Terrestrial > Soil > Wetlands > Peat | place: Sweden: Abisko, Stordalen...
GTGGTCCTGCCCATCATCGCCCTGATGAATGATCCGGCCCAGCCCTTGGCTGTGCGCGCCGCCGTCGATTATCTGGTTTGCGACGTCATTTGCGTGCCCCAGCATGTGGATTTGGCCCTGACCCTGCCGACAGGTGCGGCCCAACCCAGCGAACATACCCATCTGATCAGCCGCTTTATCGCCAAGGTGCCGGGCGAGCCTTATTCCCGTGGCCTGAAGCTGACCCAGACCGAAGCCACCGTCGATGGTCTGCTGAAGGTGGTCATGGAGGCCAATCCGCCCCTGATCAAGCCCGATCTGTTCGTCGAGCGCAGCGACCAGATGCAGTTCGGCCCGCCGAAAGTCCGTCTGGAGCAGGGCGGCAAGAGGGCCACCTTCCAACTGGCTCCGGTGCCGAAGACCGGCGAAGGCGGGCTGACCGACAAGCCGGTAACCCTGACCATGGTCGATGGCGACCGTGGCACCGAGATCGTCGTCGATGTGGCCCCGCCCCAGCCGGGCCTGCGGTTGGGGGCTTTGGTCTCCATGCTGGGCGTGGCGCTGCTGGGCGGCTTGCTGCTCAATCTGATGCCCTGCGTGCTGCCGGTTCTCTCCATGAAGCTGTTGAGCCTGATCGGCCATGCCGGGCAGGAACGCCGGGTCATTCGTGCCAGCTTTGTCGCCTCGGCGGCGGGGATCGTCGCCTCCTTTATCCTGCTGGCCCTGGCTGCCGGTGGCCTCAAGCTGGCCGGCATGGCGGTGGGTTGGGGCGTGCAGTTCCAGCAGCCGCTGTTCCTGGCGGCCATGGTGGTGGTGGTGACCTTGTTCGCCTCCAATCTGTTCGGCTTCTTTGATATTCCCCTGCCGGAGTGGGCATCGAACCTGGGTGGCGGCGGCGAACATCACGGGCTGATCGGGCATTTTGCCACGGGTATGTTCGCCACTCTGCTGGCCACCCCTTGCTCGGCTCCCTTTCTCGGGACGGCGGTGGGCTTTGCCTTATCGCGCGGGCTGTTCGAGATCATCGCCATCTTTCTGGCTTTGGGCGTCGGCATGGCTCTGCCCTATCTGGCGGTGGCGGCTTGGCCGGGGCTGGCCAGGGCTCTGCCGCGTCCCGGCAAATGGATGCTGGTGCTGCGCCGCCTGATGGGTCTGGTGCTGCTGCTGACGGCGGGTTGGCTGCTGGTGGTGCTGTCGGCGGAAGCCGGAGAAAAGGCCTCGCTGATAGTGGGAGCCCTGATGGGCGGTCTGCTGCTGGCCATGGGGTCCAGCCGCTTCATCGGCCCCAAGGGTCGGCTGGCGTTGGCGCTGCTGTTCAGCCTGAGCGCGCTGGTGGTGTCGCTGATGGTGCTGCCCCGGGCCGCCACCTCGATCCCCGAGCATCTGAAAAGCCTGTGGCAGCCCTTCGACCGCGACGTCATCGCCAAGGATGTGGCCGATGGCAAAGTCGTCTTTGTCGATGTCACTGCCGACTGGTGCATCACTTGCCAGGTCAATAAGGCCACGGTGGTCTATCGCAGCCCGGTGGCCGATCGGCTGGCCAAGGGCGACATCGTCGCCATGGAAGCCGACTGGACCCGCCCGGACGAGGGAATCGCCGCCTATCTGGCCAGCTTCGGGCGTTACGGCATTCCCTTCAACGCCGTCTATGGCCCCGGCGCTCCCGATGGTATCGCCTTGCCCGAACTGCTGACCGCCGACGACGTGATGGCGGCCATCGACAAGGCCAAGAAGCCCTAATTATCCTGTGTCTTGCGAAGGGCGCCGGACTATGGTTCCATCTGGGATCGCAGTTTGACTTTCAGGATGCCGGACCATGCATTACCCCACCTTCGCCGTTCCTCCCACCTTCCTGGGCGCTTCGGCGCGACCCGAGGAAGCGAAGGCCTGCGTTGCCGGCATTCCTCTGGATATCGGCGTCACCAATCGCCCCGGTGCTCGCTTCGCGCCGCTCGCCATCCGCCATGCCAGCCGCATGCTGACCGACGGGCAGAACCCGGCCATGGGCTGGCGTGATCCGGCCCAGTTGCCCATCGCCGACATCGGTGATTTCGACATCGCCCTGGGCGACATCGCCGCCAGCCTGAGGCTGATCGAGGAGCAGGCGGCCAAGGTAACCAAACCGTTGCTGTCCTTCGGCGGCGAACATACGGTCACTCTGCCGTTGCTGCGCGCCTTGGCCAAGCGTATCGGCCCGGTGGGGTTGATCCATTTCGACGCCCATATCGACACTTGGCCGGATAATTTTGGTCAGGTCTTCGGTCACGGCTCGGTGTTCTATCATGCCATCAACGAAGGCCTGATCGATCCCTCCCGGATGATCCAGATCGGCATCCGCTCGCCCATGCCGAAGGAAGTCTGGGACTGGACGGTGAGCAAGGGCGTGACCATCCTTTCGGCGGAAGAGGTGCATGAGAGCAATCCCACCGCCATCACCGAACTGATCCGCGCCAAGGTGGGCGATGGTCAGACTTATCTGTCCATCGACATCGACGCCCTTGACGCTTCTCAGGCCCCCGGCACCGGCACGCCGGAAGTGGGCGGTCTGTTCACTTGGCAGATGATGGCGATCCTGAAGAAACTTCAGGGCCTGTCCATCGCCGGCCTGGATGTGGTCGAGGTGGCTCCGGCCTATGATGTCGCCGAGATCACCGCTTTGGCGGCGGCCAGCCTGGCATGGCAAATGCTGGGTCTTTTATGGTAATATGACAATGTGTTAACAAGCGCGGATTGCCATTGCACCGCCGCAAATTCGGCGTATATACGAACCCGGTGACGCACTCGCACGTGCCGATAGCCTCCGTGGTGGAGGATAAGCAACGACGGTAACGCGTCCTTTTTGGTCACCGGTCGCCATTGGGCCGGTTCCCGAAGGGGAGGTGGACATGGTTGTTCTTCTGGCGTGTGGCGTGGCGGTGAACCACTCTTCCACGAACCAATTTCGAAGTCCGTAAGCGCTGATCTTACAGCGTTTTTATGTCGCGGTTTCCTGAACGGGGAACCGTGTGGGCTTATGCAATATCCGCTCACTCAGGTGATCGGGTCTTCCCAAAGGGAGGATGGTTCCATGACTGCTTTTCGTTCCCATCGCTCGGTCATTCCCCTGCATCGCGCCCGTCCTCATAGCGGGCCGCCGGCGGTGGTCGAGGCCGTGCAATCCTTGCGTCCCGACGAGCCCCTGCATTGCCTGCGCCCGGCCACCTTGCGGGCGGCGGCGCGGCGGATGACCGGGCTGTTCCCCGGCGATGTGCTTTATGCGGTCAAATGTAACCCCGAGCCGGCGGTGCTGCGGGCCTTGTGGGACGGTGGCGTGCGGCATTTCGATGCGGCCTCCATCGGCGAGGTCAAGCTGGTGCGCTCGCTGCTGCCTGAAGCGGCGATCCACTTCATGCATCCCATCAAGTCCCGTCCGGCCATCCGCCAGTCTTACGACCTGGGTATCCGCGACTATGTGCTCGACGGTCTGGACGAGTTGGACAAGATTCTGGAAGAGACTGGCTATGCTCGCGATCTGGGGCTGGTGATCCGCTTGGCCATGCCCAAGGGAGGGGCCATCTATGATCTCTCTGGAAAGTTCGGTGCCCAGCCTGCCGAGGCGGCAGAACTGCTGCGTCTCTGCCGAAAAGTTGCGTTGCGCGTCGGACTGTGCTTCCATGTGGGATCACAGTGTCTTGACCCGCTGGCCTACGAGCGCGCCCTGTCCATGGCTGGACGGGTGATTGCCGAGGCCGGTGTGCCGGTGGATATTGTCGATGTGGGCGGCGGCTTCCCGGTCAGCTATCCTGACATGGTGCCGCCTCCGCTGGATGATTTCGTGGCGGCGGTTCGCCGGGGCTTCAAGCGTTTGGGCCTGCCCGAGCAGTGCCGTCTGTGGTGCGAGCCGGGCCGTGCTCTGGTCGCCCCCAGCCAGTCTCTGGTGGTGCGGGTGATGGCGCGGCGCGACCGGCCCGAAGGTGAATTGGGGGCCTTGTTCATCAATGACGGCGTCTATGGCTCGCTGTCCGATGCCGGGGCTTCCATGGGGTTCCGCTTTCCGGTGCGGCTGATCCGCGACGGTGGTGGAATGGGTTTGCAGGAGCTGCGGCCCTTCGAGTTCTTTGGCCCCACCTGTGATTCCGCCGACCGTATGCGCGGGCCGTTCCTGCTGCCCAAAGACGTGCGGGAAGGCGACTGGATCGAGATTGGCCAACTGGGCGCCTATGGCAGCGCCTTGCGGACGAGTTTCAATGGGTTCGAGGCCGCCAGCCTCATCGAAGTCCGCGATGCGCCGCTGCTGGCGACCCCCGGCTTTGGCGATCGTCAGGTTAAAGCGGCTTGAGGAAAGGGCCGCGTCACTGTAAGAGCAATCTGTTTTCGTTCAATCGCATCTGATTGGGGGCCACCGCACCGGGGTTTCGCATAAGGGGAAGAGGAATGACCAAGCACGTTTTGTTCAAAGGCCGTCTGGTGATGGTCGGTTTCGGCAGCATCGGACAGGGGGTCTTGCCTCTGATTTTGCGCCATGTGGACGTTGACCCGTCCAAAATCACCATCATCACCGCCGAGGAACGCGGTCGGGACGTTGCCAAGGACTTTGGCATCCGCTTCGTGAAAACTCCTCTGACCCCGGAAAACTACCGGAGCATCCTGACCAAGGAACTGCAGCCGGGCGACTTCCTGCTCAATCTGTCGGTGGATGTGGCGTCCCTGTCTCTGATCGAACTGGCCCGCGACAACGGTTGGCTTTACCTCGACACCTGCATCGAGCCCTGGCTGGGCGGTTATACCGACACCTCCATCAGCCCCAGCTACCGTTCGAACTACGCCCTGCGCGAGAAGGCGCTGGAGATGCGCAAGGGCTTTGAGGGTGGGCCCACCGCGGTCGTCACCCATGGCGCCAATCCTGGTTTGGTCTCTCATTTCGTCAAACAGGCTCTGTTGAACATCGCCAAGGATACCGGCCTTGCCATTGATAAGCCCACCAGCCGCGAAGGCTGGGCGGGTTTGATGGAAAAGCTGTCGGTCAAAGTGGTGCATGTGGCCGAACGCGACACCCAGGTGGCCAATATCCCGAAGAAGGTGGGCGAATTCGTCAACACCTGGTCCATCGACGGCTTCGTCGGCGAAGGCTGCCAGCCCGCCGAGCTGGGCTGGGGCAGCCACGAAAAGGCTCTGCCTCCCGATGGCCATCGTCATGGCTTCGGCTCTGACGCCGCCATCTATCTGATGCGTCCCGGCGCCAGCACCCGCGTGCGCACCTGGACCCCCAACGAAGGTCCGTTCCATGGCTTCCTGATCACCCATGGCGAGGCTATTTCCATCTCGGATTATTTCTCGGTGAAGGATGGCGACAAACTGCGTTTCCGCCCCACCTGCCATTACGCCTACCATCCGTCCGATGACGCCGTTTCGTCGGTGCATGAACTGGCCGGCAGAAACTGGAAGATCCAGCCCAATCAGCGCCTGATGATGGACGAGATCATCTCGGGCATCGACGAACTGGGCGTGCTGCTGGCCGGTCATGCCAAGGGAGCCTATTGGTACGGCTCGCAGTTGTCGGTGGAAGAAGCCCGCAAGCTTTGCCCCCACAACAATGCCACCAGCCTGCAGGTTACGGTCTCGGTGCTGTCCGGCCTGATCTGGGCCATGGAAAATCCTCATCGGGGCATCGTCGAGCCCGAGGAAATGGATTTCGAACGGGTTCTCGAACTGGCCTCGCCTTATCTTGGATCGGTGGTCGGCGCTTATACCGACTGGACGCCGCTGCAGGATCGCGGCGTTCTGTTCCCCGAAGACATCGATACCGATGATCCCTGGCAGTTCAAGAACATCCGGGTGGTCTAAGGATAGGAACCGGGGCGGCGTAACGCCGCCGTCCCGCTGTTTACCGCTTACACCATTGTGCATAAACGGGTAAGCGGTCAGGATAGATCCGACCATGCCCTTTTCCAGCGACTATTCTCCGAAGCCGACCGCTCAAGCCCGCCGCATCGCCCTGGCGATGGTGGCCGCCCTGTGGTTGCTGGTCGGGCTGCAGCTGCATCGTGATCGCGATGCAGCCTTGGAGCAGGGCAGCCGTTTGGTCGATGCCATGGCCAATGCCTCCGAACAGCATCTGGTCGGCAGCATCCGCGCCCTGCAAAGTCTGCTGGAGGAAGCCGCCGACGGCGCCGAGGCGGGGCGTTGGAATTCCAACGACTTCATCGATACCATGACCACCCGTCTGCAGGAATTTCCCGAGGTCAGATTCATCACGCGGATCGACCGGGATGGCCGGCTGCGCAGCAATACCATCCCCTTCAAGCCTCTGCCGGCGGGTGGGTTGGATGTTTCGGATCGCAGCTACTTTCAGCGTCAGGTGGATGCCGGGCCGAAGGGCAACATGTGGGTGGGCGACCCCGCCATCGGCCGGTTGAGCCACGAGCGCACCATCCATATGTCTCACCCCGTCTTTTCGGCGAAGGGCGAGTTCGACGGCGTGGTGATGGCGGCGGTCAATCCCGACGGTTATGCCAACTTCCTGAAATCCATCATGCTGGAACCGGCGGGCGGCGCTTCGATCTTGCGGCGGGATGGCGCCTTTCTGGCGCGCGCTCCGGATCACGAGGCCAAGTTCGGCACCAATGTCGCCTCCAGCGATCTGTTCACCAAGGCCATTCCTCAGGCTCCCAAGGGGGTGGTCCGGATGGTCTCGAAGAACGACGGCAACGATAAGCTGGTGGGCTATCGGCTGATGAGCGACTACGATGTGGTGGTCACCGCCGGTCTTTCCATCGAGACTGCTCTGAAGGGCTGGTGGCAGATGGTCTATGTGGAGTGCGCCATGGCGCTGCTCTTCACGGCGGCGCTGCTTTATTGGGCCTGGCAGGCGGACCTGCGCCATGGCCGCTCGCTTCAGGCTCAGTCTCGGCTCGAGGCCATGGTGGCCGAGCGCACCGCCCAGCTGGATCAGTCCCGCCAGCTGGCCGAGGATCGCTCCCGCCGTCTGGCCGTTGTCAACGAGGAACTGCGACGTCTGGCCCAGGTGACGGCCCACCATCTGCAAGAGCCGGTGCGGCCCATCGTCAGCTATTCCCAGATGGCGCGGCGCAAGATGCTGGGCGTCGATAGCGAAGTGGACGGCTGGCTGATGTTCGTCGAACGCTCGGGTCTGCGGCTGAAGGCTCTGCTGCGCGACTTCCAGCGTTATGCCTGCGTCTTGGCCGAAGAACCCTCGGCCCAGGTCACCGACGCCGACGAAGCTCTGACTCTGGCGGTGGGGCGGTTGCGGGCCCTGATTATCGAAAGCGGCGCCGAGATTGTCCGCGAGCCGCTGCCCTGGGTCGAGGCTGATCGCGACATGCTGGCCGGGGTATTCCTTCAGCTTCTGGACAATGCCATCCGCCATCGCCATCCTGAGCGCAATCCGAAGATTGTCGTCGATGTGGTGGAACTGGGGGACTTCTGGTCTTTCTCGGTGGCCGACAATGCCCGGGGCATCGACCCCAATCTTTCGGCCAAAGCCTTCGAAGCCTTCGAGCGGCTGGGCGAGACCAGCGACGATTCCACCGGTCTGGGGCTGGCCATCTGCCGCGCCGTGATCCAGGCCCATGGTGGCCGCATTTGGATCGAACCCATGGCCGAGGGCAGCATCTTTCACTTCACCCTGCCCAAGGGCCGCCCGCCGGAAGCGCCCCTATCGCCTCCACGGCAGGCTGGATTTTAATGTCCCTGACATTCTCTTGGATTTCGCTTTTTTCCAGCGGCCATTGAGGCCGCGGCCCAGGCGCGGAGGCGCCGCCCGGCGAAGGACATGCGGCGGGCTGATCAGCCCGCCGGTAATGGCCTGATTCCGGAAAAGCTTGTTCCTAGCGGCGTCCTGGCTATACTGCGCCGCAATGTACCCCAGGAGGATTGAATGGCGGACTGCGCGTTTGACGTTGCCGGCATCGGTAACGCCATCGTCGATGTGCTTTCCCATGCCGATGATGCAAAGCTTCAAGCCCTTGGCTTGAGCAAGGGCGTGATGACCTTGATCGACGCCGATCAGGCAGAGGCGATCTATGCCCAGATGGGCCCGGGCGTCGAATGTTCCGGCGGCTCGGTGGCCAACAGCATTGCCGGTCTGGCGGCGCTGGGCGGCAAGGGCGCTTATATCGGTAAGGTCAAGGACGATCAGTTGGGTCAGGTGTTCCGCCATGACCTGCGCACCCTGGGCGTCGCCTTCGACACTGCGGCTGGCAATGATGGTGCGGCGACCGCCCGCTGTCTGATCCTGGTGACCCCGGATGCCCAGCGCACCATGCAGACTTTTCTGGGGGCTTGCGTCGCCCTGGGGCCCGACGACATCGACGAGACGGTGATCGCCAACGCCCAGGTGACCTATCTGGAAGGCTATCTGTGGGACCCGCCCCAGGCGAAGGAGGCTTTCCGCAAGGCCGCCCGCATCGCCCACGAGGCTGGCCGCAAGGTGGCTCTGTCCCTGTCCGATCCTTTCTGCGTCGACCGTCATCGCGCCGAGTTTCTGGAATTGCTGGCCGATCACGTCGATATCGTCTTTGCCAATGAGGCCGAGATTACCTCGCTCTACCAGACCGACTTCGACAGTGCTTTGCGCTTGGTGCGCGGTCATTGCGATATCGCCGCCATCACCCGCTCTGAAAAGGGCTCGGTGGTGATCTCCGGCGATCAGGTGGTGGTGCAAGGCGCCGAACCTGTTTCCCAGGTGGTGGATACCACCGGTGCCGGCGATCTTTACGCCGCCGGTTTCCTCTACGGTTTGACCCAGGGCCGCGACCTTGGAACCGCAGCCCGTCTGGGTGGCATCTGTGCCGCCGAGATCATCTCCCATGTGGGCGCCCGGCCCGAGGCCAATCTGGCCGAGCTGGTCGCCGCCACGTCTTTCTTTACGGTTTGAAATCAATGGAACTTCGCAACATCGCCATCATCGCCCACGTTGACCATGGTAAGACCACCTTGGTTGACGCCATGCTCCGCCAGTCGGGCACCTTCCGTGTCAACCAGCAGGTCGCCGAGCGAGTCATGGACTCGAACGACCTGGAAAAGGAACGCGGCATCACCATCCTGGCCAAATGCACCTCGGTGCAGTGGAAGGACACCCGCATCAACATCGTCGACACCCCCGGTCACGCCGACTTCGGCGGCGAGGTTGAGCGTATCTTGTCGATGGTCGATGGCGTGGTGGTTCTGGTGGACGCGGCCGAAGGTCCGATGCCTCAGACCAAGTTCGTCACCGGCAAGGCCCTGGCCCTGGGCCTGCGCCCCATCGTGCTGATCAACAAGGTGGACCGTGGCGACGCCCGTCCCCATGAAGTGCATGACGAGGTCTTCGATCTGTTCGCCGCCCTGGACGCCAGCGACGACCAGCTGGACTTCCCCACCATGTTCGCGGTTGGCCGCGACGGTTGGGCCGATGACAGCCTGGAAGGCCCGCGCAAGGATCTGTCGGCCCTGTTCGACCTGATCCTGAAGCATGTTCCGGCTCCGGACCATGATCAGGAAGCTCCCTTCACCATGCTGGCCACCACCCTGGAAGCCGATCCCTATCTGGGTCGCGTGCTGACCGGGCGTATCCATTCCGGCACTGTCAGGCTCAATCAGGCGGTCAAGTCGCTGTCCAACGACGGCACCCTGGTCGAACAGTTCCGCATTGCCAAGATCCTGGCCTATCGCGGTATCGAGCGGACCGGTCTGGACGTGGCCGAGGCCGGCGACATCGTCGCCGTGTCGGGCATGACCAAGACCACCGTGGCCGATACCATCTGCGCCCTGGAAGTGGTCGAGCCGCTGCATGCCCAGCCGATCGATCCGCCCACCCTGTCCATGACCTTCTCGGTCAACGACAGCCCGCTGGCCGGTCAGGAAGGCGACAAGGTGACCAGTCGCGTCATCGCCAACCGTCTGCTCAAGGAATGCGACAGCAACGTCGCCATCAAGGTCGCCGAAACCGCCGGCAAGGATGCCTTCGAGGTGTCGGGCCGTGGTGAACTGCAGCTGGGCGTGCTGATCGAACAGATGCGCCGTGAAGGCTTCGAGCTGGGCATTTCGCGTCCGCGCGTGTTGTTCCGGACCGATGAAGCCACCGGCGAGCGTCTGGAGCCTATCGAAGAAGTCTTCATCGACGTGGACGAGGAATTCTCGGGTGCCGTCGTCGAAAAGATGAGCAACCGCAAGGCCGAAATGGTCGGTATGCGTCCTTCGGGCGGCGGCAAGCTGCGCATCACCTTCCTGGCTCCGTCGCGCGGCCTGATCGGCTATCACGGCGAGTTCCTGACGGACACCCGCGGCACCGGCCTGATGAACCGTATCTTCCACGGCTATGCCCCTTATAAGGGCCCGATCGAAGGTCGTCGCAACGGCGTGCTGATCTCCAACGGCCAGGGCGATTCCGTCGCCTACGCCCTGTGGAGCATCGAAGAGCGCGGCCCGCTGTTTATCGGTTCCGGCGTGCGTCTCTATGAAGGCATGATCATCGGCGAACATGCTCGCGGCAATGACCTCGAGGTCAATGCTCTCAAGGGCAAGCAGCTGACCAACATCCGCACCACCAGCAAGGACGAAGCCGTCCGCCTGACCCCGCCCCGCAAGATGTCGCTCGAGCAGGCCATCGCCTACATCGAAGACGACGAGCTGGTGGAAGTCACGCCCAAGACCATCCGTCTGCGTAAGCGCTACCTCGATCCGAACGAGCGCAAGAAGCAGAGCCGAATGAAGGCTGGTTCGTAACAGTAAAAAGGCCGCTCGAAAGAGCGGCCTTTTTCTTTAGATTTATCCGGGGGCCGTTACCTACCAGAGGAAGCCGCCGATGGCGGCTGTCGGGCGCAGGCCGTCGTGGGCCTCGATCACCGCTTCGACCTTGGCCGGGTCCGGCTTTTGGCCATAGGTGGTGCCGATTTCCCAGGAATGGACGCCGCCCGAGCAGAACAGCACGTCGATGCCGGCCCCATTGGCCCCGGCGATGTCGGTATGGAAGGCGTCACCCACCGCCAGCACGCGGCGGCGGTCGCTGATGCCCAGTTTCTCCAGGCAGACGTCATAGATGGCTGGGTCGGGCTTGCCGCGATAGCGAACCTCGCCGCCCTGCTGCTCGTAGTATTGAGCCAAGGCTCCGGCGCAAATGATTTCCTTGCCCTGACGGATGACGATCAGGTCGGGATTGGCGCAGACCATCGGCAGCTTCAGGGCCAGCGAGGCGTCGAGCACCGGGGCGTAATCGGCGACGGTTTCCTCGAATTTGTCGGGGCCGGTGTTCATCAGGAACTCGGCCTTGTCGGGGCTGCTCACCAGCTCGATGTCCAGGCCGTCGAAGATGTTCTTGTCGCGCTCCGGTCCGATATGCAGGCAGCGGCGGCCCAGCTTGGCGAACCAGGGATCGGCATGGGGACCGAAGCGGCGTTCCAGTTCGATATGCACGGCCTCGCCCGAGCTCATGACCTCGCCGTAAATTTCGCGCGGGATGCCCATGCCGCCCATCAGCTGTACCAGGGCGAAAGACCGGCGCGGGGCGTTGGATAGCATCACCGTCTTCTTACCCAGCTCGGTGAGCTTGCGCAGCGTGTTGGCGGCGCCGTCATAGGGCTGGGTGCCGTCATGGATGACGCCCCACAGGTCAAGGATGAAGCCGTCATACTGGCCGGCGATCTGCGACAGGCTGTCGAGAACGGGAAGACTCATTCCGCCGCCCTCCCGGCATCCACGCCGACGGCGTCTTGCAGGCAGGTGAAACCATCGCGGCGCAGGGCCTGGGCCAGCTCCTGCTTGATGCGGGTGACCAAGCCGGTGCCCTGATAGACCAGGGCCGAATAGAGCTGCAGCAGGGATGCGCCAGCCTTGATCTTGGCATAGGCCTGTTCGCCAGTGGCAATGCCACCGACGCCGATCAGGGGCAGCTTGCCCTTGGTCAGGCTATAGACCTGACGCAGAACGGCGGTAGAGGGCTCGAACAGCGGCGCACCCGACAGGCCGCCGGTCTCGGTGCGGCGCTCCGAGATCAGGCTGTCGGGGCGGGTGATGGTGGTGTTGCTGACGATCAGGCCGTCCAGACCGCTTTCCAGGGCCACTTCGGCAATGTCGCGGAGGTCTTCCTCGGTCAGATCGGGGGCGATCTTCAGCAGCAGCGGCACCTTCACCGCCAGGGCGTCCACGGCCTTGCGGGTGCGGCGGACCAGCTGTTCCAGCGGCTCCTTGCCCTGCAAGGCGCGCAGGCCCGGCGTGTTGGGCGAGCTGACATTGATCACCAGATAGTCGGCCAGCGGCCCCAGGGTGCGCACACCCTTTTCATAGTCCGAGGCGGCGTCCTCGGTGTCCTTGTTCTTGCCCAGATTGGCCCCGACGATGCCGGCGCGGCGGCGGCGGGCCAAGCGTCCGGCCACCACCTCCATACCCTCGTTGTTGAAGCCCATGCGGTTGATCACCGCCTGGTCAGGCGTCAGGCGGAACAGGCGCGGGCGCGGATTGCCCGGCTGTGGGCGTGGCGTCACCGAGCCGATCTCGACGAAGCCGAAGCCCTGACCCAGCATGGCGTCGGGGACTTCGGCGTTCTTGTCGAAGCCGGCGGCCAAACCCACCGGGTTCTTGAAGTCGCGGCCCCACAGGCGGATCGACAGAATGGGATCGTTATAGGACGGCTGATGCGGCACCAGGCCGGTTTTCAGCAGAGCGACGGTCAGACCGTGGGCGGTCTCGGCGGGAAGCAGCCGGACCAGGGGGCCGGCGATGCGGAAATAATCGGACAAGGGATCACTCTTCCAACTGGGGAAACAGATGCCGGCCATTGGCGGCTAAAGGCAGATCGTGGACCGCGACCACGGCGGTCAGCGGCAGGGGGCCATAGAGATGGGGGAACAATTGGCCGCCGCGAGACGGCTCCCAGCGCAAAGCGTCACCCAGACGGGCCGCCTCGACGGCCAGCAGCAAAAGGCCGCTTTGTCCGGCCCGGTGACGGGCGGCGGAGTCTTCAACCTGGGCGGCGGTGGAAAAATGGATGAAGCCGTCGGCCTGGTCCTGGGAGGAGCCCCCATAGAGTCCAGCGTCCCTGGCTACCCGCCATTCTTCGGCCCGGCACATATGATAAATTGTCCCGCTCATTTGGCGGACCCTACTCGAAAGCGCTTGGAATTGACAGAGGCGGCGATTCCTGTGACCGGCTTTCCCGGTAAATTTCTGCTAAATGCCATGGTTTTTTGTTTTCTGCAGGTGATAGTCACTCGCAGAAACAACGGATGTTTGCATTTTGCAATGGAAAGTCGCCCATAACCTCTGGTTTGCATACCCGGCGATTGGCACACAGCTTGCGATTGATCTCTCCAGGAAAAGCCAACATCCAGGAGACAGCACAATGGATGAGAAAAAGTCTCGCTTCAGCCCGGCCTTGCACCACGCTCTCAGCCTTGTCGAGAGCATGGGGAAGTCGGTTTATCTGATGCTGCCCGAGGAGCCGACCATGGTTATGATCACCGCCGGCTCCCGTAGCGGGCATATGTCCCGGGCCCAGGCCCGCACGGTTTACCGTGCGATGGCCCGGGCCGGGAAATATTAAGCTGAGGCCGCAGGAGCCTCGCCGGAAGCAGGAGGAGGAGCAGGCGGCGCCTCTTCCTCTTCTTCCTCGGGCAGGGACAGGAAGCCCGAGTTGTAGTCGTACTCGAAGATCTCGGCGTAACGGCCCCAGTTGATGACCTGATCGAGCACGCGCTCGGCCTCGTCGTCGGTCAGATAGTCCTGCAGTTCCTGCAAGAAACGATCTTCTGGTGCTCGGTGATCCCGACGCTCGTCCAGGATGCGGCGAATGTGGGTGGCCAGAGAGATGTGATGCACCAGATGCTCGGCGAAGAGTTCTTTTCGCTTGGCGTCGGTGGATTCCACATAAATGTGGCCGGCGGGCAGCAGGGCGACGTCGCCATGTTCCACCGAGATGAAGCCCAGCAGACGTCCGGCTTCCAGCAGTTGGAAGAGAGTATCGTCGGGGAGCTCCAACTGTTCGGCCAGGGCCGGAATGTCCGCCTTGCCGTTGTTGAATTCCTCGGCCAGGGTTTCCATCATGCCTTCGATGCGATGCGGGGTCGCTTCCGGCAGACGGTAACCCAGGGACAGCGGCTCGGCAGGCGTGCCGGCGGCCCGCTGCGGCTGCTGGGTCATGATGGCGTAGATCTCATCGACGATGGCCTTGAAGGCCGGCGATTCGGTGTCGCGGGGATGGGGCAAATTGACGGGAATTTCCGCCTTCACCCGGCCCGGATCCGACGAGAAGATCAGGACGCGGTCGGACATGGTGACCGCTTCCTCGATGTTGTGGGAGACGAACAAGATGCCCTTGGTGGGGATCTGGCGTTCCTGCCACAATTCCAGCAAGTCACCGCGCAGGGTCTCGGCGGTGAGCACGTCCAGGGCCGAGAAGGGCTCGTCCATCAGCAGCACGTCCGGTTCCATGACCAAAGCGCGGGCAAAGCCGACGCGCTGGCGCATGCCGCCCGACAGCTCACGCGGATAGGCGGATTCGAAACCGCCCAGGCCGATGACTTCGATGACCTTCAGGGCCCGCTTGACCCGCTCGTCGGCGGGCACGGCCTGAGCCTCAAGGCCCAACTCGACGTTCTGCTGCACGGTCAGCCAGGGGAACAAGGCGAAGGACTGGAAGACCATCGCGATGCCCTTGACCGGACCATTGATGGTCTTGTCGCGATACAGCACTTCGCCGCCATTGGCCTTGATCAGGCCGGCGATGATGCGCAGCAAGGTGGACTTGCCCGAGCCGGACTTGCCCAGCAAGGAGACGATTTCGCCTTGGGCCAGCTTGAAGTTCACCCCTTCGAGCACGGTGCGCTCGGAGCGGTCAGGGGCGCGGAAGGCCTTGCGAACGCCGGTCAGGTTGATCAGCAAATCAGCGGGGGGAGTGACATTGTTCATGGAACCGGCCCTCAATCGATGCGCCAACGCTCTTCGGCCAGGCGATAAAGCCGGCGCCAGAGCAGGCGGTTGAACAGAATGACGAACATGCTCAGCATGCAGCAGCCAAGCCAGATGCGGGGGAAATCACCCTTGGCGGTGGCGTCGGCGATATAGGCGCCGACACCCGTGGCCATCAGGGTGGTATCGCCCCAGCTAACCATTTCCGACACGATCGAGGCGTTCCAGGAGCCGCCTGACGCGGTGATGGCCCCGGTCACATAGGACGAGAAGATCGACGGCAGGATCAGCCGCTTCCAACGTATCCAGCCCTTCAGACCGAAGTTGCCGCCGACGTCTTTCATGTCGGTGGGAATGGCCATGGCGCCGGCGATAACGTTGAACAGGATGTACCACTGGGTGCCCAGGATCATCAGCGGGCTGGTCCAGATTTCCACCGAGGCATTGAAATGCTGGATCAGGATCACCGCTACCGGGAACATCAGGTTGGCCGGGAAGGCCGCCATGAACTGGGCGATGGGCTGCACCGTCTGGGCCAGCTTGGGCCGCAGGCCGATCCAGACGCCGATGGGCACCCAGATCACCGAGGCGATGGCGATCAGGATCAGCACGCGGGCGGCGGTGGCCAGGCCCAACAGGAAGACGTGCAGAACCTCGTCCCAACCGATGGAGGTCTTCAGGAAATCCGCCAGCCGAAGCAGCGCATAGGCGGCGATCAGGGCCAGGAAAGCGTTCCAGGCCTTGTCGAACCAGGGCAGCGTCCGGGCTTTATGGACCGGGCGTCCCAGGCCGTCATGGCGACGGCGGAAGATGGGAAGGCTGATTTCCCACAGCAGGCCAGGGGCGGCGCCCACATGACGCATCAGCTTGGTGCGCTGCATATAGGTCAGCAGCCACGAGGTGGGAAGCTCCTCGCCGGGGATGCTCTCGAACTTGAACTTGTCGGCCCAGGCCACCAGCGGACGGAAGAACAGCTGATCATAGATCAAAATGCCCACCAGCATGGCGGTGATGGCCCAGCCGATGCCCGCCAGGTTCTTGTCGGTGATGGCCAGCGAGATATAGGAGCCGATGCCCGGCAGCATGATGGTCTGGCCCGACACCGTAATGGCTTCCGAGGCCACCACGAAGAACCAGCCTCCCGACACCGACATCATCATGTTCCAGATCAGCGGCGGAGTGGCGAAGGGCAGTTCCAGGCGCCAGAACTTCTGCCAAGCCGACAGACGGTACATGGCCGCCGCTTCGTTGAGATCATGAGGGATCGTGCGCAGCGACTGGTACAGGCTGAAGGTCATGTTCCAGGCCTGGGAGGTGAAGATGGCGAAGATGGCCGCGCATTCCACACCCATCAGATTGCCGGGGAACAAGGCAATGAACCCCGTCACCGTGATGGAGAGGAACCCCAGAATCGGGATCGACTGCAACACGTCAAGAATGGGGATCAGGATCTTTTCAGCGTATTTGCTTTTCGCCGCCAGGGTCGCATAGATGATGGTGAAGGTCAGCGATGCGGCCAGACCGGCTGCCATGCGCAGGAACGAGCGCAGCAGATAGTAGGGCAAATCCATGGGATCGCTGGAAACCGTCAGCGCGTCGCCGATATTGTAGGGCGTGGACATCTGCATGCCGCCAAAGGCAAGCAGCCACAGGATGCCCAGCACCAATGGCAAGGCCGCCAAGTCCCAGGCGTTGGGCCTGAGATTGGGGTTGAAATTGATGGTAGGCGGAATGAAATTCTGCCGCACTCGCTCTCTCCGTGATCGCGGCTCGCCTTCAATGGGCGACCCTGCGTTTCAATACGCTGCCCGCCGGGCCAAGGCAACCCGGCGAATTATTGTGCTTTTAAGTCATGAAGCATTTTCTGGCACCTTGCCATTTGGAAAGACGCCAACTCTTCACAATTTGGTAAGAAGTCCTAACCAAGGAAAATTCTCGGGTTTTTAGAACGGCCAGGAAATGTTTCCCAATTGTAAACAGCTATCACCTTACAGTAGATAGTCTCCACCTTTCGGCAGGGGGGCTTCCTCCGAAATGCGCTCGGAATCCGATGTTTTCTCTTCTTGACAACCTATCAACCCAAGCGCGATACGCATAGCTCCCAAGAAAGGATCGGCCTCGAACGCCGGTCGGAGGATGTGAGATAGTGTTCCCATGTTGAAACATGCAGACATCTGGTCGGCAATCGACCGCCTCGCGCAGGAAAACGGGCTAACGGCCTCTGGTTTGGCTCGCCGCGCCGGTCTTGATCCCACCACCTTTAACCGCAGCAAGCGGATGACCCGCGAGGGCAAGCCGCGTTGGCCCAGCACCGAGAGCATCTCGAAGATTCTCGACGCCACGGGTGTGCGATTGGTCCATTTCGTCAGCCTGGTCCGTCCCGACGAACGTTCTGACGAGTTGCCCACCGTGCCGCTGGCCAGCCTGTCCGCCCTGCGCGGCGGCAAGGGCTTTGGGCCCGAGGGCGAGCCCAGCGTTGCCGAATGGGACGAAATTCCCGCTCCCGACGTGGCCGACCCCAAGGCCTTTGCCATCGAGATCAATGGCGGCGAATATGAGCCGGTCTATCGCGACGGCGACATCCTGATCGTTTCCCCCGCGGCTTTGCCCCGGCGCGGCGATCGGGTGATGGTGCGCACCACCGACGGTCAGGTGATGATTACTCGCCTGCAGCGCCAGACCGCCAAGCGTATCGATCTGCTGCCCCTGAGCGGGGATGACGAAATCAGCCTGACCGCCGAGGAAATCGCCTCGGTGCTTCGGGTGGTCTGGTCGAGTCAATAATGGACCGGCGGGCTTAATAAGCCCGCCGTAAGTCCCTCGGTCGCCGGGCGCGGCCTTCGCCGCCTTTATTCCGGGCCGTCTTTCATGCGTCGTTTGCCCCTACGGGGCGGCGCGGCTTCTGAAAGCTATGCCGAGAAGCTTACCTCCGCCGCCGCAGCATTCCCTTCAGCTCCGACAATTTCGCCGCTCCCGTCAGGAAGACGGCGGCGCCATAGGTTCCCATGCCGACGACGGTCAGCAGGGCCAGGGCGCCGATGCGCAGGCCGGGCAGGGTCATCAGGGGCTCGGTCACCATCATGGCCATCAGCAGGCAGCCGCTCATGGTGGCGCAAGCGGCGGTGATGCGGATTATCCTGGTCCTGAGACGGGCGTCGACGGTGAAGAAGCCGCGACGATGCAGCAGCCAGACCAATGCCCCCACATTGGCCCAGGCGGCCAGCGAGGTGGACAGGGCCATGCCCAGATAGCCCAAGGGCTGCATCAGGGCCAGATTGATGACGATGTTCAGGGCCATGCAGGCTCCGGCCACGCGCACCGGGGTGCGGGTGTCTTCGCGGGCGAAGAAGCCGGGGGTCAGCACCTTGACCAGCACGTAAGCGGGCAGGCCCGAGGCCAGGACCATCAGGGCCAGGGCCACGGCGTCGGTATCGGCCGAGGTAAAGGAGCCGCGCTCGAACAGTACGGCGATGATGGGATGGGCGATGGTCATCAAAGCCGCCGCCGCCGGCAGGGTCAGCAGCAGTCCCATCTCCATGGCGCGGTTTTGGGATTCCATGGCGGCGCGGTCGTCGCCGGACCGCAGCTGGCGGGACAGCAGGGGCAAAAGCGCCGTGCCGATGGCGACTCCGACCACGCCCAGGGGCAGTTGGTTGACCCGCTCGGCATAATTCAGATAGCTCACCGCGCCGTTGGCGACTTTCGAGGCGATCATGGTGTTGACGGTCAGATTGATCTGATAGACGCCGGCCCCCACGGCTCCGGGCACCACTCGCTTCAGCATCAGGGCCACATCGGGCGACAGGCGCGGGCGGACGAAGCGCAAGCTCATGCCTGCCTTCTTCATCGAGAAAAGCAGCCAGGCGAACTGGGCAAGGCCCGAGGCAAAGACGCCCCAGGCCATGGCATGTCCCGCCGTCGGCATATAGGGCGCCAGGATCAGCAGCACGGCGATGGAAACGATGTTCAGCAGCACCGGGGTGCCGGCAGCGGCCGCGAAGCGCCCCAGGGCGTTCAGCACGCCGCTTTGCAGCGACACCATGGAGATGAACAGCAGATAGGGAAAGGTGATGCGCGACAGCTCGGTGGCCAGCTCCAGCTTGCCCGGCATGTCGTCGAAGCCGGGGGCCAGCACATACATGGCCCAGGGCATGATGATTTCCATCAGGGCTACGAAGCCCAGCAGGGCGAAGACCAGCACGGCCTGACAGCGTTCGGCGAAGTCGCGGGCGGCCTCTAAGCCTTCCTGTTCCATCTTGCCGGCGAACAGGGGCACGAAGGCCGGGTTGAAGGCTCCCTCGGCGAACAGGCTGCGGAACAGGTTGGGGAAGCGAAAGGCCACGAAGAAAGCGTCGGAGACCAGTCCCGCCCCCAGATAGCGGGCGATCAGCATCTCGCGGGCCAGACCGGTCACCCGGCTCAGCATGGTCCAGCCGCCGATGGTGGCGATGGCTTTGCCTAAGGCCATGGGATCAGTGGGCCGCGGCTTGTTGCGGACGCGTCACCTGGGCCGGGTCGCAGATGCCGGGTTCCTTCAGGGCGGCGGTCAGGGCCTCGCGGATTTCCTTGATCTTGCGATCATGCTCCACCTTCAGGCCGAAGACGTCCTTCACATAGAAGACGTCCACCACCCGCTCGCCATAGGTCGAGATATGGGCCGAGGCGATGGTCAGGGACAGCCGGGTCATGGCCGAGGTGACGTCATAGAGCAGACCAATGCGGTCGCGGCCATTGACCTCGATGACCGTATGCTTGGCGCTGGCCTTGTTGTCCACCAGCACGCGGGGCGGCACTGTGAAGACGCGGGTGCGGTTTTGCACCGAATCCCGGCGCTGGGCGATCTCGCGCTGCAGCCGCATGCGGCCAGACAGGGTCTGTTCCAGATTGGCGAAAAGCTTGGCCAGCCGGCTGGGGTTGTCCACCGGTCCGCCATCCATATCCTGGATGGTGAAAGTATCCAGGGCCATGCCGTTGGTCATGGTGATGATCTTGGCATCGACGATGGAGACGCCGGAAATGGCCATGGCTCCGGCGATTTGCGAGAACAGGCCGGGATGGTCGCCGGTATAGAGGGTGATCTCGGTGACCTGATGGGACGAATCGTGGCGGCTGTCGATGGTCAGAGGCGCATCGGTCCGCTCGGCTTCCCGCACCAATCCGGCATGGCGCAGATGGGTGGCGGTGTCGAAGGACACCCAGTAGGAGGGATAGCCGCGCAGCAGGTGGGAGTCGATGTCTTCATCCGGCCACAGGCCGTGCAGGGCGGCGCGGACCGCCTTTTGGGCGGCTTCCACCCGGGCTTCGCGCCGCTCGACGCCGATGCCGCCGGACATCATGTCCAGGGCGCGATGATAAAGCTCGCGCAGCAGGCCGGCTTTCCAGGCGTTCCAGACGGTGGGGCCAACGGCGCGGACGTCGGCGACGGTCAGGGCCAGCAGCAGTTTCAGGCGCTCGGGGCTTTGCACCTCGTCGACGAAATCGGCGATGGTCTTGATGTCGTCGATGTCGCGTTTGAAGGCGGTGCGGGTCATCAAAAGATGATGGCGGACCAGCCAACTGGCGGTCTCGGTTTCCTCGTCGTTCAGCCCTAAGCGCGGCCCCAGCTTCAGGGCGATCTCGGCCCCCAGCTCGGAATGGTCGGCGTTGCGGCCCTTGGCGATGTCATGCAGGAAGGTGGCGAGGTAAAGGGTCCGGCGCGAGATCAGCGAGGTCATGACCTCGGTGCAGGCCGGGGCTTCCTTGGCCAGTTCGCCGCGTTCCAGCTTATGCAGGACGCCGATCGCCTGGATGGTATGCTCGTCCACCGTGAAGACATGGTACATGTCGTATTGCATCTGAGCCACCACCCGCCCAAAGTCGGGGATGAAGCGGCCCAGCACACCGGATTCGTTCATATGGCGCAGGGCGGATTCCGGGTCCTTCTTCGAGCAGAGCATCTCGACGAACAGGCGGTTGGCCTCGGGATCTTGGCGCAGTTTGGCGTCGATGCGCTTCAGGTTCTGGGTCACCAGCGACATGGCGCGGGGATGGATGTCCAGATCCAGGGCCAGGGCGGCATGGAACAGGCGGATCATGGCGATGGGTTCGCGCACGAACTGATCGTCGTCGACCACGTCCAGGCGGTTGGCTTCCAGCTTGAATCCGTCCACCTTCTTGGCCCGGCGGATGGCCGGAAAGCGCAGCTTGGGCTTGCGCTTATGCTGCTCTTCCAGCAGGGCGCAGAAGATGCGGGTCAGATCGCCCACGTCCTTGGCGATGAGGAAATAATGCTTCATGAAGCGCTCGACCCCGGATGTTCCTCCGTGGTCGGTGTAATTCATGCGCCGGCCGATCTCCTGCTGGACGTCGAAGGTCAGGCGATCTTCCTCGCGGCCGGTCAGGTAATGCAGATGGCAGCGCACGGTCCAAAGGAAGGCCTGGGCCTTGGTGAAGCGGGTGGCAGCTTCCTCGCCCAGCACGCCCATGGCCACCAGTTCGCGCACATCTTGGATGGCGAACAGATATTTGGCGATCCAGTAAAGGGTATGCAGGTCGCGCAGGCCGCCTTTGCCTTCCTTGATGTTGGGCTCCAGCACATAGCGGGCTTCGCCCAGCTTCTGATGGCGGGAATCCCGTTCGGACAGCTTGGCCTCGACGAATTCCTCCATGCTGCCGGCGACGATGTCCGAGCGGTAGCGGCGCTTCAGTTCGTCGAACAGGCTTTGGTCGCCCCACAGCCAGCGGGCTTCCAGAAGGGCGGTGCGGATGGTCATATCGGCCTTGGCCTGGCGGATGCATTCATCCACCGAGCGGGTGGAATGGCCGACGGTCAGTCCCATGTCCCACAGCATATAGAGCATGTACTCCACCACCTGCTCGGCGTGGGAGCTGCGCTTGTAGGGCAAGAGGAACAGAAGGTCGATGTCCGACTTGGGCGCCAGCTCGCCACGGCCATAGCCGCCGACGGCGATGATGCTCATCACCTGGCCGGCGGTGGCGACGCCGACGGGATATTCATGCTGCAGGGCATAATCGTGGACGATGCGGACCAGTTGGTCGATCAGAAAGCAGTTCTCGCGCACCGCTTCGGTGCCCTGGCCATGTTCCTCGAAGCGGCGGCGAACCTCGTCATGGCCGGCCTTTAGGGCGTCCTTGAAGACGGTCAGGATGCGCGGGCGGCGCTTCGGCTTGGGCAAATCCTCGGCCAAGATGGCGTCGAGTTGCTCGATGACCATTTGCCGGTCGATGATGCCGCGCTGATTTTTGATCTTATGCTGAAGGGTCATACCGGACCGCCGATGACGAAGAGGGCGATCAGTATATAGCGACGATTGCGGATGGTGGCGCGGAAAATCTCATTTTTGCCTCTTAACCCGCCAACCCCTTGAGCTTGTAAAGCTCCTCCAACGCCTGCTTGGGCGTCAATTCGTCGGGATTGACTTCGGCCAGGGCCAGTTCCACAGCTGACGGTCCCGCCGGTTGGGCTTGGGCGATGGCCGGGGAGCGGATGGCGGCGGCGGCGAACAGGGGCAGATCGTCGGCCAGTTTGGTCACGGCTCCCGATTGCTCGCCGTTTTCCAGGCTGTGCAGGATGGTCTCGGAGCGGGCGATCACCGCTGCCGGCAGGCCCGCCAGTCGGGCGACATGGATGCCGTAGGAACGATCCGCCGAGCCGGGGCCGACTTCATGCAGGAACACCACGTCGCCTTGCCATTCCTTGACCCGCATGCAGTGGCAGGACAGGGAGGGCAGCTTGGCGGCCAGGGCGGTCAGCTCGTGGTAATGGGTGGCGAACAGGGACCGGCAGTGGTTGACCTCGTGCAGATGTTCGACCACCGCCCAGGCGATGGACAGGCCGTCATAGGTGGCGGTGCCGCGTCCGATCTCGTCCAGGATGACCAAGGCTCCCGGCCCGGCCTGATTGAGGATGGCGGCGGTTTCCACCATCTCGACCATGAAGGTGGAGCGGCCTCGGGCCAGATCGTCGGCAGCGCCGACGCGGGAGAACAGGCGGTCCACCACGCCGATGGTGGCGGCATCGGCGGGCACGAAGCTGCCCATCTGGGCCAGCACGGCGATCAAAGCGTTCTGGCGCAGGAATGTGGATTTACCGGCCATATTGGGGCCGGTGATCAGCCACAGGCGCTGGGCGTCTTCCAGGTTGCAGTCGTTGGCGACGAAGCTTTCCTGCAAAGCCGCCTCGACCACCGGGTGGCGTCCGCCCTTGATGGTGAAGGCGGTGCCGGGTTCCACCTGGGGGCGGGCATAGCGGCGATCCACCGCCAGCTCGGCCAGGGATGCGGCGACGTCGAGGGCGGCCAGGGCGCGGGCGGCCCGCGCGATATCCTCGGCGCGGGAGACGACTTCGTCGAGCAGATCCTTGAAGAGTTCGAGTTCCAGGGCCAGGGCCTTGTCGGCGGCGCCCCTGATCTTATCCTCCAACTCGCCCAGCTCGACGGTGGCATAGCGCACGCCCGAGGCGATGGTCTGGCGGTGGATGAAGGGAGCTTCGCCCATGCGCTCGGCCTGCTTCGGCGCCACCTCGATATAATAGCCCAGCACATTGTTGTGCTTGATCTTGAGGGCCGATACGCCGCTGATTTCGGCATATTGGGCCTGAAGGGCGGCCACCAGCCGGCGGCTTTCGTCGCGCAAGGAGCGCAGCTCGTCCAGGCCGGGATGGTACTCCGAAGCGATGAAGCCGCCGTCGCGGGTCAGCATGGGCAGATCGGCGGCCAGGGCGCGGCTCAGGCGGTCGACGACCACTTCATGCTCGCCAAGATCGCGGGATGCGCTGTCCAGCAAGGGCGGAATCGACTCGATGCCGCCGCTGGAACGCAAGATGCCGCGCAGGCCGGGAACCTCGGACAAGGCGTCGCGCACAGAGGCCAGATCGCGGGGGCCGCCGCGTCCCAGGGTCAGGCGTGACAGGGCGCGTTCGACGTCGGGCACCCGGCGCAATTGATCGCGCAAGGCTCCGCGTAAAGAATGTCGGTCGGCGAAGAACTGCACGCCGTCCAGCCGCTCGCCGATCTGTTCGGGATCGGTCAGAGGCGCGGCCAGATGCTGGGCCAGCAGGCGGGCTCCGGCTCCGGTGATGGTGCGGTCGATGGCGTGCAAAAGACTGCCGCGCCGCTCGCCGGTCAGGGTCTCGGACAGTTCCAGGTTGCGCCGGGTGGCGGCGTCGATCTCCATGACCGCGCCTTCGCCCAGACGACGGGGTAACCCTAAACGCGGCAGCTTGCCCTTCTGGGTCAGCTCGACGTAATCGATCAGAGCGCCGCCGGCGGCCAGCTCGGCCCGGGTGAAAGCGCCGAAGCCGTCCAGGGCGCGGACACCATAAATCTGCTCCAGTCTTTTGCGGGCATTCTCGGAATCGAAGCGGGCCGAGGGCAGAGGCGACAGGGCGCTACGGAATTCGCGGAACAATTCCTCCAGCGCCGGGTTGGCCATCAGGCGGTCGGGCACCAAAAGCTCGCCGGGGCTGAGGCGGGCGACGGCGGCGGCGGCGGTCTTGATGGAGACCGGCTGCACCTGGAAGTCGCCGGTGGACATATCCAACCAGGCCAGCCCCATGCCGCCCGAGGTATCGGCCAGAGCCGCCAGATAGTTATGCCGCCGGGCGTCGAGAAGGGCGTCCTCGGTGATGGTGCCGGGGGTGACGACGCGGATGACGCCCCGCTCCACCACCGACTTGGCGCCGCGCTTCTTGGCCTCCGCCGGGTCTTCCATCTGTTCGCAGACGGCGACCTTGAAGCCCTTGCGGATCAGCTTGGACAGATAGCCTTCGTGGCTATGTACCGGCACGCCGCACATGGCGATATCCTGGCCCGCATGCTTGCCGCGCTTGGTCAGGGTGATGTCCAGAGCCTCGGAGGCGTTGACGGCGTCCTCGAAGAACATCTCGTAGAAATCGCCCATGCGGTAGAACAGCAGGCAATCGGCATGGTCGCGCTTAATGGCCAGATATTGGGCCATCATCGGCGTGGCGTCATCGGGAATGGAGATCGGACTCTCGTCCGCTTCGGGGCTGCTCAAGGCGGTCTCGACGTGTTTCAGAGGAATGAAGAGGGGTCGCACACTATCACGACGGCATGTGCGGGGCTATGAATCTGCAAACGGCTGTAGCACAATGGAGGCCAGTCCAAGAAGGAAGAATCCCTGTGACTATGCAGAAAATCATCCGCCGTGAAGTGGTGGGCATCATTGCCAGCCGCGAAGATTTCGACGCCGCCGTGCAGGCTCTCCTCGCCGCCGGCTTCGGCCATGCCGATCTTTCGGTCTTGGCTTCCCATGAATCCCTGGACGCCGCCGATGGCAAGGCCGCCTCGTGGAAGGAGACCCTGACCGGTCTTTTGGGCGAGCTGCGCTATCAAGGTCCGCTGGTGGCCGCGGGCTTCATCGCCCTGGTGGCCGACCCCATCGCCGCTGCCGCCGCCGTGGCCATTGCCGCCGGTGTGGGCGGAGCCGCCGTCAAGGAGCTGTTGGACGAGGTGACCGCCCGGCCCCATGCCGAGGCCTTCGCCAAGGCTTTGTCCGATGGCCAACTGCTGCTGTGGGTCTATGCCGCCGATTCGGCCCGCGAGGCCGAGGCCACGCGCATTCTTAGCGCCGCCAATGCTGCCGAAGTTCATACCAACGAGCGCAAGAGCTGAAAAAGCCGCCGCTCCCGACCTGTCCGCCAAGAAAGACACGAAACGATGGATGATTCGCCTCGCGCCAAGCTGGAACGCGATTCCCTGCTGATGCATGCCTCGGGCCGTCCGGGCAAGATCGAGATCTGTCCGACCAAACCCATGGTCACTCAGCGCGATCTGTCGCTGGCCTACAGCCCCGGCGTCGCCGCTCCCTGCCTGGAAATCGCCCGCGATCCCAGCCTGGCCTATGATTATACCGCCAAGGGCAATCTGGTAGCGGTCATCTCCAACGGTACGGCGGTCTTGGGTCTGGGCGATCTTGGCGCTTTGGCCGGCAAGCCGGTGATGGAAGGCAAGGCGGTGCTGTTCAAGCGCTTCGCCGACGTGGATTCCATCGATCTGGAAGTGGACACCAGGGACGTCGAGGAATTCATCGGCGCGGTCCGTTACCTGGGGCCCACCTTCGGCGGCATCAATCTGGAAGACATCAAGGCCCCGGAATGTTTCATCATCGAGCAGCGCCTGCGCGAGTTGATGGACATTCCGGTGTTCCATGACGACCAGCATGGCACCGCCATCATTTCCTCGGCCGGTCTGATCAACGCCCTGCATCTGACGGGCCGCGAGATGAAGGACACCCGTCTGGTGGTCAATGGCGCCGGTGCCGCCGCCGTGGCCTGCGTCGAGCTGGTCAAGGCCCTGGGCGTGCCTCACAACAATGTCATCATGTGCGACACCAAGGGCGTCATCTACAAGGGCCGCACCGAGGGCATGAACCAGTGGAAGTCGGCCCATGCCGCCGAAACGGACCGTCGTACCCTGGAAGAGGCCCTGAACGGCGCCGACGTTTTCTTCGGCCTGTCGGCCAAGGGCGCGGTGACGCCGGAGATGGTGGCCAATATGGCCGCCAAGCCGATTATCTTCGCCATGGCCAACCCCGACCCCGAGATCACTCCGGAAGAGGTCAAAAGCGTGCGCCGCGACGCCATCGTCGCCACGGGGCGCTCCGACTATCCCAACCAGATCAACAATGTGCTGGGCTTCCCTTATATCTTCCGTGGTGCTTTGGACGTGCGGGCCCGCACCATCAATGACGCCATGAAGATCGCCGCCGCCAAGGCCATCGCCGCCCTGGCCCGTGAAGACGTGCCCGACGAGGTGGATGCCGCCTATGTGGGCCGCCGCCTGCGCTATGGCCCGGAATATATCGTGCCGGTGCCCTTCGATCCCCGTTTGATCTCGTCGATCCCGCCGGCGGTGGCCAAGGCCGCCATGGACTCCGGCGTGGCCCGCAAGCCGATCATCGATATGGACCGCTACCGCCGCGATCTGTCGGCGCGTCTGGACCCCACCGCCGCCTCGATGCAGACCCTGTTCCAGGAGGTCAAGGCCAACCCCCAGCGGGTGGTCTTCGCCGAGGGCGAGGAGGAAAAGTCGATCCGCGCCGCCGTGGCCTTCCACAATGCCGGTTACGGCACGCCGATCCTGTTGGGCCGCGACGAGCAGATTATGGCCACTATGAAGGCAGCCGGCCTGGGCGGAGCCATCGAAGGCATCGAGATCGTCAATGCCCGCCTGTCGGAAAAGACCAAGCATTACACCGACCTTCTCTATGCCCGTCTGCAGCGCAAGGGCCTGCTTTATCGTGACGCCCAGCGTCAGATGAACCAGGAGCGCAACGTCTTCGCCGCCGCCATGGTCGAGGCCGGAGACGCCGACGCCATGGTCACCGGCCTGACCCGCAACTACTACCAGGCCTTCGACGATGTGAGGCGCGTGGTGGACCCCAAGCCCGGCGAGCTGGTCTTCGGCACCACCATGCTGGTCAGTCATGGCCGCACGGTCTTTATCTCGGACAGCGTGGTGCATGAGACCCCGACGTCCGAGCAACTGGCCGACATCGCCTGTCAGACGGCGGCCAAGGCCCGTCAGCTGGGCTTTGATCCCCGGGTGGCGCTGCTGTCTTACTCCAACTTCGGCAATCCCTCGAATCTGAATTCCGAACGGGTCAATCAGGCCGTGGCCATTCTGGACGAGCGGAATGTGGACTTCGAATATGACGGCGAAATGGCCGCCGATGTGGCTCTGGATGCCGAGCTGATGAAGCTCTATCCCTTCTGTCGTTTGTCGGGTCCTGCCAATGTCCTGGTGATGCCCGGCCTCTATTCGGCCAATATCGCCTGGAAGCTGATGCAGAAACTGGGCGGCGGCACGGTCATCGGTCCGATCCTGACCGGCCTGTCGCGCCCCGTTCAGATCACCTCCATGGATGCCACCGTCAACGACATCGTCAATATGGCGGCCCTGGCAGCCCGCGAAGCGGTGAAATAAGACCTTGATCCCATCCTTTCCCGTCCGTCGGGAGGGGATGGGCCGAGGCCTCAAACCGTCACGGAACTATCTCAACCCTCCGGTTGACGGCGGAGCCGATTCCATCGACTCTTCCTGGAACTAACATTGTTCGGGACCGGACCGATTTCATGCTTGCCCTGCGCTTCCATCACCGCCTGTTGCCCGTGCTTGCCGCCGTTGGATTGCCGTCCTTCGGCGTGTTTGGAGGGCTGTGGCTGGCGGGGCTTTTAGGCTTCTGGCCTTTTGTCCTCGGCTGGTTGGCCTGCACCGGGCTGGTGCTGCTGGTGCTGGCCCCGTTTGTTGCCGATATCCAGGCTCTGGCCGGCTATATGCGGTCCCTGAACCGGGGCGAGGATCCGGCGGTTCCGACTTTGCGCAGCGGCATTGCCGGCGATCTTATGGGGGCTCTGACCCAGCTCAAGCGCGGCTGGAAGACCAGGCAGGACGAGGCCGAGGCCAAGGTCGAGTTTCAGGAAACCCTGTTTGAAAGCCTGCCGCCGCCGCTGTTCCTGCTGTCGGGGCAGCGCAAGATCATGCGGGCCAATCTGGCCGCCCGGCGTATCTTCGGGCGCGAGCTTCAGGGGCGCGACCTTGCCGCCGTGATGCGCAATCCGCCGCTGCTGGACGCCGCTGAACTGGTGCTGGCCGGCCAACCGGGGCGCGAGGTTGAATTCGCTCTGCCGGGGCCGGTGGAGCGGGAGTTCCGCGCCATGCTGGAGCCCTTGCCCCAGCATGAAGGCGTTGATGGGGCTGCCGCCATTGTCACTCTGCACGACGTCACGGCGCTGCGTCAGATGGAGCGCATGCGGGCCGACTTTGTGGCCAATGCCAGCCACGAGCTGCGCACGCCTCTGGCGGCGGTGATGGGCTTCATCGAGACCCTGCAAGGCCCGGCCCGCGACGATACCGAAGCGCGGGAGCGGTTCCTTGGCATCATGTACGATCAGGCGTCCCGCATGTCGCGGCTGGTGGCGGATTTGCTCAACCTGTCGCGCATCGAGATGAACGAACATACCCGCCCGGTGCAGCGGACCGAAATTCCCGCCATCCTGGGCCGGGTGGTGGCCGGGTTGGAGCCTCAGTCCCGTCAGCGCCATATGACCCTGGAGCTGGACATTCAAAACGGTCTGCCCGACATCATCGGCCAGGAAGACGAACTGACCCAGGTGTTCCAGAACCTGTTGGAGAACGCCCTGAAATATGGCCGCGAGGGAACCTCGGTGAATATCGGCGTCTCGGTCACCGGCCAGCTGCCGCCGCCCATGGCCGGCAAGGTTGCCCAGGCCATCAAGGTGGTGGTGCGCGACCATGGCGAGGGCATCGAGCGGGAACATATCCCGCGCCTCACCGAACGCTTCTTCCGGGTCGATACCGCCCGCTCGCGTCGTCTGGGCGGCACCGGGCTGGGGCTGGCCATTGTCAAACATGTGATCAACCGCCATCGTGGCGTCATGACCATTGAATCAACCATTGGTCAGGGCAGCAGCTTCACGGTTTATCTGCCCGTGGCGCAAAAGTGATGACCTATCCCCGCAAAGTCCTTCGGGCTATTTGCGAAAGGGATGTGAAACTTGTCACCCGTCCGGCGATTCTGTTTGCCAGACTATGTCAGGCGGGAGTACCTGCTTCCAGTGCAACGCAATAAAGTTTGTCAGGAGCGCACGTTGTCCGGCCAAGAGTCTGCAGCAGAGACCGCCAAGCCCAAGCTGATCGCCAAAGACGTGAACGTCTATTACGGGGCGAAGCATGCCCTGAAGCATGTCGATCTGAACATGAATTCAGGCGAGGTGACGGCGCTGATCGGCCCTTCGGGCTGTGGCAAATCCACCTTTTTGCGATGTCTGAACCGCATGAACGACACCATCGAGGGCTGTCGGGTCGAAGGCAGCATCACTCTGGATGGCGAAGACATCGTCAGCGGCGTCGATCCCGTCCTTTTGCGCGCCCGTATCGGCATGGTGTTTCAGCGCCCCAATCCCTTTCCCAAAAGCATCTATGACAATGTGGCCTTTGGGCCGCGCATTCATGGGCTGATGGAGAAGAAAGAGGAGCTGGACGAGATCGTCATTTCGTCCTTAAAGC
>Ga0302157_10001382_pt1 | contig 29866 bp, 24 predicted proteins | sample I_Bog_N3_3_FD_193502 | JGI IMG/M metagenome (GOLD analysis project Ga0302157, IMG submission 193502) | Peat permafrost microbial communities from Stordalen Mire near Abisko, Sweden - I_Bog_N3_3 | ecosystem: Environmental > Terrestrial > Soil > Wetlands > Peat | place: Sweden: Abisko, Stordalen...
ACGCGGTCAAGGAACTGATCGCCGAGCAGATCGCCGCCGCGATGGCGGAGCAGGGATTGACCAAGGTCGAGATGGCCGCGCGAATGAAAACCAGTCGCCGACAACTCGACCGTCTGTTTGATCCGACCATTCCCTCGGTGACGCTCGACACCTTGCGCCGCGCCGCAAGCGCAGTCGGTCGTTCGCTGCGCATCGACTTGGTTTGAGGCGCCGCGCGCCGACCGCGACACGGGTCGACCGCTAAGAGACGCTTTCAAGGAGGTTGGCCCTAAAGCATTCTCGCAATCAAAACCTTCATGATCCCATTCGTCCGCTCAGATAACTTCTGACTGCAGGTATCTTTGCCAATTCCGGCCGCTAGGCGCCCAGCTAACCAGAGACAATTGTTTATGGCTCGTCGCCTTGAGGCGATTCCGCGAGTATTGGCAATGCCGGGTACTTCTCGATGGCCGGACTAATAATCGTCTGAAACCGGCCGATCATCTCCGAGATTTTCTCGGCAAGTTTATAAACGTCTGCGGTTGGGACTCGCCTGAGTTCGAATACAAGGGTCTTATTGGCCGTCGCTTGCAATCGATGCGGTATCCCTGTCAATTGGTCACCGACCCACGGGTCGTGTACGGTACGATTTCTCGCGTCGCTAATCCCCCTTAACTCTTCATGAAATTTGTTCACTTTGCTGATTGTTTTTTCGAGGCTGCCACGAACCGCCAATAAAGTGATGAGGGCTTTGATTTTGCCATCAAGCGTGTAAATTTGAGAGGTCAGACAGATGCCTATCTGATCGGGTATTTCTCCGATTTGCCAAATTGCACTGCTGATTATCGCTTCAATAGCAGCCCAGTTAGCTGCTACCATGCCGACCGCGCAATAGTGGTGATATGACAAACCAATTGGTTGTACTGGTGTGTTTCGTTTCATTTTGGATCCGTGTGGTCGACAATAAGGGGGCCTGCTAATAAGTGCGAATTTTACTTCTTTGAGACGGCCTTCGTTTGTATGGCCCCCTACAGCGTACGCGCAATCAGCAGCTTCATGATCTCGTTGGTCCCGCCGTAGATCCGCTGCACGCGGCTGTCCCTGAACATCCGCCCGATCGGGTATTCGTTCATGTAGCCGTAGCCGCCGAACAATTGCAGGCATTGGTCGACGATTTTGCACTCCAGGTCGGTGACCCAGTATTTCGCCATCGAGGCGGTCGCGGCGTCGAGCTTGCCCTCCAGATGCAAGCCGATGAGCCGGTCGACGAAGCTTTGCGCCACCGTCGCCTCGGTCTTGCATTCGGCGAGCTTGAACTGGGTGTTCTGGAAATCGATCAGCCGCTGGCCGAAGGCGCGGCGCTCCTTCACGTAGGCCAGGGTTTCCGTCAGGGCGCGGGAAATGGTCGCGACGCCCTGCACGGCGATGTTGAGCCGCTCCTGCGGCAATTGCTGCATCAATTGCGCAAAACCCCTGCCCTCTTCCGGGCCGAGCAGGTTGGCGGTGGGCACGCGCACGTCGTCGAAAAACAATTCCGACGTGTCCTGCGCGTCCAGCCCGACCTTGTCGAGATTGCGGCCGCGGCGGAAGCCGTCGACCTCGTCGGTCTCGACGACGACCAGCGACGTCCCCTTGGCGCCGGCGGCCGGGTCGGTCTTGGCGACGACGATGATCAGGTTTGCCGTCTGGCCGTTGGTGATGAAGGTTTTTTGCCCCGAGACGAGATAATGGTTGCCGTCGCGCCGGGCCTGGGTGCGCACGCCTTGCAGATCGGAGCCGGCGCCCGGTTCAGTCATCGCGATGGCGCCGACGAGTTCCCCCGTCGCCATGCGCGGCAGCCATTTGCGTTTCTGCTCCTCGGAGCCGTAGCGCAGAATATAGGGAGCGACGATCGCATTGTGCAGCGAGGCGCCGAAGCCATCGACGCCCCGGGCGCCGATCTGCTCCATCAGCACGACTTCGTGGCGATAATCGCCGCCGGCGCCGCCGTAAGCCTCAGGCATGGCGAGGCAGAGCAGCCCCGCCGCCCCGGCCTCGCTCCACATCTCGCGCTCGACGATTCCGTCCGCGCGCCATTTGGCGACGCGGGACTGCGGCGCGTGTTGGGCGAAGAATTTCCCTACGCTGGCCTCGAACATCAGGATTTCTTCGTCGCGCATGTAATCGGGTCGCGGCAGGTCGATGGCGGCCATGGATGGACTCCTCCCGAAGCCGAGTGTGGCCGGACGCGAGGACGGCGTCAAACGGGAGAGCCGCCGATCCGGTTAGCGGTTGTATCCTATCCCTCGCGCCTTGCGAGACGTTCGTTAACGAAGGTCGGTTACACACGGAAAAAGTTGCATTTTTCGTCCCTGGCGCGTGGCCGTTGGCGGCGATGTGGCTCGAAGCGCGCCATGGGATTTTCTACCTGAGGTTGCGCGTCGAAACATGCCGCGCGTGGGTTGGTTCCGACGCAGCCGCGGTCGCTGTTGGAAAGCTTGGAGGATCAAGGTGCAAAAATTCTGGCGACGGCTGTTGACTGCGTGCGCTTTTGCGCAAGCGGCTTTGGGAATTTCCGCGCTCCCGGCAACGGACGCGCTAGCCCAAAGCGCCGGCAAGCCGGTTCCACCGCCGCTACACGCGGCTCGGGCGCGCTACTTCAAAGACCATCCGACCGAACTGGCCGCGTTGATTGCAAGGTTGCCGATTCCCCATGACAATTTCGGCAAGGTCGTCAACCCGCCGCAAGCCGCGCCGACCTTCGGCGGCGTCTGGTCGCCTGTCGCGACGCCGATGCCGGGCGGCGGAGCCACCGCGCCGCACCTGATGATGGACGGGACCGTGCTCATTCACCAGCAATGTTCTGGAATTTGGCATAAGCTAACGCCCAGCAGCGCTGGCAGTTATGAGGCGGGGACGTGGTCCACGATAGCGACGATGCCGGTTGGCTATACGCCGCTGTATTTCGCCGCGCAGGTGCTCGCCGATGGCCGCCTGATCATGAACGGCGGCGAGTACAACACGGGCTGCAACTTCGCCTGGACCCCGCTCGGCGCGATCTACGATCCGACGACCGATACCTGGCAATCCGTCGCCACGCCCTTCACCACCGGGACGATTGGAGACGCCCAAAGCGCCGTGTTGTTCAACAAGGACTACATGCTCGCCGATTGCTGCTCGACGGACGCGGCGATTTTGAATCCGCAAACGATGAAGTGGCGCTCGACGGGAACCGGCAAGGCCGACGATTACGACGAGGAAGGCTGGTCGCTGCTGCCCAACGGCAATCTGATTACCGGCGACGCCTATGTGTATGCGCAAGCTTCCTGCGGCATGAACACCGAGAAATATTCCGCTTCGACCGGGAGATGGACGAGCGCGGGCAATTCGCCCGTGCAATTGTCGGATTGTTCGGGCGCCTCGCCGACCAACGAGGTGGGTCCGCAAATGCTCAGGCCCGACGGAACGGTGGTGATGTTCAGCGGCATGGCCATAGGTTCCCCCGCGGGCACGGCGGTCTATAATTCGGCGACGAGGACATATGCTCAGGGCGCGAACATACCGGCGGTCAACAGCGTCAACTACACCTTGGCGGACGCGCCGGCGGCCCTGGAGCCCAACGGATCTATCCTGTTCGCGGCCAGCCCGGGTCCGGCGTTCGCGATTCCAACCCATTTTTTCGAATATTCGCCGGCCAACACGGCCGCCCGGATCAGCAACGATCCGCCCAACGCCGCCAGCAATTCGTCTTATGTATACAATCTGCTGGTTCTGCCGACGGGTCAGATCCTGATGACGGATTTTTCCAATACGATCCAACTCTACAATCCCGTGGGCGCGCCGAAAGCCGACTGGGCCCCGGTACTCGTCACGGCGCCGACGACGATCAGGCGCGGCGTGGGCCAAGCCATCACGGGCATGCAGCTCAACGGTCTTTCCGAAGCCGGCGCCTACGGCGACGACGTCCAGGCCGCCACGGATTTTCCGTTGGTTCGCATCACGCAAAGCAAAACCGGCCAGGTCTTCTACTGCAAGACGACGAACGAAAGCAGCCGTGACATTGCGGTGAAGGCGGTCACGACCATGGACTTCGAGTGTCCGGCCAGCGTCCCGGCCGGCGCCGCTTCGCTCGTCGTCGTCACCAATGGCATTGCCTCGTTGGCGAAGGCCGTGACGATCAAGTAGGCGCGCTCGACGATTCCGTCCGCGCGCCATTTGGCGACGCGGGATTCCCGCGCGTGTTGGACGGAGAATTTGCCGACGCTGGCCTCGAACATCAGGATTTCTTCGTCGCCCAAATGGTCGGGGCGCGGCAGGTCGATGGCGGACAGGATGGGTTTCCTCCCGCATGCGAGCGTGGAGGGGCGCGAGGACGGCGTCAAACGGGACGGCGACGCCGGGCGTGGGCGATCCTGTCCCCTATGCGGTGCGCGCGTTCCAGGCTAATGATCTTCTGAATCCCGAGGCCGGGCGCATCGGCCTTCGGGAATCAACTGATTTCAACAACGCGCCCAGTCTCACAGCCGCGCCAAGCGCTCACACGGAGGAAGAAATGTCGATTGCGGTGGCGGATGGGACTTCGATACGGTTTGGACTCGTAGGGTTTTTGTCAGGCGCGGCGTTGCTGGCCCTGGGCGCCTTCGCCCACGCGGACAGCGTGCGCTATACCGCCGAACTGACGGGGCGTGGCGAGGTGCCGCCCAACGATTCGCCAGCGACGGGGCATTGCGAGGCGACGCTCGACACCGGCAGCCTCGCGTTGAGCTGGAGTTGCCAATATACGGGCCTGACGGCGGCGCCGATCGGCGCGCATTTCCACGGCCCGGTTTCCTATATCGGCGCGACGTCGGAAGAGAACGCGCCGATCCAGGTCGGCACGCCCGGCAATCTCGCCAGCCCTTTCAAGGGAACCGCGACCATAGACGCCCATCAGGCGGCGGATCTGAAGATCGGTCGTTGGTACTTCAATCTGCATTCCAAGAATTTTCCGGCGGGAGAAATTCGCGGTCCCGTCGTCCATCAATAAAGCTGGACGCGGAGCGCATGGCGACCGCGCGCATAAAGCGTTTTCCGAGCCTGTGCGGGGCGCTGACCGTCGCGTTGTTCTGCGCGGCGGTCGGCGCCGCGCATGCGGAGGACGTCACGCCGATGGTTTCGCCCGATAGACTCGAGGACGTGCCCTCGACCCGGGTCGATCCGTTTCCGGCTTTCGACAATTTTGCCTGGCGCGCGTTCATCGCCCTCAACTGGCCGGCGCGTTCCGAGCCGGAACATCGGGGCGAACCCGACCGCGAGCGCCGTCCGGGCGATCCCGGCCCGCGCGTGTGGGAGACGTTCAAGGCGCGATACGAAGCGTTTCCCCCCGAGCCCGCCGAGCCCGCGCCCTGGAGCCAATATGCCTCCCTCAATCCCTGCGGCGGCAGCGCAAAGGGCTTGGAACGGGTGATCGCCCAATTCGAGCCCTACGCGGAGTTCAATCAGGCCGGCTTCACGCCGGGCAAGCTCGAAAATCCGCTGATCGCGCAAAATCGGACCTATGTTCGCTACGAAGTCCGAGTCAACGAAGCGGAATTCGACACGATCGTCGAGCATAAACTCTACGCCAGGCAGAATGCGCCGACGGCGGAACGGCCTATAGACTTCGCCATCGGCTCGATCGCCGTGAAAGCGGCCTGGCGACTTCTCAACGCCGCCGACACGCCGGCGATCCGCGCGCGCTATTATGTCGTCGCCAATGCGGAAGTGGTGGACGTCGCCCGGAGCCGGGCGGCGGGCGGCGTCGTTTGTTCGCGGAGCGACGTGGCGCTGGTGGGGCTGCACATCGCCGTCAAGACGCGCTACCGGCCGCAATGGATCTGGAGCACGTTCGAGCACATCGACAATGTGCCGCCGATCGGCAAGGGCGACGCGCGGGAGCCGGACGCGCACGACGCGGGAGCGCCCTATGCCTTCGACGACCCTGCCCTCCCGCAAGGCGGCGTCCAACCCGCCGCAGTCGATTCTGCGCATCCGCCGCTGGTTGATCCGGACCCGATGCAGGTCGTGCGCAAACATCCGATTCGGACCGAGACGATGGCGATGAACCGCGCTTATTGGGCGCTTCCGCAAGTGCGCGGCACGGTCTGGGCCCACTACATGCTGGTGGCCACGCAATGGCCGACGGTGACCCATCCCGTCGGCCCCGACAATGACGGCCGCTATTTCCCCGGCCTGCGCATCGACGGCGACACGCCCGGCGAGAATTATCAAAGCGACGATCAGGCGGAAGTGGAGTCCAACCTCGTCAACGTGACGATGGAAACCTTCGCGCAGGATCAGCCTTCGAGTTGCATGGCCTGCCACGGCGCCGCGTCGAACGCGCGCGGGCGCGATTTCGTCGGCATCCTTCCCAACCCGGATTGAGCCTGAAAGCGCCTAGCGCGAGATCAGCTTCACGCTCAGGATCGTGTAGCTCTTGCCGTCGACGTCGAAAGCGACGCGGTCGCCGACCTCGAGTCCGCGACTGACTTCGGGAGTAGCGACGCGATACATCATCTCCATCGCCGGCATCAGGCCGGCGATATCCTCGTGATCGAGCGTCAGCGCGCCGGTCCCGGCCTGGATTTGCTTGATGATTCCCACCCCGTGGAACACGCCCGGCGCATTGGTTTCGAACTGCGCGCGACAGATGGGCCCCGACGGGAAACTCGGCCCGGGACGATGGACGAAATCGGCGCCCGGCCAGGACAGCAACCCCGCGGAAACGACAAGCGCCCCGAGTCCGTTTCCGAGCGGCTCATTCATTGCGACCCCGGTGGCGCGCAGGCGCCGAAACTATAGAACGAGCGTCGATACTGCGCTTTTTGCAGCGATGCTGGCAAGATCGAGATAAATGCGCAGCGGCGGCGCAAGGGCCATGGGTTCCTGAGGCGCCAGGCGCGCGCGACGTCACGGGGTTCCCTCAGCAAAAGTAAACCATGATCCGTCATCCCCCCCGGAAACAGGTAATCTCATCATTGCGTGCATTTTTTGCTTCGTCTACTCGTTCCTGACGGCTACGCCGCTTGACCAAGCTTTGAGGCTCTTCTACCATAGGTTGCTGAGTCCAAAATAGGGCTCCTGGGAGGGGTCGCGTTCCACCGCAGCCGCAGTAGTGGTTGTATTGCCTGGAGGCAAGAATGCGCAATTTTGTACGCATAATCGCAACCGCGGGCGCCCTGGCGCAAGCGGCGCTGGGACTTTCCGCGTTTTCAGCGAGCGACGCGCTCGCCCAGGGGGCTGGCGCGCCGGTTCCGCCGCCGCTCAACTTCAAGCGCGCCCTTTATTTCAAAGATCATCCGACCGAGTTGGCCGCTTTGGTGGGCAAGCTGTCAGCTCCGCAGGACAGTGTCGGCCCCGTCGCCGATCCGCCCCAAACGCCGGGCACGGTCGGGGGCGTATGGACGTCGGTCACCAAGCCGATGCCGCATTCGGGCGCCAGCGCGCCTCATCTGATGATGGACGGCACGGTGCTCGTTCATGCGCTTTGCACCGGCAATTGGTACAGACTGACCCCTGACGTTACGGGCAGCTACGCCAACGGCTCCTGGACGGCGCTGCCGGTCATGCCCGCCGGTTATAACCCGCTGTATTTCGGCGTGCAGGTGCTCGTCGATGGCCGCCTGATCATGAATGGCGGCGAATACAACGGCAATTGCACCGAAGTCTGGACCAGTCTCGGCGCCATCTACAATCCGGCCACGAATAGCTGGAAGAGCGTCGCGTCGCCGTTTCCCCCGGCTCAATATGGAATCGGCGATGCGCAAAGCGTCGTGCTGTTCAACAAAAATTACATGCTCGCGGACTGCTGCACCGCGAATGAAGCGATTCTGAACCCATCGACGATGTTATGGACGAAGACGGGCACGGGCAAGTTCGACGACAACGACGAAGAGGCATGGTCGCTGCTGCCCAAGGGCGGCCTGCTCACCGGCGACGCTTATGTTGGCGCCTTCGGGTGCGGCAAGGGCACTCAGCTTTACACGGCTGCCACGGGCGCTTGGACGAACGGTCCGAATTCGCCGGTGCAATTGTCGGACTGCACCCATAGCTATGAAGTCGGTCCGCAAGTGTTGAGGCCCGACGGAACCGCGGTGATGTTCAGCGGCGACGCCACCGGCTTGAGCGCAACCAACCTCGCGGGCACGGCGATCTACAATACGACGTCCGGCACGTTGATCAAGGGCGCGAACGTGCCGGCAGTCAACGGCGTAGCCTACACTTTGGCGGACGCGCCGGCGGCGTTGGAGCCCAATGGCAAGATTCTGTTCGCCGCCGCTCCCGGCCCGGCGTTCTCGCTGCCGACGCACTTCTTCGAATATACGGAACTGTCGGCGACGTCGAACAGCGCCGCGCGGCTCAGCAATGATCCGCCGAACACGGCCAGCAATCCGTCCTATGTCTACAATCTGATGGTTCTGCCGACGGGTCAGATCCTGATGACGGACGGTTCCAACGCGCTCCGGCTCTACAATCCCGTCGGCGCAGGTTTGGTCGCCTGGGCGCCTGTGATCACCACTCTCCAGTCGACGACGATCAAGCGTGGCACGACCTATAGCATCGTCGGCAAGCAGCTCAATGGTCTGTCGGAAGCCGGCGCCTATGGCGACGACGATCAGGAGGCGACCGATTTCCCGTTGGTTCGCATCAGGAATAACGCGACCGGTCACGTGTATTATTGCAAGACGACGAATGAAAGCAGCCGCGACATCGCGGTGAACGCCGTCAGCACGATGGACTTCGACTGCCCTACGGGCGTGGCGACCGGCGCCGCAACGCTGGTCGTCGTCACCAACGGCATCGCTTCGACGGCGAAGAATGTGACGATCCAGTAGCTTTGATTGGCTAGCATCATCGAGCCCAGCGGCCCCGGCGCATAACCGGGGCCGTTGTCGTATCCGGGCCGCGCCTCGGGCGCCAGACTGCCGCCGCCGCTTGACGCTGCTTGCCGGCCCTACTACTGTAAGTTGTTCGCCAAAAAAATTCGCGCCGCGGGAGGGAACGATTCCACCGCTACCGAAGTTGCCGTTGCAACGCCTGGAGGCAGAAATGCCAAAAATCTTGCCAATACTTGCGATCGCCGGCGCGTTGACCCAAGCGGCGCTGGCATTTTCCGCGTTTACGGCGAGCGACGCGCTCGCCCAGGGGGCCGGCAAGCCGGTCCCGCCGCCGCTCAGCCTTCGGCAGGCCGCCTATTACAAAGACCATCCGACCGAACGGGCCGCGCTGATGGCTAGGCTGCCGATTCCGCATGACAGCGTGGGCCCCGTTCCGGATGCCGCGCAGCAACGGCCCACCGTCGGCGGCGTCTGGAAGACGGTGACCGCGCCGATGCCTTCGAGCGGCGCCAGCGCGCCGCATCTGATGATGGACGGCACGGTGCTCGTGCATGCCCAATGCACCGGCAATTGGTACAAGCTCACGCCCAACATTGACGGCACTTACAAGGACGGGACGTGGTCGACGATCGCCACCATGCCGGCCGGCTATACGCCGCTGTATTTCGCCGTGCAGGTTCTGGTCGATGGCCGCCTGATCGTGAACGGCGGCGAATACAATGCGTGCGCGGAGGCTTGGACCAATCTCGGCGCGATCTACGATCCGGCCACCAACACCTGGGCGTCCGTCGCAACGCCGTTCACGTCGTCGACGATCGGCGATGCGCAAAGCACCGTACTGATAAACAAGAATTACATGCTCGCCGATTGCTGCACGACGCAGCAAGCCATTCTGAACCCCTCAACGATGACCTGGACCGCGACGGGTTCCGGCAAGTTCGACGTCAACGACGAGGAAGCATGGTCGCTGCTGCCCTCGGGCAACCTCATAACCGGCGACGCCTACGTGTACACGAACTCGTGCGGGATGAACACGGAGGCCTATACCGCCGCGACCGGGACATGGGCGAGCGCCGGCGCCTCGCCGGTGCAATTGTCGGATTGTTCGGGCCTGAGTCCGAGCTATGAAGTGGGCCCGCAAGTGCTCAGGCCCAACAAATCGGTCGTGATGTTCAGTGGCATGGCCACCGGCAGCCCCGCGGGCACGGCGGTCTACTCAACGACGACGGGCACATATACGCCGGGCGCAAACGTGCCCGCGGTCCACGGCGTCAATTACACCCTGGCGGACGCCCCGGCGGCGCTGGAGCCGAACGGTAACATCCTGTTCGCCGCCTCCCCGGGCCCGGCGTTCTCGCTGCCGACGCATTTCTTCGAATATTCGCTGAGCAACACCGCCGCGCGGATCACCAACGATCCCGCGAATACGGCCGGCAATACGTCCTATGTTTACAATTTGCTGGTTCTGCCCAACGGCCAGATCCTGCTGACGGACTTCTCCAACACGATCCAACTCTACAATCCCGGAGGCGTCCCGAACGCCGCCTGGGCGCCGGTCATCACCACGCTCTCTTCCACGACGATCACGCGCGGCACGGGTTATTCAATCACCGGCAGTCAGCTCAACGGTCGCTCCGAGGCCGGCGCTTATGGCGACGACGTTCAGGAGGCGACAGACTTCCCGTTGATCCGGATCCGGAATAATGCGAGCGGCCATGTCTATTATTGCCAGACCACCGGTGAAACCAGCCGCGACATCTCGGCGAAAGCGGTCTCGACGATGACATTCCTCTGCCCGCGGACCGTCGAGTCGGGCGCAGCGACCCTGGTCGTCGTCGCCAACGGCATCCCCTCGGCGGCGCAGGCGGTAACGATCCGCTAATCAACGCCGCCTCGGCGGCGCGGGCGCACAACCTGCTCCGGCGGATCGAAGCCTTTCATTCACTGCGCGCCGCTTCGGCGAACTCCCGCGCCGCGGAAATGAGGGCGTCCGCCGCGCGCCGCAGCCTCGGCAAGGACGCGCCCGCCGCCGGGGCGACGGCGCCGGTCGCCTTCGCCCGTTTCGACAGCCAGACCCGGGTTTCGGCCACTGCCGCGAGCGCCGCCGGCGCGGCGGCGTCCTCGGCCTCGCGAACGTCGAGACGCGCGGCGGAGACATGGGCGGCGAACACGCTGGTCGCGATCAGCATCGCCGACATTTCCTCCAGGCCGCGCCGCGCCGAAACCGGCTCGCCGCCCATGCGCGCGGCGGAATCCGACAGCGCCGCCACCGCCTCGATCAGTTCCTTGCGCCCCAGGCGGTAATCCTGGTCCGAGCGCCCGGGATCGAGCGCGACCTCGGCGAAGGCGAAGCCGCGGGCGATGAGACGCCTGGCGAGCGCCGGGGCGACCGACAGCTCCCAACTCGGCCAGAAATGGTTGAACAGATGCGATATCGCCGCGCCTACGATGGTGTCGGCGAGCCGCGTCAACGCGGCGGCGTGGCTATCGGGCGAAATCAGATGCAGCGAGATCAGCGCCGACATCGAGGCGCCTACCGAGGCCATCCGGTAGTTGAGGCGGACGAAGCCATGCACGAACGCCAGCGAGCCCGCCTGAAGGAAAACCAGCGCCGGCAGCGGGAGATAAACCACCGCGCCCGCCGACAGCGCGCAACCGATCAACGTGCCCATCAGCCGATCGTCGCGCCGCTGCCGTGTCAGGCCATAGGTCGGACGCAGGATGACGGCGATGGTGAGCAGCACCCAATTGCCGTGGCTGTCGACGCCGAGCCCCGCAGCGACCACAGCCCCCGTCATCATCGCCAGCGAGAGCCGGACCGCATAGCGCAACACCGGCGCGCCGGGCGAAAGATGCGGCTTCAACAGCCGGGGATCGAACGAACGGCGCGGCCGGAACGCGCCGAAGTCGACCCCGGCGATCGCCGCTTCCGCCGCCGAATCGTCGGACAGCGCATGCTCGAGTCTCAGGATGTCCGCGCGGGCCAGGGCGATACGACGGATCGTCGCCGCCACCGCCGACTTCTCGTCCTCGCCGAGGTTGTCGAGCGCCAGCAGCCGATCCGCCTCCTTTTGCGCGGCGTTGAAGGCGATCACATGGTCGGGCGGCAGCTTCGGCGCGCGATGGGCGAGCAGATCGAGGCTGAGGCGCTGAATATCCAGCGCGCCGGCGCGTAAGAGCACGGCGATGCGGGCGAGCAGGGTCGCCGCCTCCGGCGTCCGGCGCAGTTTCGGAATGTCGCACAGCGCGGCGACGAGGGCGTCGAACACGTCGAGCATCAACCCGATGGTCGCCGCCAGCCGCAGCCGCTCGCGGCTCGCCCGGGCGCGCGTCAGCAGCAAGGCGCGCGCGGCCTGCAATTGCTCGGAAAGCGCGGCCTGCTGGCGAATGCCGGCGCCGAAAGCGTCGGTGAGGTCGACGTTCACGTCCGACAGGCGCGCGTTGGTGAGGAGATAGGCGGCCAGTTCACGAAGCGCCTCGCTGACCATCATCCGCCGGTCGGCCGCCGCGCTGAGCGCTGTGAACATCATCGACAGGGCGAAATAGCCGAGCCCGCCCAGCACGTAGAGCGCCTCGGCGCGCACGATGCCCGCGGTGTCCAGCTTGGGCAGGCCGAGCACGAACACCATCGGCACCAGGATCTGCGCGCTCAGCGCCAGCGCCCAACGGCCGAAACCGGTCACCAGCCCCGCGCCGAAGGCGATCGCGCCGATGACGAGCACCTGCGCGACGACGGAAAACGACGCGGCCTGGACCAGAATCGTCGAGACGATCGAAAGCGAGAAGCCGACAAGCATCGTCTCGGCTTTTACACGCCCCGGGCCGGGAAAATCGCTGATGCTGGCGCCGATCGCGCCCAGCGTCGCCGGCTGGCCGATTCCGAAGCCGAGAATCATCGAGGCGACGAAGCTCACGCCAACGACAGAGGCCGCGACGCTGAGACCGTTGGCGATATGCTGCCCGACCAGATATTTGAGCAGCGTGGGCGACCGCAACCAATTGCGCATCCGCACCGCTTAACGCGTTTTGTCGCGGCGTTGAACCCTGGAAGCCGGTTGCATCACGTTTCGTCGCCACGGAGTTTTGCGGCGGCTCATTTCGGCGTTGCGGACTCAGCGCCGCGCCGCGCCCGGGCTCAAGCCGATGGCTCGCGAAACCTCATCGGCGCTCCAGCCCAGCCGATCGTAGTCGCCGCGCCAGTAGACCAGCGCGCCGTCGCCTCCCCTCGAGGCGATCCGTTTGACGCGGCCGATCACGATGGCGTGGGTGTGCCGCTCGATCAGGTCCTCGACCTCGCATTCGAAAGCCGAAACGCTTTCGGCGAACAAGGAAACCCCGCTCGGCGCGATCAACCAACGCCCTTCGTCGAACCTTTCGACGCCGTTGACGCCAGTGCGGCCGGCGAAGCGATCCGCGATTTCCTGCGCGTCCGCCCCCAGAACGCTGACGCCGAACGCATTTGCGCGCGCCAGGCCCGGATACATCGACGCCGTGCGGCTGACGCAGACGATCAGCGTCGGCGGATCGACGGAAAAAGAGGACACCGAAGTCGCCGTCATGCCGCGCCGCTCGGCGCCCGCGCCGATCGTGATCAGGCTGACGCCGCTGGCCAGTTGACGCATCGCGGCGCGAAAACCGTCTGCGTCGGCAGCGGTGAACTCGCGGGCGGGGGAAGGCGCGGCGCGCTGCGTTGCAGACCTGGCGAGTGCGGTCATCTTTCAACAATCCTCATTGGCGGGCGCATCGCTCCGATGCGTCAGTTTCCGCTCATTTTCGCGCGGATGAAACACCCGTTCCTCGAGGTCCTGGGCATGTTCGTCTTGTTGATCGGCGTCCGGCCGACGCAGCGCCGCGACGAGCCAGGTCGCAAAAGTTCTCACACGCCGGCAGATCTCGACCGTCCCGACCCAGACGGAAGTTCTTGGCGTCCGCGACGCGGCCTCGAGGGAATCGCTCATGGTTCCTCAGCTCCCAAAGAACATTTGGCGCTAGACCTGGGCTTGGGTGATCTGGCTGCCGGGGGGCACGCCGCGGGTGAGCCAGACATTGCCGCCAATCGACGAACCCTTGCCGATCACGACACGCCCGAGAATGGTCGCGCCGGCGTAAATCACCACGTCGTCCTCGACGATCGGGTGGCGCGGATAGTTCTTGCGCAGGGCGCCCGTTTGCGGATCGGCCTCGAACCGCTTCGCCCCCAAAGTCACCGCCTGATAGATGCGCACGTTGCGGCCGATGATCGCGGTCTGGCCGATGACGACGCCCGAGCCGTGGTCGATGAAGAAACGCTCGCCGATCTGGGCGCCGGGATGAATGTCGATGCCGGTCATCGAATGCGCGTCCTCGGCGGCGATGCGCGCCAGCATCGGCGCGCCCAGCCGGTAGAGTTCATGGGCGAGGCGATGCCGCAACACGGCGGCGATTCCGGGGAAGCAGAAGATGATTTCGTCGAGGCTGGTCGCCGACGGATCGCCCTCCAATCCGGCCCGCGCGTCGCCGTCGACGAGCGCACGGACCCGCGGCAGCGTCGCGGCGAATTCGTCGACGATCTCCGCGGCCGGACGCGGCTCGCATGTCGCCTCGCCGATGCCGTGCGCGACGAGGTTCTGCTCCAGCCGCACCTGCCGCCGCAACGCGAACAAGGCCGTTTGCAACGCCTCGACGACGAAGGCGTCGACGTCCTTGGCGGTGAGCCCCTGCGGGCCAAAATGCCGCGGATAGAGCGCGGCGACGAGGCCGTCGATGATCGCGCCGATCGTTTTGCGCGACGGCAGTTCGGGCGCGGCGCCGCGATAGCGCCGTTTCTGCGAAGCGGCGCGCAAATGGCGGAGCTGATCGACGATATCGGCGACGTCGATCGTCTCTTCGACGCGGATACGATGGCTTTCGTGCACGTTCACGACGCCCGTCCCGGACGGCGGCCGACCTCGAACCCAACCATTGCGGCTCTCGCATTTCTCAGTTGACAAGAACGATAGACTTAGATCAAAAACGTTTGCAAGGCAAGCGCCCGCGCCGAACGGACGTCCAGCGCCAATCCCGAGAGATCTCATGAATCGACGCCAGTTTCTCCTCACTACGGCCGCGGCCGTCCTCGCCCCGGTCCGCGAGGGTCTCGCGGAGCCCGTGCGGGAAATCCGCTTCGGCTATCAGAAGACCGCCATTCCGCTGGTGGTGAAGGCGCGCAAGCTGCTCGAACAGCGCTTCGAGTCGCAGGGCGCGACGGTGAAATGGGTCGAGTTCGCTTTCGGGCCGCCGCTGCTGGAGGCGGTCAACGCTGGCGCGGTCGACTACGGCTATACCGGCGACGCGCCGCCGATCTTCGCCCAGGCGGCCCGCGCCCGCATCGCCTATGTCGCCGTCATTCCCGCGCGGGGATACGGGCAGGCGATCGTCGTGCCCGGCGATTCTGCCGCCAGGACGCTGGCGGACCTCAAGGGCAAGAAGATCGGCGTCGCCAAGGGCTCCAGCGCCCACAATCTGTTGATTTCCGCCTTGGAGAGCCAGAGCATCGCCTGGAGCGATATCAGCCCGATCTATCTCGCCCCCGCCGACGCCGCCGCCGCGTTCTCGCGCGGCGCCATCGACGCCTGGTCGATCTGGGACCCGTTCTACGCCATCGCCGAACTGAAGCAGAAGGCGCGGCCGCTCCCCATCGACCCCAAGGCGACCGTGCAGAACAGCTACTTCCTCGCCAACAGCGATTTCCTCGCCAAACACGCGGACGCCGTCAGCGCCGTCAACGAAGAGATCGCCAAGGCGACGCTGTGGGCGGCCGACCACCGCGACGAAGTGGCCGCGCTGTGGGCCGAAGCCAGCGGCGTCGACATCGACGCGCAGAAAATTTCCGTCGCTCGCGCCGAATTCTCGTTCGGCCCGATGACCGATTCCGTCATCGCGCAGCAGCAGGCCGTCGCCGACCGTTTCCAACGCCTCGGCCTGATCCCTGATCCGATCGTAGTGCGCGACATCGTCTGGTTCTGGAAGCCCGCGGCCTGAACCCCGATCCCATTTGGAGACCCACCATGACCGCCAATCCCCTCGACATGTTCTGGTTCATTCCCGTCAGCGGCGACGGGTCTTACCTCGGCACGGACAAGGGCAACCGCGCCGCCGATTTCTCCTATCTCAAACAGATCGCCCAGGCCGCCGATCGCCTCGGCTTCGGCGGCGCGCTGATCCCCGTCGGCTCGCATTGCGAAGACCCCTGGATCACCACGGCGGCGCTGGCGACGCACACCGAACGGCTGCGCTTTCTCGCCGCGCTGCGTCCGGGCCTCGCGACGCCGACCCATTTCGCCCGGCAGGCGGCGGCGATCGATCGCATCAGCAACGGCCGCTTCATCGTCAATCTGGTCGCGGGTGGTGACGCGAAGGAACTCGCCGGCGACGGCATCTTCCTCTCCCACGACGAACGTTACGCCCATTCCGCCGAATTCCTGAACGTGTTCCGCCGCCTGCTGGCGGGCGAAAAAGTCGATTATTCCGGCCGTTATGTGAAGGTCGAAGGCGCGCGGCTGCTGTTCCCGGCGGTGCAACGCCCATTGCCGGTATGGTTCGGCGGCTCGTCCGAAGCGGCGCTCGACGTCGCCGCCGAACATACCGACGTCTACCTCACCTGGGGCGAGCCGCTCGATCTGGTCGCCGAGAAGATCGCGGCGGTGCGGGCGCGCGCCGCGGCGCGGGGGCGTCAGGTCAAGTTCGGCCTGCGCATGCATCTGATCGTGCGCGAAACCGAGTCCGAGGCCTGGGCGGTCGCCCACAAGTTGATCGAGCACCTTTCCGACGAGGCGATCGCCGCCGCGCAGCAGAAGTTCGGCGCCGAATCCGACTCGGTCGGCCAGCGGCGCATGACGGCCTTGCACAAGGGCGGCCAGCGCGACCAGCTGGAAATCGCGCCCAACCTCTGGGCCGGCATTGGTCTGGTGCGTCGCGGCGCCGGAACGGCGCTGGTCGGCGATCCCAGCACCGTCGCGCAACGCTTGCGCGAATATCAGGCGCTCGGCATCGAGACGATCATCGCGTCGGGCTACCCCCATCTGGAGGAGGCCTACAAGGTCGGCGAGTTGTTGTTCCCCGAACTCGGCATCGGCGGCGCGGCGAACGCGCGCGCCCATGGGACGGCGCCGGGAGAGTTCGGCGTCGGCGCGTTCAAGCCGGCCATCGCCGCGGAGTGACCCCTTCTTCCGCAAGCGGGAGAAGGGACTGACAGACGAAAGGGAAGCCCTGCGATGAGCGAAACGATAAATGCGCTGCCGCGCGTCCCGAGAACGCTTACGTTCTCCTGGCGCGGCGACCTTTCGCGCTTCTACGCCCATGCGACCGGCTGGATCGTCCCAGGCCTGCTGATCCTCCTCTGGCAGGCGACTTCGTCGCTCGGCTGGTTGCCCGACAGCGTGCTGCCTTCCCCAGCGGCGGTGCTGGCCGCCGGCTGGCGGCTGACGCTCACCGGCGAACTGCCGCACAACATCGAAGTCAGCTTTTCGCGCGCTTTGGCGGGCCTCGTGGTGGGCGGCGGCATCGGCTTCGGGCTCGGGCTTTCCAACGGCCTCTACAAACTCAGCGACCGGCTGACGGATTCGACGCTGCAGATGGTCCGCAACGTGCCACATCTGGCGCTGATTCCGCTCGTCATCCTCTGGTTCGGCATTGAGGAGGAAGCCAAGTTGTTTCTCGTCGCGCTGGGCGTATTCTTCCCCGTTTATGTCAACACCTTGCACGGCGTGCGCTCGGTCGATCCGCAACTCATCGAAATGGCCAGAAGCTATGGCATGGGGCGGTTCGAGCTGTTCCGCCGCGTCATTCTGCCCGGCGCGCTGCCGTCGATCTTCGTCGGCCTGCGCTATGCGCTCGGCGTGATGTGGCTGACCCTGATCGTCGCCGAGACGATCGCGGCGCAATCCGGCATCGGCTACATGGCGATGCAGGCGCGCGAATTCATGCTGATCGACGTCGTCGTGCTGTCGATCCTGATCTACGCGTTGCTCGGCAAGCTCGCCGACGTCGTCACGCGCGTCCTGGAAAGGGCCTGCCTGTCCTGGCGCCCCGAATATCAGAACAGCTGAGGCAAGATGACGGTTTCGACCTCCCCTCGCACTGAAAACTCGCGCGAAGCGACGCCCGCCCCCGGCGTCGCGATTGCCGCGCGAGGCCTCGCCAAGGCTTTCGGCGTCAAGAGCGTGCTCAGGGGCCTGGACATCCAGGCGCCCGCCGGTCAGTTCGTCGCCATCGTCGGCCGCAGCGGCTGCGGCAAGAGCACGCTGCTGCGCCTGCTCGCCGGTCTCGACGCCGCCGACGAGGGTTCCATCGTTTTCGGCGAGCGCGGCGGGCTCGAGGCGGCCCGAGTGGCGCGGGTGATGTTTCAGGAGCCGAGGCTGCTGCCCTGGGCGAAAGTGCTCGCCAATGTCGAGGTCGGGCTCGGCCCCGAGCGCGGGGGCGCCTCCGACCGCTTGCGCGCCCTCGAAGCGCTGGATGCGGTCGGGCTTGCCGACCGCGCCGGCGAATGGCCTTTGGTGCTTTCCGGCGGTCAGAAGCAGCGCGTCGCCCTGGCCCGCGCCCTCGTCAGCCGCCCCCGTTTCCTCGCCCTCGACGAGCCCCTGGGCGCGCTCGACGCGTTGACCCGCATCGAAATGCAGAAGCTGCTGGAAAGCGTCTGGCGTCGCGAAGGTTTCACCGCGATCCTCGTCACCCACGACGTCGCCGAGGCCGTCACCCTCGCCGACCGCATCGTCCTGCTCGAGGACGGCGCGGTCGCCGCCGACATAAGCGTCGATCTGCCGCGCCCCCGCCATCGCGGTTCGCCCGAGTTCGGTCGGCTCGAAGAGACGATTTTGGACAGACTGCTCGGCGCTTCCGCCGTGCGCTAGACGAGCCTTTGTCCGACCGGGACGCATGCGTCGCAGGCGCGCCAGTCGCGGGGATCGCCGAGGCGACGCGCCTGCGCCGCGTTGATGGACAATCGCATTCCCAGCGCCTTCATCACGCCCAACAAGGTTGAAAGCCGTGGTTCGCCGCTCGACGAAAGAGCCTTGTAAAGCGCCTCGCGCGTCACGCCCGCTTTGTCGGCGATTTTCGACATTCCCTTCGCGCGGGCGACTATGCCGAGCGCGTGAGTGAAAAACGCCGGGTCGCCTTCCGCGCAAGCGGCTTCGAGATAGGCCGCGATTTCTTCGGGGGTATCAAGCTGTTCAGCGCAATCCCAAGGCCATGTCTCAATAGTCATGTTACGCGTGCTTTGCGAGACTTTTGGCTTTGGCGATATCGGACGCTCGAGATGATCTGTCGCCTCCGCAAAGCAGGATTATGACCTCGCCGCGACGCACGAAATAGACGCGGTATACGGGCCGTAGTCGATCCGCATTTCGCTGATCCCTTCGGCTACCGGGGCAACGTCGCCGGGATTGCCCTGTGCAAACCGACCAATTCCGACCCGGATTTTCGCCCGCGCTCAAGTGTCTGGTAAGCCATTGACACAATACGCGAAAACGTCTGTCCTGTGAAAATGGGCCCTGCAAGAAACATCCGATGCCGACGCCAAATTATCAATTATAGTTCACGTCGTCGGTTGTCCTCCGCTTCTTTTCCGGCAAGCCCTTCGGTCCCGCATCCCCGAGGTTGCGGCTTGGAAGCCGTTTTGGTCCGTCGAACAGGTCTAGAGCGGTTTCCAATCCGTCTGACTTGTCATCCCGCTTGATCGGATACCGCCCTGGCGCCTACGGCGATGCCCCCGTCACAACTCCGCGACGTCCGCCCCGGCCTCGCGCGCCAGTTCCGCCACGTGGCCATGGTGGGTGAACAGGATCGCCTGCCGCGTCCGGCCGAATTCGGCGAGCAGTTCCAGCGTGAGCTTGGTGCGCTTGTCGTCGAAACTCGCCAGTATGTCGTCGCCGACGAACGGCAACGGCTCGCCGGCGCGGCGCTCCAGCAGCGCGAGGCGCAGCGACAGGAACAGCTGATCGCGCGCGCCCTCGCTGAGGCCCTCGACTTTGACCCGATCGCCCTCTTCGCGCTGGGCGGAAAGCATCGGGCGGTCGGCCTCGTCGTAATCGGTCGCCAGCCCGGCAAAACTGCCGCCCGACGCGATGTGGAACAGGGCGCCGGCGCGCTTGACCAGCGGGTCCTGCGCCGCCTTGCGGTGGCGCTCGATGGCGCGGGCGGCGAGGCGGGCCGCGCTTTGCCGGATCAGCCAGCGCTCGGCGATGTCCATCAGTTCGCCGCGCGCCTCCATGCGCTCGCGCGCCGCCCCCGCCGCGTCGCGGCCTCTCGAAAGCGCGTCGCATTCGGCTTGCGCATCGTGGGCGGCGCGCGCCGCCTCGGGGATCGCCTGTAACCAGTCCGCCCGGCGCCGGCGCGTCAGCTCGATCTCGCCGCCGAGCCGGGCCGGATCGAGTTCCGCCTGCTCTGCGCGCAAGGCGGCTTCGGTGAGGCCGTCGGCGACTTCGAGCAATTGCTGCCGCAGCTTTCCCCGCTCGATTTCCAGCGCGCGGCGGGCTTCGCAGCGCTCCAGAGCCAGCGCCAAAGCCGCCTCGTCTTCGACGCGCAGGCGCTGGGACGCGGCGGCCAGCGTCGCGGCGTAGGTTTTCCGCCGCGCCTCCTCGGCGCGCTGGCGCTGCGCGCGTTGCGCGGCGGATTTCTGCAGGCGGGCGCGCTCGGTGGCGGCGCGGCGCGCTTCCGCCAGAAGCGCGGACAGCCGCGCCAGCGCCTCCTCGGGCTTCAAGCCGGCGAGCGAAGGCGCGGCGGCGGAAACGATCTCGCCGACGCCCTCCTCGAAGGCGGCGAGGTCGCGCTCGATGCCCTCGATCGAGCGCATCTCGCGCGCCCGGTTCTGCCTGGGCAGCGCCACCGCGCCCCAGGCGACGAGCGCCGCCTCGGCCTCGACGAGCGAAGCCGTCTTGGCGAGCCGCAGACCCTGCATCGCCTCGGGCCAGGCCTTGCCGAGTTCCGCGAGCTCGGCTGCGCGGCGCGCGACCTCGGCTTCCGCCTCGGCCGCCGCGCGCTCGGCGTTGGCGCGCTGCATCGCCGCATCCCGCGCGGCCTGCCAGGCCTTCTGCCGCGCCAGCAATTCGTCGCGCGCCTCACGTAAAGCCAGTTCGAAGCTCGGCGGCGGCTTCAGGCCGAGGGCTTCGAACCATTGCGCCAGCGCCGCCCGCGCCTCTTCGAACCGGGCCGCCAGCGCCTCGGCTTCCACCAGACGCTGCGCCCGTTCGGCGCGGCGCGCCAGCAGTTGCTGCACGCGTTCCGCCCAGCGCGCCATGATTTCGCGCGACTTCGGCGCGACGCCCGAGGCCGCCCACAAGGCGACCCAGTCCGCCTCGGCGGCGTCGCGCGCCGCCGCGAGCCGGGCGATCTCCGCCTCGGCCCCCGCAACCGCTTCCTGCCGGGCCACGAGGTCTTCGCGCGCGGTCTGCAGCCGCGTGGCGCGGGCGCTGTCGGCCACGACATTGTCGCCAATCGAATCGGCCGCCAGCGCCAGCGTTCGAACGTCGAGAAAAGCGTCCTGACGCCGGGCCGCCTCGCCGTCGAGCGCCTGCCCCAGCCTGTCGAGCCCGCGCTCCCGCCGCTCGCGGGCGGCCAGCCAGTCGGCGCGCGTCGCGCCCGCCGCCTCGGCCTCCCGTTTGGCGAGCAACGTCTCCGCGTTCTGGCGTTCGCGCAAAATCTCGACGAGGCGTTTTTCGGCGGCGCGGCGCGCCTCGGCGCGCTCGGCCTCCTCGCGCACGCAGCGGGCGAGCGTGGCTCCTTCGGGAAGCGCGGAGCGCGCGAGCGTTTCCAGATCGCCAACCGGCGGATCGAGCCGCGCGATTTCTTCGTCCAGCGCGCGCGCCAAAAGCTCGATGGCCGCGCGGTCGCTGCGCAGCAATTTGGCGTCGGCGAGCCGTTCGCCCAGCGGCTCCAGCTTTCGACGCAAAGGCTCCGGGTCGGCGGGCGCCTCGCCCGTGGCGCTGGCGAGCCCCCTGTCGCGGGCGAGGACCGCAGCCTCGGCTCGGCCGCGCGCGTCGGCGAGCTTTTCTTCCGCGCGTTGGCGCGCGACAATCGCCTCGCGGGCGCGCGCCAGTTCCGCGTCGCTCGGCGGCGCGGCGATGAGATCGGAATGGTCCGTCAGCCCCAGGCGGCGCGCGATGTCGTCGAGCTGGGCGACCGCCTGGGCGCGCGCTTCGACGCGGCGCGGCAGGTCCTGGCCGGCCTTTTCGACCGCGCTCAGGGTCTTGTTGAGGCCGTCGATAGCCGGGCCCTTGGCGAGCAGCGCCTCTTCGACCACGAGCGCCTCGATCTCCGCCGCTTCGTCCGCGGCTTCGTCCGCGAGGCGCTGCAACTCCGCCCGGCTTATCTGGTCCTTCTCGAGCGCATCGAGCCAGGATTTCAGCGAGCCGGCGTCGACTTCGGCCAGGTCGGCGAAAGCCTCGGCCTCGCTCGCCAACGCGGACAGCTTGGCGAGCATTCTGTGCGTGCGCTCGGCGCGCTCGAGCCGGGTCAGCACCTGGCTCGCTTCATGGAAAGCGGCGTTGAGTTCGACCTCTTTCGCCTGAGCGGCGAGCCGCGTCTTGTCGGCCGCCTGGAGCGCTTCGGCGGTGACGACGGCCTCGCGCAGCTTGCGCTCGGCGGTTTCGTAGGAATCGAGCGCGACGTAGAACGCCTTGCCCGCCGAGCGGCGCGGCGTGAACAAAGCCTCGGCCTCCAGGCTGAGTTGGTCGCGCCGTTTCACGAGAGCGCCGAGATTGGCCGAACCCGCGGCCAGCGTCTCGGCGAGCGCGCCGCCGGCGGCGAGCAGCGCCCGGCCTCCGGTGCGCAAAGCCTCGGCGCTGAGGCCGAATTCGGTCTCGAAGGCGCGCCGGTCGACGCCGGCGAGCGCGGCGAGCAGCGGCGCATCGGAGGTCGGCTTGTCCTCCGCGTCGACCAGCGTGTTGCCCCGCCCCTTGCGGCGCCGCGCCTCGAACAGCGAGCCGTCGGCGAAACGAAAGGCGCCGCCGATGCGCAATGCGGTCTGGTCGAAGCGGAAGCCGTATTCGGTACGCAGCGGAAAGCCGTAGAGCAGATCGCCGATGGCGCTCAGCGCCGTCGACTTGCCGGCTTCGTTCGGCCCGAGAACGACATGCAGCGGCGCGCCGGGCTTGAGTTCGATCGTGCGGTCGGCGAAACGGCCGTAGGGCGCGAGGGTGAGGCGTTCGAGCCGCATCAGCGCTCTCCGGCGAGGAAGTCGCGCGCCAGCGCGGCGACGTCGCCAAGCGCGAGTTCTTCGCGTAGAACCGTGGGCAGTTTCTCGACCACGGCGCGCCGCAACTCGGCGACGACAGCGGCGAATTCCGGCTCGGCGGCGGCGGCGGCGATCAGCGCCTCGACGTCGAGCCCGTCGGGCTCGGCGCTGAGGGCGCGTGGCGGCGGCGGCTGGGTCGCCACCCGCAGCCGCTCCACCCAGCAATCCGCGCCGATCTCGAACCCTCTCGCGCGGGCCTCGGCTTCCAGGGCCTCGCGGTGGGCGACGAGGCGGGCGTGGGCGGGCGTCTCGCCGGTCAGGGTGATCCGCGCCGCCAGCGGCCGGCCATCGGCCTGGAGATGGGCGCGCTGCAGCGCCTCGGCGATGAGCGCGAGGGCTTCCGGCTCGTCAACGGCGGCGGAAACGTCGACGCTTTCATGCGCCCAGCGCGCCGCGTCGATGGCGACGGGATCGACGGCGGCGATGCGTCCATCATCCACGGTAACGCGCACAAAACCCTTGGGGCCGGTTTCGCGCGGGCTGCGGCCCTGGACGTTGCCGGAATAGACGACGAAAGGGTCGCGGTCGACGATCTCGGCGGCGTGGATATGGCCGAGCGCCCAGTAATCATAGCCGAAGCGGCGCAGATCCGCGACCGTGCAGGGCGCGTAGGGGTCGTGGCCCGGCCGGCCGTCAAGGCCGGTGTGCAGCACGCCGATGTTGAGAAAACCCTCGCGCCGCGCCGGATAGGAGGCGACGAAATCGTCGGGGGCGGCGCGCTGCGCGTAGCTTCGGCCATGCAGCGCGACGCGCAGCGGCTCGATCAGCCGCGATTCGCCGCGGGCGGAAAAAGTGTGGACGTTTTCGGGGTAGCGCAGCGCGCGCGACATCTGGCTGTCGGCGTCGTGGTTGCCCTTGATGATGTAGACCGGGATTTTGGCGCGGAACAGTTCGCCGAGCTGGCGGACGAAGAACAGGCCAGTCGAGACGTCCTTCCAGTCGCCGTCGAACACGTCACCGGCGATGATGAGGAACTTGGCCTCGGACTCGATGGTTTCCCGGACCAGCGCCTCCACTGCCGCCCTGCCCGCCCGCGCGAACCGCGCCGCGACGGCGGGATCCTTGGCGCCGAGGCTCTCGAGCGGGCTGTCGATGTGCAGGTCGGCGGCGTGGATGAAGGTGAAGGACATGGGGGAGGTTTTAGGAGCAAAAGGGACGGAGGGGAAAGGGGGTTGTATACTCTTGGCGCCGCGGTCCACAGCCGCCGACACCGAACAGCCGCCTGTCATGGGCGGGCCCAGTCCCGGCCACCCTTAAGATTTGCGAGCAAATCGTTGACGTCGCGGCTCACTAACCAAATAGGAAGCATTTCTCCGATGTCCCGACGCGGATGCCCGCGATAAGCGCGGGCATGACGGAAAGCGCCGGGCTTAACCTCGCGCCAATGCCGCGCCCTCACCCCACCACCGCCCGGGCGATCCGCCCCAGCGAATCTGCGCGCATGCCGTTGAGCCCCTTGGGATCATAGCGCCGGATCAGATCGTCCGTGCCGACATCCTCGACGAGGCGCAGGCCGCAAGCCGAGAGTTCGACGCCGATCGTCGCCGGATCGAAGCCGCTGACGAACGGCTCGCCGACCGACTTCACCATCTCCCGCATCCGGCTGTATCGGGCCGACTGCGCTATCGCAGCGTCGAAGCGCTTGGAATCGGCATAGCTGAACGCGAGTTCGCTGCCCGCGGCCCCGACGCGCGCGATCTCGCGGAAGGTCGCGATGTTCGCCTGTCGCGGCAGATACATGGTGACGCCGAGCCAGGCGAAAAACGCCGGCTCGCGGCTGCGGAACGGCGAGCGTCGCAGCGCCTCGCCTAGCGGTTCGGCCCCAAGGTCGGCATCGACGAAACTCGCGCCCGACGGGAGCGGCACGCCGCAGTCGCGCAACCGGTCGAGCTTGTAGGCCTGCGTGGCGGGATGATCGACCTCGATGATTTTGACGTCCCGCGCCCAGTCGGGGCGTCTGAGCGCGAAGGAATCGAAGCCGGCGCCGACGATCACATATTGCCGCACGCCGCGCGCCACCGCCGCCTTCAGCGCATCCTCGCAGAACCGGGCGCGGACGATCACGTTGGGATAGGCCGGCCCGGAGCGCAGTTGCGAATCCGCGTCGGCGTCCGGGTTCATTTCCCGCATCCTGGTCTCGAAAACGCCTCGCGCCGGCGCGAGCAAAAGATCGCCCCAGGGATCGTCGATCAGCGGCAGCGGGTCGAAGCGCGAATGCAAGGCCCGCATCAGCGCCGTGCCCATCGCCGTGCGGCTCGGCGTCGCCGTTTCCATCTCGAAACCCTCCTCGGAAGGGGTCAGCGCTGCAAAGCTTCGAGCACCTTCTTCGCTGCGCGCCCGTCGACCTCCATTCCGTGCTTGCTCTCGAAATCGGCGATCGCGGCTTTCGTCTTGGCGCCGATCGAGCCGTCGGGCGCGCCGACGTCGTAGCCGTGCCTGGCGAGCTGTTCCTGCAATTCCCGGCGCTGCTTGCGCGACAGGCCGGGATTGTCGGTCGGCCACGGCGTCTGGATGTCGGGGCCGCCGGCGAGGCGCTGGGCGAGGATGGCGGCGGCCAGAGCGTAGGATTCGGCGGCGTTGTAGGAATAGATGACTTCGAAATTGTGGGTGACGAGGAACGCCGGGCCGTTCAAGCCCGCCGGCGCCAGCAGCCCCGCCTCGCCCTCGCCCAAGCTCCCGCCGTCGATGCGCGTCACGCCCTTGCCGGCCCAGAACGACATCGGGTGCTTGTCCTTGCGGCCCGAGGGGCCGGAATAGCCATCCGGCAACTTCACCTCGAAGCCCCAGGGCTCGCCGGTGCGCCAGCCCGATTTCTTCAGGTAATTGGCGGTGGAGCCGAGCGCGGCGGCGGCATTGTCGACGATGTTGCGTCCGGTGCCGTCGAGATCGACGGCAAGGCGCAGAAACGTCGAGGGCATGAATTGCGTCTGCCCGAACGCGCCCGCCCAGGAGCCTTTCAGTTGTTCCAGCGGCACGTCGCCGCTGTCGGCGATCTTCAGCGTCGCCATCAATTCGCCCTTGTAGAAGGCGGGGCGGCGCGAAGGTTCGCACACCAGGGTGGCGAGCGAGCGCACCAGCGGCCGGTCGCCCATGTCGTGGCCAAAGTTGGACTCGACGCCCCAGATCGCGGCGATCACGTGCCGGTCGACGCCGAACTTCGACTCGGCGAGTTTCAGCGCCTCCGCGTGTTCCGTCATCGCCGCCTTGCCGTCGGCGACCCGCTCGTCGTCGACGAGGCCCGCCATATAATCCCAGATCGGCGTCTTGAATTCCGGTTGAAAGTTCTCGAAGTCGAGCACCTTCATGTCGGGTTCGAGGTCTTTGAACGCGGCCGCGAGGGTTGCGTGGGACACGCCCTTGTCCGCCGCCTCCGACCGGAGCGCGGCGACGCAGGAGGCGAAGTCGGCGTGGGCCGGCGCGGCGGCGAGCAGCAGGGAGGCGACGAGCAGGGGGCGAATCATCGCCGCATCATTGCGGAAGGGGCGCTGGGCGTCGAGGGGCGTGTCTCATGGCCCATCCTTCGAGGCCGCTTCGCGGCGCCTCAGGATGAGGAGGTCGTTGATATCCACCGCCGACAAAAAAGCCCTCATCCTGAGGCCCCCGGCAGGGGCAAAGGCGCTACGATAACGGTTTTCTGGGATCATCAACCGCGCCTTCCGTCATGGCCGGGCCCAGTCCCGGCCACCCACGTCGCGGTTCAACGCTCAATTCGCAAGCTTTACTGCTATGTCCCGACGTGGATGCCCGTGACGAGCACGGGCATGACGGAGAGTGCCGGGCTTAACCTAGCGCCAATGCCCCGCAGGGGCCTCGAAGAACGAGGGCGAGCGTGGGGATTACAGCCAGGGCCGTGCGGTCGCCGCCTTCTTCTCGAACGTGTCGATCGCCGGCGCCTCCACCAGCGTCAGGCCAATGTCGTCGAGGCCCTCCATCAGGCAGTGTTTCCGGAACGGGTCGATCTCGAACTTGACCATCCCGCCGTCGGGGCCGCGGATTTCCTGGGCTTCGAGGTCGATGGTCAGCGTCGAATTGGCGCCGCGCTGCGCGTCGTCCATCAGCTTGGGCAGATCCTCAGCCGATACGCGGATCGGCAGGATGCCGTTCTTGAAGCAATTGTTATAGAAAATGTCGGCAAAATCGGTGGAGATCACCGAGCGGATGCCGAAATCGAGCAACGCCCAGGGCGCGTGCTCGCGCGACGAGCCGCAGCCGAAGTTGCCGCCGGCGACGAGAATTTTGGCGTTTTTGTAGGCGGGCTTGTTGAGCACGAAATCCGGGTTCGGCGAGCCGTCGTCGTTGTAGCGCATTTCGGAGAACAGGCCGGCGCCGAGGCCGGTGCGCTTGATGGTCTTCAGGTACTGCTTGGGGATGATCATATCAGTGTCGATATTGTCGATCTCCAGCGGCGCCGCGACGCCGGTCAGGGTAGTGAATTTGTCCATTCGCGCGAAGCCCTGCTAAAAGTGTCGGGACAGCCTCTAGCAAATGCCGGGGGGCGGGGCAAATCCGTGCGGGAGCTGCGAATGGCGAAGTTTTACGAAGCGCTCGATGAAAAACTCATAGCTTTCATCGAGGCGCAGCCGATGTTCTTCGTCGCCAGCGCAGCGGAAGACGGTCGGGTGAACGTCTCGCCCAAGGGCCTCGACAGCTTTCGCGTGCTCTCAGCCAGCAAGGTCGCCTATCTCGACATCACCGGCTCGGGCAACGAGACGGCGGCGCATGCGCGGGCGGGAGGGCGGGCGACCATCATGTTCTGCTCCTACACCCGCAATCCGCTGGTGCTCAGGCTCTACGGCCGCGCTAGCGCCGGCGCGCCGGGCTCCGCGCTGTGGCGGGAATATGCGGATCGTTTCGAGATCCTGCCCGGCGCCCGGCAGATCGTCGCGCTGGAGATCGATTCGGTCATGACCGCCTGCGGCTTCGGCGTGCCGCTGATGACGCTGGAACGGCCGCGCACGACGCTGACCGACTATTGGCAGTCCAAGGGCGAGGACGAGACGGCGGACTATCGGCGCACCCGCAACAAGGTCTCGATCGACGGTCTGCCGAGTTGGAGCGAAGCGTGAACCTGCCCTCCGACGCCAGCGGCGTGCTGACCATCGACCTCGGCGCGCTCGCCGACAACTGGCGGTCGCTCAATGCGCGCGCCGCGCCGGGGCGGGCGGCGGCGGTGATCAAGGCCAACGGCTACGGGCTCGGCCTGGAGGTCGTCGCGCCGGCGCTCTACGCCGCGGGCTGCCGGATGTTCTTCGTCGCCCACCCCCACGAGGGCGAGCGCGCCCGAGTCGCGCTGGGAGCGGAAGCGCGCATCTACGTTCTCAACGGGCTCCAGGCGCGCGCCGATCCTGAGCGGGATTACGCCGCGCACGGCCTCGCGCCGGTCATCGGCAGCGCGGAAGAACTCGCGCGCTGGCGGACGCTTCGTCCGCCGCGTCCTTTCGCCCTGCATCTCGACACCGGCATGAACCGCCTCGGCTTCGCCTCGCTCGACGTTTTGCGCGAGGCGGTGGCGCGGTTCGGCATCGACGGCGCCGATCTGCTGATGAGCCATTTCGTCGCGGCGGAAGCCGCTGAAGATCCGGCGAACGTGCGACAGATCGCCCGCTTCGCCGCGGCGCGCGCGGCCTTTCCCGGCCTGCCCGCCATGCTCGCCAATTCCTCCGGGATTTTCCTTGCGGGGACGCATGGCGACTGGGTGCGGCCCGGCTTCGCGCTCTATGGCGGCAATCCGACGCCTTACGCCGAAAACCCGATGGGCGCGGTGGCGTCGCTCGACGTCGTCATCCAACAGACCCGCTGGATCGAGGCGGGCGACACATGCGGCTACAACGGCCAATGGACGGCGCGCCGTCGCACCCGGCTGGCGACGCTGCTCGCCGGCTATGCCGACGGCCTGCCGCGCGGCGCCGGCGCGACCGACGGGCGCGGGGGCGCCAGCGTGCGCATCGCCGGGCGCATGTGTCCGCTGGTCGGGCGCGTGTCGATGGACCTGACCATCGCCGACGTCACCGACTTGCCGGAGGGTGAGGCGCGGCCCGGCGTATTCGCGCGCTTCTTTGGCCCCGACGCGCCGCTCGACGCCTTTGCCGAACGCTCGGGCACGATCGGCTACCACGTGCTGACGAGCCTGGGGGGCCGGTATGCGCGGGTCGTCATGGGGGAAACCGGCTGACTCTCAATCGATGGCGCGCCGGTAGAGCGCCCAGGAGGCATGAGCGAGCACGGGCAGCACGGCGAAAAGACCGAGAAGGCCGGTGGCGATCGACAGCGCCATAAGCCCGCCGATCGCCGCCGCCCAGGCGGCCATGACCAGCGGATTGGCGATGACCAGACGCACGCTGGTCGTCATCGCGGTAACGAAGTCGATTTCGCGATCGACGAGCAGCGTCGGCGTGACGACGGTGATCGAGAACACAAAGAAGGCGACCAGCGCGCCGACGGTGTTTCCGGCCACGAGATACGAGACCCCGGCCGTGGTCGTGAGGCTCTCGACGACGAATTCGCGCAAGCTTGGCACGTGCAGGCCGTGAAAGAGCAGAAAGAACGTCCAGGAGAAATCGACCCAGAGGATCAGCGTGAACAGGCTGACCAGCGCGAGCCAACCCAGTTCCTTGCCGGCGCGCCCCCAGACCGCGCCGAGCACGCCCGCCCAGGTCAGAATCCGCCCGCGTTCGAGCGTGCGGGAAACCTCGTAAAGTCTGGCGCAGACGAAAGGCGCGATCAAGGCGAATCCAAGCGCCAGGGGATAGGCGAGGTACGGCCAATCGAGCCAGAAAACCAGCGCGACGATCAGCCAGCCGCCGAC
>Ga0302157_10001383_pt1 | contig 29857 bp, 23 predicted proteins | sample I_Bog_N3_3_FD_193502 | JGI IMG/M metagenome (GOLD analysis project Ga0302157, IMG submission 193502) | Peat permafrost microbial communities from Stordalen Mire near Abisko, Sweden - I_Bog_N3_3 | ecosystem: Environmental > Terrestrial > Soil > Wetlands > Peat | place: Sweden: Abisko, Stordalen...
CCCACGACGCGTCGATGGCCGACCGGGGTGCGGGCGACGAGCAGGATTCCTCCGACACCACCGACGGGCGGGCAGCCCCGTTCCGGCCCCGATCCGACACCGCTGCGGTCGACGGCGAGGTCGACGCCGGCAGTCCGGCAAACCCCCTGGCCGACCTGCCGGCCGGGACGACCTTCGGCACGTTGGTCCACGGCGTGCTGGAGGAGGTCGACTTCACCTCGGACCGGTTGGTGGAGGAGCTGGAGGAGGCGGTGGACCGCCAACTCCGGTGGCGGTCCGTGGACCTGACCCCACTGATTCCCGTCGGCGCCTCCGCCGACCAGGGACGGGAACTCCTGGTCGACGGTCTCCGGCTGGCGCTCCGGTCTCCCCTCGGCGCGCTGTGCGGCGGGATGCGGCTGGCCGACATCGGCCCCGCCGACCGCCTGGCCGAGGTCTCGTTCGACCTGCGGTTGGCCGATCACGGAACACCGTCGAGCGTCCGACGGATCGGGGCCGTGGTGCGGGAGCACCTCGGGGCCGATGACCCCCTGGCGGGATGGGCCACCGACCTGGCCGGCGGGAAGATCGAGGCCACCGTGGCCGGCCACCTCACCGGCTCCATCGACCTGGTGATGCGGGTCCCCGGCGGACCGGACGGGCCCCGGTTCGTGGTGGCCGACTACAAGACCAACGCCCTGCATCGGCGGGGGTCACCGGTCGGGCCGGATGACTACGGCACCGACCGGCTGGTCGCGGCCATGGAGGAGCATGACTACCCACTCCAGGCGCTGCTCTACTCGGTGGCCCTCCACCGTTACCTTCGATGGCGCATGCCCGGGTATCGGCCCGATGCCCACCTGGGCGGCATCGCCTATCTCTTCCTCCGGGGGATGGCCGGTCTGGGCGACGGGGGAGGCACACCACCCGGCGTGTTCCCATGGGCCGTCCCCCCGGCCCTGGTCGTCTCGCTCAGCGAGCTGCTGAGCGGCCGAGACGCCGGCGGCCGGGTGGCATGACCCTGCGCACCGCCAGCGGCCCGCTCGGCCCCTCTGTGGTCGTGCCGCCCGGGGTGGAGGTGCTGACCCCGTTCATCGAGGCCGGTGTGTTCGGGGCCTACGAGGTCCAGTTCGCCGCCACCGTGCTCCGCCTCCGACCCGGTCTCGGGGCCGAGGAGCTGCTGGCCCTGGCGGTTGCGGCGCGGGCGCCCCGCTTCGGCCATGTCTGCACGCCGCTCGACGCCATGGCCGTCCGGCTGGCCGAACTCGACGGGGAGGAGGTGGAGGGCCTGCCCTGGCCCCCCGCCGACGCCTGGGCGGCCGCCCTCGGCCGGTCCGGCATCGTGTCCACCCCGCCGCAGACGGACGACGGGCCGACCCGTCCCCTGGTCTGGGACGGTGGGCGCCTCTACCTCCACCGCTACTGGCACTACGAGCTGGCCATCGCCGGCGACCTCGCCCGCCGGTGCGGTCAGGCTCCCGCCGTCACCGGGCCCACCGGTGACGGGGTGGACCGGGTGCTCGACGCCCTCTTCGGCCCCGCCGGACCGGGGCCGGCCGACCTGCAGCGCCTGGCCGTCCGCCGGGCGCTGGCCCCGGGGGTGTCGATCATCGCCGGGGGACCGGGAACGGGGAAGACCTACACCGTGGCGAGGCTCCTGGTCGCCGCCCACCTGGTCGCATCCGAGCAGGGCCGTCCCCTCTCGGTGGCCCTGGCCGCTCCCACCGGCAAGGCGGCGGCCCGCATGGGCGAGGCGGTCCAGTCGGCGGTGGCGGAGATCCACCGGGCCGACGGGGCCGGGGACGGGGACGGGGACGGGGCCGGGGACGTGGCCGCCACCGCCCCGACCACCATCCATTCGCTGCTGGGCTGGGAGGACCGGACCCGCTTCCGCCACGACCACGACAACCCGCTGCCCGAGGACATGGTCATCATCGACGAGACCTCGATGGTGTCCCTCCCGCTGATGGCCAAACTGCTCGACGCCGTGCGCCCCGAGGCCTCGGTGGTCCTGGTCGGCGATCCGTTCCAGCTGGCCAGCATCGAGGCCGGCACGGTGATGAGTGACGTGGTGGGCCCGGCCGGTCGGCCCGAGGAGGCCGGTAGCTCCGCAGACCCCCCCACCGTGACGCCCCCCTCGGGGGTGGTCGTGCCCACGCTGTGGGACTCGGTGGCCGACCCGGTCCCCGACCCCGGCCCGGTCGGCATGCTGGCCGAGCGGGTCACCGTGCTCCAGACCCTGCGGCGGTTCGGGGGAGACTCGACCATCGCCGCCCTGGCCGATGCCGTCCGCCGTGGTGACGGGGCCCGGGCCCTGGCCCTCCTCGAGGAGGGGGCCGCGGACCTGCGCTGGATCCGTCCCGACGATGCGGTGGCGCTGACCGAGGTGACCGCCGAACTGGTGACGGCCGGTGTGGCGTTGGTTGCCGCCGCCTCGGACGGCGACGGTCCCGGCGCACTCGACGCCTCGGGTCGGGTCAAGGTCCTGGCCGCCACCCGGAGGGGGCCGAACGGCATGGCCGAGTGGACCGACCGGATCGAGCGCGGCGTCGCCGACCGCGTCCGGGGGTTCCACCCCGAGCGTCCCTGGTACGTCGGACGACCGGTACTGGTCACGGCCAACGATCGTGTCAACCGGGTGTTCAACGGGGACAACGGGGTGACCGTCGACGGCGACGAGGGCATGGAGGTGATCCTGGCCTCGGGCGACGCGCTCCGTCGGTTGGTGCCGTCCCGGCTCGACCGGGTGGAGACGTGGTGGGCCATGACCATCCACAAGAGCCAGGGGTCGGAGTTCCCCCACGCCGTGGTGGCGCTTCCCGACCACCCGTCGCCCATCCTCACCCGTGAGCTCCTGTACACCGGCGTGACGCGGGCCCGCCAGCAGCTGACCATCGTGGCCGGGGCAGAGGCCCTGGAAGGGGCCATCGCCCGCCCGCTGGCCCGGGCCTCGGGCCTCCGGGCCCGGCTGTGGCCCGACTGAGGGCACCAGCCGGCCCCTCGGGGGCCGGCCCGGGATCCGTCGGCGGCCTCAGCCGTCGAGGTCGGCCATGAGCTCGATGCGGCGGGCCAGGTTGACGGCATGGTCCCCCAGCCGTTCGTAGAAGCGGGCCAGCAGGGTGACCTGGGCCGCCACCGCAGCCGGCATCTCCTCGGCCGCCACCTCGGTGGTCAGGTTGTCGTGGAGGGTGTCCATGGCCTCGTCGGCCTCGACCAGTTGGTCACTGACCCGGGCCCGTTCGCCGAAGGCGTCGGCCGCCTCCTGCCACATCTGATTGGCCACCTCGGTCATCAGCTGCACGATGCCCCGGCTGCGTGGGCTCATCTGCGGACCGAGGTGGTCCACCGCGCGTTGGGCCACGTGCTCGGCGAGGTCGGCGCTCCGCTCCAATTCCGGGATGATGAGGAGCAGGGCGACCAGCAGACGCAGCTCGCCGCCCTGGACCGGGCGTGACTGCAGCTCGTCCCAGATGAGCAGCTCGACCTCGGCGCTCAGGCCGTCGACGTTCTGGTCGCCGTCGATCACGGACTGGGCCAGGAGGACGTCGCCGGCCAGCAGCGCGTGGGTGGCCCGGGCCAGTGCCTCGGAGACCAGGGCGAACAGCTGCACCACCTTGCGGTCGATGAGCTGCATTCCGGGTCGCGGGGTGGCCATGGGCGGCAAGGTTACCCAGACCCGAGGGCGACGTCACCAAAGCGTCACTGAACGTTCACCAGAAGTTCACCTAGGTCCGTGCACGCCGGGACGTCCGTCCTGCACGGGTCGTCCGGCATGCAGGGGCGGTTCAGGAACGGCCCAGGCCCACGGTGCCGGCCAGCCGACCGAGCACGCCGAGATGGTCGTCGACGGTGTCCAGCCCGGCCCGCATGGTGTTCACCGACAGGTGGGTGGCGCCGGCGGACCTCCAGGCGGCGATGCGGTCGGCCACGTCGTCGGGGTCCCCCCGCCAGTCGACCCGGCCCTCCATGCCGATGGCGGCCGGATCGCGACCCGCACCGGTGGCGGACCTGTCCACGATCCGGCGGGCCTCGTCCAAAGCCGGGCCCGGCTGCACCATGGGGAACCAGCCGTCGGCCAGCCGGCCCATCCGCTCGTAGGCCCGGGGCGAGGCGCCGCCGAACCACACCGGAATGGGCCGCTGGACGGGCAGGGGGGCGATGCCCACGCCGGACAGGTGGTCGAAGCGCCCGTGCGCGGTCACCGAGCGCGTGGTCCACAGCTGGCGCAGCAGCGGCACCTGGTCCTCGAGGCGCCGCCCCCGAGTCGAGAAGTCCTGGCCCAGTGCCTCGTACTCGACGGCGTTCCAGCCGATGCCCACCCCGAGCCGGAACCGGCCACCGGTCAACAGGTCGACCTCGGCGGCCTGCTTGGCCACCAGCGCCGTCGGACGCTGGGGGAGGATGGTGATGCCGGTCACCAGCTCCAGTGAGGTGCACGCCGCCAGGTAGCCGAACAGCACGAAGGGCTCGTGGAACTGGGTGTCGATGTCGTAGGGGCCGTCCCACCCCCGGTGCACCCCGGGGTCGGCCCCCACCACGTGGTCGTAGGCCACCACGTGGGTGAAGCCCAGGGATTCGACCCCCTCACCGTAGGCCCGCACCGCTCCGACATCGGGGCCGATCTCGGTCTGGGGCAGCACGACACCGATGTCCATGCGGGCGTCCTCTCGATCGGTGGGAGTCGGATCAGGTGGTCGTGGATCAGGCCGGGGTCGGGGTGCCGGCCTCGTGCTCACCCAGGTCGGACTGGCGCACCCAGGTGGCGTACATCTCGGCGTAGCGGCCGCCCCGGGCCACCAGCTCGTCGTGCGAACCGACCTCGATGACCCGTCCCTCGTCCACCACCACGATGCGGTCGGCCCGCATGGCGGTGGACAGGCGGTGGGCGATCAGGATGGCCGTGCGGTTCTCGAGCAGGACGTCGAGGGCGTTCTCGATCTTCGTCTCCGACTGCAGGTCCAGGTTGGACGTGGCCTCGTCGAGGACCAGCACCCGGGGATGGGCCAGGAAGGCCCGGGCCAGTGCGAGCAGCTGGCGCTCGCCCGACGACAGGGTCTGGCCCCGCTCGTGGACCACGGTGTCGAGCCCGTCGGGCATCCGCTCCACCACATCGGTGAGGCCGACCTTGTCGATGGCCTCATGGATCTCTTCGTCGCTGGCGTCGGGGCGGGCAAAGGCGATGTTGTCCCCGATGGTCCCGGCAAAGAGGAAGGGCTCCTGGGGGACCACCCCGAGCTGGCTCCGCAGCGAGTGCATGGTGACGTCACGCAGATCGTGCCCGTCGATGAGCACCCGGCCGACGGTGGGGTCGTAGAACCGGGTGACCAACTTGGCCAGCGTCGACTTGCCGGCCCCCGTCGGGCCCACGAAGGCCACCGTCTCGCCGGGGGACACCCGGAGGTCCACGTCCTCGATGACCAGCCGACCGGGCACGTAGCCGAAGGAGAGGTGGTCGAAGACGATCTCCCCTTCGATCGGGGGGAGCTCCACCGCGTCGGGGCGTTCGCGGACCTCGGGCTCGGTGTCCACCAGGTCACGCAGCTTGTTCACCGAGGCCTGGCCCTGCTGGTAGATGTTGTACTGCTGGACCAGCAGCTGGATGGGCTGGAAGAAGCGGTTGAGGTAGAGGAAGAAGGCCACCAGGGCGCCGATGGTCAGCGTGTGGTTGACCACCATGGCGCCGCCGATGGCCAACAGGACGGCCTGGCCCAGCACACCGAGCAGTTGGGTTCCGGGACCGTAGACGGCGTTGATCCGGGCCGTGTAGTTGTTGGCGTCCCGGTAGTCGCCGACCACGTTTCGGTGGTGGATCACGTTGTGGCGCTGCCGGTTGTGGGCGGTCACGATGCGCACGCCGTGCAGGCTCTCGGACAGGTCGGCCAACACGTTGGCGATGCCGTCGCGCACCCGGTCGTAGCCGCGCTCGGAGGCCCGCTTGAACCATACCGAGGCGGCGATCAGGACCGGCAGGATCAGGACGACGGTGATGAGGGCCAGTTTCACGTTGGTGGTGAAGAGGATGACGGTGATGACCACCATGGTCAGCCCCTGGATGGCCAGCTGGGACAGGCCGTCCTGGAGGAGCTGCTGGAGGTTCTCGATGTCACTGGTCATCCGGCTCATGACCACGCCGGCCTTCTCCTCGGTGAAGAAGCCCAGCGAGAGGCGCTGCAAGTGGGCGAAGACCTTGACCCGGAGGTCGTTCATCACCCAGGCGGCCAGGCGGCCGGTGACCTGGACCTGGAAGCGCTGGGCCAACGAGGTGACGACGACGAAGAGCAGGTAGGCGATGGACGCGCCGACGACCACCGCGAAGTCGAAATGGCCTTTGGTCATCCCGTCGTTGATGGCGTACTCGGTGAGCTTGGGCCCGACCTGGGAGGCCACCGCCACCACCACCACCAGGAGCCCGGCCAGGGCCAGCATGCCGGGGTACTTGGTCAGCAGCCGCCCCAGGCTCAGTCGCTTGAGCTCGCGCTCGGAGCTGTTCTGGCTGAAGACGATGTCCGGTTCGGCATACTCGGGCTCGGTGGCCAGCAGTGTGTCCACCCCGTCCTGCAGCTCGGAGGGGATACCGGCGAAGGGCAGGCCGTTGGCCGCCGAGGCTTGCGCCCCTCCGGGGCCGCCGAAGCCCCCACCACCACCGCCACCGAACATCATGACCGGCCTGCTCCGCGCACCGAGTCGAGCAGGTCCCGGAGCACCTGGCCGTCGGGCTCGGCCGGCACCGGGTCGGAGTCCGGCCCTGCTCCCTGGTCGCCCTCGTCGATGTCGGACGCCCGGTCGGCCTCGGCTTCGAACTCGCCGGCCTGGGCCAGCACCTCGGCGTAGAGGGGGGTGGTCTCGAGCAGCTCGGCGTGGGTCCCGTCGGCCACGATCTTGTGCTGGTCCAACAGGACCACCCGGTCCGCCAGCGAGATGGTGGAGAGCCGGTGGGCGATGATCAGGGTGGTGCGGCCCTCCATCTGGACCCGCAGCCCGGCATGGATCCGCTGCTCGACCTGGACGTCGATGGCACTGGTGGCGTCGTCGAGCACCATGATGGGCGGGTTGACCAGCAGGGTCCGGGCGATGGCGATCCGCTGCCGCTGCCCGCCCGAGAGGGTGTATCCCCGCTCGCCCACCACCGTGTCGTAGCCGTCGGCCAGGTGGGTGATGAACTCGTGGGCGCCGGCCGCCTTGGCCGCGGCCACGATGTCCTCGATGTCGGCCGACGGCTTGCCGTAGGCGATGTTGTCCCGGATGGACACCGAGAAGAGGAAGGGCTCGTCGAGGACCACACCCACGTTGGCCCGGAGGCTGTCCTGGGTCAGGTCCCGGACGTCGTGCCCGTCGATCTGCACCGAGCCGTGTTTCACGTCGTAGAAGCGGGTCAACAGGCGGGCCACGGTCGACTTGCCCGCGCCGGTCCGGCCGACCAGGGCCACCGTCTCGCCGGGCCTGATGTGCAGGTCGAAGTCGGCCAGCACCAGCTGCTCGGCGTCGGCGGCATACGCGAAGTCGACGTGGCTGAACCGCACGTCACCCCGGGCGTCGACCAGGTCGATGGCGTCGGGCGAGTCGGTGACGGTGGGTTGCTCGTCGATGATCTCGTAAATGCGGTCGGCCGAGGCCGCCGCCCGCTGGCCCATCATGATCAGCATGCCCAGCATCATGAACGGGGCCTGGAGCATCAGCAGATAGATGTTGAAGGCGAAGATGGCCCCGATGCCCAGCCCCCCGTGGATGACCATGTACCCGCCGAAGAGGAGGACCAGGGCCAGGCCCACCTGGGGCAGGTTCTGTACGAGGGGGGAGAAGCGGGCCCGCAGGTCGGCGTCTTTGATGTAGCTCCACCGCAGCCGGTCCGCCGCCCCGCTCAGCGAGCGGAGCTGCTGCTGCTCGGCGGCGAAGGACTTGACCACCCGCACGCCGTTGACGTTCTCGTCGACGATGGTGGCCACGTCGGCCAGCCGCGACTGGATCAGCCACGACACCGGGAACATCGACTTCCGCATCTTCACCCCGGCCAGGTAGACGAAGGGCATGGTGGCCATGGCGACGAAGGCCAGCGGCACGTTGATGGAGAGCATGAAGCCGAAGGCCACGATGGCGATGGAGCACTGCACCAGGATGGACGGGGCGAACGTCATGTACATCTGCACCGACCGGATGTCCGAGTTGGCCCGCGAGATGAGCTGTCCCGACTGGACACGGTCGTAGAAGGAGAACGACATCTTTGTCAGGTGCTCGTAGATGATGGTCCGCAGGTCGTACTCGATGTCGTAGGCCGTCTTGAACAGGTAGAGGCGGGAGATGTAGCCGGCCACGCCGCCGACCAGCCCGATCCCGACGATGAGCCAGACGTAGTGGCCGATCGGGACGGTGTGCTTCTCGATCGAGTTGGTGATGGCATCGTTCAGCAGGAAGGGCACCAGGACCTGGAGGACCAGGCCCACGAACGAGGCCACCAGCGAGGTGATGAAGATCCCCTTGTGGGCGCCCATGATGGGCATGACCCGGCGGAGCCAGGTGAGGGACTTGTCCGGGTCGATGGTGGCCCGGGGCGCGTCGTTGCGGGCCACCACGTCGATGGGGACGAACGCAGTGCCCACCTCGGGCGCGGCGGTCGGCCGGGGACGCAGTCCGGGGATCCTCATCGGGCCACACTCCGCGCCCGCCGGTAGGCGATCAGCGCCTTGCGCCAGGCCAGCAGCCCGTCGAAGGCGTCACGGCGGTCGGCATCGTCGTCCAGGCACGAGGCGATCTCGCCCAGCCGGTCCGACACGGTCGAATCGGCCAGGTCCAGGGCCCGGCGGCCCTCGTCGGTGAGGCAGTGGTCGACCAGCCGGCGGTCGGCCACCACGTGGCGCCGCTCGACCAGGCCCCGCGCCACCAGTCCGTCGACGATGGCGGTGACGCTGGGCGGCCGCACGGCCAGGCGCTCGGCCAGGTCGGAGCTGACGGCCGGGCTCTCGTCGAGCAGGCCGAGCACCCGGTACTGGGGGAGGGACAGGTCGGCCGCCGACAGGCCGATCTCCACCTGCTTGGCCAGCCACGCCGCCGACCGGCCGAGGGTGCGCCGCTCGTCGGGGCGCGTCATCGGAGGAGAAGTTGCTTTGAAGGCCACATAGTTAGACTATCGAATGATCGCCGGGGTCCGTACGGCTCGGGCCGGGCTCACGCTCCCCGCCGATGGTGGGTGAAGAACCCCAGCATGAGGGCGGTGGCGCTGATCTGCTCGGTGGTGGTGCCGAACGTCCCAGCCGACAGGGTGACGGGTGACCCCGGCCAGGTGTGGCCCCCGCCGAGGACCGTGTAGAGCTCCACCGAGCTCGAGCCCCGACAGCCGGTCCAGGTCCGGCGGACCACCATGGTGGCGATGCGGGCCAGGTGGGGGAGAGGTGCGCACCGGTCGAGCCGGGCCCAGGCGGTCAGGTTCTGGACGGAGCCGGGGGACGGCACACCGGGCAGGAACAGGCCGGTGCCGCCCGACCGGTAGGGGACGATGGGGTCGGCCGTGCCGTGGAAGGCGATGACCGGCAGTGGGCTGCGGCACGGGTGGAGGGGGAACTCCGCCGCCACCAGGCCGATGGCGGCGATCCCCTCGGCGGCGGTGCAGCCCACGATGGCGGCGAACTCGGATCCGAGGGAGATGCCGGCGGCGGCGATCCGGTGGCGGTCCACGCAGTACCGCGCTGACAGCGAGGCGATGAGGGCGTGGACGAAGGCCAGGTCAGGAGTGTGGGCGTCGGGCTCGGACAGGTCCCACTGGCCGCCGATGGCGTCGGGCGTGGCCACCAGGAACCCGGCCCGGCCCGCCTGCTCGGGGAGCTGGGTGTACAGCGAGGTCTGGATGGCATCGGAGCCGCTCCCGTGGAACAGGAGGACCAGCGGTGTGGGTCGGGAGGCCGAGTACCGGGCCGGGACGGCCAGCCGGTAGCTCCGGACCACCCCGGCCACGGTGAGGGACTGGACCACGTCGCCCGACGGGTCCCCGGTGGTGGGCCCGGGCACCGGCCTCCGGCCACACCCCTCCGACCCCCCGCCGGTCGACCCCCCGCCGGTCGACCCCATGCCGGCCGACCCCATGCCGGCCGACCCCGAGGGGCCCGACGGAACGGTGGCAGCCCCGGCCACCCCCGGACCGGCACCACCGGCCCCACCCGCGCCCACCTGGGGTGACGCGATCACCAGGCCGCACATGGCGAGCGCCACGGCGACGACCAGTCCGGTCAGGCGTCGGCCGGTTCGGGGGACCACGGACGGGGTGCGCCGACCGCCGGGCCGGGCCACCGCCGCGCCGGCTACGAGACCAGGCCGCCGGTGTTGAGGTTGAGGCCGTCGGCGCTCTTCGAGCGGTACATCACCTGGATCTCGCTGAACTCGGCCAGTCCCCAGGGACCGTTCTCGACCCCGACGCCGCTCCACTTGAACCCGCCGAACGGCTGCTGGGGGGCCAGGGCCAGATGGGTGTTGACCCAGGCCGTGCCGCACTCGAGCCGACCGGCCACCTCCGAGGCACGATCGGTGTCGGTTCCCCACACCGAGCCCGACAGCCCGAAGTGGGTGGCGTTGGCCCGCTCCACCACGTCGTCGATGTCTCGGTAGGCGATGACCGGGAGCGCCGGGCCGAACTGCTCCTCGTCGACGATGCGGGTGCCGTCGGTGACGTCGGTGAGGATGGTCGGCTCGAAGAAGTAGCCCGGGCCCTCCATAGCGTGCCCGCCGGTGGCGGCGGTGGCGCCGTGGGAGATGGCGTCGGCCACCAGCTCCTTGACCCGCTCGTACTGGGGGGCGTTGTTGATGGGCCCGAGCTTGGAGTCCGGCTCGGTCCCGTCACCCACCTTGATCGAGGTCGCCTGGGCCGACAGCCCGTCGACCACCTGGTCGTAGAGGGACTCGGGCACGTAGACACGCTTGATGGCCGAGCACACCTGGCCGTTGTTGTTGAACGCCCCGGCGAAGATGGCCTTGGCCACCACGGCCGGATCGGCGTCGTCCAGGACGATGGCGGGGTCGTTGCCGCCCAGTTCGAGGGTGACCCGCTTGAGATCGGGCGCTGCCGAGATGGCCACCTTCTTGCCGGTCTCGATCGACCCGGTGAAGCTGACCTTGCGCGGCACCGGGTGGCCGGTCATCCAGGCGCCGAGCTCGTCGCCCCCGCTCACCACGTTCAGCACGCCCGCAGGGACCACCTCGCGCAGCAGCTCGGCCACCTTCAGGGTGGTGAGGGGCGTGAAGGGGGAGGGCTTGAGCACCAGCGTGTTGCCGGCCAGCAGGGCCGGGGCGATCTTCCAGAAGGCCAGGGTCAGCGGGAAGTTCCACGGTGTGATGGCGGCCACCACCCCGACCGGCCTCCGCACCACCTGCACCAGGGCCTCGGCGTCGTCCTGGATCACCTGGGGCGGCGTCTCCAGGTTGGCGAAGTACTGGCACCAGATGGCGGCGGCGAACACCTCGATGTTGGCATCGGCGAGCGGCTTGCCCTGCTCGGCGGTGAGGACCGGGGCCAGCTCACCGGCCGAGGCCAGCAGCACGTCGGCCATCTTCAGCAGGGTGGCACGGCGGGCGGCCTCGTCCGCCTTCCAGTCGCGCTGGGCCTTGGCGGCGGCGTCGAAGGCCGCGTCGAGCTGCGCCGGGGTGCACTCGGGGGCGTGGGCGAACACGTCACCGGTGGCCGGGTTCACCACCCCGAACGAGTCGACAGCCGGTGCGGAGTCCCCCGCGATGGTCATGACGAAGTCGGACATCTGTAATCCCCCACTGGTTCGACGGCTCCCGGGTGAAGCCGTCCGTGGAACCAACTCTAACGCCGGGGGGCGCCCGTTCACAGGGGGATCAGGCCGACACCGGTTCCGGCTCGACCGGGGCGGGGGGAGCATCGTCGGGCCCGGTCGAGCCGGGCAGGTCCGGGTCGACCGCCACGTGGGGGAGTACGCGGTCGAGCCACTTCGGGAACCACCAGTTGGCCTTGCCCGTCAGGAACATGAGCGCGGGAACGATGGCCATGCGGATGAGGAACGCGTCCATCAGGATGCCGGCGGCCAGGCCCAGTCCGAACTCCTTGATGACCCGCTCGCCGCCGAGGATGAAGGAGCCGAACACCAGGATCATGATGAGGGCGGCAGCCGTGATGGTCTTGCCCGTGGCGGCCAGCCCCCGGCGGACGGCGGTGGCGTTGTCGCCGGAGCGGAGCCACTCCTCTTGGATGCGGGAGATGAGGAAGACCTCGTAGTCCATGGACAGCCCGAACAGGATGGCGAAGAGCATGACGGGCAGGAACGACTCGATGGGCCCGGGTCCGCCGACCTGGAACACCGATCCCAACCAGCCCCACTGGAACACCGCCACCAGAACGCCGAAGGCCGCGCCGATGGACAGCAGGTTCATCACCGCCGCCGTCAGGGGGATGACGAGGCTTCGGAACACCATGGCCAGCAGCAGGAACGACAACAGGACCACCAGCCCGATGAACAGGGGCAGTTTGTGGCCCAGTACGCGCGCGAAGTCCACGAAGATGGCGGTGTTGCCACCCACGTAGACGGCCAATCCGGTGCCGGCCACGGCGGCGGGGATGGTGGTGGCCCGCAGGTGGTCGATCAGGTTGGTGGTGGCCGAGGCCTCCGGGGACGACGTCGGATAGGCGGTGATGAGCGCCACCTGCTTGCCGTCCTTGGCCGGGAGCACCTCGGGCGTCTGCACGCTGGCCACGCCGGGCTGGCTGCGGACTGCGGCGGCCAGCGTGTCGAGGTTGTGGACGTCGGCCGTGCCGTTGCTCTGGGTCACCAGCAAGAGAGGCCCGTTGAAGCCGGGGCCGAACCCGTTGGCCAGCAGGTCATATGCCTCGCGGGTGGTGGTGCCCAACGGATCGTTGCCCTGGTCGGAGGAGCCCAACCGGATCGAGAAGAAGGGGAGGGCCACCAGGACCACGATCATCAGGGCTACCACGGCCGGCAGGATCGGGCGCCTCTGGATGGCGGCCGCCCACCGCGGCCAGAAGCCCTTGGTGCCGTCCCCGATGATGCGCGGGCCCGTCTCGGCCAGGTCCCGACGCTGCCGCTTGCTCATGACCCGAGGGCCGATGAAGCCGAGGAACGCCGGCAACAGGGTGAGGGCGGCGACCATGGTGAAGGACACGCCGATGGCGGCGGCGATGGCCAGGCCGTACAGGAACGAGACGCCCAGGGCGAACATGCCGAGGAGGGCGATGCACACGATGATCCCGGCAAACAGCACGGCCCGACCCGAGGTGTTGACGGCGTTGACGATGGACGTCTCCACGTCCTGGCCGGCCACCAGGCCTTGTCTGTGCCTGGTCACGATGAACAGGGCATAGTCCACCCCTACCCCGAGCCCGATGAGCAAGACCAGCTCCGTCGAGAATTGGGGCATCTTCAGGACGTGACTGAGCAGGCCGATCACGCCGATGGCCGTCCCGAGCGACGCCAGGGCCGAGCCCAGGGGCAGCGCGGTGGCGAAGCCGGACCGGAAGACCAGGTAGAGCACGATGGCCGCCAGGATGACCCCGAGGAGGGTGCCCCCGAAGGACATCCGGTCGGCCGACTCGGCCACCTGCCCGGCCACCGCCACCTGCAGTCCGGGCTTGATGGCGGTCTGGGCCGCCGCCACGAACTGTTTGGCCAGGGACGTGGACAGGAACTGGGCCTGCTTGTCGAAGGTGACGGTGGCGAAGGCGGTACGGCCGTCCTTGCTGATCTGCGAGGCACCGAAGGGCGTGTAGGGGCTGATGATGCTGGTGACATGCGGGACGGCCTTGACCTTGTCCAGCATGGTGGTGATGGTGGCCTGCACGTCGGGGTCGGTGACCTTGGCCCCGTCGGTGGTGTGGAAGACGATCTGCTCCCGGTCGCCGGCCACACTGGGGGCGGCCTTGGTCAACAGGTTGAGGGCCGTGGTGGACTCCGTGTTGGGCAGCGAGAAGCTGTTGGAGAAGGCGGTCCCCACCGACTGGGAGATCAGGGTCATCCCGACCAGCGCGGTGAGCCAGAGCAGGACGACGACGACGCGGTGGCGGACGCACCAGGAGGCAAGCACCTTCATGCCGGGGGATTCCTCACACTTCTCGGTCAGTGGACGCCGAGCCGGGCCGGGGGGAGGCCGTGGTCGCTCGTCCGAGGGGGGCAGGGTTCATAGTGTCGCTGACGCGTCGCCGCAGGCAATTCATCGACCACCGGAGAGGCGGCCTTGAGAGGAACCGACGGGGGGTTCGCCCTCCGAGGACCAGCGACGATGCACACCCATGATCCCACAGCCGGCACCGACCCCTGTGGCACCGGACCCCCTCCACGCCGGCGGGCCGGCGCCCCGGGCGTCCAGTCGGGGGCGTGCGAGGGGCCGCACGCAGTTCGGCCGTGTCAGAGCGCCGCACGCAGTTCGGCCATGATCGGGGGGTGCACGACGGACCACGCCTCGTCCCCCTCACCGGTGCCTACAACTTCCGTGATCTCGGTGGCTACCCGGCGCGGGAGGGCCGCACGACCCGCTGGGGGACGCTCTACCGGAGCGACACCCTCCACGAGCTCACCGGCCCCGACGTCGACCTGCTCCTGGCCATGGGCCTCACCACCGTCATCGACCTGCGGACGGCGAGGGAGCTGGAGCGGAGCGGCCGGGGGCCGTTGGCCGACCACGCCATCGGCTTCCACCACCTGTCGGTCATCGGGGACGAGGCGGGCGGGACCGGTGGGGCCACCGGGGTGGTCGGCGAGGCGGTGGCCGCCCCGGACCCGGCGGGGGAGGACCTCAGCGAGCGCTACCTCTGGTATCTCGAGTCGGGCCGGGGCGCTCTGGTCGAGGCCCTGACCCTGCTGGGCGAGCCCGACCGCTATCCGGCGGTGTTCCACTGCGCGGCGGGCAAGGACCGCACCGGTGTGCTGGCGGCCCTGGTCCTCGGCATCGTCGGAGTCGAGGCCCCGGTCATCGTGGCCGACTACGAGCTCACCGCCTCGCGCATGCCGATGATCATGGAGCGCTACCGGACCGACCCGGCGTTCGCCGAGCGGCTGGCCTCGGTCCCCGCCTCACGGTTCAGCGTGGAGGCCGCCACCATGGAGCGGTTCCTGGCCGGTCTCGACGACCGTCACGGTGGGGCCCGTGCCTGGGCCCTGGCCGCGGGTGTGCCGGTCGGCTCCCTCGACCGGTTGACCGACATCCTGCTCGACGGGCCGCCCTGAGCCCGGCGCCACGCCCCTCTAGACTGGGTGTGTGATCGCGTCGATCTGGCTGCCGCTCGTCGTCGGTGCTCTGGCATTCCTGGGGCTGCTGGCTGCGGCCGTGCTGGTTGCCGGGTACCTGGCCTGGAGGTTCGCCAGGACGAAATGGCGCGCCTTCCATGCCCACGGGGCGGTCGTGGCGGCATCGGCCCTCTGGGAGTCGGTCGGATCCGGACGGCTGCATCCCCGCGGGCCGGTCTCCCACGAGTCGGCCGGACAATGGCCGGCGCGCCGGGTGCGCAAGGAGATGTGGCGGGCGGTCGACCAGGCCGACGCCGCGGTCAGGGCCGCCGTCGACGTGGGTGCCCCGACGGCCTCCCTGCCGTCACTCTGCGCACGGCTGCGCGAAGCCGCCGTCCAACTCGACCAGGTGCTCCGCGTCGACCTCGCCGCCCTCGCCCCCGCACCGGTCTGCGACCAGGCCGTCGAGATCATGCGGGCCGCCGAGGACCTCCAGCGTGCCGCAGTGGCGGCCGCATCCGATGCCACGGCCCACCGCGTCGAGGACCTCACCCGTGACGCCGGCCAGGAGATCGAGCTGCTCGACGCCGGGCTGGCCTCGGCCCGTGCCGCCCTGCCCCGCCGACCCCGCTGAGCCGCTCAGGCTGACGCCGACAGCACCTCGTCCACGGCACCGGACAGCACGTCCAGGCCGTCGGCCAGGAGGGCGTCGTCGATGACCAGTGGGGGCAGCAGCCGGATCACGTTCCCGAAGCTGCCGCAGGTGAGGACCACCACGCCCGCCTGGTGACAGGCCACGGCGATCCGTCGGGCGGCGTCGGGGTCCGGGTCGAGCGACCCCGGCCGGACGAACTCCATGGCGATCATGGCGCCACGTCCCCGGACATCACCGATGGCCGGATGCTTCTTCTGGAGTGAGTGCAGCCGCTCGGAGACGGTGGCCCCGATGGCCCGGGCCGCGCCGGCCAGGTCGTCGTCGTGCAGAACCCCGATGGCAGCCAGGGCGGCGGCACACGCCACCGGATTGCCTCCGTAGGTGCCTCCGAGCCCGCCGGAATGGACTCCGTCCATCACCTCGGCCCGTCCGGTGACAGCCGCCAGTGGCATCCCTCCGGCCAGGGCCTTGGCCGTGGTCATCAGGTCGGGGACGACTCCCTCGTCCTCGCAGGCGAACCAGTCGCCGGTCCGGCAGAACCCCGTCTGGATCTCGTCGGCGATGAGCAGCGCGCCGGTCCGCCCACACCAGTCGGCCAGCGCCGGGAGGAATCCCCGGGCCGGCACGATGAACCCACCCTCACCCTGGACCGGCTCGACCAGCACACCGGCCACGTTCCCCGAGCCGACCTGGCGCTCGACCAGCTCGAGGGCGCGGGCCGCGGCGTCGGCTCCGGTCATCCCGTCGGGATCACGGAACGGATAGGACATGGGGACCCGGTAGATCTCCGGAGCGAAGGGCCCGAACCCGTCGCGATAGGGCATGTTCTTGGCCGTGAGGGCCATGGTCAGGTTGGTGCGACCGTGGTAGGCGTGGTCGAACACCACCACCGCCTGGCGTCCCGTGACGTGCCGGGCGATCTTGACGGCGTTCTCCACCGCCTCGGCGCCGGAGTTGAACAGGGCCGAGCGCTTCGGCGCCTCACCGGGGGCGAGCCGGTTGAGCGTCTCGCAGACCTCCACGTACCCCTCGTAGGGATTGACCATGAAGCAGGTGTGGGAGAACCGGCCCACCTGGTCCGCGACGGCCTCGACCACCCGCGGCGAGGCATGGCCCACGCTGACCACGGCGATGCCCGAGCCCAGGTCGATCAGCGAGTTGCCGTCCACGTCGACCAGGATGGCCCCGGAGGCACGTTCGACGTAGAGGGGGAGGGTCGAGCTGACGCCGGACGCCACCGCCTCGCCGCGGCGTCGGTCCAGGTCGCGTGACACCGGTCCGGGCAGCTCGGTGACCAGGTTCCGGCGCGGCGGGATGGGTGCGGTCTCCACCTGTGCAGCGTACCGGACCGATACCGGACCGCTCAGGGCGGCACCGGCGGGACAGGTGGGGGACCGCCGCCCCGCCGGGGTCAGCCGGCCGGTTGGGCCAGGGCGATCACCGCGAACATGGCTCCGGTGGGATCGGCCAGGACGGCGAACCGGCCGGCGGGGATGTCGACGGGCCCGACGGCGAGGGTGGCACCTGAGGAGGTGGCGGCGGCCACCGTGGAGTCGGTGTCGGCGGTCCCGAAGTAGGCCAGCCAGTGGGCGGGCACCTCACCCGGTACGTCGCCGGGAATGTCGAGCATTCCGGCAATGGTGCGCCCACCCAGCTGGAGTTCGTTGTAGGTCATCGGCCCCATGGCGATGGGGACGGATTTCCAGCCGAAGACCGCGCCGTAGAACTGGCTGGCCGCCGCGGTGTCCCGGGTGTTGAGCTCGTTCCAGGCCAGGGCGCCCGCCTCGTTGACCAGGCCGGCGCCGATGTGCCTGCCGGGTTGCCAGACCGCAGCGGCAGCTCCGGTGGGGTCGGCGAAGACGGCCATGCGACCGACGTCGAGCACGTCCATCGGCTCGACGAAGACCATGCCGCCGGCTGCCTTGACCTTGGCGACGCTCTCGTCGGCGTCCTCCACCGAGACGTAGGTGGTCCACGCCGGTGGCTGGCCGTCCATCATGATCGGTCCAGCACCGGCTACCGGTACGCCGTCGATTTCGAACATGTGGTAGTGCCCGGCCTCCTCCCCCTGGTCCACGGCGTCCCAGCCGAAGAGCGTCGAGTAGAAGGCGGCCGAGGCAGCCAGGTCCGGACTGGCCAGGTCGACCCACGAGGGCGTCCCCGGCGCGTAGCTGGTCACAATGGGCATGCAGTGCTCCCTTCTGTCGTGCGGGACCGCCGCCGGAGGGGCAGGTGGGTCACACGTCCCGCGTGGTCCCTTCAGGGTGGCACGGATCCGGGTCCGACGCTGGTGGGCCTCAGTTGCCGAAGTTCCAGCTGCCGCCGTCCTCGTACCGGTGGAGGATGTTCTTGGCCATGAGGATCTTGTGGACCTCGTCAGGACCGTCGGCCAGCCGCAGCACCCGGGCGGTGAGGTACATCTGGCCGAGCGGGAGGTCGTTGCTCACCCCGGCCCCTCCCCACACCTGGATGGCCCGGTCCACCACGCGGTGGTAGGCGGCGGGAACGAACACCTTGATGGCCGAGATGGCCGTGCGCGCGTCCGGGTCGTCGTTGGCCACCTTCTCGGCGGCGTTGATGGTCATCAGTCGGGCCGACTGGACGTCCATGTAGCTCTCGGCGATGAACCCCTGAATGAACTGCTTGTCCTTCAACAGGCCCCCGTGGACCTGGCGCACCAGCGACCGCTCGACCATCAGGTCGAAGGCCCGCCACATCTGGCCCACCGAGTTCATGCAGTGGTAGACCCGCCCGGCACCGAGCCGGTCCTGAGCGGCCTGGTGTCCCTGGCCCACCAGTCCGAGGGTGTTCTCGATGGGGACCCGGACGTTCTCGTACCTGATCTCGCAGTGGTCCGAGGTCGAGTGCCCGAAGATGCCGATCCCCCGGATGATGTGCACGCCTGCCGTGTCGGCGGGGACGATGATCTGGGTCATGCGGCCGGGGGCGCCGAGTTCGCCGGTGGGGTCGTTGGCCCGGCACATGACGATGAAGAAGTTGGCGTCGGTGCCGTTGGAGGTGAACCACTTGTGCCCGTTGATGACCCAGTGGTCGCCGTCCCGTACCGCCTCGGTCTCGATGGAGCGCGGGTCCGAGCCAGCGTGGTCGGGCTCGGTCATCGAGAACCCGGACTCCATGGTCCCGTCGATGAGGGGGAGGAGCCACTTCTGCTTCTGCTCCTCGGTCCCGTACTTCACGAGGATCCGGGCGTTGCCTGAGTTGGGCGCGGCGATCCCGAACAGGGTGGAGGCGCCGACGGCGTAGGCCAGGATCTCGTACATGTAGGCCAGGGCCAGGAAGTCGAGCCCCATGCCCCCGTACTCCCTGGGGAGGTGGGGGGCCCACAGACCGGCCTCGTTGACCTTGGCCTTGACCTTCTCCCGCAGCTCGATGCTGTGCCGACGGGCCTCCTCCCGGTCGTCCCCGCTCAGTTCACCCCGGCGGCTGAGCCACAGGACCTCCTCGTTGGGGAGGATCTCGGCGTTGATGAAGTCGGCGGTACGACGACGGATGTCGTTGATCTCGGGGTCCACGCCGGGTATGGGCGTTACGTTGATCGCCACGTCGGCCTCCTTGCTCGATGCTGCACGGATCGGTGGGCGGGCCCGGGAGGCCCCCGCCGACCATCATGGCCCAGGCGGGAGAGGACCACACCGGGCGCGGCGCCCGGGCCGACCGGGCGCCACCGACGCCCGCGGCGCAACCGGCGCCCGGGCCACGCTCGCCACCCGGCTCAGTGGGCCGGCACGGTCAGGTTGTAGAGCGTCGCCCCGTCCACGGTCTCCGACGTGTAGTGGGAGCTCACCCACGACGAGATGAGCGAGGCGTCCGAGGCGCCCTTGGCGCCCAGGCCCGCCCCGAAGCCCCCGCCACCGAACCCGCCACCGCTGATGTAGTAGTGGATCCTGCCCTCGGAGACGTACTTCTGGAACTGGGCCAGCGTGGGTGCGGGGTCGGTGCCGTTGAAGCCACCGATGGCCATGACCGGGTCCCGGGTGGCCAACTGATACCCGGAGGCCTGGTTGGAGCCGGTCGTGGCCGCCACCCACGAGTAGTGCGAGGCGTCCACCTTCAGCAGTGCGGTGAGCTTCGCTCCTGGTGTGGACCCGTCGAGGAGGCCACCGCCACCGCCACCGCCACCGCCGCCGAACCCGCCACGGAACCCGCCACCGAAGCCGCCCGCCCCGCGGCGCAGCCCACCTCCTGCGAAGCCGCCGGGTGCGCCCCCGCCGAACCCTCCGCCGCCCCCGCCGGCGAACGCCGCCCCCGGCGCGCCGCGGCGGAAGAAGCTGCCGGGGACGTGGATGCCCTTGCCCAGCTTGGCGCCGTTCGGGAGCGTGAATCCGGGAGGCAGCGTGATCCCGTTGCGGGCCAGACCACCGGGGCCTCCGGCGAACCCGCCGAAGCCACCCCCGCCCTGGACGGCCGGGCCTGCCGACGGGATGGCACCGCTGTGGGCCGTCCCCGCCGTCTGGAGGGAGTAGGCGGCCGGAGCGGCGATGATCGAGGCCAGGCCGAAGCCGGCGATGCCTGCGGCGAGCAGGGCCCGTGACCGTGGCGTGACCATGATGGCCACCGCCGCCACGATGCCCACGACCAGGATGGCCCAGCGCAGGGCCGGGGCCCAGGTCGGGCTCCAGCCGAGGACGACGAAGGCCCAGGCGATGGTGGCGAGGATGGCGGCGGACAGCGCCAGCCGGGGGAACAGCTCCTGCCGGCGTGACCACAGGGTCCACGCCCCCATGCCGACCAGTGCGCCGATCGCCGGTGCCAGGACCACCGTGTAATAGGGGTGGATGATCCCCTGGGCGAAGCTGAAGACGGCCCCGGTCAGGAGCAGCCAGCCGCCGAACAGGAGGAAGGCGGCCCGCGTACGGTCGGTGCGCGGGGCCCGCCGGGTCAGCCAGAGCACGGCCACCAGGCCGATCAGGGCGCCGGGGATCAGCCACGAGATCTGTCCGCCCATCGAGCGCAGGAAGAGCCGGTCCCAACCGGTCGGGCCCCACAGGCTCGTTCCGCCACCGCCGCCGCCACCACGTCCCACCGTGACGCCACCGCCGACGCTGCCGGTCTCGTTGCCGCTGAGCCGGCCGAAGCCGTTGTAGCCGAAGATGAGGTTCAGCTCACTGTTGTTGGTGGAGCCACCCACGTAGGGACGATCGGCGGCCGGCGTCAGCTGTACCGCCGCCACCCACCACCCGCCGGCTACCAGCAGGGCCACGCCCGAGTAGATGACCTGGATGATCCGGCGCCCCAGCTTGGGGGGTCCGGCCAGGAGATAGACCAGGGCCAGTACCGGTATGAGGATGAGAGCCTGGAGCATCTTGGTGATGAAGCCCAACCCGATGAACGTGCCGGCCAGCACCATCCACCTCGACCGCCCATCCTCGATGGCCCTGACGGTGGCGTAGGCGGCCAGGGTCAGCAGCAGGGTCAGGAGCGCGTCCGGGTTGTCGTACCGGAACATCAGGGTGGCCACGGGAGTGAGGGCCAGCACGGCACCGGCGATCAGCGCGGCCCCCGGGGCGAAGAACCGGCGCACGGTGACATAGAGCACGCCGACCGTCGCCACCCCTTCGAGGGCCTGGGGGACCAGCAGGCTCCAGTAGTTCAGCCCGAAGATGCGGGCCGAGATCTCCATGACCCAGAGCGATGCCGGGGGCTTGTCGACGGTGATGAAGTTTGAGGCGTCGGACGAGCCGAAGAAGAAGGCCTTCCAGCTCTTGGTGCCGGCCTGCACGGCGGCGGCGTAGAAGCTGTTCCCCCATCCCGTGCGACCGAGCGTCCAGATGTAGAGGAACCCCGTCCCGACCAACAGCACCACCAGCGCCGGTCGGACCCAGACGGGATCGTCAGGCTTCCCGCGCACCAACCGGTGCAGGCGGCCGCGTGGCGCTCCGGGCGTCGGGGGATCGATCGAGGGGGGTCCGGCCATCCCCTCGGGCCCGGTTCCGTCCGCATGGCGCTCTCCGCCCCCGGGAGGGAGTAGTGGCGGCGTGCCCACAGGAGGCGCGGTGGTCGTGTCGACGGCCAGCACCGCCCCGCCCCTGTCGGCGGTGCCGGCGGTGCTGGTGTCCCCGGCACCGTCGGGGGCGGCGATGTGGACGTCGGCCATCAGGCCATCCTTGCCGAGGACGGGCTCCCGGAGGCCGCACCACCACCGGCCGTGGTCGCCGCCGGGGCGAGATGGGTGCCGAACTCGGGCCGGAAGACCCAGGTGCGGAGGATGCCGAACCGGATGACCGACGCGCCCAGGTTGGCCGCCGTCACGGCGCAGAGTTCCGGTCCGAGCGAGCGGAGCCCCACCGCACGCGTGGCGGCCAGCGCACCGGTGGAGACGGCCAGGCTCACCGCCAGGAGGCCCCCGGCCGTCAGGAGCCGCCGCTGCCGGTCGAGGCCGAGCGGCGCCGTGCCGGTCATGCCCCGGTGGGCTGCGGTGTTGCCCAGGCTGCACAGCCCGATGGCCACGGAGTTGGCCAGATAGCAGCCCAGCGGTGGCTCCAGGGCGGCGAAGAGGCCGGCGTAGGCCAGTGTGCTGACCGCACCCACCCCGGCGAAGCGCAGGAGCTCGTCGGCGAAGACCGGCCGGTCCGGCCCCCCGGACGGGTCGGTGACCAGCCGGGGTGCCGGTCCGGTCCCCAAGGACAAGGGGGCCCACTCCGGGCCGGAGGAGTCCGGGGTGGGATCCGGGCCGGTCCGGGCCGGGCCGGGCCGGACGGCGAGATCGGCCGGGGTCGGGGACACGGGCGGTCGGGCCGGGCGGAGTGTGGCCCGCTGCCGGGAGGACGGTCCCAGCATCCTGGCCACGCCCTTCAGGTCTCCGAGCGCGGTGTGGACCACGTCGACGCGGGAGTCGGTGTCGTCCACCCAGTCCACCGGGACCTCGTGGATGCGGAGGCCGATGCGTTGGGCGGTGACCAGCAGCTCGGTGTCGAAGAACCACTCGTTGTCCTCCACCAGGGGAAGCAGTTCGGCGGCGGCGTCGCGGCGGACGGCCTTGAAGCCGCACTGGGCATCGGTGCAGGCGCTGCGCAGCGCGGCCCGGAGCAGCAGGTTGTATCCCCGGGAGATGAACTCGCGCTGCGTGCCCCGGACCACGTGGGCGCCGGAGGCCAGGCGGGAGCCGATGGCCAGGTCGCTGTGCCCGGACAACAGGGGCGCCACCAGGGGCAGCAGCGCATCCAGCTCCGTGGCCAGGTCCACGTCCATGTAGGCCACGACGGTGGCCGTGCTCTGTGACCACGCCGTCCGGAGTGCCCGCCCCCGCCCCTTCCGGTCGAGGTGGATGGCCTGCACCCCCTCGACGGTGGCGGCCAGTTCGGACGCGATGGCCCAGGTGCGGTCGGTGCTGGCGTTGTCGGCCACGGTGACCGTGGCCGAAAAGGGGAAGGAGTCGTCGAGGTAGGTGCGCAGGCGGACGACGCTGGCGGCCAGCTGTTCCTCCTCGTTGTAGACGGGGATGACGATGTCCACATCGGCCGTGGTCGGGGTGGTGTCGTCCTCGGTTCGGGGGAGTTGGATCACGCTCATGCCACGCACTGTGCCGGTGCCAGTTCCCGACGGCATGGGAGCCACCTGTGGGTTTCTTGAGAGTTTGACCCGCCGCCCACTCCCCGGGTCGTGGTCACCGGCTGACGCCGGGCCTGCCGGGCCTGCCGGCGGTGCCGGGCGTGCCGGCGGTGCCGGGCGTGCCGGCGCTGCCGGGCGTGCCGGCCTCGTCCGCCATCCCGTCCACGGTCCCGTCCCCGGCCCCGGCTCTGGCGGCCCGGGTGTCTCCCGGTGGGGGGGACGGGGCAGCCAACGGCGGCGCGGCGGGCAGGTGGACGGTGAAGGTGGTCCCCTTGCCGACCGTGCCCTCCGCGGCCACGGTGCCGCCGTGGTTGGCCACGATGGCACTGACGATGGAGAGTCCGAGGCCGGCCCCTCCGTGGGTCCGCGACCGCGACGGGTCGGACCGGTAGAACCGCTCGAAGACGTGGGCGGCCTCCTCCGGTTCCATGCCGGGACCGTTGTCGGCCACCGTGATCACCGCGCCGTCACCCTCTGGCTCCACGTCGACCAGGGTCACGGTGCCCTTGGGGGTGTGGGCCCGGACATTGCCCAGCAGGTTGTCGATGACCTGGCGGAGGCTGGTGGCGTCGCCCATGACCTCGATGGGGATGGAGGCGTGGAACGTGACCGGCCAGTCCGGTCCCACCGTGGCGGCGGTGTGCACGGCTTCGGCGCACAGCGCCACGAGGTCCACGGAGCGCTGCTCCATCGGCCGTCCCTCGTCCAGCCGGGCCAGCAGGAGGAGGTCGGCCACCAACCGCTCCATCCGGCCGGTCTCGTTCCTGATCCCGCCCATCAGCCGTTCCAGGTCCTCCTTCTGCTCCGAGGCCCCGCGACCGAAGAGCTCGGCGTAGGCGGAGATGGCCGCGATCGGGGTCCGCAGCTCGTGCGAGGCATCGGCCACGAAGCGCCGCAGGCGGGCCTCGGACGCCACCAGTCGCCGCTCCGAGGCCACGCGGGCGCCGAAGGCCGCCTCGATCCGGGCCAGCATGACATTGAGCGTCCGGGCCAGCCGACCCACCTCGGTCGTGTCGTTCTCACCGGGCACCCGTTCGGTCAGGTTGCCGGCGGCGATCGACTCGGCCGTCGACTCCATGTCGCGCAACGGGCGCAGCCCCACCCGGACCAGCCAGAACCCGCCGAACAGGGCGATGATGATGGCTGCCCCGCTGACGGCCAGTTCGACGAAGAGGAGATGGTGCAGGGTGCTGTCGATGTCCCCGAGCGGCTGGGCCACGATCAGCCGGTTGCCGTTGTCCAGCACCGTGGCCTGCACCCGGAAGATGGGGCCGCCGGCCTGCTCGGAGGGCGCATTGACGTAGGTGACCTTCGATCCGTCGTCGTCGGTGAACCCGGTGAGCTCGGAGGGGATGTGAGGGGTGTAGGCGGTTCCCTCGACGTAGGCCGAGCAGGTCTGTCCGCCGACCACGGATCCCGATGCGGTCACCACCTGCTCGGCCTGTACCTGGAGGGCGAGGGAGTGCCTCTGGCCGTCCCCGTCCCTGTCCGCGTCACCGCCACCTCCGACGGCGCCTCCGGCCCCGTTGCCGGCAGCCGCGCCCGAGGGCGGGGGGTTGAACAGGCCGGGACCGCCGCACTGGTCGGTCTGGAGCGTGCCGCCGTTGTTCAGGTAGTCGGTCAGGCCCGAGGTCTGGTCGAGCTGCTGGTCGATCCGTTGGTAGAGGAACGACTCCAGTGACTTGTAGGTCACCACGTTGGCGATGGCCAGGGCCGCCAGGGTGATGATGCCGATGGCGATGAGCAGCCGACTGCGCAGGGACATGGTGACGGGGACCGCGCTCCTACGAGTCCGAGCTGGGCTCGCGCAGCGCGTACCCGACCAGCCGGACGGTGTGGATCACCGGGGGGCCGACCGCTTCGAGCTTCTTGCGGAGGTAGCTGACATAGGTCTCCACCACGTTGCCGTCGCCCCCGAAGTCGTAGTGCCAGACGTGGTCGAGGATCTGGGACTTGGACAGCACGTGCCGGGGGTTCAAGAGGAAGAAGCGGAGCAGGTTGAATTCGGTCGCCGTCAGCGCAATGGGCTGGCCCGCCCGTGTGACCTCGTGCGCGCTCTCGTCCATCTCGATGTCGGCGAAGCGCAGGATGCCCTCGTCCTCGGGCTCGCTCCCGATGCGGCGCAGGATGGCGTGGACCCGGGCCACGATCTCGGCCAGGGCGAACGGTTTGGTCACGTAGTCGTCCCCGCCCACGGTGAGGCCGGCCACCTTGTCCTCGATGGTGTCGCGCGCCGTCAGGAACAGGATCGGCACCCGGATGCCGTCGGCGCGGAGCCGGCGGGTGACCTCGAGACCGTCGAGGTCGGGGAGCATGACATCGAGCACGATGAGGTCGGGCGGGCTCTCCTGGGCGGCGGCCAGGGCCAGGCGGCCGTTCACCGCCTCGTCCACCCCGAACCCCTCGTAGCGGAGCGAGGTGGCCACGGCGTCGACGATGGAGGGCTCGTCGTCCACGACGAGGATCCGCTGGTTGCGACTGGGTTCCACGTGCTGGCTCCTTCTTTGGGGCGTTCTTAATGCGTTCTTAAGGGGTCCGGCTGTACTACTGGGGGCAGGGTTCTCCCGCGTCGGGAGTTGCTCTGTGCCCACAAGCATCGCACCACGTCTTGGACCCGGGGTGTGAACGACCTGTGAGCCGGCTGTGAGGTTGACCCCGAGCGTGGGCCCGAATTCACAGGTGGCCCACAGCTGGCAGTGAGCCGGCTCTTCGGCTGAGCGTGTGCAATGGAGTCATCGGAGCGCGGAGATCCCGACGCTCGACCGGGTGGAGCGAGCCCGGAGCGACCGGAAGCGGAAGGCCAGACCATGGTGCACCAGGCGAGCTTCGACGATGAGGACGACCGCCGTTCAGCCCAGCGTGACCGGGACCGGGCCATGCGCCGTATCCGCCGAGTGACCACGACCGTCGGCGTCGGTGCCGCCGCCGGGGCCATCGGGCTCGGCGTGCTGGTGGCATCGGACACCATCGCCCACTCGGCCACGCCGACCACGGGCACCACGACCACGACCCCGGGCTCCTCGGGGACGGCGTCGACGTCCGCACCGAGCACGTCGACCACCTCGGGCTCCTCCGACTCGTCCGGCAGCTCCTCGTCGGCCACCTCGGGGTCGTCCGACTCCACCAGCGGGACGACCGCCACCACCGAGGCGCCGTCGACCACCACGACCACGACGACACCGGTCACCGTCTCGGGGCAGTCATGACCTCCACCACGATGGCCGACGACGCACAGACCGACGACAGAGGCACCACCCCCGGGTCGACCTCCGGCATCGCCTCCCGCTCGTTGCGGGCCATCGGCACCACCGCCACGGTGGTGGTGACCGACGCCGACCGGGCCGACCGGGCCCTGGCCCTGCTGAACGCCGAGCTCGTGGCCATCGACGAGGCGTGCAGTCGCTTCCGCCCCGACTCCGAGCTGCGCCGCCTCGAGGCGACCGGTGCCGGGCGGCCCGTCGAGGTGAGCCCCCTTCTCTTCGAGGCGCTCGATGTGGCCTGTCACGTGGCCACCCTGACCGCCGGCATCGTCGATCCGACCATCGGATCGGCCCTGGTGGCGCTGGGCTACGACCGCGATTTCGACGAACTGGTCGCCGGCCACCCGGCTCCCGACGGGGAGGCCCAACCGGCTCCGGGCTGGTGGCAGATCACCCTCGACCCGGTGCTCCGGACCGTCGCCCTGCCGGCCGGGGTGCACGTCGACCTCGGATCCTCGGCCAAGGCCTTCGTGGCTGATCGCGCCGCCGCCCGGATCGCGCGTTCCCTGGGCTGCGGGGTGCTGGTCAACCTGGGCGGCGACATCGCCGTGGCCGGCCGGGCTCCCGCGGACGGCTGGGCCGTCGGCATCGCCTCGGTCTGCACCTCGGCAGTCGAACACGTGGACCAGGTGGTCGCCATCGCCTCGGGCGGACTGGCCACCTCGGGCACGACGGCCCGGTCCTGGGAGCGCGACGGCCGGACCGTCCACCACATCATCGACCCCTGGACCGGTGCGCCGGCCTCCACCGTGTGGTCGCTGGTGTCGACCACCGGTGCCTCCTGTGTCGAGGCCAACGCCTGGAGCACGGCGGCGGTGGTGTGGGGCGAGGATGCCCCGGGCAATCTGGAGGCGCTGGGGGTGTGCGCCCGACTGGTCCGCCCCGATGGTGCGGTCGTCCGGGTCGGCGGCTGGCCCGCCGACACCGTCGACACGACCGGTGGGAGGTCGTGATGCTGGCCACCTCGTCCACGGCGTTCTGGTACACCACACGGGCCACCGGCATCGTGGCGCTGATCCTGCTGACCGCCACCATGGTGCTCGGGATCCTGACCGCCGGTCGGGCCAAGAGCCGCGCCTGGCCGGCGTTCGCCCAGGCAGAGCTGCACAAGCGGATCTCGATCATGGCCATGGTCTTTGTGACCATCCACGTCCTGACGTCGGTCCTCGACACGTACGTGCATCTGGGGTGGCTCTCGATCGTCGTCCCGTTCTCGTCGCCGTACCAGCCCCTGTGGACCGGCCTCGGCACCGTGGCGGTCGATCTCATGATCGCCGTCGCCGTCTCGAGCGCCCTCCGCCAGCGCATCAGCCCCCGCACCTGGCGGGGCATCCACTGGCTGGCCTACGGGAGCTGGCCCGTGGCCATGGCCCACTCGCTCGGAGAGGGGACCGACGCGTCCAAGCTGTGGATGGATGCCATCGCTGCGGTCAGCGTGCTGGCCGTGGCCGGTGCGCTGGCCTGGCGGATCGCCGACCACACGCGGGCGAAGGATGAAGCCCTGCGGGTCGGAGCCACCACCCGCGCCGTCCCGCCCCGGGGTGCGCCGCCGGTGGGCCGACAGGTCCCCACCCCATCGGGCCGGCCGCCCGCACGGAACGCCTCGTCACCCCGCGTCGTCACCACCTCCACCCGCCTCCTCGAGAAGGATCGACCATGAGCGCCATGGCACTCGACACCGCCGATCGACTGCTCCGCCGGCCTGCCGGGATCACCGGCCCGCTGGACCTCGCCACCCATCTCTCGGTGCACGGGCCCCTCTCGGTGCCCCACCGCGACGACCGGTCCCAGAGGACCGAGCTCCTCCACGCCGTGGCCCGGTCCGGCCTGCTCGGCCGGGGAGGCGCCGGCTTCCCGTCGGCGGTCAAGTGGGACGCCGTCGAGCGCACCGGCCGGCGCCCGCTCCTGGTGGTCAACGCCATGGAGGGCGAGCCGGCCAGCGCCAAGGACCGGGTGCTCCTGACCTACGCGCCCCATCTGATGCTCGACGGCGCCGAGGTGGCAGCGGCGGTCATCGGTGCCGGCGAGGTGGTGGTCTGCATCGCCGACGACAACCACGGCGCCGCCGCCTCGGTCGAGACCGCCCTGGCCGAGCGGTTCCGGGCGATGCGCTCGCGCCGGCGCATCACCATCGAGCGCCCCCCCGCCCGGTACGTGGCCGGCGAGGAGTCGGCCCTGGTCAACTGGATCGACACCCGCCGGTCACTGCCGTCCCTCAGGATCGACAAGTCGGTGCCGCTGACGGTGGGGCGGCGACCGGTCCTGGTCCACAACGCCGAGACCCTCTCCCAGCTGGCGCTCATCGCCCGTCACGGCCCGGACTGGTTCCGCACCGCCGGGACCAGCGACGCACCGGGCACCACCCTGGTCACGGTGTCCGGCGCCGTCCGGCACCCCGGTGTGGTCGAGGTCGAGTTGGGGACGCCCGTGCAGGACATCCTGGCCCGGACGGGATCCGATGCCGGGCTGGCCGCTGTCCTGGTCGGTGGGTACGGGGGCGCCTGGTTGGGCCCGGACCAGCTCATGACCCCCTATGCGCCCGGCTCGTTGGCTGCGGCCGGGGCCACCCACGGGGTGGGGATCCTCATCGCCCTGCCCACGGTGTCGTGCGGCATCGCCGAGACGGCACGCATCGCCCGGTACATGGCCGGCCAGAGTGCGGGCCAGTGCGGGCCGTGCGTCTACGGGCTGCCGGCCATCGCCGACGACCTCGAATTGCTGGGGGCCGGGCGGGCCGATCGCGGACTGCCGGACCGGCTGACCAGGCGCCTGGGCGAGGTCGACGGCCGGGGAGCCTGCCGCCATCCTGACGGGGTCGTGCGCCTGGTGCGCAGCGCCCTCACCGTCTTCGCCGACGATGCCCGGGCCCATGCCGCCGGCCACGTCTGCCGCGGCCACGCTGCCGCCACGGTGCTGGCCCTCCCGCTCCGGCGTCCGACGCCGGTGAGGCCGTCGTGACCCCCCCGCGGCAGCGGGTCAGTATCCGGGTCCGGGTCGACCCGGTGGCCTGCGACGCCTACGGATTCTGTGCGGAGATCCTCCCCGAGCGAGTGCGGCTCGACGAGTGGGGCTATCCCATCGTGGACGGGACCCCGATCAGCGGCGAGCTGATGGAGCTGGCCACCCGGGCAGCGGCCGAGTGCCCACGCCGGGCGGTGCTCCTCGAACGGGTGGTTCCCGCCGCCCGGTAGGAGTCTCCGCCGGCTCCCCGATCCCGG